>Ga0307415_100001722_pt1 | contig 10643 bp, 9 predicted proteins | sample DK1Cmetagenome_FD_204524 | JGI IMG/M metagenome (GOLD analysis project Ga0307415, IMG submission 204524) | Maize rhizosphere microbial communities from greenhouse at UC Davis, California, United States - DK15-C-2 | ecosystem: Host-associated > Plants > Roots > Rhizosphere > Soil | place: USA...
CGGTGGCGGTGTTCGCGGCGCTGAGCGTGGCGCTCGGGCTGTGGCAGCAGTGGATCGGCGGGTCCGCCGGTGCGGACGCCGGTGTCCCGCAACAGCTTCCGCCCGTACCGGACGGATTCGAGGGACGCGCCGCCGACCGCTCCGCGGTCCTGGCATCGGTCCGGGGCGGTGCCCGCGTCGTCGTGGTGGTCGGATCGCCCGGAATGGGCAAGACGGCATTCGCCCTGTGGTTGGCACACACCCACCGCAAGCGCTACCGCGACGGTCAACTGTTCGCGGCGTTGCGGGACGCGTCCGCCGATCCGCAGCCGCCAGCGGCGGTGCTGGACGCCTTCCTCGCCGCCCTGCGCGTCCCGGACGAGCAGCGGCGCGGCGACACCGACGTGCTCGCCGCCCGGCTGCGGTCCGTACTGGCCGGGCGGCGGGTGCTGATCGTGCTCGACGACGCCCGCGATGCGAGCCAGCTCAACCCGTTGCTCGCGGGCGGACCGCGGTGCCTGACCATCGTGACGAGCCGGCGGTTGCTCACCGAGTTGCCCGGCGCCGCAGTGCATCCCATGGGGGCACTGGATGACGGTGACGCCGGGTCGGTGCTGGCCGCCGATGCCGGCGCGGCCCGGGTCTCTTCGGACCGGGCCGGAGCCGCCCGGCTCGTGCGCCTGTGCGCCGGTCTCCCGCTGGCACTTCGCATTGCGGCCGCACGGTTGCGGGCCCGCCCGTCCTGGACGCCGGGCGATCTGGCCGACCGGCTCGAGGACGAGCAGCGCCGCCTGACCGAGTTCTCCCAGGGCGAGGCGGCGGTGCGGGCGGCGTTCGACGGGTCGTACCGCGAGCTTCCGGAGCCGGACCGCACCGTGTTCCGGCGGATCGGCGGTCACCCGGCCCACACGATGGACCTGCCGGCCGCGGCGGCGCTGGCCGACCTGCCCGCCGACGCGGCGTCCCCCGTGCTGGAACGGCTCGTGGACGCGCATCTGGTGGAGTCGCCGGCGATCGATCGCTACCGGTTGCACGACTTGATGCGGTTGTACGCCGTCGAGCGGCTCGCGGCCGAAGAACCTCCCGGCGCGGCGACCGCCGGCCTTGCACGGCTGGTCGCGGGCATGACGGCCCGGTACGCCGTCTCGCCGGTGGACACCGCCGACCATGCCGCGCTGGTGCCCGTCGTCCGCACGGCCGTCGATGCCGGGCTGCACGAGCCCGCCTGGAACCTGGTCGACGTGCTGCATCCGCGCCTGGAGTACGCGGGTCACCATCCACTGTGGCTGCTGCTGTGGGAACAGGCGGCGCGGGCGGCACGGGCGCTCGGAGACGACCGGCGACTCAGCCACGCGCTGCGGTTGGTGGCGACGGCACACCGACACGCCGGCCTCGTCCAGCGGGCCCTCGAACCGGCCGCCGAGGCCGCCGCCCTGGCGCGAACGGTCAACGATCGCCGGGAACAGGTGCAAGCCCTGTACTCCTACGGCGAGACGCTGCGCGATCTCAACCGGCTGGACGAGGCCCGGCGGACTCTGGAGGACACCCTTGCCCTCGCCGGTGAGCTCGGCGACGTCGGCACCGAACTCCAGGTCCGCAACGCTCTCGCGACCGTCTTCACGCAGGGTTGGCAGCCCGAACTCGCCGTGCCGGTGCTCGAGCGGGCGCTGACCATGGCGCCGCCGACGGGATCGCGGGAGCTGGCCTGGGTGCTGCTGAATCTCAGCGGTGTCTATCGCGCCACCGGCCGCCGCGAGGAGGGTGCGGCAATGGCCCATCGAGCGGTCGCGATGGCCGGGAGCGTCGGCGACGACTTCGCGCTCGGATACGCACTCGCGGAGCTGATGACCCTCGCGAGCGCGGCCGGCCGCACCGACGACGCCCGGGGCTACCTGCACGAATCGATCGGGGCGTTCCGTCGCATCAGCCACGGCACCGGCGTGGGAATCGTGCACCAGCGGTTCGGCGCACGCGCGGACGAGGCGGGCCGGTGGCGCGAGGCGATCCGGCACCATGACACGGCGACGGCCCAGTTCGAGGAGCTTTCGGACCCGCCCCGAACGGCGATCGCCCGGCTGTACCGGGCGGCGGCCTACGCCGGCGCGAACCAGCGGGCCGCCGCCCACAACGACTGGGCGGCGGCCGAACGCGAGCCGGCGCTGCCCTCGTCACCGGAGGTCGATCTGCTTCGGCGACGACTTCGACAACGGCTGGGTGCCGCGCTTCCGGTCAGCGATCGATGAGCCGGCTGGTCAGATCGGCGGACGTTCGTAGCCGCCCACCAACTCGGCCAGCCGTTCGGCGAAGGTGACCGCGGTGTCGTCCTCGTGCATCGGCCCGATCACCTGCAGGCCGACCGGTAGGCCCGCCCGCGTCCGGCCGACCGGCGCCGACAGGGCCGGCAGGCCGGCGAGCGATGCGTGCGCGATCCAGAACGCGAGGTCGGTGTACGGCCGGCCGTCGATCTCACGCTCGCCGAACGGACGGGGGTCGTGTGCGATGGCCGTCGTGAACGTCACCGGGCACAGGAACACGTCGACGGATCCGAAGTGGCGCTGCCACGCCGCCCGCACCGCCATCCGGGTGGCCTCCTGCGACGCGAACTCCACCAGCGGAACGTCAGCGCCGCCGCCTACCTGGTGCAGCGCGAAGAACGCGTCGACCTGGAATCCGAACGCGGCAGCCGATCGGCCCGCATCCACGCCGTCCGGCCAACCCTCCACGATGGACACACCGGCCGCGGCCAGTTCGTCGACGACCGCCGAGAGCAGTGCGCCGACGTCCGCGCGCACCGGCGCCGCCGGATGGTCGAGGACGACACCGACGCGGAACTCCCGCAGTGCCTGGTGCCGGGGCGGCGCCAGGCGCCAGGTGTGGGCGAGGGCGGCCGCACCGTGCGGCCCGCCGGTGGCGCGCAGCGCCGTGCGCAGGTCGGCCGCCGACCGGGCGAGCGGGCCGAGCGTCGACAGGTACGCCTGCTCGCTGGGCAGAGCCGGCGGGCCGGGCGGCTGGAAGCCCGTCAGCGGCACGGTTGCGGCGGTGGGGCGCAGCCCGTAGACACCGCACATCGCCGCCGGAATGCGTACCGACCCGACCAGGTCCGAGCCGTACTCCAGGAACGTCAGCCCGGCAGCCAGCGCCGCCGCCGACCCACCGCTGGATCCACCGGGCGAGCGGGCGGGATCCCACGGATTGGCGGTCGCCCCGTACACCTCGTTGGCGCTCTGCCCGAAGTCGCCCAGCATCGTCGCCACGTTCGTCTTGCCGACGATGCTGACGCCGGCCCGCCCGAGCCGCTTCACGACCTCCGCGTCCCTGCTCGCGACATGGTCCTTGAAGTCGGGGCTTCCCCACGTGGTGCGCATGCCCGCGACGTCGATGGCTTCCTTGACGGTGGCGGGGACACCGGCGAACTCACCGCTGGCCGCCGCCACCACCCGTTCGTCTCGGAGCTCGACGACGGCGTGCAGGGCGGGGTCGACCTCCGCGATCCGGGCGAGCACAGCCTCGTGCAGTTCGGCAGCGGTGATCTCGCCGCCGCGGACGAGCCGCGCGGCTTCGGTCGCCGACCGGAACAGAACGTCCATGGCGTCGGCTCAGCTCCCGGCGACGGGTTCCTGCAGCTCGGTGCGCCACTCCCGCGGATCACCGTGCGCGTAGCGGAGGTAGACCTCCCGGTTGTGGCCGACCGACCGGTAGCCGTGCGCCTCGATCCATCGGGCCAACGTCTGGACCGTCGGCATCACGCCGTCCATCGGTCCACGGTGGACGATCGCCGCGGCCTCGATGGCGGGCAGGTCCAGCGGCTCGCAGCCGTCCACCGTGACACCCGCGGCGACCGGTGCGCCGGCGTGAGCGACCAGACCGTCACCGTCCGGGCTGTCCTCGTAGTGGGCCACGTACGGGCCGACCGGTTCGACGCCGGCCGCCTGCAGACGGCGGTTCAGCTCCTCGTACAGCGGCCCGAGCACCGGTGAGATGGATTCCGGTTCGAAGCTTGCGACCCGTCCGCTGACCGTGGCCAGGCGGACCGCCGGCACGTGCTTGATCTCTACCTCGTCGGTCGGCATGGCGCCCTCCCTTTCGATGACGAGGAGCCTCGCCTCGACCTGTGACAGCCGCCTCGTGTCGGTCGCTATCCGGTCCTGCAACTCGGCCCGGCGCAGCCGCAGCATGCCGCGCAACTCCTCGACGTCGACCTTCTCGTCCAGCACCGAGCGGACCTGCTCCAGCGTGAAGCCGAGGTCCTTGAGAGCGACGATCCGGTTGAGCCGGCTCAACTGCTCGATCCGGTAGGACCGGTAGCCGGTCGCGGGGTCGACGTGCGCCGGCCGCAGCAGGCCGATCGCGTCGTAGTGGCGCAGCATGCGTACCGACACCCGGCCGTGCCGGGCGAAGTCTCCGATGTTCACCATGACCCCTCCGGTCTAAAGCCTGACACCGTGTGAGGGTCAAGCCCGCATCGACATGCAACAGGTTCGGCGGTTCGGGCGTGTATGGGGGCAACGGAGGTGGCGATGGAGGAACCACACGAGGCCGACAGCTTCGACGCCTTCATGCGGGCACGCAGCGCCGGGCTCCTGCGGTACGGGTATGCGCTGACAGGCAACCGGCACGATGCGGCCGATCTGGTGCAGGAGGCGCTGGTGCGGGTCGGATCCGTGTGGGCGGGCGTACGGCGCAAGGGCGACCCGGAGCGGTACATACGCACGACGATGGCGCGGCTGCACGTGAGCTGGTGGCGCCGGCGGCGACGCGAGCGGCTCGTCGGCTCGGTGCCCGACAGACCCTACGAGGACTCGGCGTTGGCGCAGGCCGAGACGCGCGGCGGGGTGTTGGCGGCGTTGGCGAAACTCCCGCCGCGCCAACGCGCGGTGCTGGTGCTGCGCTACTACGAGCGCTACAGCGACGAGGAGATCGCTGCGGCGCTGGCCATCTCCCGCGGCACCGTACGGAGCCAGGCGGCCCGCGCGCTGGACAAGCTCCGGAAGGACTGGATGCCACCGGTCGACCGGGACCAGCCGCAGACGTTGACGAGGAGACAGCAATGAACACGGCATTCGACCGGGACTTCGCCCGGACACTGGAAACCGAGGTCGGCGACGCCGGCGAGCCGAACCCCGAGTTCTATCGGACCGTGCTGGCGCAGGTGCGGCACCGCCGGCGCAGACGGGGGCTCATCGCTGCGGGCGTCGCGGTGTGTGCGGTCGCCGCGGCCACCGGCGGCGTCGCGGTGGCGCTGGCGCGGGACAGCCACAGTACGCCGACGGCTGACCCAACGACGTCGACATCGGCGACGCCACCCCCCGACCCCAACCGCGTGCCGGACTGGGAGAACCTCCCCACCGTCCGCGACGTGTGGCCGAACGCGATCCGCACGCTGCCCGGACGGCTGCCGGACGGCTCGAAGTACGTCGTCGAGGCCATGCTGCCCGACAACCGGTACGTCGTCCTGACGTGGTCGGAGGATCCGCCGGGGTTCAAGCTGTCGCGTCCGGCCGTGTTTGATCCGGCCGCCGGAACGGTGACCGTGCTGGCCGAGATGAACGGTCCCAGCGACTTCGTGCTCGGCGTGGGCGTCGTCGGGGACCTGGCGGTGTGGGTCAACCACGCCTTCACGGGGAGCGGCTTGGCCGAATACCAGGAAGTCTGGACGGCACCGCTGGCGGGCGGCCCGGCGAAGAAGCTCGCCAAGATCACCGGGCAGGGCAGCTACACGATTGCCGGCAACTACGTGATGTGGGATCGATACAGCAACACGGACGAACTCAGCCTGGGGATCTTCCGGCTCCCGGTCACCGGTGGGCAGCCCCAACCCGTCCCGAACACGCGGGGCTTCCTCCTGAACCAGCACTACTCCGGATTCGGCGGAACCACCGCCGTCGCCGCGAAGGGTTCCCTCGCCGGCGGTGAGCTGATCGACCTGATCACGGGACGCCGGTTCAGCTGGACCCTGTCCCACGATGTCCCGCCGAACCCGGCCGGCACGAACCACGTGTTCTGTGGAACGTTCGGCTGCACGGGCGAGTGGGGCACGCTGTCACCCGCGAAGATCAACGCCGTGGTGCAGAACCTCGACGGCTCGGGCTTCATGCAACTCGGCAGCGGCTCGGTCGGGCCGGTCGGCGACGGCCGGTACGTGCTCTACGGTTTCTACGACGGCCCGCCGAATGTCGATCCGCGCAAGCCGACCGGCGTGAGCCGGGTGGCGATCTGGGACCGGACGACCGGACGAGCCGCAATCTGCTACTCGATCCAGTTGGCGTCGGAGTCCGACAACGGGTCCATCCCCGGCCGGGGGGCGGGCAGCCGGCCGTTCGTCACCTGGGGTGAGAGCGGCAGCCTGATGCTGCTCGACCTGCATGCGCTCGGATTGCCCCACGTGGTGAGATGACCCACAACCGCCTCCCGCCACTGCGTCGCCGCTACCGCGCCGGCCACACCACCGACGTGTTCCCGCACAACACCGCCGCGTGGGCCGCCACCGCGGTCACCCTGATCATCGTCTTGACTCTGGGCAGGCAACCCGGTGTTCCAACGCGGACCCCGTGACGCCGACCTCGCAACGTCTGACGCCTTATTGTTGCCACGGCGGCCGAATAACAACGACAAGGCGTCAGACGTTCGATCCAGCCCGCCGATCACGGGAGACCGGGAAGCGGAGACACGTGACACAGCCAGAGCCCGCGGTGGCGGTCGTGACGGGCGCCGGTTCGGGGATCGGCCGGCGGGTGAGCCTCGACCTGCTTGGCGGCGGCTACCGGGTGGTCCTCGCCGGCCGCCGGGCGTCCGCGCTGGAGGCGACCGCTGCTGCCGGCGCGGCGGCGGGAGTCGCAGCCGCCGGCGGCGGAGCCGGCGTACCGGAGTCCACACTGGTCGTCCCGACGGACGTGAGCGATCCCGCCGCCGTGCGCACCCTGTTCGCCCGGGCACGTGACCGGTACGGCCGGGTCGACGTGCTGTTCAACAACGCCGGCACGTTCGGCGCGGCGCGGCCCGTCGAGGACGTCCCGTACGAGGAGTGGCGGACCGTGGTGGACACCAACCTCACCGGCGCCTTCCTCTGCGCCCAGGAGGCGTTCCGCACGATGCGTGACCAGTCGCCGCAGGGTGGCCGCATCATCAACAACGGGTCGATCTCGGCACACGTCCCGCGCCCGTACGCCATCGCGTACACCGCCACGAAGCACGCCGTCACCGGCCTGACCAAGGCGATCGCGCTGGAGGGTCGCCCGTACCGGATCGCGTGCGGCCAGATCGACATCGGCAACGCCGCGACCGACATGACCGCCGCGATGAGCCGCGGGGTACCGCAGGCGGACGGTCGCCTCGCACCGGAGCCCACGATGGACGTGGCGAACGCGGCGAGCGCGGTGGTCTACATGGCGGGCCTGCCGCTGGAAGCCAACGCGCTGTTCCTGACCGTGATGGCCTCGGCGATGCCGTTCGTGGGTCGCGGCTGACCGCTCACGACATGTGCAGGCCGCCGTTGATGTCGTAGGTCGCGGCCGTGATGTACCCGGCGTCCGCACCGAACAGGAACGCGATCAGCGCCGCCACCTCTTCCGGCGTCCCGACCCGGCGCAGCAGCGTTCCCGCCGACACCTGGGCCTGGCGCTCCTCGGTGAGCGTGCCGCCCATGATGTCGGTGTCGATCGGGCCGGGCGTCACGCTGTTCACGGTGATCGCGTGCGGCGCCAGTTCCCGCGCCAGCGCGCGGCTGAACCCGATGACCGCCGCCTTCGCGGCGCTGTACGGCACCTTGGAGTACACCCCGCCACCGGTCTGCGCCGACGCCGACGACACGCTCACGATCCGGCCCGCGCCCTGCGCGATCATCGCCGGTACGACCCGGCGGGTGACGAGAAAGGTTCCCCGGATGTTCACGTCGAAGACGCGGTCCCACTCCGCCGGCGTCACGGCCAGGAATTCGACCGGCGAGGCGACCCCGGCCACGTTCGCCAACCCGACGACCGGCGGCAGCGCGTCCTCGACCCGGGCGATCGCCGCGTCGACCGACGCCTCGTCGGCGATGTCCACGGCGACGCCGAGCGTCGCGACCGGGCAGGCGGCGGCGATCTCGGCCGCGACCCGTTCGGCGCCCGCGCCGTCGATGTCGAGCACGGCGATCGACCAGCCGTCGCGGGCCAGCCGATCAGCGGTGGCGCGGCCGATGCCGCGCTGCGATGCCGCGCCGGTGACGACGGCGGTACGGGCTTGCGGAAGCGACCCTGCCACGGCAATGGACTGTACCGTGCGTCCCACCTTTCCGCGATCTTGGAGGCACGCCGATGTCCGAACCCGTTCGGTGGTTGCCCTTTCCGGACCGGTGCACCCGACTGGCCGGCAATCGCCGGGCGCATCCGGGCATTCCTCGACACCGATGTGGGTTGCGACGCGGATCGGGGCGGGTGACGCTCCCCGTGTGCGCATGCATCCGAACCAGCTGACCGTCTCGTCCGAGACCGTGCGCCGGTTGGTTGACGAGCAGTTCCCGCAGTGGCGGGACCTACCCGTCACGGGCGTCGCGTCGCAGGGGACGGTCAACGCCATCTTCCGCATCGGTGACCGCCTCGCGGCCCGGTTCCCGTTGGAACCCCGCGACGTCGGGGCGACGCGGCGGTGGCTGGAGTCCGAAGCGGCGTCGGCCCGCGCGCTGGTCGGTCGCACGCGGTTCCCGACGCCGCAGCCGGTCGCGCTCGGCGAACCCGCAGCGGGCTACCCGCTCGTGTGGTCGGTGCAGACCTGGCTGCCCGGCGTGGTGGCCACCGACGACGATCCGGGCGGGTCGGTCGGGTTCGCCCACGACCTGGCCGAGTTCATCTCCGATGTGCGGACGATCGACACCGGTGGCCGGAGCTTCGACGGCACCGGTCGAGGCGGCGAGCTACCGGTCCACGACACATGGCTGGAGACGTGTTTCGCCAACAGCGAGCGGCTCCTGGACGTTTCCCGGCTGCGGAGACTGTGGGCCGCCATGCGCACCCTGCCGCGCGGCGCGGCGCCGGACCGGATGACCCACGGTGATCTGATTCCCGGCAACGTGCTCGTGTCGGATGGGCGTCTGGCCGGCGTTCTCGACGTCGGCGGTCTCGGGCCGGCCGATCCCGCACTGGATCTCGTGAGCGCCTGGCACCTGCTCGAGCCCGGGACGCGGCAGGTGCTCCGCGACGACCTCGCAAGCGACGACCTCACCTGGGAACGCGGCAAGGCGTGGGCGTTCGTGCAGGCGATGGGCGTGGTCTGGTACTACGTCGACAGCAACGCGGCCATGAGCCGGATGGGGCGCCGCACCCTGGATCGCATCCTGGCGGACTGACCGGTCGCGGGGGTGCGTTCCAACCGCTGCCGTACCCTCGGAGCATGTCCGACTACAGCGGTGGTCCCAGCCAGCCCCAGTGGGGCCAGGGCGGCTACTCACAGCCAACCTCCGGACCGGCCTATGGACAGCCCGGCCCGCCGGTGTCCGGTCCTGGCTGGGGAAGCCAGGGTCCGCCGGTCTACCCGTCGCAGGAGAGCCAGGTCTCGCAGTACCAGCAGCCGGTCCACCCGGTCAGCGGCTATCCCGGCTACCCACCACAGCAGGGGTACGCACCGCAGTACGACCCTCACGGCCGGCCTCTGTCGGACAAGAGCAAGGTCATCGCGGGTGTGCTGGGGATCACGTTGGGTGGCTTCGGCGCCGGGCGGTTCTACACCGGACACACCGGCGTCGCCGTCGCCATGCTGATCGTGACGCTGGTGACCTGCGGCCTGGGCCACTTCTGGGGCGTGATCGACGGCATCCTCCTGCTGATCAACGGCGGCACGGACGCGCAGGGTCGGGTACTGCGGAACTGAGCCGTTCAGCGGAGTTCGAGCTCGGGCGGCGCGGAGTGGACGGTCACGCCGCCGCTCGCCGAGACGCCGACCTCCAGGGTGCCGGATCCGACGCGCAGTCCCCGCACTTCGAACGCGCCCACCGGTGACGGCGCGATCGGCGCCAGCGTGAGCCGGCCACCCGGCGCGTCCACCTGCAGCCCCAACAGCGCGGTCACGATCGCCGGTCCCACGGCGGCGGCCCATGCCTGCGGCCGGCACGACGGCGGGTACGGCGTCGGGATGTCGTCGCCGCCGAACAGTTCGGGGAGCCGGAACTGGAAGCGGTCCGCCGCCGCCAGCAGCGCGCGGATGTGGTGCGTCGCCGCCGCCGGCTGGCCCGAGCGCAGGAGCCCAAGCACCGCGATCGCGGTGTCGTGCGGCCAGACGGAGCCGGCGTGGTAGGAGATCGGGTTGTACCCGGCGGACGTCGCGGCGAGGGTCCGCACGCCGAACGGGGCCGCGAGCGCCGGCGACGTCAGCCAGCGGGCGACGGCGGCGGCCTCGGTGCCGTCCAGCAGGCCGGTGCCGAGGAGGTGGCCCATGTTCGAGGCCGGCCCGTCGACCCGCTTGCCGTCGCCGTCGAGCGCGATCGCCGGGTACCCGCCGTCGCACCAGTACGACGCGCGGAACCGCTCGGCCAACGCCTTCGCCCAGGCGCGCCAGCGCTCGCCGTTGCCGGACCCCAGCGTCTCGACCAGCCACGCGCCGTCGAGGGCCGCGCGGTAGGCGTACCCCTGGACCTCGGACAGCGACAGCGGTGCGCGCGCGATGCGCCCGTCGGCGTACTGGACGCCGTCGCCGGA
>Ga0307415_100001723_pt1 | contig 10641 bp, 9 predicted proteins | sample DK1Cmetagenome_FD_204524 | JGI IMG/M metagenome (GOLD analysis project Ga0307415, IMG submission 204524) | Maize rhizosphere microbial communities from greenhouse at UC Davis, California, United States - DK15-C-2 | ecosystem: Host-associated > Plants > Roots > Rhizosphere > Soil | place: USA...
CTCCGACTTCGTGCCGCAGCCGCCGGTGGACGCCCTTACCTTCATCCCGTCCGACCCTGACCGCGGCCTCTGGCGCGGGCAGAACCCGGCGGAGACGCTGGCGCGACTCGTCGCTCTCGAATGGGAGCTGCCGGTGGAACCGCTTCTGACCAGGCGTCGGCAGGTGCGGCCACAGCGTGGCCTCGCGCGCGAGGCCCGTCGCGCGAACGTCCGCGAAGCCTTCCGCGCGACCGCTGCGCCGACAGTCGTCGCGTTGATCGACGACGTCTATACGACCGGGGCGACGGTGGGCTCGGCGGCGACCGAGCTGCGGCGAGCCGGGGCCCGAGCGGTCCACGTCGTCACGTTCGCGCGGGCGGTGCGGCGGTGAGGCGGCCCGAAGCCGATGAGATAGATTCAGAGCTTCCCCCACGAGGAGGCTCTGGTGAGACTTCAGGTCAAGGGCAAGAACGTCGACGTAACCGACTCGCTCAAGGACTACGCCCTCCAGAAGCTCGGGAAGCTCGAGAAGCACCTGAACGACGCCGCCCGCCTCGAGCTGGAGCTTCACGTCGAGAAAAACCCTTCGATCTCCCAGAACCAGGTTGCCGAGGCGACCGTTTGGACGAAAGGCCCGGTGCTCCGCGCGCGCGAGAGCTCGACCGACATGAAGGCCTCGATCGATCAGCTCGTGGAGAAGCTCGAACGGCAGGCGCGGCGCTACCGCGACAAGCGGCGGCGCGGCCCCTCCAGGGGAAACAACGATCAGGGAGTCGAAGCGATCCCGGTCGTGCCGTCGGAGGAGACCCCCGTGATCGTCAAGACGAAGCAGTTCGCGATCAAGCCGATGACTCCAGAGGAGGCCGTCCTCCAGCTCGAGCTGATCGGCCACGATTTCTTCGTCTTCCAGAACGCCGACACGAACGACGTCAACGTCGTCTACCGGCGCCGCGACGGAAACTACGGGCTCATCGAGCCCCGAATCACCTGAGCGGAGACATCAACGACCCGCGCACTTTCCGCTGGGTCGAGGCGGGTATCTCCGGCATTGCGCGCGCGCGGGAATGGGACGCGGTCGCGGCCGCGCGGTCCGATTCCGAGGAAGACGAGGCCGTTTTCGTCGCGCTGGCGAACGGGCGCCTCATCGGCCTCCACGGCCCGAAGAACGCCATTGACGCCGCCGCGCGGGCGCTCCAGGGCGAGCTCGAGCCGCCCTACCGGGCGCTCACCGTCCGGCGCGAAGGGGACATGTGGGCCGTCGGCGCCGTTGCCATCGAGGTCGCCGAGCTCCCTGCCGATACGGAAGGGGACGAGTTGATGCTGACCGTGACGCAGGAAGGAGAGCGGGCACTGGAGGTAGACGGGAGGCCGACCCTGGAAGGCATCGAAGTCGTCGAACGAGCCGCAGGCGAGCGCTACGACGCCTACGTCCTTCGAGCGACCCGGCTGGACGAGCGTCTCTGGGAGATCGGGATCGACCCTCTGTGACCTCCGCTAACCTGAACTGATGCCCCAGAACTACGGTGCACTGGAGCGCGTTCTTCGCGTGGGCGAGGGGCGTCGCCTGAAGAAGCTTGCCGAGCAGGCGGCGTACATCACGTCGCTCGAGCCCGACTTCGAAACCCTGTCCGCAGAGGAGCTCGCCGGCAAAACCGTCGAGTTCAAGCAGAGGCTGGAGAACGGGGAGGACCTCGACGCGCTTGTCTTCGAGGCCTACGCCGCTGTCCGCGAGGCCGCCAAGCGCTCGCTCGGCCTCCGCCCGTTCGACGTGCAGCTCATGGGCGCGATCGTCCTCCACGAAGGCGACATCGCCGAGATGAAGACCGGTGAGGGAAAGACGCTCGTGGCGACGATGCCGCTCTACCTCAACGCTCTCGAGGGAGGCGGCGTCCACCTCGTCACGGTCAACGACTACCTGGCCAAGCGCGATGCCGAGTGGATGGGGCCTGTGTACGAGCAGCTCGGCATGCGGGCGAGCAACATCCGCAACATGATGCCCTTCGACGAGCGCAAGGCCGCCTACGAGGCGGACGTCATCTACGGGACGAACTCGGAGTTCGGTTTCGACTACCTCCGCGACAACATGGCGACGTCGCTCGAAGGCACTGTTCAGCGCAGCCACGCGTACGCGATCGTGGACGAGGTCGACTCGATCCTTATCGACGAGGCGCGCACGCCGCTCATCATCTCGGGCGAGCCCGAGACGGCGGCGAAGACCTACTACGACTTCGCGCGCGTCGTCCGCGGCCTGACGGGCGTCCCGGCCAAGTTCGTCCCCAAGGGCATGGAGAAGCCCGAGGACGACGCGGACTACGAGTTCGACGAGAAGTTCAAGACCGTGTCGCCGCGGGAGACCGCAATCGAGACGGTCGAGCGCGCGCTCGGGATCGAAAACCTCTACGCGCCGCAGAACGCGCAGCTCGTCAATCACCTCGTCCAGGCGCTCAAGGCCGAGTCGCTCTACCAGCGCGACGTCGACTACGTCATCCAGGACGGCGAGGTGAAGATTGTCGACGAGTTCACCGGCCGGATCATGGAAGGCCGGCGCTGGTCGGAGGGGCTCCACCAGGCCGTCGAGGCGAAGGAAGGCGTCGCGATCAAGGAGGAGCACGTCACGCTCGCGACGATCACGCTCCAGAACTACTTCCGCCTCTACGAGAAGCTCGCCGGCATGACTGGTACGGCCAAGACTGAGGAGAAGGAGTTCCAGGAGATCTACGACCTCTCGGTCGCCGAGATCCCGACCAACGTCCCTGTCGTCCGGGACGATGCCGACGACTTCATCTACAAGACGAAGGAAGCGAAGTACAACGCGGCCATCGAGGACATCAAGGAGCGCCACGAGAAGGGCCAGCCTGTCCTCGTCGGCACGATCTCCGTCGAGGTTTCCGAGCACCTCTCCCAGCTCCTCACCCGACAGGGCATCCCGCATAACGTCCTGAATGCGAAGCAGCACGAGCGCGAGGCGGAGATCATCATTGGCGCCGGCGAGCCCGGCGCAGTCACGATCGCGACCAACATGGCCGGCCGCGGAGTCGACATCAAGCTCGGCGAGGGAGTCGTCGAAGCGGGGGGCCTGTACGTCCTCGGCACCGAGCGCCATGAGGCGCGGCGTATCGACAACCAGCTGCGCGGCCGCTCGGGGCGTCAAGGCGATCCGGGCGAATCCCGCTTCTATCTCTCCGCGCAAGACGACCTCGTCCGGCTGTTCGCGGGCGACCGGATCTACAAGATCATGGACCGCTTCAACTTGCCCGACGACGAGCCGATGGAGCGCAAGATCCTCTCGAACCAGATCGAGAATGCCCAGAAGAAGGTCGAGGAGCAGAACTTCGTCTCGCGCAAGAACGTCCTCAAGTACGACGACGTCATGAACGTCCAGCGCCAGGTGATCTACGAGCAGCGCCGACGCGTTCTCGAGGGCGAGGACCTCTCGGAGGACATCGGCGACTGGATCGACGAGCTGATCGAGCGTGTCGTCGTGGAGCACACGGCCTCCGAGTACCAGGAGGAATGGGACGTCGACAGCCTCTTCAAGGAGATGGCCGACCTCTACGACCCCAGCATCCAGCCCGACGAGTTCGACCTCGGTGTGACGCAGGCCGAGCTGATCGGCGAGTTCCAAGACGACGCGCGCGACGCGTACGAAGCGAAACAGGAGGAGCTCGGCGCCGAGCTCATGCGCGAGATCGAGCGGTTCCTGATCCTCCAGATCGTCGATGTTCGCTGGCGCGAGCACCTGGACGCGATGGATTACCTGCGCGACGGCATCCACTTGCGCGCCATGGCCCAGAAGGACCCGCTCGTCGAATATCGGACCGAGGGCCACGCGATGTTCGAAGAGCTTGGGCAGATCATCCGCGAAGAGGTCGTCCGCTATCTCTTCCACGTCGAAGTGGAGGCGCAGGCTCCCCCCGACCTGCAGCAGCCCGTCAGCCCAGGGAGTGGGCCGAGCGGCGGCGGGAACGGCGGACTCACGTACGAGCACGAGCCGCTCGCCGGCGCCGACGCCATTCAGGCCGCCGGAGCGGGTGACGGAGTGCGGACTGCCGGCACGACCGCAGGAGTCGTAGGCGCGGGCGCCACCTCGGTCGCAACGGGCCAGCGCACCGTCTCGGACCAGCAGAAGCTCGGCCGCAATGACCCCTGCTGGTGCGGGTCTGGCAAGAAGTTCAAGAAATGTCATGGAGCGTAGGACTGGCTGACCGCGCCGCAATCGAGCGAGAGATGGAGGAGATCAGGGCCCAGCTCGGCTGGGTCCGTGATTACCTTTGACCCGGACGCCCTGAACGCGCGGGTAGCGGAGCTCGAGCAGTCGATGGGGGAGCCGGGCTTCTGGGACGACCAGAAGCGCGCCGCGGCGATTTCCTCCGAGCATGCCCGCCTTGCGAAGCGGCGTGACCGTTACATCTCGCTCTCAGGCGACGCCGAGGACCTTACGCAACTCCTCGAGCTGGCTTCGGACGACGGCGATCTCGACGACGTCGAGGAAGCTGTCAACGCGCTGAAGCGGCAGCTCGAGCGGGTGCAGGAGGACGCTTTGTTCTCGGGCGAGTACGACGCCGGCGACGCCGTTGTCACGCTCCAGGCCGCGACTGGAGGCACCGACGCGCAGGACTGGACGGAGATGCTCCTGCGCATGTACCTGCGCTGGGCGGCCGACCGCGGCTTCCAGACCGAGCTGATCGAGGCGTCACCCGGCGAGGAGGCGGGCCTCAAGTCCGCGACCTTCACGGTTTCCGGCGAAAACGCCTACGGGATCCTCAAAGCGGAGCGCGGCAAGCACCGGCTCGTGCGCCTCTCGCCGTTCGACCAGGCGCACCGCCGCCATACGTCCTTCGCGCAGGTGATCGTCAGCCCGCTGCTTCCCGACGACGTCGACGTCGAGATCGACGAGAGCGACCTGCGCATCGACACCTATCGGGCGAGCGGGGCCGGAGGCCAGCACGTCAACAAGACCGACTCGGCCGTCCGGATCACGCATCTCCCGACCGGCATCGTCGTCCAGTGCCAGAACGAGCGCTCGCAGCTCTCGAACCGGCAGACCGCCATGCGGATCCTCAAGAGCCGCTTGGCCGAGTACGAGCTCGAGAAGCGTGAGGCCGAGCTTGCCCGCGAGCGCGGGGCTCTACCGGACACGGGCTTCGGCGGCGAGGCGATCCGCAGCTACGTCCTCCACCCGTACCAGCTCGTCAAGGATCACCGTACCGATCTCGAGGAGGGAAACGCCCAGGCCGTCCTCGATGGGCGCCTCGACGAGTTCATCCAGGCCTACCTCCTCAAGCAAGCCGCAGCAGGCGGCTCCTAAGGAAGTCGCCCGATCAATGCGGTAGACTCCGGCCCTCGTAGCCACCTATACCGGCGCGCCCCGCCCTGGGCGCCCCCCGTTTTCCTTACCCGGTGCAGGAGACCCAACTCTCACACGTCCACGAAGCCTCCGAGGTCCCGGCGCAGACCGCGATAAAGGGCGACCTCGGGGCGGCTGCCCCGACACCGGCCGGAGCGCCGATGATCGTCTTCGAGGGCGTCACGAAGATCTACGAGCCGCATGTCGTGGCGTTGCGTGAGGCGTCGTTCGTGATCGAGAAGGGCGAGTTCGTCTTCCTGGTCGGGCCGTCAGGGTCGGGGAAATCGACGATCATGCGGCTCCTACTGAAGGAGCTCGACCCGACGACCGGCCGCATCATCGTGGGCGGCCGAGAGCTGGCCCGCCTCAAGAACTCGAAGGTCCCGATGCTGCGCCGGAACATCGGCTGCGTCTTCCAGGATTTCAAGCTGCTCCCCAACCGGACTGCGGCCGAGAACGTCGCCTACGCGCTCAAGGTGCAGGGCGAGTCGAAGCGAGACATCCGCGCGAAAGTGCCCGAGGTGCTCGCCCTCGTCGGCCTCTCCGGCAAGACCAATTCCCTGCCCGACGAGCTCTCCGGTGGCGAGCAGCAGCGCGTCTCGATAGCGCGCGCGTTCGTCAACCACCCGCCGCTCCTCATCTGCGACGAGCCGACCGGGAACCTCGACCCCGACACGTCGGTCGGGATCATGCAGCTTCTCTACCGCATCAACCGGACGGGGACGACCGTGGTCATGGCCACCCACGACCGAGAGATGGTCGACAAGATGCGGAAGCGGGTCATCGCACTCGAGGACGGCACGGTCATCCGCGACGAGCGCCGGGGCTCGTACGCGGAATGAGGACAAAGCTCTTCTTCAGCGAGGCTGTCCGCTCCATCGGGGCGAACATCTCGACGACTATCGCCGCCACGATGACGGTCCTCATCGGCATGTTCTTGCTCGGCCTGTTCATCGCACTCTTCTCCTGGGTCAATTCCTGGACGGATCACGTGCGCAAGGACGTGATCGTCAAGGTCTTCTTCGTGCAGGACGCTGCGGAGCAGCAAATCAACGCCGTGCGGTCGAAGGCTCTCACCTTCCCCGAGACGAAGAGCGTCGTCTTCATCTCGAAGGAGGAGGCGCTGAAGAGGATGAAGGAGAGGTACCCCGAGCTGACCCAGAACCTCTCGACGAACCCGCTTCCTCCGGCCTTCGAGGTGACGCCAAAGGACGCGGATCAGGTGAAGGCTCTAGCGGACAAGTTCCAGCCCCTGCCCGCGGGAGTGGACAAGGTCGACTACGCGGAGAAGAAGACCCAGCGCATTCTGGCCGTCACGAACGTGATCAAGTACATCTTCCTCCTGGGCAGCCTGATCCTCCTGGCGGCCTCGACGATCCTGATCGCGAACACGATCCGCCTTTCGATCTTCTCCCGGCGCCGTGAGGTGGAGGTGATGAAGCTCGTTGGCGCCTCGAACTGGTTCATCCGCGGGCCATTCATGCTCGAGGGCGTGATCTGTGGGCTAATCGGGGCGCTAGCCGCCGTGGTCCTCCTCGTCCTCGCCAAGGAGTTCGCGCTGCCGGTGATCGAAGGCCGCAGCTCGACCTTTAGGGAAGACGACGTGCATGCGCTGAGCTTCCCGGTCGTCGCGATCATCCTGGTCGGCGTCAGCCTTCTGGTCGGCGCCGCCGGATCGGGCATCACCCTGCGCCGGTTCCTGCAGATCTAGACCGCCGGGCGCGGTCTATACTCCTCCACGCGGCACGATGACTCCTAGACGCGCGGCCGGCATCGCCCTCGTCAGCTTCCTGCTCGCGGCTGCCTTCGCGCTTGGTCTGTTCCTGACCGCACGGTCGACGAGCATCATCCCGCCCACCACCGGGCAAGCGTCTGCCCGGGAGTCGCAGCCACGGGCGATCGAAGAGGTGCGCGAGGCGCTCGCCGGGTCGTACTACCGGCCGGTCGAAAGGGATGTGCTCGACCAGCCGACCATCACCGGCCTGCTCCGGGCGCTGGGCGATCCGAACACGGATTTTCTCACCGCTGTCGAATACGACTCACTGAAGAGCCGCACGGCGCGCAGCTATTCCGGGGTCGGCCTCACGGTGGAGCCCTCCCGCGCGGGCCTGGTGGTCACGTCGGCTCTGAACGGCCCGGCCCGCCAGGCTGGAGTCCGCCGCGGAGACATCATCGTCAGGATCGAGGGCCGGCCCGCCGGGAAGCTCACGTTCGACCAGGCGCTCAATCTGATCAAGGGTGACAAGGGCACCGTTGTCCATCTGACCTTGCGCCGCCCCGATCACGGCCGCTTGCGGGTCACGGTCGTCCGGCAGGAGATCACGCTGCCGTCGCTTCGCGCTCGCCTGATCCGCTTTCACGGCGCGAAGCTCGGGTACCTAAGGCTGCTCTCCTTCCCCGACGCAACGGCCGAGCGGCTCCGTGAGGCGACCGCCTCCCTCGTCCGCCGCGGGGCGCAGGGAATCGTGCTCGACCTGCGGGACAATCCGGGCGGGCTGCTCAACGAGGCGGTACGAGCCGTCTCGATCTTCCTCCAAGAGGGTGTCGTCTGCACCGTCGCCGGCCTCCATCAGGACGAGATGACGTACGAGGTCACGGGTAGCGCGACCTACCCGAAGCTGCCGCTCGTCCTCGCAGTGAACCGTGGCAGCGCGAGCGCCTCCGAGATCGTCGCCGCCGCGTTACAGGATCATGAGCGAGCGGTCATCGTCGGCCGCCGTACGTACGGGAAGGCTTCCGTTCAGTCGATCCGGCCGCTTTCCAACGGCACAGCCCTCAAGCTGACGACCGCCATGTACCGCACGCCTGCCGGGCGGGACCTGAACGGCTACGGAATCCGGCCGAAGTTTCGCGTGGGAGACGATCCCCTTACCGACGTCGACGAAGTGCTGCGCGCGGCCGAGCTGGCGCTGGTCGACCAGATCGCCACCGCGTAACTCTTGGAGACCCTCGTAGCCGAGCTTGCCCGCCGCGGGAAGCTTCTCGTCGGCGATCCCTTCTTCGAGCCTGGCACGCCGGTCGTCGTCGATCGCAAGGGTGTCCGCGACGCGTCCGTCGGAGATCTCGTTGTCCTACATCGACCCGGACGCGGTCGCGCGCGGGTCGAAAGGATCCTCGGACGAGCTGATCACATCGACGCGGTTCTCGAAGGGTTGGTGTGGCACGAGGGCGTGAGGCGAGAGCCGCCGCCGCTCCCCGAGGAGCCCCGGGGAATGGAGCCGGAGCGCGTGGATCTCCGCGACCTCCTAACCTTCACGATCGACCCGGAGACCGCGAAGGACTTCGACGACGCCCTCAGCTTCCGGGAGGAAGCGGACGGGATCCGGGCCTGGGTGCACATCGCCGATGTCTCCCGCCATGTGCCGGTAGGCTCCCCGCTGGATCGCGACGCCGCCGAGCGTGCGTTCTCGGTGTACGTGCCGGGCCGAGTCGAGCCGATGCTGCCCGAGCGGCTCTCAGCCGATCTCTGCAGCCTGCGGCCGAACGAGGACCGCCGTTGCGTCACTGTCGAGGTTCTGTTCGACGGCGACCTCGTCCCCGGCCAACCCGCGTTCTACCGCAGCCTCATCCGCAGCCGTGAGCGGCTCACCTACTCGCGAGCCGAGGCGGTCCTCGCGGGAAGGGAACGTGTAGACGACGAGCTCTCGGCGGCGCTTCGTCTCGCCGAGCGGCTCGCGCTCGAGCTCCGGCGGCGGCGGTTCGTGCGCGGGGCGCTAAGGATCGAGACCGGGGAGATCGAGTTCGCCTTCGATGGAGAGGGGGGAGTCGAGCGGGCCTGGGTGCAGAGCGAGCCTCATGCGCACGCGCTGGTGGAGGAGCTGATGATCGTCGCGAACGAGGCGGTCGGCGCCCTGCTCGCCGGTCGCCGACGCGAGGCGCTCTTCCGCGTCCACGAGCGGCCCGAGCCGCAGTCGATCGAGCTTCTCCTCGCGAAGCTCGCGGCGCTCGAGGTGCCGACGCCGCCTGTTCCGGACCGGCTGAGTCCGGACGAGGCTGCGAGACTCGCGGCGCGGGTCAGCGAGCGCGTGGCCGAGTACACCGCCCAGTCGGGACGAGGGAAGAACGCCTTTCCGGCGCTCGTCCTGCGCTCGCTCAAGCAGGCGCGCTACGACCCCCGCAATCTGGGCCACTCGGGTCTCGCCAGCCCGGCGTACTGTCACTTCACCTCGCCGATCCGCCGCTACCCGGACCTCGTCGTCCACCGTTCGCTCCTGCGCGAGCTGGGTCTTTCCGACGAGGCCGTCCCGGAGGAGCTCGAGCAGCTGGCGGAGTGGACCTCGCAGCGCGAGCGCCAAGCCGCCCTGGTCGAATACCGCGCGGACGAGATCTGCCTCGCCTGGCTGCTCGAGCGCCAGCTCTTCCATGCCGGGTGGGACGCAGTCCTCGACGGGGAGATCGTCGGCGCGATCGGCTCGGGTCTCTTCGTTCGTTTCGACGAGGTCTTCGAGGGCTACCTGCCCGCGCGGCACCTGCCCGGCGACTACTTCGTGCTCGACCCGCTCGGAGTCTCGCTTGTTGGGCGCCGTTCAGGACAGGCCTACCGGCTGGGGGACGAAATCGCCGTCCGCGTCGAGCGGATCGAGAAGACGAGCGGACGGGTCAGCGTCGAGCTCGCGTAGGGCTACCGAAGAGAAAAGTCCGCTCTTTGCGACATCGAGTTTCTTGACCCTCTTGCGATGACGGTGCTCTTCATCGTAGTGTCCCGCTTGCGCCGAGCACGGGGCGCGAGTAGGACGAAGCTTCACCGGTAGGCGGTAGGCGGAAGCCGAAGGTTCGCCGGAGAAGTGGACGAAAGCGACACCCGGCTCGGCGAGTTTTTGGTCCAATCCCTGACATGGCGGGCGGGACCAAGCTCATCGCGGACAATCGGCGCGCTCGGCACGACTACCACCTGCTCGAGCGCTTCGAGGCGGGTCTCGTCCTCACCGGGACGGAAGTCAAATCGCTGCGCCAGGGGCAGGCGACTCTCCAGCGGGCCTTCGCCGACGTGCGGGACGGCGAGCTCTGGCTTATCGGCGCCCACATCCCCGAGTACGCGCAGGGGAACGTTGCCAACCACGACCCCGACCGCGACCGCAAGCTGCTCTTACGCCGGCGCGAGATTGACTCGCTTCTCGGCCAGGTGCGCGAACGTGGGCTGACTCTGATCCCGACGAGGCTCTACTTCAAGAACGGCCGCGCAAAGGTTGAGATTGCAGTCGCTCGCGGGAAGGAGGCCCGCGACAAGCGGCGCGACATCGCCGACCGGGACGCGCGCCGCCAGATCGAGCGGGAGCTCAAGACCCGGCGTTCCTGACGTATGTGCGCGTGTGCAG
>Ga0307415_100001725_pt1 | contig 10640 bp, 13 predicted proteins | sample DK1Cmetagenome_FD_204524 | JGI IMG/M metagenome (GOLD analysis project Ga0307415, IMG submission 204524) | Maize rhizosphere microbial communities from greenhouse at UC Davis, California, United States - DK15-C-2 | ecosystem: Host-associated > Plants > Roots > Rhizosphere > Soil | place: USA...
TCGAGCAAGGTCAGGAGACCCGCCTGCTCGATGTCGTGCTCGTCCTCGATGTCTCCGACGATCTCCTCGACGACGTCTTCAATAGTCACGAGGCCCTCGGTGCCGCCGAACTCGTCGACTACGACGGCGAGGTGGATGCGCTGCGACCTCATCCGCGCGAGCAAGTCGATGACGCTCATCGATTCGGGGACGAACAATGGCTCACGGAGAAGCGCGGAGATGGTCCGCTCCCGCGCCGGGTCCTCCTGTGCCTTGAAGACGTCCTTGATGTGAATCATGCCGATGACCGAGTCGAGGCTTCCGCCATAGACGGGGAGCCGGCTGTGCTCGGCGTCGGCGAAGGCACGGACGAGATCCTCGAAGCTGATCGTGGAAGGCACAGCCATGATGTCCCCACGCGTCACGCAGATGTCGCCAGCCGTCTGCTCGCCGAAGTGCAAAAGGTTGCGGAGCATCTGCCGCTCGGTCGGCGTGAGGTCGCCCGCGATCGGCCGCTCGTCCTCGGCCTCGTCGATCGCTTCCTCGATCTCGTCGCGCAGCGTCTGCTCGCTATCCTCCCCGAAGATTAGCGAGCGCATTCCGCGCCAGAGCCGAGAGCCGCCTTCATCGTTGCGTGTGGCCATCAGGCGCGATCCCCGTAAGGATCGGGAATTCCAAGACGGGCGAGGGCGCGAACCTCGCGCCGCTCCATGTCGGTTGCTTCCCGATCATCTTGATGATCGCAACCCAGCAGGTGCAGCGTTCCATGAACCAGCAAGTGGGTCGCATGGCGATCGACCGCGATGTCCTTCTCCGCAGCCTCGCGCTCACACACACCCCGCGCCAGGACGATATCGCCAAGCAACAATTCCTGCTCAACAACATTTGCCAGGCCCAGATCGCGCTCGTCCGCCATTGGAAAGGACAACACGTTGGTCGGCCTGTCCTTGCCGCGCCACTGTGAGTTCAGCGCGCGAACCTCTTCGTCACCGGTCAGCCGGACCGAAAGCTCGACCCGGCGTTCCGCCTCCGCGAGTTGGGGGAACGCACTTTCGGCAATCGCTGCTTCCGCGGCGCGACGGACCAGCAGCGACCAGTCGGTGCTGCTACTGTCCCATTCCTCGTCGGCTTCGACGTCGATTTCGAGCATCATCAGCGCTGGGTCCCTGGGCCCTCATAAGCGTCGACGATGCGTCCGACCAGCGGATGGCGAACGACGTCGGCCGCCGAGAAGCGCACCACGTCGATTCCCTTGATGCCCTCGAGCTTGCCGACGGCGTCGTTGAGGCCTGAACTCACGCCGTTGGGAAGATCAGTCTGGTTGGGGTCGCCGCAGATGACCATCCGGCTTCGCATGCCGAAGCGGGTGAGAAACATCTTCATCTGTTGCGGCGTGGTGTTCTGCGCCTCGTCGAGGATGATGAAGGCGTCGTTCAAAGTGCGCCCACGCATGAAGGCGATCGGCGCGATCTCGATCTCGCCCGAGGCAATTCGGCGCTCGACCTGTTCCGTCGGGAGCATGTCGTAGAGCGCGTCGTAGAGCGGACGGAGATAGGGATCGACCTTCTCCTTCATGTCGCCGGGGAGGAAGCCGAGCCGCTCGCCCGCTTCGACGGCCGGCCGCGACAGGATGAGGCGATCGACTGATCCGGTGATCAGCTGCGACACGGCCTGGGCGACGGCGAGATAGGTCTTGCCGGTGCCCGCGGGGCCGAGTGCGAAGATCATCTCGTCGCGAGACAGAGACTCCATGTAGGCGGTCTGCGTCGTGGAGCGCGGGACGATCGTCTTCTTGCGTGTGCGAATCATCACCCGGGGCGGTGAAGCGACCTCCTCGTTGACGATCCCGTCGAGGTTCGGCTGCACGGCCATTCCGAGCACGGCTTCGACCGCTTCGGAGTCGACGTCATGGCCCTGGTCGAGCCGGTTGTAGAGGCCGATCAACACTTCGCGAGCACGAGTGGCGGCGTCCGCGTCACCCTCGATCTGCACCCGATTGCCCCGCGCCGAGATGTGTACCCCGAGCCGCTGCTCGATCGTGATCAAATGGCGGTCGTAATCGCCGAAGAGCGGGCCGAGCAGGTAAGGCTGGTCGAACTCCAGCTCGAGGCGGGCGCGGCCGGCATCGTTGGCGACCGCAGAATCGCGACGGGCCATCAGGCTTGGTCGCTCGTGGCGTTGATAATGGTGCGTACTGTGAGGCGCACTTGGACTCCTATTCCCCGTTACGGCACAAGATAGAGTGGCCGCCAAAGGGTGCAAGCGGGCTGGTCTCGACACCTTCACACATCCCAGTCAGGATCGCCGCGATGCGCCTTCATCCGACCGGCAAATTCGACAATCAGGCGCGTCCGGCCCGATTGATTGAGGTCTTGCCGCTGGCAGCAGCGATGGGAGCCGAGATTCGCGGAGTCTCCATTCCCGGTCTGTCCGACGAGGCGTTCGCGGAGGTTGAGGCTGCACTTTTCCGGCACAAGATGATCTTCTTTCGCGGCCAGCGGCTGACTCATGCCGAGCATGATGAATTCACGTTGCGTTTCGGACCCGCCGCGGAGGACGCCTATACGGCGGGCGTTCCTGGCCACGCCAACGTGCAGCCGGTGATCAAGGAGGCCGACGACCGGTCTCGCATGATCTTTGGTTCGGGGTGGCACACGGATTCGCCCTTCCTGCCCCAGCCGCCCGCGATCACCAGCCTCAGGTCGGTCGAGGTGCCGCCCTTTGGCGGCGATACGATCTGGGCGAATTCGGCTCTGGCCTACGCGACGCTAAGTGACATCTATCGTCGGATGATTTCGCGCCTCCGCGTTCATTTCTCGATGCGGGAAGTGCTTCGGACGGCGCAGGAAGCGGTCGAGCTCAGCGATACGCCGATGGGACGGCTTGCGGCGACGCGCGATGCGGCTGAACTCCCCGAGCATCTCCGGAGGAAAGTGGAGGGAAGTATCCACCCGATGGTGCGCACCCACCCGATTACCGGGGAGAAGGCGCTCTACCTGGACGGCACCTACGCGGTCGGGATCGAGAGCATGACCGATGAGGAGGCGCGATCGATCCTCGGCTTTCTCCTGAATTTCATGATCCAGCACGAATTCACCTGCCGCCTGCGCTGGGCGGCCGACACGGTCGTCGTCTGGGACAATCGCCTGTGCGTCCACCAAGCGTTCAACGACTACCAGGGTCATCGGCGTGAATTGTACCGGACGACTGTCGCCGGCGAGACTCCGACTTAGGCGGCCGCGCGTTCCCGAACACAGCCCCCGAGGCTGTTCTGCCCCGCGGATGTCGTGACGACTGCGATTATGTCTCCCGGCTTCGCATCCGTTTCGACATGGACCGAATGGAGCCAGGGGGAGCGGCCGATCATCTGGCCCGGGTGCCTGCCCTTACGCTCGATCAGCACGTCGATGTCCTTGCCGACGCTGGCGCGGTTGAACGCCAGCTGATTCGCGATGATGCGCGCCTGCAGGCGCTGCAGCCGATCATCCATGACCTCGAGAGCAATCTGGTCGTCCATCGTCGCTGCGGGGGTCCCGGGGCGAGCGCTGTACTTGAACGAATAAGCGGAAGCGTAGCCGACCTCGTCGACGAGGCTCAGCGTCGCCTCGAAATCGTCCTCGGTCTCGCCAGGAAAGCCGACGATGAAGTCGCCGGAGAGAGCGACGTCCGGTCGCGCCGCGCGCATTTGTTCGAGCGTCGCGAGATAGGTCTCGACAGTGTGACTGCGGTTCATCGCCTTGAGGATGCTGTTCGAGCCGGATTGGACCGGTAGGTGCAGGTAGGGCATCAGCTTTTCGACGTCGCCATGCGCGGCGATAAGCTCGTCCGTCATGTCGGCGGGGTGGCTCGTCGTGTAGCGGATCCGCGCCAACCCATCGATCCTGGCCAGCTCCCGGATCAGCGCCGCGAAGCCGGTTCCGTCCCTGGCCCAGGCATTCACGTTCTGACCCAGGAGGACGAGCTCGCGAGCACCCGCGTCGACCAGCTGATGCGCCTCGTCCACGATGTCCTTCCACGGCCGCGAGATCTCTGCGCCGCGCGTGTAGGGCACGACGCAATAGGTGCAGAACTTGTCGCAGCCTTCCTGGATGGTGAGGAAGGAGCTGGGGTTCGCCCGGACGCGCTTCGGAAAGGCGTCGAACTTTGAGATGGCGGGCATGTCCGTGTCGACCGGACGACCGCCACGGACCGCTTCGCTAACCATTTGCGGAAGGCGGTGATAGGCCTGCGGACCGACGACCAGGTCGATCATCGGCGAGCGGCGCTTGGCCTCGGCGCCCTCGGCCTGCGCAACGCATCCTGCGAGCGCGATTACCGGCTTCGAGCCATCCTCGCGACGAAGGCGCCCGACATCCGAATAGGCTTTTTCCGCAGCCTTTTCACGGATGTGGCAGGTGTTGAGGACGACAAGGTCGGCATCCTGGCCCTCCCGGGCGGCGGACATGCCGTTCGCGCCCAGCAGCTCGGCCATGCGTTCGCCATCGTAGACGTTCATCTGGCAGCCGAAGGACTTGATTCGGAAGGTTTTCGGGGACGCTGAAGTCATTTGGCCGAAGCCTATAGGGGAGCGGCGTCCCGACTTGAAGCCAGGGTTTGGGCGATGGCTTCGCGCGCTGCGTTCGCAAGCGCTTTCCGGTCTCCGCTGCGCGTCAATGGATCGAGCAGGTTGATCGTCACAGGGATAATCCCTTTACGGCCGAGGATGCGCAGGATGTTTTGCTTGCCGGGCTCATTGTGCCAGCCGATCTCGGATGCGGCCGCCCCATAGTCGAGTGCGACCGGGCGGATTTGGACATCCTTTTCCGCGAACATCGCCGCTTCCAGCAACGTCGAGCGAAACGGAAGAAGGTGCGTACCGGGGCCGGTCGTTCCTTCCGGAAAAAGCGTAAGCGGCTGCTCGCGTTCCAATGCTCGGGCGATCGTCATGGCCTGGTCCTTCGCGCCTCTCGCGTGCTCTCGTCGGACGTAGACGGTCGAATTCTGGTCGGCGAGCCAGTGGAAAAGGCCGTGACCAAGATTGTCCTTGGAGACGAAGGCCGTGCCCGTAGCGCCGCCAAGAATCAGGATATCGAGCCAGTTGACGTGATTGGAGATCAACAAAGTGTGCGGCCCGGGCCGGTCCCCGCTCAGGCGCGCTCTGGCACCGATGATCCAGCCCGCGGCCGCAAGGAAGCGCGGGGGCCAATGGGATCTTCCGAACAGCGCTTTGGTAAGGACGTGGACGGGGCCGAGAACCGCGAACAACAACAGAAGCGACGCGATCCGGAACCCCGCGCGGACTGGCGAACCTTTGGTCCTAGCGGTCGCGGTCGAGGGTGACGCCGTACAGCTCCATCCGGTGGTCGACGAGGCGGAAGCCGAGTTTCTCGGCAATTCGCTTTTGCAGGGCCTCGAGCTCTTCATCGACGAACTCGATGACATTGCCGGTCTCGACGTCGATCAGATGGTCGTGGTGCGCATCGGACGCGGCTTCATAGCGCGAACGGCCGTCACCGAACTCGTGCCGCTCTAGGATTCCCGCCTCCTCGAACAGTCGGACCGTGCGGTAGACGGTGGCGATCGAGATATTCGGATCGACCGCCGCCGCCCTTTCGTGAAGCGTCTCGACGTCGGGATGATCCTCGCTCTCGCCGAGCACCTTTGCAATCACCCGCCGCTGCTCGGTTATCCGTAGGCCCTTGTCGGCACAGAGGGCCTCGATATCGATCTTCCGGATCATGTCGTTCAGTTAAGGCGAGAGCGGCCAAGGGTCAAAGGGGCAGCATCCTCATTGCGAATGAAGCGAAGCAATCCAGTTGTGCAGCTGAATTGCTTCGCCGAATCGCGATGACGGTTATTTGGAGCCCTTGCCACGCGGCTTCCGGCGCTTCGTGCCCAGCCCGATCGACTTGGCGAGGACCCGGCGCTGCTCCGCATAGTTCGGCGCCACCATCGGATAGTCTGCGGCGAGGCCCCACTTTTGGCGATATTCGTCCGGGGTCATTCCATGATTGGTCATCAGGTGCCGCTTGAGCATCTTCTGCTTCTTACCGTCTTCGAGGCAGACGATGTAATCCGGCTTCACCGACGCGCGAACGGACACCTTCGGTTCCGGCTTTGCCTCGGCGACGGCGCCCTTCGATGATATTCCGGTCAAAGCTGAGTGCACGTTTTGAATGAGATTCGGCAGGTCATTCACCGCGACGCTATTGTTGCTGACGTGCGCCGCGACAATGTCCGCAGTGAGAGTCAGCAGGGTGTCTTCGGCACCTTCATTGTCGTTCATTTCAACGAGTCTCCCCGAGCAAGAGGTTACAAAGGCAACACTTCCTAAGATGCCGCCCGAGTAGGTGAAGTCCGGAGAGGCGGCAATAGGATGGGGCTATTGCCGCATATCAGTTCAAGTCTAGTACTTGAGGCTCAGCGTCAGTGCGTCGAAATCCCCGCCAAAACGGCCGCGGTAATATTTCGGACGCCGGCCGGCAAAAACGAATCCGGCCTGGCGGTACATGATTACTGCCGGATTTCCTTCACGCACTTCGAGATGAACTCGACTCGCCCCGGCATCGCGGGACACGCGAGTGAAATTGTCGAGGAGCATCCGGCCGATACCGCGGCGGCGGTAGTCCGGCGCGACTGCGAGCAGCAGCAGCTCGGCCTCGTTAGCGACTGTCCGCGAGAGCGAGAAGCCGGCGATTTCGCCTTCGCCGTCGCGGGCGAGGACGAGATCGACGCCCGGCATCGGCAGGATCCCGGCGCACTGGGAGCGGGTCCAGGCTTCACCGAAACGATCGTCGAAGGCCGAATTCATGACTGAGATGACGTCGTCGAGGTGGACCGAACCGCCCTTGGTCAAGTGAAGTTCTTCGACTGGAGCGGCGCGCGTGCTCATGCTGCGTTCCGGGGCCGCGCATCGGGAGCGCGGGCATAAATAGGCTTGGGGGGTAGAGATCGAAGCTCGGGCGGCAGGCGAAGCGCATTGCGCGCCGATGGCCAGCCACTCTCGGCCCTGCCAGAGCCGCGGGCGCCGACGAGCTTCGCGGATCCTGGGCCGACAACCAAGGATGCCGATATTTCTGCCGCCGCGTCGGACGGCACGAGGTTCAGGAGATCGTTTGCAGGTTCGAGAGTGCGCCCATTGAACTGTTGCACAAAGATCTCCCCGTGGCCCCCGTCGACTGCTGCAGCGACCGGCCCGGTCCCACCCGATCCGGCGGCGATAAGTGCGAGCGACGACATCCCGGCCAGCTTGCAGTTCCAGGCAATGGCGAGCCCCTGAGCCGCGGCGATCCCGACGCGAATACCCGTGAAGCTGCCCGGCCCGACGCCCACGAGAATGCGTTGCGCACTGCGGCCGGCCAGAAGCTCGTCGAGCATCGGCACGAGTCGCTCGCTGTGTCCGCGGCCAATGACTTCGTCGCGGCTGTCTAGGCACTGACCCGCCTCGTCGAACAAAGCGGCGGTGCAGGCGGCAGTCGATGTGTCGATCGCGAGGATCATATTTCGTGAGTTGGCCACAGGCCGGGTGCGGCCGCAACCCCCTAAAGATCAATCAATTAGACGGCTTCGACCGTTTCAACTTCGGGCACGTAGTGACGGATGAGATTCTCGATCCCTCGCTTGAGCGTGATTGTCGAGGACGGGCAGCCCGAGCAGGCGCCCTGCATTCCAAGGTACAGACGTCCGTCCTTGTAGCCGCGATAGACGATGTCGCCGCCGTCCTGGGCTACGGCGGGGCGGACACGCGCTTCGATCAGATCCTTGATCTGGTCGATGATGTCGGCGTCCGCAGGGTCCTCTTCGACGGTCGGGGTGTCTTCGATACGGATGCCGGCTGCGGTCCCTTGTGCGAAAAGTGGTGTGCCGCTGACGAAATGGTCGAGAAGGGTCTCGAGCACGATCGGTTCGAGATCGCCCCAGGAAATGCCGCGCCCCGCAGTGACCGAGATGAAGTCGCGGCCGAAGAAGACGCCCTCGACCATACCGCTCGTAAAGAGTGCCGAGGCCAGCGGCGAAGCTTGCGCGCTGTCCTCGTCGGGAAAGTCGCGGGTGCCGGCCTCCATCACGATCTGTTCGGGAAGGAACTTGCGCGTGGCGGGGTTCGGAGTCTGCTCGGTGCGGATCAGCATGGCAGCGATGTGGTCCCGGTGAGGGACACGATCAAGTGCCGAACGGCGGGGCCCCCGCGATGACCCACCGGGTAATGCCGATTGCAATTGCGAGGCACAGGAGAGCCGACCACCATTTGCCCGGCTTCATCGGCGCCACTCCTGGTTCGACTTCGCCGCTTCCGGTGATCATTGGCTTCACCAGATTCTTGCCCCGCAGCCTGTAGAAGATGATCGCGGCCACGTGCAGCGCTGCGAGCGCCAGCAGGACGTTGAAAAGGTCCTCGTGGAGTTCCGCTACCGATTCCTGGGCATCGAAGCTGATGAGATGCGCCAATGGGCCCTGCATCAGGCCGTCTTCGTCGCTGGCGAAGAGGCCCAGCCCAACCTGCACTGCGACCATGGCAAGCAAGGCAATGACGCTGAGCGCTCCGAGAGGATTGTGGCCGACGCCTCGCCAGCTGCCCTGGAGGTAGCCGAAGACTGCTCTCGGGCCTTTGACGAAGCTCGAGAAACGCGCGGTCGAGCTACCGACGAAGCCCCAGAGGATGCGGAAGATCAGAAGGGTCAGGACCGCGATGCCCGACCAGATGTGGACGTCGTCGAAATGATATTCCGCCGCCCACCAGCTGAGTGCAATCAGTCCGACAAGCAGCCAGTGGAAGAGGCGCGTCGGAACGTCCCAGATCGCGACATTCGTGGTCGCGTCCGGGCTATTTAGGATGCTCTTCAGCACGGTAATTGTCGTGACATGCCTTGCAGGTTTTGCCGAGTGCTTCGAATTTCGCGTTGATCTGGCTCAAATCGCCCGCCTGTGCAGCCGCATTGAGGGCGGACGCCGCCTCCCGCAGATCACGGTCCTTGGACGCGAAATCCTCCGGCTTCTCCCAGATGGCGGGGAGGGCGCGGGTCTTCGGGAGGACCGTCTTGTCGGTGCCCGGCGGGAACCAGCCTGAAGACTTGCCGGCGAGGTCATTGATCTTCGCAGCGGCAGTGCGAATCGACGCGACGTCGGGCGACCCGGAATCCAGCGACTGCTTGATCGTCTTGACCGTCTTGCCGATCGTTTCCATGCCCTCATGGCGTTCATGGAAAATCGCCTGCGCCTGTTCAGAACTGACGGGCGCAGCGGGAGCAGCGGCCGCTTCAGGCGCGGCTGGAGCGTTGCTCGCTACCTCATTATTTGCCGAAGCCTGCTCGGCCCTCTGGCACGCACCGAGCAGCGATACCGCTGTAACTGCAACCAACACGGACTTGAGCATGCACTCTCCTATTCCTTTGGGGGAGCCTTCCAGCTGCCATCGATCATCTTGATGATGCCGGAGAAATCCTTCCCGCCGCCTCCTGCTTCAACGAATTTTTCGAATTCCTCTTCGGCTTCCTCGCCCATTTCGAGCTCGAGGCCAACCTGTTCGGCCGCCTCCATCGCCAGCTTCAGGTCCTTCAGCATCAGCGCTGCCGCGAACCCGCCCTCATAGTCATTGTCGGCCGGCGTCGTCGGCCCGACACCGGGCACCGGACAGTAGGTCGTCATCGACCAACTCTGGCCCGAGGCCTGCGAAGCGATGTCGAAGAACGTCTGAGGATCGAGCCCCAGCTTCTGCGCCATAACGAAAGCCTCGCAGGTGACGATCATCGTCGCGCCGAGGATCATGTTGTTGCAGATCTTCGCCGCCTGTCCGGCTCCCGCTCCGCCCGCGTGAATCACGGCCTTTGCCATGGGGTCGAGGATCGGCTGGGCGCGGGCGAAGGCCTCGTCCGAGCCGCCCACCATGAAGGCGAGGTTACCTGAGGCGGCCGCGGCAATGCCCCCGGAAACCGGCGCGTCGACCATCGTGTAGCCCAAACCCGCGGCCTCTTCCTCGATCGAGCGCGCGCTGGCGACGTCGATGGTCGAGCAATCGATGAGGAGCGCCGAGACCGGCGCCTTGCCGAGCACCTGATCGCGGTAGACGCCGAGGACGTGCTTCGCAGCTGGAAGCATGGTGATCACGACGTCTGCGTCCTTGACGGCTTCTTCCGTCGACGCGGCACGCGAGCAGCCCTTTTCAACAGCACCGCCCAGAGCCTCTTCGCTAAGGTCGAATGCACGAACCTCGTGCCCCGCCTCGGCAAGGTTCGGCGCCATTCCCCCACCCATGTGCCCGAGGCCGATGAACGCAATCTTCGCCATAATCAGCGTCCCTTCCAATTCCCCGGCCGCTTCTCGACGAAGGCGATCATGCCTTCCTTCTGGTCCTCGGTGCCGAAGAGGCCGTGAAACAGGCGGCGTTCGAAGCGGATGCCCTGGTTCAGCGGCATTTCGAACGCGGCGTTGATCATTTCCTTGTTCGCGATGGCGGCGAGGGGCGCCATTCGAGCGATTGTCTCGGCGGTCTTCATGACCTCGTCGAGGAAGCCTTCCGCGGGAACGACGCGAGCGACGAGGCCCGAGCGCTCGGCTTCGGCGGCGTCCATCATCCGGCCGGTCAGGCACATTTCCATCGCCTTCGCCTTGCCGACCGCGTGGGCGAGGCGCTGCGAACCGCCCATGCCGGGTGTGACGCCGAGCTTGATCTCCGGCTGTCCGAACTT
>Ga0307415_100001726_pt1 | contig 10639 bp, 11 predicted proteins | sample DK1Cmetagenome_FD_204524 | JGI IMG/M metagenome (GOLD analysis project Ga0307415, IMG submission 204524) | Maize rhizosphere microbial communities from greenhouse at UC Davis, California, United States - DK15-C-2 | ecosystem: Host-associated > Plants > Roots > Rhizosphere > Soil | place: USA...
TCCGGATCCTGGTCGACGGCGTGGTCCGCGGCCTGATGAAGGTGCCGGCCGGCCTGTCCGTGGTGAACCGGTACCCGCTGAGCGTCGGCGGCAAGGGCACGTACGCCGACAACGACCAGTTCCACGGCGCGGTCGACGACGTCTACGTCCGGATCGGCTGACTTGCGGTCTGCCGGCCCCGGGCGCGAACCGCGATAATCGACCGGTGAACCCGATCCCAGTCGCGGGACTGCGCCGCTTCCGGCACCCGGTCTTCCGGACGGCGCGGAGAACCGGAGCCCGGAGGGTGGTGCGGTGAGCCGACGGTTCGCGTTCGCCGGGCGGACCTGCGTGATCACCGGCGCGGCCGGCGGCATCGGCGCCGCGCTGGGGCTCAACCTGGCCCGCCGCAAGGCCGTCCTGGTGCTGGTCGACAAGGACGCCGAGGGGCTGGCCGAGGTGGCCCGCCTGGCCGGCGAGCTCGGCGCGTCCGAAGTGGACACCTACGTCGTCGATCTGGCCGACGGTGGCGACCGGCTGGACCTGGCCGCGGCGGTGGCGTCCCGGCACGGCGGCGCCGACCTGCTGGTGAACAACGCGGGTGTGACGCTGACCGGGACGTTCGAGCAGAACCGGCTCGCCGACATCGACTGGCTGCTCGAGGTCAACCTGCACGCGGTGATCCGGATGACCAAGGCGTTCCTGCCGCAGCTGCTGGCCCGGCCCGGCGCGCACCTGGTCAACGTGTCCAGCCTGTTCGGTCTGATCGCGCCGCCCGGCCAGGTCGCCTACGTGACCAGCAAGTACGCCGTCCGCGGCTTCACCGAGGCATTGCGGCACGAGCTGGCGCCCCGCGGTGTCGGGGTGACCGTCGTGCATCCCGGCGGCGTGCGGACCGGCATCGCCGCCAACGCCCGGATCAGCGGGCCGGACCCGGACGGCGTTCAGGCCGAGCAGACCCGCCGGTTCGCGGCCGCGGCGCTGACCATGCCGCCGGAGGACGCCGCCCAGCTGATCGTGGCGGCCGTTCAGTCCCGCCGGCCCCGGCTGGTGATCACCCGCGCGGCCAAGGCGGCCGACCTGCTGGCCCGGCTCACGCCGAGCCGGTACTGGGACGTCAGCCAGCGTGTCGTGAAGCGCCGCGGCTGGTGAGAGCTCCGCGGCCGAACCCGTCGAGCTCCGCAGGCTGACCGGCCTCCAGCGCGACCAGCTCGTCCGCCGCCGCGTCCTGGGCGCGCAGGCCGAGCATGTCCAGCCATGCGACCAGCTGGCGGTGCACGGCGTCCGCGCCCTGCAACTGCTCCTCGGTGACCGGCCAGTTCGCCGGATGCACCAGCATCGCGTCGGTCTGCCAGCCGCCCAGGCCGCCGTGTGAGCCGACCAGCTCCTCGAACGCTGCCACCTCCAGCGTCACCGGGTCCACCGCGCTGATCAGCACCAGATCGCCGACGTGCGCGGTCTCCTGGTGCCGCAGCAGGTCGGCGCGGGCATGCGGTCCGTACGGCAGCAGCGGATCGACGCCCTCGACCGTGCCGTCGGCGAGCCGGTTGCTGCCGGCCGTGCCCAGCGCCACCGGCCCGTCCCGGTCCCGGACCACCACCAGGCCGATGCCCGGGTGGGCGGCCAGGCCGGGGATCAACCGCGGGTACGCCCGGTCGATCTCCTCCCGGGTCAGCCGTCCCTCCATCCGGGTGAGGTAGACCATCGCCAGGTTGCCGGACGACACCACGAGCAGCGGCGCGGCCGGGGTATCCGGGTAGTCCGGTTCGACGGTGGCCTCCCACTCGGCCGGCACCCGGGGGGCGAACGCCTCGTCCGGCGCGGCGAACCGTTCCACCACCTCGTCCAGCGTCTCGCCCCAGCGCTGCCGGAACGTGGCGCCCTGACTCTGCCCATGGTCGGAGAGCACCACCAGGTGGTAGTGGCGGGACGCCTCCGGGGCCAGCCGTTCCAGCACGCCGAGCATCCGGTCCAGGCTCTCCAGCTGGCGCATCGACTCCGGGCGGGCCGGGCCGGCGTGGTGCGCCACCTCGTCGTAGTCGACGAGATCGCAGTAGATCGCCGGGGCGCCGCGGGCCATCTGCTCGGCGGCCAGCGAGATGTTCACGTCGCGCAGCAGCATCGACGCGGGCCGCAGCGCCAGGAACGCGCCGGACCGGCTGACCCGGGGGAGCAGGTTGCGGCGCCGTTGCTGGCGCGCCTGGTGCAACTCGGTGATCACCTCGCCGACGCCCAGCACGAGCGCGCGGGTGAATCCGTACGGCGAAGCCATGAACGTCGCCCAGCCTCGCGCCGAGCGGCCCGGCAGCCGGGCATGGCTCACCGTCAGCAGGCTGATCACCGCGTCGCCGCTGAACGCGTTGCCGATGCTGACCCCGCCGTCGCGGAGCAGGCCGCGGCCGTCGCTGAGCCGCGGCTCGATGATCGCCGCGTCCCGGGGCCGGTTCGACACCATCAGCCGGCCGGTGTCCTTCTCGTACCAGCGGAAGCCGGGAATCTGCCGGGACGCGCCGTGCAGGATGCCGGCCTGCGACGCCGGAGTGGTGGACGGCAGGCCGACGTGCCAGCCGCGCAACGTGTGGCTGCCGGACCGCAGCCAATGGCCGAGGGTGGGCAGGTTACCGGCCTGGACCGCCCAGCGCAGCACCGGCTCGGCGACGCCGTCGAGCTGCACCATCAGCAGGCCCGGCGCGGTGCCCGGACGCGGCCGGCGCAGGGTCAGGAAGGGCCCGCCGGCCTGCCGCGCCTGGCGCCGGCGGACCCCGCGCATCAGCCGCCGGGCCTCCTTGACGAAGGTGTCGTCGCTGCCGCTGTCGGCCATCCAGTCCAGGATCGCGGCGAACACCACGGCGAGGATCGCCGCCACCACCAGGGTGGGCAGCCCGCTGATCCGGTCCGCCGGGTCGAGATCCAGGGCGACCACCATGACCGCCACCTGGGCCACCACCCCGAACAGCATGGCGCCCCAGCCGCCCAGCGCGGTGATGCCGACCAGCAGCAGCGGGCGCAGCACCGCGCCGGTGACCGCGACCAACAGCACCAGGCCCAGGGTGTCCACGATGTCGGCGCTGGCCACGCCGGGCATCAGCCACAGCGTGAGGGTCAGCACGACGAAGGTCGTCAGCGCGCTGCGCAGCACCGCCCGGAGCCGGTTGACGATGCGCCGCCAGCTGAACAGCACGCGGAACTCGGCACGCCAGTCACGGGCGGGCTCCGATGCGGTCCGGTTGCGCATGGCCACCCGGAAACGATCGCACAACCGCCATTCGGTGTGCGCCGGACGTAGCCAACGACACGTCATACGTTTCGGCGACTCGCGCTTCCGGGAAAGGGGACCGCCATGGAGGTCACCGGATTTCTCACTGCCATCGTCATCGGTCTGATCATCGGCGCGCTGGGCCGGCTCGTCGTGCCAGGCAAACAGAACATCCCGATCTGGCTGACGCTGGTCATCGGCGTCGTCGCGGCCCTGGTCGGCACCCTGCTGGCCGGCTTGTTCGGCGTCGACGACACGCCCGGCATCGACTGGATCGAGCTGATCCTGCAGGTCGGTCTCGCCGCCATCGGCGTGGCCGCGGTCGCCGGAATGCGCGCACGTCGCTGACCGCCGGGAACCCTACGCGCTGCCGCGCCGTCCAACCGGACATGCCGGTGGCGGTCGGAGGCGAACGGGAGGATCCGCGTGCGATTCAGGGGTGTTCTGTACGGCACGATCCTCCTGGTGGCCGCCGCCGGCTGCGCCGGGCCGGACGCGCCGACCTCGGCCGGAGCACCGGCCGGGGCCGGCCGCACCCCGCCGGCCTGGACCGAACCGGCCGCGTACAAGTTCGCCTTCGAGTCGGCGTGCGGCGAGCAGCCGCTGATCGGCCGGTTCCGGGCGGAGGTCGCCGATGGCACGGTGATTGCGACCGAGGGCCTGGACGTGGCCGCCCGGCGGGCGCTCATGTTGCGTATCGCCGATCTCGTCCCGACGCTGGGCCGGATGGTCCGCGACGCCGAGCAGGCCCGGGCGCAGGGGGCGGACGTCACGATCGAGCGCGACCCGGCGGACGGCCACCCCACCGCGATCCGGATCGACCCGGACCCCGGCGCGGTCGACGATGAAACCTGCTTCGCGATCTCCGAGTACACGATCGGTGGACCACCGGGCCCGAGCCCTTCGCCGAGCCGGTAGCTTCGCGCGGGTGCCCGCCCGCCTCGCCGTTCTGATCCTGCTGCTGTTCACCACGGCCTGCACCGCCACCGACCCGACCGCCGGAGCCCGGTCCACCGCGCCGGAACAGCCGGCGCCCAAGCGCGTGGTCGGCTACTACACCGGCTGGGGCACGTACGCCCGTGACTTCCAGGTGCGCGACCTGCACGCCGGCGGCGCGGCCGACCGGCTCACCCACCTGCTGTACGCGTTCGGGCGGGTGGACGACGGCAGATGCGTACCCGGCGACGCGTTCGCCGACTTCCGGAAGCCGGTACCCGACGGGCTGCCCGGCAGCGCCACACCGGCCGGAAACATCGGCGAGCTGCGCAAACTCAAGGCGCTGCACCCGAGGCTGAAGGTGCTCTGGTCGTTCGGCGGCTGGACCGGATCGGCGGGCTTTGCGCAGGCGGCGAAGGAGCCGGCGGCCTTCGCGGAGAGCTGCCACCGGCTGCTGGACGATCCGCGCTGGGCCGGTGTGTTCGACGGCATCGACATCGACTGGGAGTACCCGAACGCCTGCGGCCGGACCTGCGATCGCAGCGGCCGGGCTGCGCTGTCCGAGCTGCTGGCCGCGTTGCGCTCCCGGTTCGGCCTGGTCACCGCCGCCGTGCCGGGCGACGTCGGCAAGCTGGACGCCACCGACTATGCCGCCGCGGCGCGGCACGCCGACTGGCTGAACGCGATGACGTACGACTTCGCCGGCACCGACGGCAAGCCCGGCCGCACCGCCGCACATTCGCCGCTGAGCGCGTACCCGGGCATGCCGCGGCCGGCAGCCACCGCCGCGAGCACGGTGGACAAGCTGCTGGCGCTGGGCGTACCGGCGGACCGGATCCTGCTGGGCATCGGCTTCTACGGCCGCGGCTGGGCCGGCGTCCGGTCGGCACAACCCGGCGCGGCCGGGACCGGTCCGGCGCCGGGTACGTACGAGGAAGGCCTGGAGGACTATCGCGTGCTCAGCCGCCGCTGCCCGCCGACCGGCGTGATCGGTGGCACCGCCTATGCCGCCTGCGGCGACCAGTGGTGGAGCTACGACACCCCGGAGACGATCAGAACCAAGATGGCGTACGCACGGAGCAAGGCGCTCGGCGGCGCGTTCGCCTGGGAGCTGTCCGGCGACACCCCGGATGCCGCCCTGCTCACCGCGATGGCGACCGGCTTGGCCGGAGGCTAGAAGAGCGTCTTGCAGCCGGCGACGGTGTCGATGGGTTCACCGCGTGCGGGTCCGGCGCGTACCCGTCGTCCGGGAGGCCGCCGACCCGGCGGTCTTGCGGGCCGCGGTGCGGGCGGCGGTGGCGGTGCCCGCCTTCGGCTGTTCCGGTGGCGGGTCGGCCGCGGCGGTCCGGCGCCGGCGACCGCTCGCGGACGCCTTCGCCGGGGCGGACGCAGCCGAGACCGGTGCGTTCTCGGCGGCCGCCGGAGCGCGGTCGGGGGCGGCTTGCGGCTCCGCCCCGGTGGCCGAAGTGGCCCGGTCGCGTTCCTTCTCCCGGCGGACCATCTCGGCGAGCACGCTCTTGTCGTACTTCGCTTCGGCGATCTTCGCCTTGGCCTCCGACTTCTCCACCCGGCTCAGCGCACGCTTGCGCTGCTTGGTCAGCTGGTCCTTCTCCTTGGCGGCGTTCTTGAGGGCCCGCCTGAGGCGGTTCGCTTCGGCCTCGGCATTACGCAGTGACTGGCGCTGCTGCTGGGCGAGGTTGGCGTTGGTCTGGATCCGGTGGTCCAGCTCGGTGACGCCCGCCCGGGCCTGCTCGGCGGCGGCCTGAGCGGCGGCGGACTTCTCGCGGCGGCGCTCCAGTGCCGTCGTGGCGGGTGCAGTCACGGTCATCACTCCTTCGTGTTCATTTTCCTACCCGAAGGGATCCCGATGCAATCGCGTCAGGCGTCGTCGGACGAAGCGGCCGCGGCCAGGCGGGCGCGGCGCCGGCGGCGGATATGCCGGACGTGCAGGGTGACGTATCCGGCGACGGCCAGCGCGATCACCCCGATCGCCCACCACTGGTACCGGTGCGCCCTCTCGATGATCTCCACCAGGTGGGTGCCGAACAGGTACGACACGGCCGTCCACCAGCCCACCCACAGCGCCGCGCCGATGGCGTTGTACAGCAGGAACGTCCGCCACGGCATCGCGGTGATGCCGGCGATCACGCCGTTCAGCTGGCGCAGCCCGTCGATGAACCGGGCCACCACGACGATCCGGTTGCCGCGGCGGGCGAAGAAGCCCTCGGCCCGGGCCAGCCGTTCCGGCGTGATGAACACGTACCGGCCGAACCGGTGCACCAGCCGGCGCCCGCCGCGCACGCCGATCCAGTAGCCCACGTTGTCGCCCAGCACCGCGGCGACGAAGGCGATGGCGGCCACCGCGAAGATGTTCATCCGGCCGGCCCCGGCGTAGATCGCCGCCGCGACCATGATCGTTTGGCCGGGCGCGGGCACGCCGAAGCTCTCCACGCCGATCACTCCGGCGACGGCGAGGTAGCCCCAGCGGTCCAGGATGGGGGCGACCCCGGCGAGGAACCCGGGTAACTCGGCTGATGGTGGCATCGCCCCACACGGTAGCCGCCCCCGATGGTTGAAACTTCAGTTCTGTACCGCGATGGTGTCGCCGAATGTGTCAATCGGCGGGCTGGTCCTTCGTCAGGTGCAGCAGCCAGTCCTTCCCGCCGGTGTGGATCAGCGCGTACCGGCGTGGTTCACCCCGGCCGTGCAGCGTGAAGACGAGCCGTTTGGCATTCCGGTCGTCCTCCTGCCACCACCCGATGTCGGCGATGAACTTCTCCGCGTCGGTGTAGGTCAGGTGGTCCAGCGCGTGATCCGGTACGGCCACCGCCAGCCGGTTGCCGCTCGGCTCGGTCGGCAGCCCGCGCGGCACGGCCCAGCTCCGCAGCACCCCGTCCTCCTCCAGCCGCAGGTCGAAGTGCGGCCGGGGCTTGCGGTGGTCGTGCAGCACGAACGACGGCTTCCCGGGCACCGCAGGCGTCACTCGATGACCCGGTAGGAATGCGGGTCGAGCCGGGCGCCGGCGGTGACCTCGGCCGGCTCGTCGCCGACGTTCAGGCAGACCACGATCCGGTGCGTGCCGTCGGTCACCTCGTACGCGTACTGCTCGTTGGCGAGCCGGACCGCGCGGGTGCGGGCCTGGTGCAGCCACGGGTGCCGGCGGCGCAGGCCGATCAGTTCCTGGTGCAGCTGCAGCACCGGCTGCCCGTACGGGGCCAGGTCGGCGGGCTCGGCCGGGAACGGCGGGCGGACCGCGTCGTCGCCGTGCTCGCGGTCCTCCTTGACGCCGGTGAAGCCCTGCTCGTCGCCGGCGTAGACGGACGGCGTCCCGCCCACGGTCATCAGCACGGCCACCGCCAGCGCCACATGCCGCTCGTCGGTCAGCCGGCTGGCCAGCCGGGTGACGTCGTGATTGCCGACGAAGGTCATCGGGACGAACCCGTCGAGGAACTCGTTGTGCCGGCTCAGCGCGTGGTCCAGCTCGTAGAAGTTGCCCTCGTTCAGCGAGCTCCAGATCGCCTTCCACAGCTCGTACTGGGTCACCGAGTCCAGAGTGGACCGGGCCACGAAGTCGGCATAGTCGCCGTGGATGACCTCGCCGACGAAGTACGCCGCCGGGTGCCGCTCGCGCACCCGGGGCAGCACCGTGGCCCAGAACTGCGGCGGTACGGCGTACGCGGCGTCCATCCGCCAGCCGTCCGCGCCCCGGTCCAGCCAGTGGTTCAGCACGTCGGTCACCAGGTCGGCCACGGCCGGTTCCCGGTGATTCAGCGCGACCAGGCCGCCGTGCCCCTCGAAGTTGGCGAAGTCGTCACCCTGCTTGACGAACCAGTGCGCGGTCTCGGGTGACCGGACTTCGTCGCCGGGTTCTCCGCGCCGTCCGGAGGACCAGGCGCCGGTAGGTGGCAGAGCCGGGTGCCCGCGGCCCACGTGATTGAACACGCCGTCCAGCAGCACCCGCAGCCCGCGGTCGTGCGCCGCGGCGACCAGCGCGTCGAAGTCGCCCTCGTCACCCAGCCGGGGATCGATCCGGAAGTGATCGACGGTGTCGTAGCCGTGCGTCTCGGACGCGAAGATCGGCCCCAGGGCCAGCCCGGACACGCCCAGATCGACGGCGTAGTCCAGCCACGCCACCAGCCGCCGCAGCCGGTGCGGTTGCTGATCCTGTGCTGCTTCCGGCGCCCGGTTCTCCGGATGGCGCGGAGAACCGGAATCCCGAAGGGGATACGCCCCGGTGAACCCCAGCGGATAAACCTGCCACCAGATCGCGTGCCGTACCCAGTCAGCTTCGCTCACGCCGAACCCTAACCCCGGAGCGCCGGAAACGATGTGGCCGGCGGTCCGCCGCGTGTGATCACGCGGGGAGCCGCCGGCCACGCCGGGCTGTACGGGTCAGAGCGAGTCGCCGGCCAGCTGGGTGCGCAGCTTGGTCAGGGCCTTGGTGAGCAGCCGGGAGACGTGCATCTGGGAGATGCCGATCTGCTCGGCGATCTGCGACTGGGTGAGGTTGCCGTAGAAGCGCAGGGTGAGGATCTTCTGTTCGCGTTCGTCCAGCGCGGCCAGGGCCGGGCCGAGCGCGACGCGGGTCTCGGCGAGTTCGTATTCGTGGTCCTCGCCGCCGAGGGTGTCGCCGAGTTCGGTGGTGCCGTCGGCGCTGATCGGGGTGGACAGGCTGGTGGCGTTGTAGGCGCGGGCGCCTTCCAGGCCTTCCAGCACGTCTTCCTCGGTGACGCCGAGGTGGGTGGCGATGTCGGCGACGGTGGGGGAACGGCCGAGGGTGTGGGTGAGGGTGGCGTTGGCTTCGGTGATGGACAGGCGCAGTTCCTGCAGGCGGCGCGGGACGCGCACGGACCAGGTGCGGTCGCGGAAGTGGCGTTTGATCTCGCCGATGATGGTGGGGATGGCGTAGCCGGCGAAGTCGACGCCGCGGTCGGGGTCGAACTTGTCGACGGCTTTGATCAGGCCGACGGTGGCGGTCTGGATCAGGTCGTCGGTGGGTTCGCCGCGGCCGGAGTAGCGGTGCGCGAGGTGGCGGGCCAGTGGCAGCCACGCCTCGATCGCCTGGTCCCGCAGGGCGGCGCGGGACGGGTGTCCGGCGGGCATCGCAGCCATCGCGTTGAGCAGATCGGCGGCGCTGTCCTCCGGCGCGGTCACGGCCGGGGACGGGGTCGACTGCTGGGTGACGGTCACGTGAGTTCCTCCCTGGCACCTGTCCGGAGAGCCGGCCCGATGGTGCTGGGCCCGGTGGGTCAGGTGTTCGTATCAGCGGTGGTGTCGGGGGCAAACGATGTGCTTGCCGTTCGGCACGCATGCTAGGCCGTTCGGATACGAAGACCTTAGCCGAGAGGTCCATGCTTGACTAGCCGAAAGTATGAGTCACGTTTCGCGGTCAAATGGCCACACACGGCGACGGAAAAGGACGAATACACCGGCCGCCACCAGCAGGATCACTCCGACGCCGGCCGCCCAGCCGAGCCAGCCCGGGCCGCTGGCCTCGGCCGATGCGGGCACCGTGGCCGGCGCGGCCGCCGCCGGTGCGGTGGTCGGCGCCGGCGTCCGTGCGGCCGGCGAGGCCGGCGTCGTGGCAGACGCATCGGCCACCGTGAACTTGTAAGAGCCCCGAACCGGGTGCCCGTCGAGCGAAACCACCCGATAGGTCACGGTGTACGTCCCGTTCGCCAGCGTGTCGTCGAAGGTCAGCGTGCCGCTCTTGCCGCTCGCCGTCGGCCCGGAAGCGGCCACCTCGCGCTTGGCCAAGTCGGCCACCGAGATCTCCAGGGCGTCCGGATCCACCCGCTGCAGGAAGGTGAGCTTCACCCCGCCCGGCGCCTTCTTCAGCGTGGCGTTCTTGGCCGGCGAGGCGTCCGTGAGCGAGTTGTGCGCCCAGGCGGGGCTGCCGGTCAACGCCGCGAACACGGCCGCGACGGAGGCGGCGGCAAGCAGACGGGTGATGCGCATGCCAGGTAGTCCCTCCGGCGGGCGGTTCGGTTCCCGCCGATTCTGCTTGCCGTCGTCCGGTCACGGCTGGAGAACCACCTTGATGCAGCCGTCCTCCTTCTTCTTGAACATGTCGTACGCGTGCGGCGCCTGCTCCAGCGGCAGCCGGTGGGTCACCAGGTCGTCCACGCCCAGCGGGTCGTCGTCGCCGGTGAGCAGCGGCAGGATCTCGTCCACCCAGTGCTTGACGTGGGCCTGGCCCATCCGCATCGTCACGCCCTTGTCGAACAGGTCCATCATCGGGAACGGGTCGGCCTGGCCGCCGTAGACGCCGATGATCGAGATCGTGCCGGCCCGCCGGACCGCCGCGAACGCCGTCCGCAGCGCGGCCATCCGGTCCACGCCGAACGTCTCGGTGGCCTTGCGGGCGATCGGGTCGGGCAGCATCCCGGCCGCCTTCATCGCCGCCGACTGGACCGGCGTGCCGTGCGCCTCCATGCCGACCGCCTCGATGACGCTGTCCGCGCCGCG
>Ga0307415_100001730_pt1 | contig 10629 bp, 9 predicted proteins | sample DK1Cmetagenome_FD_204524 | JGI IMG/M metagenome (GOLD analysis project Ga0307415, IMG submission 204524) | Maize rhizosphere microbial communities from greenhouse at UC Davis, California, United States - DK15-C-2 | ecosystem: Host-associated > Plants > Roots > Rhizosphere > Soil | place: USA...
GGTTCGCGCCATGGACGTGGCGACTGTCGGCATTCAACCCGAGCAGGAGTGTCTCTGTTGCGTTCATGGTTCCTAGCCCTGGCGGCGGCGCTATTGAGCTCCGCGTGCTCGCCGGCGAAGCCCGCGTTGGCGCGCACTCGGGCTGCGCCCGCGCCGAGGGCCCCGCGCGTCGTTCGCGACACGCTCACCGTGAAAGACCCCGAGCTGGAGCGGCGAGTGGCGCGGCTCGAGCTGCGCCTCCTCGAGAAGCAGGCGCAGGTAGAGGAGCTGCAGTCACGCCTGGAAGAGACGCGTGCCGAGGTCGTGCGGGCGATGGCGAAGCTCCGGACGGGGGCCAGCCGCGCCGAGGCCGCGTCGGGCATGGCCGAGGCCGAGGTGGCGCTCCAGTCGCTGAGGTCGAGCGCCACGCCGCAGGCCCCGGAGGCCGCGCAGGTGACGAAGCTGGTGACGCAGAGCGCCGCCGAATTCGACAAGCAGAACTACGGCGGCGCGCTGTACCTGGCGACGCAAGCCAAGGCGCTGGCCTCGTCGTACCGCGGACACGTGGTGGAGGGGAGCCGCGAGGGCTCTCGCCCGGGCGAGAGCCCGTTCGCGCTCCCGATCCGCCTCAGAGTGGCGAGCCGCGGGAACATTCGCGAAGGGCCCGGCACCGGGTTCGCGGTCGCGTTCGCGGTGGAATCCGGCACGATGCTGACCGGCCTCTCGTACGTCGACGAGTGGATCCGCATCAGCGACGAGAGCGGGCGAGGCGGCTGGATCTTCCGAGCGCTCGTGGGACGCCCCTAACGGCGGCTCTCGGCTCTCGGCCCTCGGCTACTGCGGAAGAGCGGGAGGACGTGCCTCACGCCGAGCCGTTCCCGCCCTTCACCGCCCCAGCCGAGAGCCGAGAGCCGAGAGCCGCCGTTTATGCCCTCGCCTTGGCGGCCTGCCGCGCGCGGACGACGCGGTCTCTGCCCCCGCGCTTGGCCTGGTAGAGTGCGCGGTCGGCGACGGCCATGACGGCTTGCGGGGCCTCGGCGTCCTGCGGGAACTCCGCGACGCCGATGCTCAGCGTGATTCGCCGGCCCGGGAACTCCTCCGCGGCCACGCGCGCACGGATCCGCTCCGCGACCTGGAGCGCGCCGGCGGCGGGCGTCTCCGGCATCACGACCGCGAACTCCTCGCCCCCGTACCGCGCGGCGCAGTCCACCGTGCGAGTGCAGTCGCGCAGGATTGTCGCCACCTGCTTCAGCACCGCGTCGCCCGCCGGGTGGCCGAAGGTGTCGTTGTACTCCTTGAAGTGATCGACGTCGGCCATCAGCACCGAGAACGCCCGATTGGTCCGCTGGGACCGCGCCCCCTCTTCCTTGAGCCGCTGCATCAGGAAGCGGTGGTTCGCCAGGCCGGTGAGGCCGTCGGTGATCGAGAGTCGCTCGAGCTCCTCGTTCTTCTTCCGCAGGGTGTCGTTGATGACGTCGAGCTCCCGCCGCCCTTCGCGAATGCGCGACACCATGTGGTTGAACACCGTGGTGAGCGCCCCGACCTCGCCGCTGCCACCCTCGGGCAGGTCCACCGCCAGATCGCCCGCGGCCACTTCGGTGGCGGCCTGCGTCAGTCGTTCGAGCGGTCGGGCGATGAGGAGCCCGAGACGATAGCTGCTCGCCCCGACTACGACGAGCAGGACGGTGATCACCAGCAGAGCGACGTCGCGGAAGCGGCGCGCCTGCTGGAACGCCGCCTCCGCGGAGATCTCGGCAACGACCACCCACGCCACCTGGGGCACCCGCTCGAGTGCGCCCACGACCTCCCGGCCTCCCACTCCGATGAAGGCGACGGCCGCGTCCCGACGCTTCCCCAGCCGCTCGAGGGTGGCGGGCCGCAGCCTCGTCTTCATGAGCCGCGCGGAGATCCCGTCGGAGCTCGCGATCAGGGCACCACTCGCGTTCATCAGGTGGATCGCGCCGCTGCTGTCGTGCGCGAACTCCCGCAGGAGTCCCTGCATCGGCGCGAGATTGATCTCGGCCGCGAACGCGCCGATGAGCCGACCGTCCGGCCGCTGAACCGGGACGGCGACGACCAGCTTCCCCTTGCCCGCCTTCGCGTCCCAGTAGGCGTTACCGACGACCTGGCCCTGGGCCCGCAGCGTTTGCAGCCAGTCGGCGGGAAGCCGGACCGGCGTGACGGTGCGCGCGCTGGTGGCCAGCACCCGCCCCCGCAGGTCGAGGACCATGAGCTGGTCGAAGTCGCCGAACCGCTCGTGAAGCGAGAGGAGATAGTCGCTCAGTCGCTTCCCACCCGGCGAGCCCGCCGCTCGCGGGCCAGCGCGGTCGAGATTATTTGCCACCTCGTCCGAGCCGGCGAACACGCGAAGGTCGTACAGCCGCTCCTTGAGCCAGACCCCCATTGCGCGGGCGGTCTGCGCGCTCTCCGAGAGCAGGTCCCGCTCGACCTTGGCCTCGAGCGCGCGCCGGTTCTGCACGTAGGAGATCCCCATCGTGATCCCACACGGGACCAGCGTCGCGACGATGGCGAAGGCGAGGATCCTGCTGCGGAGGCTGTGGAAGCGGGGGAAGCGGGGGATCGCCAGCTGCAGCCGGCGGTTGCGAGCCGTATCCGACTCCATCACGCACTCACCGAGGCGAAGGGCCCATGGCGTCGCCGTCGTGGCCGCCAGTACCGGTCGCCCGCCGCGTGGGTGGAGAATTCCAGATCAGCCCTCATCGGTTTGAACCCGTTCACGTGAGCGTAACAGTCGGGACGAGCGGCGGCGGGTCACCGGCAGTCTCGTCGAGACGGCGGAGCACCATACCTGGGACGAGTGCGCGACGGGTGGAGCAACGCGTCGCGCTACCACGCCCCCGGCACCCTTCCGGAGGGCGGGGTCGCCGAACATGCTCATGCCCGAGCCGCCGATCAGACGATCCACGCCCGCCCACTCTCGTCCAGCACCCCGCATGACGTGTCGCGTCCCACGCCGCATCGCGCCGTTCGCGGCGCTGTGCTTGGTGTTCACCATCGGGTGCCGGGCGCCGGAGCGGGCGCGGCAGGTCCCCGCGCCGAATGCGTCCGCGCCGGCGCCTCCGCTGCGTGTCATGACGTTCAACCTGCGGTTCGACACGCCGAGCGACGGCCCGAACGCGTGGCCACACCGCCGCGACTGGGTCGCGGCGCTCGTCCGCTTCCATGCGCCGGACGCCGTGGGCGTGCAGGAGGCGCTCGTCCACATGCTGACCGACCTCGACGCCCGCCTCCCCGGCTTCGCGCGCGTCGGCGTGGGCCGAGCGGACGGGCGCCAGGGCGGCGAGTTCAGCGCGATCCTTTATCGCACGGATCGCCTCGAGCTGCTCGACAGCGGCACTTTCTGGCTGTCCCCCACCCCCGAGGTGGCCGGGAGCAAGGGGTGGGACACCGCCATCGAGCGCATCGCGACGTGGGCGCGCTTCCGGGATCGGCGCACCGGATGCCGCCTTCTCCACCTCAACACGCATTTCGACCACGTCGGCGAACGAGCGCGCCAGGAGAGTGCACGCCTCATCCGCCGGCGCCTGAGCGGGCTGGCCGGCGATGATCCGGTGGTCGTGACCGGCGACTTGAACGCCGAGCCGACGAGCGCGCCCTACCGCATCATCACCAGCGATACGATCAGCGGGGCGATACCGCCGCTGCGCGACGCGTACGTGGCGAGCCGCGGCGGCCACTACGGCCCCACCTCCACGTGGACCGAGTTTCGCGCCATCGTGCCGGGCCGCCGCATCGACTACGTGCTCGTCTCACCGGAGATCACGGTCCTGACCCATGGAATCCTGCCGGACAGCTGGGACGGGCGCTTCCCGTCCGACCACCTTCCCGTCCTGGCTTCCATGGCCACGACGTGCCACTGATCGTCCCGAGCTCGGGAGAGCGCCGACGGGCCTGAGGCATTCGATGGACGGCCGGCGCTCCACCGCCTTCGCGATCACGGCCACGTGGCTCCTCGGCGTCGCCTGCGCGTCAGGCGCGTCAGGCGCGTCAGGCGCGTCACGCCCTCCGGTGCTCGTCATCGCGCACCGGGGGGCGAGCGGCTACCGCCCCGAGCACACGCTCGCGGCGTACGAGCTGGCCATCGACCAGGGGGCCGACTACGTCGAACCGGACGTCGTGGTGACGAAGGACGGCGTGCTCGTGGCGCGGCACGAGAACGAGATCGGCGCGACGACCGACGCGGCGGTGAAGTTCCCGGACCGCAAGGCCGCGAAGGTCGTCGACGGGCGACGCGTCGAGGGGTGGTTCGTCGAGGACTTCACGCTCGCCGAGGTGAAGACGCTGCGCGCGCGCGAGCGGCTGCCCGGCCGGTCGCGCGCCTTCGACGGACGCTTCGCCGTTCCGACGCTCGAGGAGGTGCTGGCGCTGGTCGAGCGGCGGCGGCGCGAGACCGGGCGCACGGTCGGCGTGTACCCGGAGACCAAGCACCCGACGTACTTCCGCGACCTCGGCCTCCCGATCGAGGAGCGCCTGCTCGCCGCGCTCGAGGCGCACGGCCTGACGCGGCCCACCGACCCGGTGTTCGTGCAGTCCTTCGAGACCGGGAACCTGCGCTGGCTCCGGGCACGCACGGGCGTGCGACTGGTGCAACTGCTCGACGACCACGGCCGCCCCTTCGACCTCGAGCGGGCCGGCGATCCCCGCACGTACGCCGACCTGGCGACGCCGGCGGGCTTGAAGGAGATCGCGACGTACGCGGACGCGATCGGGCCGAGCAAGCGTCTCGTGGTCCCCGCCGACTCGAGCGGCGCCCTGCGCCCGCCGACCCGCCTCGTGGAGGACGCGCACGCGGCCGGCCTCCTCGTCCACGTGTGGACGCTGCGCAGCGACTCGGCGGAGCTCGCGCCGGACTACCACGGCGACCCGGCGGCCGAGTACCGGCAGCTCGTGGCGCTCGGCGTCGACGGCATCTTCGGCGACTTCCCGGACGTCGGCGTGCGGGCGACGCGCCGAGCAGGGCCCGGGTCCGCGCGTCGATAGCGCACGCCGCGGCGTGCGCGCGGCACCGCCAGACTGACGGCACCCGGCCGAGCTAATGGGAGCGCAGTCGCGCTAATCGGGGACAATACTTTGCCACCGCCCTGCCGCAGCTTGAGCTCGCGCCAGGGCCGGTCCGGCGCCCCGGGCGCTGCGCCGCGCGCTCCGCGGGAGCAGTCTCCTTCACCCCCCTCATCACAGCGCCTGCATCGGCCGCGAGCGCAGGACGGACGCATGAATCGCCGCCAATTCGTCAGCGCCGCTTCGTCCGCCGGCACCGCGCTCGGCGCGACGGTCGCCGCCGCGCGCCTCGGGCGCGCCGCTGGAATGCCGTCCGCGCTCCCGAGCGCGGGCGAGGCACGGTCGACCGCCGGCGCGAGGCGCGTCGCCTTCGTCATCGCCGCGGGCTTCAACGTGATCGACACCGCCGGACCGTGGGAGGTGTTCCAGGACACCATGACCACCTCGCCCGGGCTCATGGAGCACCCGTTCGAGCTCTTCACGGTGGCGGAGTCCGCGGCCCCGGTCCGCGGGACCGCCGGGCTCACCGTGGTTCCGACGCACACCTTCGAGTCGGCGCCCACGCCGCACGTCGTGGTCATCCCCGCCCTCGGGCCCTCGCCGGCGCTGCTCGACTGGGTGCGGCAGAGCGCGCGGACGGCGGACATGGTCATGTCGGTCTGCACCGGCGCGTTCACCCTCGCGGCGACCGGGCTCCTCGACGGCCTCGAAGCGACGACCCACCACGAGTTCTACGACCGGTTCGCGCAGCGCTTCCCGAAGGTCAAGCTGCAGCGTGGCCTCCGCTACGTCGAGCACGAGAAGCTGGCGACGGCGGGCGGGCTCACCTCCGGCATCGACCTCGCCCTGCGCGTGGTCGAGCGCTTCCACGGCCCCGACGCGGCGACGGCAACCGCCACGTACATGGAGCACGCGCGGGCGCGGCGGCCGGTGGCCAACAGGTAGCGACGGGTCGCGCGGCGCTCCCCTCGGTCGTCCCGGCCCGGCGTCCCTCACCCGCGCCGCGCGACGGTGATCGGCGCCTCGATCAGCGCCGGCGGGGTGGCCCGAGGGTCGTCAGGCACCAGCAGCGCGCGGCGCTCGCCGGAGGCGTCGGCGGTCGGCGCGCCCGCACGCCACCGGCGCGCGACGCGGCGCAGCTTGATGGGGTAGATGCGGAGCGCCCCCTCGGGCGTGACGTGCAGCCGCACCCAGCTCTTGAAGTCCTCGCACCGGAGCGACGAGAACGCCTCCGTGTTGTGCCGGCCGAAGCCGTTCAGGGAGACGAGCAGGTACACGCCCATGAGCTCCGCGCCCACGACGTACCCGCCGGCGAGCAGACAGGCGCCGGTCAGGAGCAGATGCTGCCAGTGCGGGGCGTGGGGCATCGCGTGCGCGGCCAGGAACGCGCTCCCCCACCCCACGAAGAAGGCCGCGGCGAGGTGGGCGACGCCGTGTGACAACCCGCCCCAGAACCGGTAGCGCGGCGAGTGGGTGTCGGTGAAGTAGTAGAAGCCGAAGAGCACGAGCAGCCCCCAGTACACCGCGACCGGGCTCCTGAGCACCGCGTCGCGCAGGGCGCCGACCGCCGCCCCGACCTGTGAGAGGTCGTACTGCGCGACGGGAGCCTGCACCGACCAGCCGAGCAGCAGGTACAGGATCGCCGTGATGACGCCGAACTTCGGGTTGTAGTACGGGAAGAGGAGATTGCGCCACGCCAGCCGCCGCGAGTCCTCGGGGTGGGGGAAGCTCGCGACGCAAACGAACCCGTCGCTCACCTCCGCGACCTCGTGCTCGTCGTGGTGCGTCGGGACGAGGAAGGCGCCGCCGCCGCCGGCGGTGATCTTCTGCCGCCCGTCGGGCGCCGCGTGCCGGCGGTAGTGATGCAGGTCGCCGGAGAGGAACACCTCGATCCGGTCCTTGAACACCTCGTGCTCGAGGAACTCGAGGTTCCGCTGCGACGCGGTCGGGTCGAAGCGCGCGTAGCGCGCCTCGGTGATCCAGTGCGGCTCGGCGGTGCAGAGGATCACGCGGTCGCCCTTCGCCATCCGCGCCGCGACCTGACGGAAGTAGTCGAGCTGCGGGTCGTCGATGTCGGAGTCGAGCTGCACGTCCGTGCCGACGAGCCACCACCCGTGCGGCAGCTTGATCGCGAAGTAGCTCAGCGTCTGGCGCGTCTGCCACCCGCCGAACCACCGCCGCCGGCTGCCGCAGAAGAGGCGCGTGAAGCTGACGAGGCTGTCGTACCAGTCGTGGTTGCCGGGCACCGCGAAGACCGACGGGTGCGGCGGCGCGCTCGCCGCGAGCGCCGTCCGGTACGGCGCGACGAGTCGCTGCTCGTACGCGTCGCGGCTCGGCGTGGGGTACACTTCGTCCCCGCCGAACACGAGCACCTCGCCGCGCCGGGTCTCGTGGAGCGCGCCGGCCGGGTCGCCGAGCGCGAGCGCCGGCTGCGCCACGTGGTAGGCGACGCCGTACGTGGAATTCCACCCGTCGCCGGTGTCGGCAACGTAGTCGACCCACAGCTCGTCCGCCGCCGAGTAGTCGCAGACGTCGCCCCGCTGCTGCACGACGGCGTCGAGGATGCGGCGGTCGGCGTTCTGGCCGAACAACCTCGAGATGACGACCCGGACGCCCGTCACGAAGAGCTGACCGGGATCGAACCAGCCGACCATCCCCGCCCGCTCCGTGGGCGGCGGCGCGGGCGGGGCGACGCGCGGCTCACCGTGGGCGCCGACCTCCGGCGCGCCGGTCACACGAGCGCTCTGCCCGTTCGGCACGTGGCGGCGCTCGACCGCGGTTCGGCTGCCATCCTCTGCGACTCTCGGGCGGTGGTGGGTGGGCGGTAGTGGGTGGCAGGCAGAACGGCCGCGCCCAACGCGAGCACACTACAGCCGCTGCATCCCAGCCGCCACCCGCGGCGGCACAGCCCAGGGCGTCGCGAGGGAGCCGCACCACGGACTCCTCCTAGCTGGTCGGAATACCGGTGGCTGCCGACCGCCTACGCGTCGCTCCGCACCTCGCGAACGCGCTCGGCGAAGTCGCCGCGCAGCACCTCCGCGAGCCTCCCCCACACCTACCGACGCTGCTCCCCGTCAGGGCGTGACACGCACGACTCCCGTCCACGGGTCCACCATGACCACCGTGGCGCGCCCACCCTCGGCGAGCGTGAGCGGCTCTCCCGTCGCCCTGCCCGTGGGCTGAAAGACGAAGTGCGCGCGCGAGCCGGCCAACGCCAGCGCGGCCCCAGCCGGCAGCGCAATCACGCCCTCGGCCGCGTCGTTGGGCCGGGTCGCGTCAGCAGCCTCCACTCGATAGCGGGCGTGCGCCGGGTCCACCGTAATGCTCACCGCGCGCCCCTGGTCCATGGCCGTCTGGCGGGCCCACCGCAACACCGCGGCCACGCTGTTCGCTCCTTCGCGCGGGTCGTCCGGGTACAGGCGCGGCAGCCCCGGTACCGAGGCGGCGGCAACGATCCCGAGGATCGTGAGCACGACCATCAGCTCGACGAGCGTGAAGGCGCGGCGCTTCGCGTGCATGATCTCCAGAGTCGCGGCATGTGGCATCATCGAAACGCTCCGGCGTTGATCCCCGAGATGACCTGCAGTAGCGATAGCGCGACGAAGCCCACCACGCCGCCGAAGGTCACGATCATTGCGAACCCGAGCAGCGTCCCCAGCCGCTGCGTGGTCGTCCGATGCCCTACGGTTCGGTCTGCCGTCATCGTGATTCCGGGCAAACCGACCGGTGGGTGGAAAAGATGACGGTGCTCCCACGGGGGCGCCGTCACTCGATAGGCGATTTTCGTCTGCCAGTGGGCAACGCTGCGTCGCCCTGTGGGTCCTTGCGCCGCTACACACTCATCGGCGACGCGTCTGCGTACGCCACGGACGCGGCGTACGCGACGTCGATGAGGTCCGCGACGTCCGCGCACACCGGCGCGCCCCTGTAGCCGGCCGGCAGGGTTCGCCCGAGGGCGTCGACGACGCATTGCAACCCGCCGCGCGCGCGGACCTCGTTCGGGGTCAGCCCGGTGTAGCGCTTCAACATCCCACGGAGCGCCGACCCCGAGGCGAAGCCGAGCGACAGCGCGACGTCGTCCACCGAGCGCTCCGACGTCTCCATGAGCTTCGCGGCCACGAACAGCCGCCCCCAGCTGATCAGTGCGCCCGGCGCCGGGAGCGCCGCGCGCCGCAGGCGGTGGTCGAGGGTGCGACGCGGGAGCCCGAGTGCCGTCGCCAGGTCGGCCACCGTGAGCTCGTCGCGGGCGTGCCGCACGCAATATTCGACGATCGGTCGCGCGTACTCGGGAATACCACCGCCGAGGTGCTGCAGGGTCTCGCCGGCGATGAGGTCCACCACGGCGTCCTCGAGCACCGCGTCCATCATGCGGCCGATGTCGTCGTGGCCACGCAGCGCCAGCGCGCTCACCCCCGCCCGTACCGCGCGCAGGATCTGTCGCGCGATCCCCGTCGTGACCCAGCAGTAGGCCACGACGGGCGTTGAGGGGCACTCCGCGCGCAGACGCTCGATCGCGGGCGCGCCGGCTGGCGTGTCAGCAGCGTCCGCCAGCTCCACGAGGACCGCGGTGGGCCGGGACCGGACGACGAGCATCACCGCCTCCGCCGCCGTCCCCGCGAAGTGGACTTCGGCTCGGTGGCGGAGCGCGTCGACGATGTGCGTGCGGGAGTCCTGTGTGGTCGCGAGGGCGACGATGTGCATGCCTGCGGTCGGTCGACGGAGAGTAGTGGCGGCCGTGGCCGGGGGAGGACATCGTAAGACTCGCCAGGGGCAGCGTTCGTCACGCTCGGCGCGCACGCGCGCGAACGCGCGAAGATGAAGGCGGTCTGACGTTGTACTTCATTACAGAACAGAGCGACGGGTGAGCGAGGGGTAAGCGACCTGGCAGCTCGGCCGCCTTCTCCGCACCGCCGGGCACTACCGGTGGATGAGCTTGAAGAGGTTCTCACTCGGCTCGCGCCGGCCGTTCTGCAGGCCCCAGAACGCTCGGCCCGCGTCCGCCATGTAGCTGCGTTGCTGCGCCAACCGCTCCTCGTTCAGCACGCGCTTGCTGATCACGTAGCGGATCTCGCCGCTCGGGTCGATGATGACCGTCGCGCCCCCGAAGAAGTCGAACTCGGCCTCGCCCTGGGGGCGAACGACCCGCCGCTGCGTCACCTCGGCGACGAGGTCGAAGAGGACCTGCCCGTCGGGCCCGACGCGGCGCGCGGTGCGGATCGACTGCACGCACGGCGGGTCGACCGTGTCGCGGCCGCACCGTGGATCGTCGGGCGCCACGAAGCCGAAGATGTCGAGGAGCTGGGGCTGCGAGACGATGCGGCCCAGGGCGCACGCCTGCCGGTGGAGCTCCGTCGGACCCGCCGGGCGCGCCGGGTCGCCCTCGAACTGGAGCATCGCGAAGGTCAGCTCGGGAATCGGCGGCACGGGTCGCGCGGGCGGACGCCAGAGCAGGGCGTCTTCCGAGACGCTGTTCACCTTCGGCGCGAAGATCCCGCGCCGGCGGAACGCGTCGATCCACGCCTCCCGGTACCCCCAGGGGTCGTCGGGAACCAGCTCGCGGTCGGCGGTGAGCACGGCGCGCAGGAACTCGCCGAACTCGATGTCGATCGGCGGGCAGTAGTCGATGGCGCG
>Ga0307415_100001731_pt1 | contig 10629 bp, 10 predicted proteins | sample DK1Cmetagenome_FD_204524 | JGI IMG/M metagenome (GOLD analysis project Ga0307415, IMG submission 204524) | Maize rhizosphere microbial communities from greenhouse at UC Davis, California, United States - DK15-C-2 | ecosystem: Host-associated > Plants > Roots > Rhizosphere > Soil | place: USA...
GCCCACGTCGTACAGGAAGAACGCTGTCGCCGTGCCCGAAACCGTGTCCGGCATCCGGTCATGCTAGCGCGCGGCCGCCGCCGGCACGTGTAACGTTCCGTCCGCTATGGCGCGGGCACCGCCACTCGATTCCCCGGGACGAGTTGCGAGAGGTAGCTGAAAACCTCGCGCGTCCTTGCATCGACGTTCACTTTCACCCAGCGGACATCGTTGTTGCCGTTGTTCGGGTTGTTGCCGAATGTTTCGAGCCGAGTGAAATTCTCGAGCCGGCGGCCTTGCGCATCCAGGAACGGACTGTCGATGCGGAAGTAATGCGAGTCGCCGTGTACGTAGGCGACCGGACGACGGAACTGAATCACTTCCTCGCGCAGCGCGAGCAGGAATTCCCGGAAGCCATCCGGCTGCCCGTCCGTCTGAATGAGTGTCGCCGGGTTGCGGCGCGGCGCCCTCGTGCCGTCGCTCTCGTCCCATCCCGGATTCGCCTGCGAGATCAGCATGATGGCTGCTGAATCATCGTTCCGCGCGGCTGCGAACGCCTCCCGCATCCACTGGATCACCGCCTGGTTGCGCGCGGCGTATTCCGCCGGATCGGGTGCCGTGTCGCACAGGTTGTTGCACGAGCCCTGAATGTTCATCGTCGCGTAAGTGACGCCCCGCATCGTCCAGCGCCGGTTCTCGACACAGGGCACGATCGTGCCGCCGAAACCACGGCACAGCGCGTCGGCCTGGACCTCCTGAGGCAATTGCCGCTGGCCCAGCGAATACGGTGTGCTGAAAAACACCGACCGCTCGTAGTCCAGGCGGTCGAGGGCCGGAAAACCGCCGTTGTTCGGCCGATCGCAATCGGTCCAGTCGTTGTCGCCGGGGGTGAACATGGCGGGCGCCTCGAGGGCGTTGAAGTACGCGAGCGAACGGGCGTACAGCGCGTTGTCGCACGGGCTGTTGGAGCCCTGCTTGAGGTCGCCGTCGTGCACGGTGAAGGCGAGACGCTGGGCGTTCATGTCGGCGATCAGATTCGGTACGCCGGTCTGCTCCTGTTCCGGTGAATAGGGGAGGTCACCCCACAGACCGATGGAATAGGGACTCCAGCCCTCGCGTTCCGACGGATCGACACCACGGTTTCCCTGAGCATTCAGCAGCGTGATCGCACACAGAGCGACGACGCAAGTCATTACGGCTACACGTCCCGGTACTCGCATCCAGCGCCTCCAATTCATACGAGCAACGATAGTGAGCCCGTGTAGCGGTTCCGAGATCTCCGCGTGAACGCGCTGTAACGCGTGACCGGAAGCGGCGCAGCTAGTGTCTGTCGCGCAAGCGCACGACGAGCATCGTGCCGACAGCGACGATGGCGGCGACGAGAAACACGACGGTCCGGAACCTGCCCTGACGATGACGTAGCGCCGCCCTGGCGTCGAACTCGTAGATCACGAGCACAGACGCAAACGTAACGGCGACCGCAAGCTAGAAGGTCACGCCATACACGAGTTTGACGTTGCGGCCCATCTCCGGCGCGAGGTCCTTGATCAGCGACAGGTGATTCCGATAGAGCTCGTTGGTCACGTTGTCCACGCGTCCGGTGATCGTGTGGACCGTTCGCCCTGATTGCACGGAGTACGCGGCGTAGAGACGCAGCAGCCCGTACCCGTCGGTCTCCGTCTCGTTGGTGAACAGCCGATCCTGCTTCGCCGTCACGATCACCGTGCCGCCCGTCTGAAACGCGTTCTTCTGGTAGCGCAAGCCGAACTGGCTCCTGAACGGCGGCATTCGTGGCAGCGGCTCGTTGCCGCCCTTCAGCGTGCCGCGAACGTAGTCGAAACCGAATTCCGCAAAGAGCTGCGGCGTCAGGCCGACGTCGCCATGCGCCTCGACACCCTGCAAGACGCTGTCGGCGCCGACGTAGTCCACGATCGGGAATTCCTCGCCGGGCAGTTCGATCTCGCGGCCCGGAAAGCGCGCCTGGAACTCCACCAGACGATCGGCGAACTGCTCCGGCGTCAGCGGGCTTCGGAAGACGAAGTCCTGAATGTCGTTGCGGAAATACGTCACCTCGCCGGACGCACGCGCCCCGCGCCACCGCATCGAGACGTCGAACCCGATCGCATGCTCGGGCCGCAGGTCGGGGTTGCCGATCTCGAATGCGAAGTTGCCGGGATGCGGCCCGAAATAGAACAACTCTTCGAGCGCCGGGTTTCGCGCCGCCCGCGCCAGGCTGACGGCGAAGGTCAGCCGCTCGTTCGCGGCAGCCGGCGTGAAGAGGAGGCCCAGCGAGCCCGATCCGCTCGTGAACGTCCGCGCGGATTCCAGAAACGGCTCGTACCTGGTGTGGTCGAGCCGCGCGCCAAACTGGAACGTGAAGTGGGGCCATGTGATCTCTTCGTACAGAAAAGCCGCCACGCCCTGCTGATCAACGTCCGGCGAAAGCGCCTCTTCGCCGGTGGCGCCAAACGCGCGGTTCAAGAACCAGCCGCCGAAGCTCCCTTTCAGGCGGCCGAGCGCTCGATGCGACGCCATCAGCTCGACTTCATCGGTGTTGTTCGTGAACGCCGTTCCCACCTCGCTGCCTTCGAGCTCGTCGTGCTTGTAGCGGCGCACCGCGAGCGTCGTCCTGAATGAGTCGAGAATGCCGCTCAAGCCCTGCGCACCGCCGCGCACGCTGAACGAGTGCCGCCGCGGTGTGAGCTGGACCTGCCCTTCCTCGACGACAGGGACACCGTACCTGGTGTCGTCGTAGCCATAGCTGGCGCCGAAGTAACCCTTGCCGCCGGTCCAGGCCGCGCCGATGCTGCCGAAGCCGCTGCGCGACTGCGAATTGTCCAGATCGCCGTCTGGTGTCGAGACGTCGCTCGAGCGACGTCCGCCGCCGCCGGCGTGCAGCGCAAATTTCCCGTTCCCCATACGCACGTCCGCCGCCCCCGCGGTTTCGTTGGCGGCGGAACCAAGGTCGAACGTGACGTTGCCGGATGCGCCCATCAGCGGTTTGGTTGGAATGTCCTCGGTGATGACGTTCACGAGACCGCCAACGGCGTTGGCGCCGTAGAGCAGCGTGGCCGGCCCGCGGACGACTTCGATCCTCGTCGCTGCTGCAGGGTTCACGTTCACGCCATGGTCGCCCGACTGGCTGGAGAGGTCCCCGATCCGCTGACCGTCCTGCAGGATCTGCACGCGGTCGCCGTCCAGACCCCGGATGACCGGCCGCGCAGGCGCCGGACCAAAGCTGCGCGAGCTGACGCCCGGCTGGTTTTCGAGGGTTGCCCCAAGAGACATCCCAAGCTGTTTGGTCAGGTCCTGACCGGCGAGGACCGCAGTGGGCTGGAACACTTCGAATTGGCTCCGCGCATCGCCGGTCACCGTCGTCACCTGCTCGAAGTGAAGCTCGGGATCGACTGTCAGTTCGAGCGTGACTGCTGTGGCACCCACCGTCACTTCGGTGCGGCGAGTCGAGTATCCGTCTGAATGAATGGACAGGTGATACGACCCCGCCGGCACATCGCTGAACGCGAACGCGCCGTCGCCGGCGGACATGACGGTGCGTTTCAACTCGTCGATTTGAACGGTCGCGCCAGCAAGCGGCGCACCTGAGAGGGAGTTCAACAACCGGCCGGAAAGCGAGACGCCGGCCTGCGCCGTGAGGTGGGCGGTGAATCCCACGGCGGCCAGCACGGCGCACGCAAGAACGCGCGTACAAGAGTGCATGTTCGTTCCCCAAGAAAATGACGTGGCAACCAAGCGTGGATTTCACGCCACGTGGCGCGGACCCTGCAGGTCCGGGAGGCGAGCCTGGAAGGCTCGCCCCACGAAATCCACGGCAGAAGACGGCTAGCTGTGGGAAACGGGAGGAGCTCGCAGCGGCGGCTGCGCGGCGGCGTCGGCCTTGGCAGTCGTGGAATCGTCGACGGGGAAGAATCCGGTACTTGCCGCAGACGTGATCGCGGGAATGGCTGTCTGCGGAAGAGGCCGGAACGGGCGCGACAGATGGCAGATCGCGCAGTGGCCGGGCTCGGCGTCCTTTGACGCCGGCGTCCCGACGCCATGGCCGCTCGCATCATGCACGACAAGCAGAGCGAACGCGCTGTCAGCGTCGTGGTTCGAGTCCGCGTGGGGCAGTGCCAGCGCGGCGAGCGACAACACCAGCAGCCGAGCGACCCGCGACGCGCGCGTGCGGAACCACGTCAGCATCCGCCTCCGACGGTAGCGGCGCGAACCGATCGTGTCAAGTAACGGCTGGGTCGCGGCGGCGCCGATGAGCTGTCGCCTGTGAATACTCACTGTCTCCGGAAGTTCACGGTCCACCTTAGCCATAACCCGTGAAGCATCTTTAACTTACCGCCAAACCCTCGGTGGCCGCTGGCATCGCCATTGCCCCGCTTCGCGGCTACGCGACTGAACGTCGTGGTTCTTCAACCTGGTAGGTGCCCTGTGGTTTTCATCAGATGTACTTTGCGGACCTGTGTCTTCGCGACTGCGCTCGCGATAGCGCCCGCGTTATCGCCTGGCCTTGTTCTGACAGCGGCCGGCGCGCCGGGTGCGCGCGCCGCGATCACGATCGACAACTTTGGAGAGGTGAGTCCGGCCTATTACCGCGGCGCGCAGCCTGTGGGACGCGACTACGCGGCGCTCGCGGCGTTAGGCGTCAGGACCGTGATTGACTTGCAACGCGACGGAGACGCCGCCGAGCAGCAACTCGTGGAGCGCGCCGGCATGACGTTCCACCGGATCCCGATGACCACGCATACGGCGCCGACGGCTCAGCAGATCTCGGAGTTCCTTGCTCTCGTCGACGATCCGGCGAGCCAGCCGGTGTACGTCCACTGTGCCGGCGGCCGCCATAGAACTGGCGTGATGACCGCCGTCTATCGAATGGCGGAGGACGGATGGACGTCCGATCGGGCGTTCAAGGAAATGAAGCAGTACAAGTTCGGCGCGGACTTCCTGCATTCCGAATTCAAGCAGTTCGTCTACGCCTACCGCGCGGAGCCCAAACAAAAGGCTCCGGCGGGGGTGATTGCGACCGCAACGGTGAACTAGCGCGCGCTGTCGCTGTAACGTGAGGATTGCGTACTCGATGAGGTTTTGCCCCTTCGTGCGTTGAAGGAGGCGGACAAGTGCTGCGAACCGATCGGCGTGTGAGTCCGTTTCATTCGTCGGCAATCTGAGCCTGCGTGGGAAGGGCGAGTTCTCCCTGCTTTGCCTGGCGGCGCATTTCCTCGGCGCGCTCGGCAGCCGCAACGGGGGTCCGATGGGTTTCGTGCACTACGACTGTTTTTCCCACTCTGAGCGAGAGGCGATATTCCATGTCCCGCCGCATCAGGTGGCATTCAACCCGGTCGGCTCCGTCAGGCATCATGGCTTTCAGCCGCCACAAGAGCATTAGATCCTTTCTAAGCAGGAGGCACTTAAGTGCCAGTAATTCGCTGACGAGGCAAAGGTACTGCCACGGCTGACGGAATTGCACACTGGCAATTAAGGCGTTTGATGGCAGTTACTTACGCTGGATCAGGACAGCTCGGCTGGCGGTAGGGCAAATGCTGAAGTCGATGCCTGGGGCGCCTTTCTGGACTCGCGGACCCGAACTCTTCCAATGCTTAGAGCGCTGCGCTGCTTTGCGAATCGGATAGCGGTGGCTGCACGGCCGCTTCGGTCTCGGCTCCCGGCAACGTCACCCGGAAGCGAGCACCGCGGCCGATGCCCTCGCTGTGCGCGTCGATGCCGCCGCCGTGAAGTTCGACCAGATGGCGGACGATGGCGAGGCCCAGGCCGAGGCCGCGATTCGGATCCACGGATGGTGTTCCCTGGCGGAACGGCTCGAAGACGTGGGGCAGGAAGATCGGATCGATGCCCATTCCCGTATCCGCGATGATCAGCTCCACGCCATCGGCCGTCGCATGAAGCTCCACGTCGATCCGTCCGCCGGCCGGCGTGAACTTCAACGCGTTCCACATCAGATTCCAGACGACCTGCTGCAGCCGTACTTCGTCGCCGCGCACCTCGGGCACGTTCTGATCGACCGAGCAGTTCAACGACACGCGCTTGGCACGCGCCGAGGGCCGAAGCGTATCGATGCTGGCGCGTACAGCCGCTCCCAGATCGACCGAACCCATACGCAGCTGCACCCGGCCGCTGGTGATTCGTGAGACATCAATCAGATCTTCGACAAGCTGCCAGAGGACGCGCGCGTTGCGCTCAAGAATCGATACCGTCTCCCTGGTACGCTCCGGATCCCCGGCGCGGCGACACAGGGTCGCGGTCCAACCGAGGATCACATTCAGCGGCGTCCGCAGCTCGTGCGATACCGAGGCAATCAGCTCGTCGCGCGTGTGCAGCGCACGCTGCAGCGCGGCCATCAGCTCCCGATTCTCGTATTGCCGCCGGCGCGCGCGCAGTGCCGACCGCAGCGTGCTGACGAGCGCTGCGATGCGCACCGGCCGGTCCAGCATGGTGACGTTGCGCAACACCTCGAGGTGGCGGACCACCTGCGTACGCGCCTGCCGCGTCGATACCGCCAGCAGCACGACGATCGGCAGTTCCGACCAACTCGGCTCATCGTCGAGCGCGTCTGTCAGCAAAGAGATGCGATGGGGAGGGATCGCCTCCTCCGCGATCAGAATGGCGCCGGCACCCGCCGTCAGTTCATCAACCAGCGCGTCGAGGTCGGGGCAGATGTGGGCGGTCAGGCCGGCGGCGGTGAGCGCCTCGCTGGCCAGCGACGCATCCTTGCCGCGCGGCGCGAGCAGCAGGATGCGTTCGTCGCGGCTCACCTCACGCGGGGGTGTCACGGTGGACTCCGAAGAGGGTCTCGGCGGCACCCGTGAATTCGGGAACTCCCGTCAGAACGCCGCGGAAGGCGGAAAGCGGCTCGCCGACTTCCAGCCGATCGCCGCGAATCTTGAACTCGCGAATCGCCGTTTCGTGTGCGCCGGTGCGCTTCTTGAGCACGGAAATCGCCTTGCGCACGGCACCGCCTGCTTCGAAGTAGCGCAGCAGGATCACCGTATCCGCCAGATAGCTGATGTCGAGTGGCGCTGCCATGGACTGGCCGATGAGTCCATGCTGCGCGACGGTGATCAAGCTGAGGACGTCCTTGTGATTCAGGTACGACAACAGTTCGTGCAGCTGCAGCAGCACGGACTTATCGTCCTGCATCGCGTTCATGTAGCTATTGAGGCTGTCCATCAGAATCAGCTTCACGCCCTCGTGCTCGACCTGGCGGCAAATCTCCGCCGCGAACTCGCCCGCGGACAGCTGACCGGGATCGAGTTGCCGAACGATCGCCCGGCCCGATTCGACGAGGGGCTCCAGGCCCAGACCGAGCCCCTTGCTGCGATGGAGAAATGTGCTGCGCCGCTCATCGAAGAGATACAGGGCGGACCGTGGGCCGGACTGGCTGAACATCGCCGCGTACTTGGACGCCAGGATCGTCTTGCCGACGCCGGCCGGGCCGATGATGAGTGTGCTGGTGCCGGTTGCCAGGCCTCCACCAAGCAGCGTGTCGAGGCCGTCGATGCCGCTGGCCACCGACGTCAGCATCGGCGCGCCCCCTTCATCGGCGGCGACGACCCGCGGGAAGACCCTCAGGCCGCCGGTTTCGATCCGAATGTCGTGATAGCCGCCGCGGTACTTGACCCCGCGCAGTTTCGTAATCTGAATCCGCCGCCGCTCGGCGCCCCATTCGCCGACGAGGTGCTCGAGCCGGAATACGCCGTGCGAAATGCTCTGCACCTGGAGATCTGACTGAAAGCCGGACCTATCGTCGAGGAGCAGCACGGTGGAATGACGTCCCATGAAGAACTGCTTCAGCGCGAGGATCTGGCGACGGTAGCGAATCGGCTCGCGTGCGAGCAGCCTGAATTCGGCCAGCGAGTCGATGACGACCCGCGGTGGATTGAGCGTGTTGACGCGTTCGATGACCGCGCGAATCGTGTCGGAGAGTTCGACTTCCGACGGATCGAAGATCGTGTACTGCTCGTCCTCTCCGACCCGAACGTCGGCGGGCGTGAGCTCGAAGATGTCGATGCCTTCGAGGGTCCAACCGTGCGATGCCGCGACGGCATTGAGCTCGTTCGCGCTCTCTGACATCGTGACGTAGACGCCCGATTCGCCCCCCCGTACGCCCTCCCGCAGAAACTGAAGCGCCGCAGTGGTCTTCCCGGTGCCGGGCTCACCTTCGAGCAGATACACGCGATCGCGAGGAAGGCCGCCGCGGAGGATATGGTCGAGACCCGAAATGCCTGTGGATGCTGTGCCCTGGAGAGGGACGGTTTGATCGCCGGGCGCCATGTCGTAGCGGCAGTATATGCGTGAGATATGCCGACTCCAGCTCAACCGGGCAAACGCTGTGCTCGCCGCGGCATCGTGCCGTCCGAATAGGCGCGGGCAGTCATCGGCAGATGGGCCGGGAATTTGCTCTGGGGCGCGGCACCCTGATCGTGGACACCGCCGAACCTGTCGTGGATCGGACGATCGAAGAAAGCGACCCGCTCGGATCGTTCCCGGCCGAGGAGCGTCCCGCCGCCGTTGTTGCTGCCGACCGGATCGTTGCGCTGCGTCCAGCAGTCGCAGAAGTCACGACAATTCGCCCCATGCGGAGACTGCGCCCCCGCGTGAAGCGTCCGGGCATCCGTGCGCGGCTTCAGACTCGATTCAAACGTCTCGATGCGGCCTTGCGCTCGCGATGGGCGGGATCACGGAATTGGAATTCGTCACAGCGTCTGAAAACCCAACACCTACGTCGCGAAGTGTCACGCTGGACTATACGCTTTTCGCTGTTCGCGGCCGGTGTCGCCGTTGGTGTGCTCACCGCCTCGCCCGTCAGCGAGTCGAATACGTCCCGCCCTGTGACGCCGCGGCCGGGACCGGAATCGTCGGCGGTCCCGACGACAGTCGGCGGCACTTCGCCGGAGGCGGTCGGAACGGTATTGGTGGCTCCGCCTCCGCCACCGGTACCGACACCGGCTGTCCCGCCAACGAACGCGCCGCTTCCGGCGCGAGCCCCAACGCATCGCGGAACGCTGATCGTCACCTCGCAGCCACGCGGGGCGAGCGTCTTCGTCAACAACCGGCTCGCCGGACAGACGCCGTTGGTGATGAATGCACTTCCGGCTGGCTCCCGCGCCGTCCGGCTCAGCCTTGACGGCTACGCCGCCTGGTCCCGCGGCGTCAGCGTCGTCGCCAACCAGTCGACGACGATTACAGCGAAGCTCGAGGCGATTAGGTAGCTGGGTAGCTGGCCAGGGCGGTCACATCGAAGCGCGCTTCGTCGAACCAGTCCGGGCCGCCAACGATGTCGGGCGAGTCCCACATGAACCGCTGATATGCTGCCTCCAGCCGCCGCATTGTGACCTACTGCCTTATTGCTGTGAACGCAGCCTCGTTCACCTTTGCGCCGGAACCTGCAGACAGCTTCACGATGCCTTTCATCGCGTTGCCGTTCGCGTCGAGAGTGCCCGTGAACGCAAAGGTCCACATCACACCATCAGGAACTACGATCTTCCATGTCCAACTCACCTGATTACCGTCGATTCGCCCTTCGCCCAGATCGACCTTGTCGTTGGACGACGCCCCGTCGCCCCGACATGTTCCTTCGAGGCGCTGATTTTTCTGTGAAAGTGCGCAAGCCAGGTCCGGGAGGCTCGTCCAGTCGGCTTTGAAGGTCATCTTCCAGTCTCCGGACACATCAGCAGCCGAGACGGGCACGACGAAGGCGGCGAGGAGCAGCACGGCGACACGACGCCTGGTCATCGAGTGGTTCCTCCGTTCCGGGGATTAGACACCGATTCCCGTCCAGGCGGTCAGCCCTCTACGGAACTCGCTGTTGGGGCGCGTCGGTTTTCAGATTGTCTGCGGTCCGGCGGTTGTTCGTCTCCCGGGAATCATGGGGAGATGCAGTTGATTGCGTGTCGCTGCACACGTCCGAGATGGCCTTCACCGTGCAAGCCTGAAACACATCCGGCAATCTGCTGAAGAGGCATCAGGTTGGGTGTCCGATGCAACCTGCTGCCTTCCGCCTTTGTGTCGAGTGGGCCTTGGACGCTGCATGGATTCTGTTCTTCCTCTTCGGTGCCCATCGTGCAGGTGTGAAGAGGCACGTCTTTACATCGCCAGCAGGACGGTGCTCACCGTCCGATGCGGTTCGTGCGATCACGAGTGGTGTGTGGATGTTCCGACGTTACCGGCGGGAGTACGGAAGCACGTAGAGGCGGCGATACATACCGACTAGCAGGAAGGCACGGAAGTCAGGGTTTCAACGATTAGTGTTGCGACGTTCTGGCCGACGGGAACGTCGGCGTTCCGGAGTTCGTTCAAGCTTTACCGTGTCCGCGGGGTCGTTTGCGGGGCTTCGGTTCACCCGTATGGTCCTGAGCCCCGCTGTGTCGAAGAGTGTTCATCTGCTCTTCGACCGCCGCGCGGAGGGTGGTTGCCTCAGCGATGAGCCGATCCAGGTGTTCAACCTGCCGTCTCAGTTGCTCGACATCTGGCACTTGGGGCACGTTCGGATCGAAATATCGGATCTGTTTCGGCCCGTCAACAGTCGCCATTCCGCAAGCGATTTCGTTCGAGCCGGGGTAGGAGGCGTGAGCGAAGATTGGTGCGCCCGGCAGGATTCGAACCTGCGGCCTTTGGCTCCGGAGG
>Ga0307415_100001735_pt1 | contig 10618 bp, 9 predicted proteins | sample DK1Cmetagenome_FD_204524 | JGI IMG/M metagenome (GOLD analysis project Ga0307415, IMG submission 204524) | Maize rhizosphere microbial communities from greenhouse at UC Davis, California, United States - DK15-C-2 | ecosystem: Host-associated > Plants > Roots > Rhizosphere > Soil | place: USA...
CCCCGGCAGGTCGAGCAGGCCCGGGCTCCAATTCAGTCCTCCGGGCCCATCTTCGCGCGCGCCTGCAAGGATTGGGACGACTGGAACAAGCCCGCGCCGCCCGTTCGGGTCCACGCCAACACCTATTTGGTTGGAACCTGCGGAATCTCATCCATCCTGATAACGGGCACCGACGGTGACATTCTGATCGACGGTGGAACCGAGTCGGGCGCGGACCTCATCGCCGGCAACATTCGCGACCTTGGATTCAAGCTCAGTGACGTGAAGATCCTCCTTCACAGTCACGAGCATAACGACCACGTCGGCGGGGTCGCGCGGCTTCAGCAGTTGAGTGGAGCACAACTTTACGCCTCGCCGGCGGCCGCCAAGGTCTTCGAGACCGGTACGGCCGGCATCGGCGATCCGCAGGCAGGCATGAACAAGCCTTTCCCTTCGGCGAAAGTCGACCGCGTGCTTCGAGACGGCGAGACCGTCCGGCTCGGTAACCTGATGCTGACCTCTGTCGCGACTCCGGGACACACTCCGGGCGCACTCAGCTGGCACTGGGTCAGTTGCGACGGCGGAGTCTGCCGGAGCATTGTCTATGCCGACAGCCTGACTCCTGTCAGCCGCGACGATTACCGTTTCAGCGACCACCCCGAATATGTCGCCGCCTTCCGGGCGAGTATCGCCAAGGTCGCGGCTCTCGACTGCGATATCCTCATCACTCCCCACCCGTCGGCGAGCGACATGGTCAAGCGAATGGCCGCGCGGTCGCTGGAGAAGGAGAACGGCTGCCGGGATTATGCGGCCACGCTTACCAAGAACCTGGACGAAAGGATCGCCAAGGAAGCCGCGAGCCCCGAGGCGCCCAAGCCATGAGCTGGCGCGTCACCGTCCCCTGCACGCGCGAGCAGGGCGAACGGATCGCCGACGACGAAGACCTTTTCCCCCAAAGCGCCGTTCAGCCCGTGATCGTCGCCGACGAGCCGGACGAGTTCAGGCCGGACGACTGGCTCCTTCACGCTTATTTCGACCAGCGCCCCTCGGACGCCGAGCTGGCGAAGCTGCGCGAGCTTGGTAACGGCGAGCCCGAAATCGAGCATCTCGACGACACTGCGGACTGGGTAACCAGGAGCCAGACGGGTCTCCAGCCGATCCGCGCCGGCCGGTTCTTCGTCCACACGCCGATGCATTTTGCCGACCGGCCGCCCGATACCGTGAATTTCGAGATCGACGCGGGCCTGGCATTCGGCACCGGACAGCATGCGACCACGGCCGGCTGCCTTGCGACACTGGATGGCCTCGCGAGTAAAGATTGCGTGTTCACAAACGTTGCCGATGTTGGAACGGGTACCGGCCTCCTCGCCTTCGCTGCGCTTTCGCTCTGGCCCGCCGCCCGTTGCATCGCGACCGACATCGACCCTGTGGCGGTTGACGTGTCGCGAGAGAATGCCGCGATCAATCGAGTGCGCCTCGGCCACGTCCCCGGCGAACTGCTCTTGGCGGTGGCCGACGGCATGGACTCGCCGATGCTCACCGCTCGCGCACCGTTCGACCTCATCATCGCCAACATCCTCGCCGGCCCGCTGATCGAACTCGCTCCCGCGTTTGCCAAAGCGCTCGCGCCAGGTGGAACTATCATTCTGGCCGGCCTGCTAGACAGTCAGGCCGACCCCGTCGCCGCCGCTTACGAGGCGGTTGGACTCAAGCTGAAGGAGCGCGGCTGCGGCGAATGGCCGGTGCTGGTGCTTGGTTCCTGATCAGCCCGCGTCGGCGACGATCTTCGCCCAATCCTGCTCGCCAATCACTCGCACGCCGAGATCCTCCGCCTTCTTCAGTTTGGAACCTGCGCCCGGCCCCGCAACAACCAGATCCGTCTTCGCGCTGACCGAACCGGCCGCACGCGCGCCGAGCCGTTCAGCCTGCGCCTTGGCCTCGTCGCGGCTCATGGTTTCAAGGCTGCCGGTGAAGACGATCGTCTTGCCGGTCCATTCGGTCTGCTTTGCATCGCTGACGAACGGCTTCGGGTGCACTTCGGACAGGAGGTCGTCGAGGGCCTGCTGATTGTGCTCCTCATGGAAGAAATCGACGAGCGCTTCGGCCACGACCGGCCCAACGCCCTGGACGGACGACAGCTCTGCCTCCCCTCCCTGCGACAGTGCCACCCTCCGAAGCTCCTCAACCGTGCCGAAGCATTTCAACAGGTCTCTGGCGGTGACGATCCCGACATGCCGGATGCCGAGGCCGAAAAGGAAGCGCGGCCCGTCCGGCTCCCTCTTCGCATCGATCGAGCCGAGGAGGTTGTCGACCGACTTCTCTTTCCATCCCTCGCGACCGAGCAATTGGTCCCGGAACTTGCGGAGCCGGAAGATATCGGCCGGCGAATGAAGCCAGCCGAGATCGATGAACTCGGCGATCGACTTCTCGCCGAGCCCTTCGATGTCGAGCGCGCCGCGCGAGACAAAGTGCCGCAGCCGCTCGAAACGCTGCGCCGGGCAGATGAGTCCACCGGTGCACCGAACGTCGACCTCGCCTTCCTCCGATACGGCCTCGCTCTGACACTCCGGGCAGTGATCGGGAAAGAAGTAGGGTGGGCGCGCTTCGTTGCGGGTCAGGTTCTCGACCACCTGGGGGATGACGTCGCCCGCGCGCTGGATTCGGACTCGGTCTCCAATCCGCAGCCCCAACCGTTGAATCTCGTCGCGATTGTGGAGCGTGACGTTGGCGACGATCACTCCGCCTACTCCGACGGGCGTCAGCCGTCCCACGGGAGTGAGCTTGCCGGTTCGCCCGACCTGGATGTCGATCGCCTCGAGGGTCGTCTCGGCTTTCTCGGCAGGGAACTTGTGCGCAAGGCCCCAGCGCGGTGCGCGGGCGACGAAGCCGAGCCGATCCTGCAGGTCCAGCCGGTCGACCTTGTACACGACTCCGTCGATGTCGAATGGCAGGTCGGCGCGGGCATGCTCGATCGCCCGATAGTGTGCCAGCATCGCCGCCAGATCATCGCAGCGAACAAGCAGGTCCGAAACCGGGATTCCGAACCCTTCGATGCGCTTCATCGCATCGAACTGGGTTCCAGCCAGCGGCTCAGAAATCTCGCCCCAGCCGTGCGCAAGGAACCGCAGCGGCCGCGCCGCAGTGATGCTTGGATCCTTCTGCCGAAGCGAGCCCGCCGCCGCATTGCGCGGATTGGCGAAGATCTTTCCGCCGGCCGCTTCCTGACGCTCGTTCAGCGCCTCGAAGTCGGCCTTCGACATATAGACCTCGCCGCGCACCTCCAGCACGTCTGGAGCTCCGCGAACCTTCTGCGGTATGTCGCCGATGGTCCGCACGTTTGCGGTCACATCCTCTCCGACCGCCCCGTCCCCGCGAGTCGCTGCAAGCACCAGTTCCCCGCGCTCATATCGGAGCGAGCAGCTCAGCCCGTCGATCTTGGGCTCGGCGGTCATTGCGACGAACGCATCCGTTGCCAGGTTAAGGAAACGACGGACCCGGCCGACGAAGTCCGCGACCTCAGCCTCGGAAAAGCCGTTCTCGAGGCTGAGCATCGGCCGCGCATGGGTGACTTTCGCCAGTGCAGTGGTCGGCGCCGAGCCAAGCCGCCCCGACGGCGAGTCCGCGCGGACGAGTTGCGGGAAGCGCTCCTCCAACTCGCGATTCTCGCGAACCAACGCGTCATACTCCGCGTCGGAAATCTCCGGCGCGTCCTGGTCGTGATAAAGCTCGTCGTGGCGCGCGATCTCCTTCGCGAGCCGCATCAGCCGGTTGGCGGCGTCCGCCTCGCGGATCGTCTCAGCCATGCTCGGCGAACAATTCCTCAAGCAAATTGATGAAACTTGTCCACGACCGCTCTGCGGCAAGCTCGTCGTAGCGCACCGCATCAAGCCCGATCTGGTGGGCGTTCGGGTTGGTGAAGCCGTGGCGGACGTTGCCGTAGGCGTGGACCTGCCAGTCCGCACCCGCGTCGGTCAGCTCCTTGCCCAAGGCGACTACGTGATCGGGCGGCGCTAAAGGATCGTCCCAGCCGTGGAAGGCGATGACCTTGGCCCTGATCTTCTCGGTCTTCCAATCGGGTGGGTCGAGCAGCCCGTGGAACGCCACCGCGCCAGCAACGTCAGTCCCCGTCCGGGCGACATCCAGCGCGCATTTGCCGCCGAAGCAATAACCGGCGACCACCACCGCGCCTTCCTGCACCTCGCGCAGTCCGCGGACCTGCTCGACGATGGCGAGCAGCCGCCGCCGAAGGCTTAGGCGGTCGCTGCCGAGCTTGTTCATCTGCTCGAACATCACGTCCCGCGGTTTGCCGTGGAAGGTCTTGCCGAAGATGTCGGCGACGAAGGCGTTGTAGCCAAGCTCCACCAGCTGCTTGCCAAATCCGATCTCCAGGTCCGAGACGCCCATTACGGTCGGGATCAGGATTACCGTCGGACGCGCCTGCCCATCGCGGCGGCCGACGAATACGCCTTCCAGCTCCTCGCCTTCGAACTGGAGGGGCACCGGTGTCTGCTTGCTCATTCGATCTCCTTCGTCAACTGCGCGAGTTTGGCCACGGTGTTCATGTTGCGCGCCGTTCCGACTGCCTTTGCCGGAAGCCGCAGCTTCGATCTGCCCATTCCGCCCGGGTAGTGCACATAAATCTCGCGCCGCCCGAGCGCCAACTGTTCGTCGGTGAGTCCGCGCGTCCGCTCGATGAAGTTCTTTTCGGGAGGCTGGGCGAGGAAAATCGCTGCCACCTTCGCCTGCGGTCGGTCAGCGAATGGGTTGGCCTTGGAGACATCCGACATCTCCGATGCCGTGCGGATCATGACCGGCACTTCGACACCCATGTGTTTCTTAAGCCGCTCCTCGAGCAGCCTGACGACCCCGGCTTCCTTCTTCTTGCTCACAAAGATCAGGTTTCCCGATGCGATGAAGGTTTTCGGCTTTTCGAAGCCGAGTTCCTCGGCGATCGCCTTCAGGTCGGCCATCGCCAGCTTACGCCCGCCGACATTCACTGCACGAAGCAGCGCCACATAAGACGTCACGCCGCATCGAGCAGGCGCGCCGCCTGGGCCCGCGCCTCATCGGTAACGGCCGCGCCGGAGAGCATGCGCGCAATCTCTTCTCGACGTTCTTCCGGCCCGAGACGACGCACGGTCGTGCGCGTGCCCTCGGCATCATGCGCCTTCTCGATCCGGAAATGATGCGCCGCTCGCGCCGCGACCTGCGGCGAGTGGGTGACGACCAGCACCTGGCTCTGCTGGGCAAGGCGGGCGAGCCGCTCGCCGATCGCGCTCGCCACGGCGCCCCCGACGCCGCGGTCGATCTCGTCGAAGATCATCGTTCCTGCGGTTCCAGCCTCGGCCAGCGCCACCTTGAGCGCAAGGATGAAGCGCGACAGCTCGCCGCCGCTGGCAATCTTGGTCAGCGGACCGAATGGCGCGCCGGGATTGGTCGCCACTTCGAATTCCACCCGGTCGGTGCCAGCCGGGCCCGGCTCCGACGGGACGATGGCAGTCCGGAAGCGCGCGGAATCCAGCTTGAGCGGGCCCAGCTCAGCCGCGACCGCTGCATCCAGCCGTTGCGCGGCTTCACGTCGCTGACCCCCAAGCTCCCGCGCAAGATCGGAATAAAGCTTTCGAGCATCGACCAGGTCCCGGTCGAGCTGCTCGATACGTTCGCCTCCGGCCTCGATCTGCGACAGCTGGTCGCGCATCTGCTCGGCTATTTCGGACAGCGCATCCGGTTCGACCCGGTGCTTTCGCGCAAGCCCTCGAATGTCGAACAGGCGAGCCTCCGAGGCTTCGAGCTTCGCCGGATCGAAGGCGAGCGCCTCCGCCGCCCGTGCAATCTTCTCTTCCGCCTCGCTTGCCTCAATCACGGCGCGATCGAGGGCTGCGAGCGCGTCGGCAAGAAGCGGATGACCGGACGCACGCTCGATCCGGCGGGCCGCCTGCCGAAGCTGGGCCAGAGCGCCGTCCGAGCCTCCGATTAGATCGTCGAGGCCCCTCAGCGATTCTCCTGCCTTCATCCCCGCCTGCATTGCCGCGCGTTCTTCGGCGAGGCGGGTCTCCTCACCCGCTTCCGGCGCCAGCGCATCGAGTTCCTCCAGGGAATGCGTCAGATAGTCCCGATCGCGCTCCGCGGTCGCGAGTTCTGCCCGCGCCTGGACCAGCTCGCCTTCGATCCGTGTGACCTCTGACCAGACTTCCGCCACTGTCGAAGCATCCAGCCGCCCGTACGCGTCCAGGAGAGCGCGATGCCCACGCGGATTGAGCAGTCCGCGGTCGTCCTGCTGTCCGTGGATCTCGACCGCGAGAGCGCCGATGTCGCGCAGCACCCCCGCAGGCGCCGGCGTCGAGCCGACGAAGGCCCGGCTTCCGCCGTCAGCTTTCAAGGTGCGCCGAATGATCAGAGGCTCGCCGCCCTCTGCCTCGATGCCCTGCTCGGAAAGAAAGCCGTGCACGGGATGACCGTTAGGCAGCTCGATCTCGGCGGACACCGAAGCGCCGTCGGTGCCGTTGCGAACGAGTCCGGCGTCTGCCCGCGCGCCGAGCGCCAGGCCGAGCGCATCGAGCAGGATCGACTTGCCTGCTCCTGTCTCGCCCGTGAGAACGCCCAACCCGGATTCGAACTCCAGGTCCAGGCTTTCGACGAGCACGACATTGCGGATTGCGAGCTGCCTCAGCATGGCGGGCTCGCTGCCAGTGGAATTAGCCCTGAGTCGCGGCCCGCGGCATGTGCCGCTGGATCAACGCATAGGCGCGCTTGTACCACTCGCTGCCCGGATAATTGCGCCCCAGGACTGCGGCGGACTTCTGTGCTTCCTCGGGAATGCCGAGCGACAGATAGCATTCGACCAGCCGCTCCAGAGCTTCCGGGGTGTGGTTCGTCGTCTGGTAATTGTCGACGACCTCGCGGAAGCGCAGCGTCGCAGCAAGCCACTTACCCGACCTTTGATAATAACGGCCGATTTCCATCTGCTTGCCGGCGAGATGGTCGTTGATAAGGTCCAGCTTTAGCCTCGCATCGGCCGCATAACGGCTCTCCGGATAGCGCCGGATCAGCTCGCCAAAGGCATTTGATGCCTGCTGCGTGGTTGACTGGTCGCGGGTCACGTCCGAGATCTGCTGGTAATAGCTCATCCCAATCAAATAGTGGGCGTAAGGCGCATCCTTGTTGCCCGGATGGATCGTCAGGAAGCGCTGGGCCGAGGTCACGGCTTCGGGATATTTCTGGGCGAGGTAGTAACTGAACGCGCTCATCATCTGGGCCCGCCGCGCCCAGGTCGAATAAGGATGCTGGCGCTCGACCTCATCGAACAACTTGGCCGCGTCCTCATACTGCCGCTTGTCGAGCGTCTTCTTCGCCAGCGCGTAAAGCGTGTTCACGTCACGGGCGATGTAAGCCGTGTCCGACTTCGCTTTGTTGCGCGCGCAACCGGCAACGGGAATCGCCACTGTGCATGCAAGCAGGAGAACGGCGGGACGGGTCAGCTTAAGCGGCATGAAAACCTCATTAGCGTTGGGACTTGGACAGGCCAAGCGGACAGTGAGTGTCCTGACCTTGGCCCGCGATGAACGGCTTCAGACGGCAGCCGGGCCGGGCGCCTGCTCCTCATCGGCGCGCACGAAGCTGTCGGGTTTCACTCCGAGCCATACCAGCACTGGCGAAGAGATGTAGATTGACGAATAGGTACCGACGAAAATGCCGACGAAGATGGCGATCGTCAGTCCAAAGATCACGTCCGGCCCGAGCAGAAGCAGCGTTCCCAGCGCAAGCAGGATCGACAGGGACGTAACCATCGTCCGCGACAAGGTCTCGTTGAGCGACAGGTTGAGCAAGGGCACGATGGCCATCTTGCGGTATTTGCGCAGATTTTCGCGGATCCGGTCATAGATGACGACCGTGTCATTGAGGGAGTAGCCTACGATCGTCAGGATCGCGGCCACCACGTTCAAATCGACCTGCAGCTGGGTCAGCGAGAAGAACCCGAGCGTCATGCAAACGTCGTGGGACAGCGTTAACAGCGCGCCAACTCCGAACTGCCATTCGAAGCGAAACCAGATGTAGATCGCGATTCCCAGCATCGCGAGCCCGATCGCGAGGCTGCCGTCCCAAGCCAGCTCTTCGCTCACCTTGCCGGACACCGTTTCGACCGAATCTACTCTGGAGCCCGGATATTTCTCCGCAAGCATGGCCCGCAGCTGGCTTGCCGCCCGATTGGCTGCCGATTCTCCGCCCTCAGGTTTCGGCAAGCGGATTTGGAAGCTTCGCCCGCCGCCCGTTTCCTGGATGCTGGCGTCGCCCAGGTTGAGGGCCCCAATATCGTTGCGCAATTGCTCGACGTCGATCTGCTTGGCGAAGGTCGTTCGAACCATTTGGCCGCCGAGGAAATCGACGCCGAGGTTCAGTCCCTTGACCCCGACGATCGCGAGGCTGCCCACGGTGAGCAGGATCGAAATGATCAGCGCGACATTCCGAATCGCCATGAATTGGATGTTCGTATTGTCGGGGACCAGTTTCAGGAGCTTCATTTGCGCCTCAGATATGCAGTTGGCGCGGCCGCTTCCGTCGTACCCAAAGGGCGACGAGCATGCGCGTGAAATTGACGGCGGTGAACACCGACGTGACGATTCCGATCATCAGGACGACGGCGAAGCCGCGGATCGGTCCGGAGCCGAAGTACCACATCAAAACAGCCGCGATGACGTTGGTGATGTTGGCATCGAAGATGGCCGTGGACGCTTCCCTGTACCCGGTTTCGATGGCGTCCAGAATCTTGCGACCTCGCCTCTGCTCCTCCCGGATGCGCTCGTTGATGAGTACGTTCGCGTCGACCGCCGCACCGATCGTCAGCACGAAGCCCGCGATTCCGGGCAAGGTCAGCGAGGCATTGAAGACGGCCATGATCCCCAGGATCAGGAGCGCGTTAACGATCAGGCCAAAGGTCGTATAAACGCCGAACCGGCCGTAAGTGGCGAGCATGAAGAGGATGACCCCGACCGTCGCCACGACGCTGGCGATGACGCCCTTCTGAATCGAATCCTTGCCCAGCTCGGGACCGATCGATCTTTCTTCGATGACATTGAGGTTCACCGGCAACTTGCCGGATGCAAGATTCACCGCAAGCTCGTTTGCCGTTTCGACCGTGAAGTTACCGCTGATCTGCGCACTTCCTCCGAGGATCGGCTCGTTGATGTTCGGAGCCGACAGCACCTTGTCGTCGAGAATGATGGCGAACGGCTTGCCGACATTTTCCTGGGTGACGCGACCGAACCGTCGAGCACCTGTCGTATTGAACGCGATCGTTACTACGGGCTGGCCGTCCTGGTCGAACGACTGCTGCGCGCGGACGATCTGCTCGCCGGAGACCATCGCGCGCCGCTTGACCGCAATCGCCGTGGTTCCGTCGGCCATGGGCAACACCTGGCTTCCCGCAGGCGCGCGGCCCTGAATGACCTGGTTCGGGTCTGCCGTCAGGTCGACGAGCTTGAATTCGAGCCGCGCCGTTTGGCCGATCAGGCGCTTCAGAGCCTCCGGATTCTCGACGCCGGGCACCTCGACCAGGATCCGGTCCGCCCCCTGATTGATGACGGTGATTTCCTTCGTCCCCTGTGGGTCGATTCGGCGACGGACGACGTCGCGTGCAACGGTCATGGCATCGCGCATTGCCCTCTGCGCACCGCCCTGCGTCGGTGTCAGGAAGATCCGCGTGGAATCGACGACCTGGACATCCCAGTCGCGCGTGCCGGTAAGACCGACGGGCTGGGTGATTGCACGCAGCCGCTCGACCGCGGTGTCGACCATGCTCGGATCGCGAACGATGAAGGACAGACGGTTGCCCGCGGTTGAAATATCGCCGATCTCAACGCGGGGGCTGCGTCTGAGCTCGGTCGCGACCTGGTCTTCCATGGACTGGAGCCGCTGCTTGGCGGCGTCGACCGTGTCCGCTTCGAGAAGGAGCTGGCTACCGCCGGCAAGGTCGAGTCCAAGGTTTATCTTCGCGCTCGGAAGCCACGACGGATATTGCTTCGAAAGGGTGGTCCCGCCGATGATGCTCGGAATCGCGAACATTATGCCGACAAGGATGACCAGGGAGATCGACCAGACCTTCCAGCGGGGGAAATCGAGCATCAGTCGTTCGCTGGCTTGGCGTTCTTCGTGAGCACCTGGCTCAGCGTGCTCTTGACCACGCGCACCCGAACCCCCTGGGCGATCTCGACTTCGGCTTCATCGTCCGAGACCTTGGTCACCTTCCCGCGGACTCCGCCGCCGGTGATGACTTCGTCGCCCTTTTTCACCGCGCTGATCTGCTGCTGATGCTCCTTCACCCGCTTCTGCTGCGGCCGGATCATCAGGATGTAAAAGATCACGAAGATCAGAAGCAGTGGGAAGATCTGCACGAAGAAGGCAGCGGTCCCGGAGGGCTGCGCCGCGGCTGCGGCAGTGGTCAAAGCGAGGTTGCTCATCTGAAGGAAAAGGCGTCCTTAACGGAAGTCGGGGGCGACTATCACGGCAATTGAGAGCGGCGCAAGCACTGCTCCGTTCGTAAGTCGATGGTCGGGGCGACTGGATTCGAACCAGCGACCCCCACACCCCCAGTGTGATGCGCTACCAGGCTGCGCTACGCCCCGACCGAGGGCTGGCATCTAGG
>Ga0307415_100001738_pt1 | contig 10612 bp, 13 predicted proteins | sample DK1Cmetagenome_FD_204524 | JGI IMG/M metagenome (GOLD analysis project Ga0307415, IMG submission 204524) | Maize rhizosphere microbial communities from greenhouse at UC Davis, California, United States - DK15-C-2 | ecosystem: Host-associated > Plants > Roots > Rhizosphere > Soil | place: USA...
GGACGACTCCTGGCCCCAGCAGGCCGGGCTGCTCGAAGAAGACGTGCACCAGCTCCCACAGGACGTGGTAGGCGGTGGTGTGGACCTCCTTGATGATCCGCGGGTCGTCGCTGCGGGCCACCACGGCGTGGTCTACCGCGGGGCTGGCCGCGATCGGGCCGCCGTCGCCCCCGGCGAGCGCAACGGTGAGCAGGCCCAGGTCGTGGGCGACCTGCAGGCCGCGCAGCACGTTGGCGCAGCGGCCGTCCGCGGAGATGCCAAGGGCGATGTCGCCGGCCGCGCCGAGCTGGCAAAGCTGGTGGGCGAAGACCTCGTCGAAGCCGTCGTCGCGGGCGACCCCGGTCACGGTCGCCACGTCGTTGGTCAGCGCGATCGCCGGGAGCGCGCGCTTGCCGACGATCACCGGATGGACGAACTCGACGGCGATGTGTTGGGCGTCGGTGCTCGGCCCGCCGTTGCCGAAGATCAGCAACTTGCCGCCCTGGTGGAAGCGGATGGCCATGTCGTGGCACGCCTGTGCCAGCCGGGGCGCGTCGTCGGCGAGCAGCCGACCGGGCACCGCCCGCCGGGCGAACGCCTCGGCGGCGGCCTCCGCGACCGGGAGCCGCTGCTTCATACCGTCCCCCTCAGGTGCCGGCCTCCCTTGGTGCGATCATGGGTGTCAAGGATATCCCCGTGGCGGGGGCCTGGCTGTTCGCGGGTCGTGGCCGGCCGGCGTCGCAGCGGCAGCCACAGCTGCAGCGGGTGGCGGCCTTCACGGCGCGCCGCTCGAGAAGCTCGTGCCAGCGGCGGATGGCCTCGTCGGAGATCTCCATGGCAGCGGGGACCATGACCGGCTCCTTGCGGGCGGTAACCACGATAAGTGTCGCCCACGCAAAAGTCCTTGAAAAGGGCCAGTCGGTCAGGTGGTCGCGGGCCGCAGCCGCGACGCCAGCCGGGTGATCGCCGCCACGGTCGCCCCGCCCGGCGAGGCGTCCAGCAGCGGCACGCCCGCCCGGTCGGCCTCGACGACCTCGTCGCTCCAGGCCACCTCGGCGAGGCGTTCGAACTGGTGGCGCGCGCAGAACTCGGCCACCGCTTGCGCCTCCGCAGGTGACCGGACCTTGTTGACGACCACGGCCACCCGGGGGATGGGAAGCTCCGCGGCCAGGCCGGCGAGCCGGCGGATCGTCTCTAGCGACCGGTAGTAGGGCTCGGCGACCAGCAGGAGCACGTCGGCGTGGCGGGTCGTCCCTCGGCTCAGGTGCTCGGGGGAGGCCTCCATGTCGACGACGGTCACCACCTCCGGCCGGTCCTCCAGGTCGCCGAGCAGCGCGCTGACGGTGGCGTGGGCCGCGCACAGGCAGCCGTCGTCGGCGTGGGCGGGCATGCCCATCAGCAGCAGCCGCACGCCATCCGGGCCGGGGACGGCATAGCGGCCGACGAGCTCCTCGACCGGGACGGTGAGGGCCGGCCCCCGAAGCCGCCGGGAGACCAGCGAGGTCGGCAGGGGAGCGGTCGCGCCGGCCGCAGCGGCGTCGATGCCGAGCGCGGCCGCCAGGTTGGGGTTTGAGTCGCCGTCGACCGCGATCACCGGCGCGCCACGGCGCGCCTCGACCCTGGCCAGGGTGGCCGCGATGGTCGTCTTGCCGGCCCCGCCCTTACCGGCCAGGGCGACCCTCACGATCGGGACGCCGGGCCGACCTGCCCGACGAGGTCGTCGTAGCGGTCCAGCAGGGTGGCCAGCAGCCGCTGCACCTCCCGCAGCGAGCCGACCGAGGAGCGCAGCGCCCGGTGGCCAGCCTCGTTCAGCAGGTAGGTCCGCCGCGGTGGCCCGGCCTGGGGCATCTGCCAGCAGGAGGTCACCAGCTCGTCGCGTTCCATCGCCCGCAGCGAACGGTACAGGCCGCCAGGCTCGGCCCCGCGCAGGCCGAGCCGGCGGAGCTGCTCCAGCAGCTCATAGCCGTGCGACGGCCCCTCGGCCAGCATCAGCAGCAGCAAGGGCCGCAGGTAGGCGTGAGGCAGCTCCGCCTCCGCGACGTCCAGCTCCGGCGTGCTCATCGGCGGTCGTCTCCCTCTCGCCCGGCGGCGCAGGCGGCCGCTTCCTCGCCCGACACGTGACACCAGCAGTCGTCGCTGCAGTCGCCGCGAACCGGATGGTTCAGCTCGCTGAAGCTGGCGGCGAACTCCAGCGTCCCCTGCTGCAAGCCACGCGCCGAGAGCCAGAACCAGTCGCCGTCACGGTCCAGGTAGCCGTCGTCGGTCAGAGGCTCCAGGTGGCGCAGCCCGGTGGCGGCATCCACGCCAAGGAAGCGCTCCAGCAGCGGCGGGTCGACCAGGTCCCCGAGGCCCTCACCGCGTAACCAGTACAGCAGGTGCAGGATCTCGCTGCGCCAGTAGAGCAACTGCAGCGCCTCGGACTTGGGGGCTCGCCGCTCAGCCTCCATGCCGCTCCTGCCCTCCGACTCTGCTGGCTGCGCCGTCACTATAGTCTCGAACCTTGAGCGACTGGGATACTGATGGTCGCGGATGTGAGGAGGGAGCCTGCGATGAAGCTCGGCGTCGTTGGCAAGGGCGGTGTTGGCAAGACGACGGTCGCTGCCCTGCTCGCCCGCGCCTACGCCGACCGGGGCCGGCGGGTGGTCGCGATCGATACCGACTCCAACCCGAATCTTGGCGTCTCGCTCGGGCTGAGCCTGGCCGACACCGAGGCCGTCCCCGTTCTGCCGCGGTCACTGCTGGTCGGCTCGAGCGGAGACATGAGCGCTGAGGAGCTGATCGACGAGTACGGCCAGGACACCCCGGCCGGCGTCAGGCTGCTGTCGGCCATCCGGGTGACCCAGGCCGGCGCCGGCTGCACATGCGGCGGGCACGCCACCGTCCGGAGTCTGCTCGGCCACGCCCTGGCCGAGCAGGCCGATGTCACCCTGGTCGACATGGAGGCCGGGCTTGAGCACCTCAGCCGCTCGGGCGGGACCCTCGCCGACGCCGACCTGTTGCTGGTCGTGATGGAGCCCAGCCGCAAATCGGTGGTCACCGCCGCCCGAACCCGCGCGCTCGCCGAGGAGCTGGGCATCCCCTGGACCTACGGGCTCGGCAACAAGGCCCGGCTGCCGGAAGACGCCGACTTCTTCGCCGACCTATGCGCCGATCATGACGTGCCGCTGTTGGGCGTGCTGCCCTACGACCGCGAGGTCAGCCAGGCCGACCGGGCCGGTACCGGGGTCGCCGGCGATACCGCCGAGGCCCTCCGTCGCGAGCTGGATCTGGTCGTCAGCCGCTTGGACCGCATCGCCGTCGGTTCCTCCGCCTAAGGCTGCGCGCCTCAGCCGGGCGCGGAGACCAGCGTCTCGGCGAGCTCAACAAGCGCCCGCACCGCCGGCGCGCCCGGTGCCAGATCCAGCGGGGCCAGGCCCCGGCGGTCGGCCTCCTCGATGACCGGGTCGTCAGGGACGCCGACGACCCGGTCGTCGGGGAACGTGGCCCGGACCGCCGCCAAGTCGCCGGCGTCGCCGACACGGTTGGCGACCACCACCAGCCGGCCCAGCGACTTCTCCCGCGCAAGTGCCGCCGCGCGGGTCGCCACCTCGATCGACTTCGGCGTTGGCTCCACCACCAGCACGACCGCGTCGACCTTCTGGTCGCCAAGCCGGCTCAGCGTCCCGATGCCAGCCTCCAGATCGGCGATCACCACCACATCGTTGAACTCCACGAAGCCGAGCAACTGCTCAGGCGAAAGCCCACATCAGGGGCAGCCAGGCTCCGGGTTCTGGATGGCGGCCACCACGGCCAGCCGGACCCCGTCGGGCGCCTCCGATCCGAAGCGGTCGATGAGATCCTCCCACGCCGGGGCGTGTTCCTCTTCCCCCTCGTCAAGGGCCTGGCGCATGGCCACCAGGCGCTCGGTCTCATCCTCGCCCAGACCGAGCGAGATGCCGAGGTTGGGATTGGAGTCGCAGTCCAGGGCGACGACCGCCAGCCCGCGGCGGGCGAGCGTCCGGGCGAGCACCGCGGCCGTTGTGGTCTTACCCGAGCCGCCCTTGCCGACTACCGCCACTCTCATGGGCGCGCTTGCTCCAGACGATCGCGGTCCAACCGGTCCGCCATCGACTCTAGCACCCGCACCGCCGGCGAGTCCGGCGCATGGTCCAGCAGCGCCCGCCCCAAGCGCTCGGCCTCGACGAGCGCCTCGTCCCACGGCACGGCGGCGACCACCTCCAGGCCGGTCCGCCGCCGCACTAGGTCAGCGTCGGCGGGCTGGCGCACCTTGTTGGCCACCGCCAGGATCCGCTCTGGTCGGTCGGCTGCCAGGCCCAGCCGAGCCAGCCGGCGCGCCGACAGCAACGACTTGGCCGTGGGCTCCACGACCACCAGGACCGTCCGCGCATACCGTCCCCAGCCGAAAAACGGCTGCCGGGTGCCGCCCGGCAGGTCGCCCACCAGGCTCCAGCGATCATCGGGCAGCTCATCGAGGATCTGCCGGAAGGCGAACTGCGAGCGCACCAGCGGCGCCACATGCGCGCGAACCTTCCCGAACTGCAGCAACCGCACCCCGTCCGGTGCCGGCTGCGCATAGCGCTGGACCGCCTCGACGGCGCTCAGGCCACGCCGGAGCCGGTAGCGGGGACCCTGCTCGCCCTCCGGCCGCTCCTCGACGGCCTCGTCCGGGATGGGAGTTTCCGCCACACCAAGGCCCAGCGACAGCGACAGCCCCGGCATCGGATCCGAATCGACGGCCAGCACCGGCTCGCCGCGACGAGCCAGCAGCCGCGCGAAGGTTCCCGCCACGGCCGACTTGCCGGCCCCGCCCTTGCCGACGAACGCAACCCTCACGGCCGTGCGTGGTTGACTGGCACCTCTGCTCCTCGCGTGGTAGCGCCTCGGCCTGACCGGCGACAACCGGCGGCTCAGGGGATAGCCTAGCGGTCACGGCCACCAGAAGTGGCCAGCGAGGACGCTGGGCGGTGTGGCGATGTCCGAGCGCCAAATCCAGTGCCGGACGGGCAGTTGCTGGCAGTCACGACCCGTTCCAGGCTGCGCAGCGCCCGCTTCTTCCCGGCCATGCTGCTGGCAACCTGGACCATCCGCCGTCAGCTCGCCCAGACCGACGGCTTGGTGCGCTGGGCGAGCCTGGTCGCAGGACCGACCGAGTTCTGGACCATCACGGTGTGGCGCAGCCGCCATGCCATGCAGGAGTTCATGCGGTCGGACGCGCACGGCCGGATCATGTGGCGCTACACCCGCTGGCTGGATGCGCTGCGGTTGATGCGATGGCGTCCAGGAGCAGTGGAGGTCGGCTCCTGGGCCGGCGTCACCTTGCGCCGCCGGCCCAGGGCCGCCCGGGACCGGAGGCGATCACCGAGACTGACAGGCTTTGGCGCACGCTCCAGCGCCTTCCAGACCTCCACTCGGTCGTCGGCCCGGACGGGAGCGCCCGCCATGCCAGCTCGCGTCACGCCCACCGGCCTCGTGAGTAGGTCGATGGGGCCGGAGCGACGGTGATCCGCCTTCGCGCGCCGGCCCTCCAGATCCCGACTGTGCTGGTCGAGCTGCTGCGACTGCGTCGCCGGCTGGCCGCCGATCCCGACCTGCTCCGCAGCGTCGTGGGCCTTGGGTGGCCAGGGGAGGTCTGCTTTCTCGGCATCTGGCGAGCCGGCGACCGCGCGGCAGGATGCCTCGACGACCAATGGGTCCGGCGGACCGCCAGCCGCTGGGCCGGCAGCTTCTGGGCTAGCCAGTGGCTATCCGAGCACGAGTTCGGCCACTGGGACGGGCTGCGACTGCGGCGGCTTCGCCGCGGCGTGCCAGACCAGCCGCCCGCCGCGGACTAGGCACCGCCGATCCTCCCAGGTGAGGTAGATGCGGCCTGCACCTATCTCGAGCGCGCACCTACTCAACCCGGCGCGCCGGGAGGTATACGGACCACGAGGTGATGCCGTGGCAAAAGGGGGACCTTCGTGCGTCGCTCCGGAAGGCTGTCGGTTCTGCGGATCGTGGCCGCCGTCGCGCTCGCGGCGGCGGCGTGCACGAGCGAAGGGACCAGGCAGAGCACCTCGCAGGCGCCGGCCGCTCGCCAGGTCCTCACGGTCGCGGCCGCGGCCGACGGCTACTACGAGAATCCCAAGTACCCCACGATCGGCAGGTATCCCACCAACGCAGGCATCTTCGAGACCCTGGTGCGCATGACCCCCGACTACCAGATCGCCCCCTCCCTGGCGACGAGCTGGCAGTTCCTCCCACCCAACACCTGGCGGTTCCGGCTCCGCACGGGCGTCAAGTTCCAGGACGGAACGCCCTTCACGGCCGACGCCGTGCGGTTCACGATGCGCCAACTCGCCGCCAGCGATCAAGGCTCCTACATCGGCATCGACAAGAACGCCAAGATCAAGGTCGTCGACGACGCCACGGTCGAGATCACGCCGTCCTTCCCCAACCGCCGACTGATCGAGCAGCTCGTCCATCCGTCCAACAGCATCGTCGCGCCGACCAGCACCGCCACCCATCCGATCGGCGCCGGCCCCTTCAAGTTCGTCTCCTATCAGCGCAATCGCGAGATCACGGTGCAGCGCTGGGATGGCTACTGGGGGCCGAAACCTCGGCTGGAGCAGATCACCTTCAAGTTCATCCCTGACGGCAACGCCCGGGTGCTCGCCCTGCAGTCCGGCCAAGTCCAGGCGAGCTTCGATGTGCCCCGCGAATCCGCCGCCGAGGTCCAATCACGCTCAGGGCTGCGGCTCGCCCGTTCCCCGGTCGGCGCCTACGAAGCGCTCTACTTCGACATCAGGGGCGCGCCAGGGTTCGACCTCGGCACCGATCCGGCCATCCGGCAGGCCGTCGCCCTCGCCATCAACCGCGACGTCATCGTGAAGAACGTCTGGCAAGGCAACGCCGAGGTCATCCAGACGATGATCCCCCCGGCCATCCTCGGCCCCTCGGCCAGCAGCCTGACCGGATTCCCCTTCGACCCAACCCAGGCCAAGCAGCTCCTAGACCAGGCCGGCTGGAAGGGCGGCGACGGCACGATCAGGACCAAGGGCAGCCGCCGGCTGACCCTGACGATGGTGGTCGGCTTCCCCAACGCCGACATCCACGGGTCGATGCCGGAAGCGGTCAAGGCGATGCTCGCCGACGTCGGAATCGACTTGAAGGTGGTAACCGCACCCGACGAGAACACCTACTCCGACCGGCTCGCCAAGGGGCAGGGTGACCTGTTCGCCGAAGTCGGCAACCAGAACGACGCCAACCCATGCTTCCTGCCGGACCTGCTGTTCTACTTCCACGGGGCCGGCCACGGCGACTACGGCTACCGGTTCGGCCCTGGGGCCGCGTTCGACCAGATCATCGACACCAAGTGCCGCCAAGGCGTCAATCACCAGGATGCCCAGCAAGGCGCCGCCGGGGCCATGCATGTCCTGATCGACGAGACCAGGACGGTGATCCCGATCGCCGGCATCCTCAGGCTGTACGGGCTCACCGACAAGATCCAGGGGTTCCAGGCCAACCCGTCGCAGACCAACCAGGACTGGACGAGCGTCTGGCTGGCGGCCTAGCCGCACCGACGGGAGGCGATCGGTGAAGGCCTACCTCGCCCGGCGGGTGGTCTACCTGCTGCCGGTCTGGCTGTTCGTGTCCCTGCTCGCCTTCGGGCTGGGGCGGCTGGCGCCAGGGGACCCGGCCAGGGACGTCCTTGGCCGCACCACCGGCCGCCAGCCAACCGAGCGCGAGGTCGTCGCCGAGCGCCACCGCCTCGGACTGGACCGGCCGCTCCCCGTCCAGTACCTGTCGTGGCTTAGCGGCGCCGTCCGCGCCAACCTGGGCACCTCCTACACCACCGGTGAACCGGTGAGCCAGGCCATCGGCCGAACACTGCCGGCCACCCTCCAACTGGCGGGGGCGGCGTTCCTGCTTGCGGTCGCGATCGGACTGCCGCTCGGGCTGCTGGCGGCAGCCAAGAGCTGGACCTGGATCGATCACCTGATCCGCGCCGCCGCCCTGCTAGGCGCGTCGATCCCCGCGTTCTGGCTCGGCTATCTGCTCATCCTCGCCTTCGCGGTACGCACCCACCTGCTGCCCGCGTTCGGCCCGGGCGGCCCATCCCATCTGGTGCTGCCCGCCTGCACCCTCGCCCTATTCGACCTGGCCATGCTGGCCCGGCTGACCCGAGCGGCAGTGCTGGAGACGCTGGGGGAGGACTACATCCAGACCGCCCGAGCCAAGGGACTACGAGAGCAGCAGACGCTGGTCCGGCATGCCCTCCGCGCCGCCCTTGTCCCGCTGGTCACATGGACCGGGATGAGCTTCGGCTTCCTGTTCGGCTACTCGGTGGTCGTGGAAACCGTGTTCGCCTGGCCCGGCCTCGGCTACGCCACCGTGCTGGCCGTCCAGGCAAGGGATTACCCCTTCCTGCAAGCATTCGTGCTGCTCATGGGGACGCTGTTCGTCCTGTTGAACCTCGGAGTGGACATCGCCTACACCTGGGTCGACCCTCGCCTGCGCTTTGGCCGGGCGCTGGCAGCGGGATGACTGTGGACCCGTCCGAGGCGCTCTCACCCCCCCTAACGCCGACCCAGGCGGCACCGCTCAGGCAGCCGACACCGGTCGCCAGGGGCTCGCTCCAAGCCGCGGTCCGGCGGCTCTTGCGTGACCGGTCGGCGCTGGTCGGGCTGATCATCCTGACCCTGCTCGCCCTGGCGGCCATCGCCGCCCCCGTGCTGGCCCCGTACTCGCCGATCCAGCCCCACTTTGAGAGCGCCCTCCAAGGGCCGGGGCGCGAGTTCCTGCTCGGCACCGACGGGCTCGGCCGCGACCAGCTGTCACGGTTGTTGTTCGGCGCCCGCATCTCGCTGGCGAGCGTCACCGTCGCGGCGCTGGCCATCACCCTGCTCGGCGTGACCATCGGGCTGGTGTCCGGCTACTACGGCGGCGTCGTGGACGGCGTCATCCAGCGCGTCGTCGACGTGCTGCTGGCCTTCCCGTCGCTGGTGCTGGCGCTCGCCATCGCCGGCGTGCTGGGGCCGAGCATCCGCAGCGTACTGGTCGCCGTGGTCGCAGTGCACTGGGTGTCGTACGCCCGGCTGGTCCGCGGCATGGTCCTGTCGGCCAGGAACCAGCCCTACGTGGAGTCAGCCGTCGCGCTGGGGGCCCGGCACTGGCGGCTGATGTTCCTGGAGATCCTCCCCAACGTCGTGCCGCCGGTCGTCGTCCTCGCCACCCTGGAGATGGGAGGGTTGCTGCTGTCGATCTCCTCGCTGTCGTTCCTGGGCCTCGGCGCCCAGCCGCCAACCCCCGAATGGGGGACCATGCTCAATCAGGCGCGCCCGTTCTTCCAGTCCCACCCCCACCTGATGATCGCCCCGGGCGTGGCGATCACTCTCACCGTCCTGACCTTCAACCTGTTGGGGGATGGGCTGCGTGACGCCCTAGATCCCAACGCGACCCGCCTGATCGCCCACGCCAGAGCCCGCCGGCGCACGATCCGCCGCTCGCGGACGCCACGCAGCGTCCCGACTGGGAGGTCCTCATGACCCAGCTGGTGTTCTCGCCCTACTGCCCCGGCTGACTGCCCGGGCTGCACACACCGCTGTATGCGGCGTTCGCAGGCGGCGAGTTCCGCGCTCGCGGCCTTGACGTCACCTTTCTCCCCGCGGTCGCGCGGCCCGAGCGGCTGGAGCGGCTGCGGTCAGGAGCAGCCGACGTCGCCCTCATCGACCTTGCCTCCCTGGTGGACACCGTGGCGGTCGAGCCCGGCTTCGATGCGAAGTGCGTGTTCGTCCTGGGCCGGCAGGTGCCCATGGCCGCCCTCTTCGTTGCCGGCAGGCCGGCCCCGATGCGCCCAATCAAGTCGCCGAAGGACCTCCTGCGTGCCCGCTACGGAGGCGAGGCGGCCTCCCAGTTCGTCCGGGAGCACCGTGCGCTGCTGCGGCGGCTCGGCGATGACGACCCTGGCCTTCACGTCGAGATGTCCTACGCGGCGCTGTTCGCCGCTCTGGCGGCGGGGGAGATCGACGTCGCGCCCGACTACGCGGGGATCCTGCCCTCCTACCAGCGGGCCGTGGGGGCCGACGGCCGGGTGGACGTGCTGCCGTACCGGGAGTGCGGCGTCAGCGCCTACGGGACGGGCTTTGTCGCCAGCGGCCGCGCGCTCCGCGACCGCCGGGACGAGGTCGCCAGCTTCCTGGCGGTCGCAGCCTCGGCGTATCAGGCGATGCGGGCCGACCCGGAGCTGGCGGTCAAGGCCGCTGCCGCCGTGCAACGGGAGATGGACAGCCAGTACGCGTTACTGGAATGGCGGGAGGCCGAGGAGCCGGCTATCTTCGATCTGGGTTGGCGCCTGGACACCTGGGACCGGTCGGGCTGGCAGGAGACGATCGCCTGGCGGCGGGAGGTCGTCGGTTTCCAGGAGCCACCTCCGCCAGAGTGTCTATGCGAGCTGCTTGGGGAGCCTCCTTGAGGGTCCAGGACTGGCGGGTCGGCGCTGTTGCATTCGCTGGGACCGCTGCGGAGCAGCGAGACTGGCCGCATGAGAACGCGCCGTCCTCACCCTGCTCCGGTTCCACGGTCTGACTTCGCCGGCTTCCGCTTCCCGCCCGACGTCATCGTCTTGGCGGTCCACTGGTACCTGCGCTTCGGCCTC
>Ga0307415_100001739_pt1 | contig 10611 bp, 10 predicted proteins | sample DK1Cmetagenome_FD_204524 | JGI IMG/M metagenome (GOLD analysis project Ga0307415, IMG submission 204524) | Maize rhizosphere microbial communities from greenhouse at UC Davis, California, United States - DK15-C-2 | ecosystem: Host-associated > Plants > Roots > Rhizosphere > Soil | place: USA...
TCGATGTCAGCGGCGGGGAGTGACTCGTCGGCGCATTTGAGCTCCTGGAGGCAGGCGACATCCGGTTTTTCTCGGTCGAGCCACTCAAGCAGGCGCGGCAGGCGCGCGCGAATGCCGTTCAGGTTGTAGGTGGCAATTTTCACGCAGACCGCCCTAAGGCGGGCTAAACCGAGAAGCTAGACCCGCAGCCGCAGCCTGAGGCCGCATTGGGGTTGGTGACGCGGAAGGCGGAGCCGCCAAGATCTTCGACGAAGTCTACCGCCGATCCCTCGACGAGATCGAGGCTGATCGGGTCGACGACGAGCTGGACGCCGGCCGTCTCCGCCACCGCATCGCCGTCTTCAAGCTGCGCAAGCTCGAACTTGTAGGTGAAGCCGGCGCAGCCGCCGCCGTCGACGGAAAGGCGCAGGATCGGCGCCTTGTTCTGCCGCGCGGCGATTGCCGACACACGCCTGGCGGCCGCCTCGGTCAGTTGGATTTGCTCAGTCACGGTCGTGAGATAGGAAGCAGGCGCGCCTGCGGCAAGCTCACTTCGGGCTGGTCTTCGGGCCGCCGAGGGCGACATGCCCGCCGTCCATGGCCACACCGCCGTCGTTCTTCTGCATGGCGAGCAGGTAGTCGGTCGACTTCATGAACGGGATCGGGTTGACCGCGCGGCCGTCAATGCGGACCTCGTAGTGGAGGTGGCTGCCGGTCGAGCGGCCGGTGGAGCCCATGCGGGCGATCTGCTGGCCGCGAACGACGCGCTGGCCCGGCGAAACGAGGATCGCGGAAAGGTGGCCATAACGGGTTTCGATGCCGCGGCCGTGGTCGATTTTGACTAAGTTGCCATATCCGCCGCTGTTGAACCCCGCCGCCGAGATGACCCCGTCGGCGGTCGCGTAGATCGGCGTGCCGGTCGGGCCGGCAAGGTCGATGCCGGCATGCATGGCAGCAGCGCCGCGGAACGGGTCGGAACGCACGCCGTAGCCAGAAGTGAAGGCGGCGGTTCTCACGGGCTTTTCGGAGGGAACGGCAATGGCGCCGGCGGAGATGCTGTCGAGCTTTTTCCAGCTATTGAACAATTGCTTGAAGGTGCTGTCGCTGCCGCCGACCGGCTCAAGCGGACCGCCCACGCCTTCGGCCGTGCTCGAGGCAATGCGCTTGAGGACGGCCGGATCGATCTTGTCTTCACCGGCGAGCATGGCGGCGAGGAGTTGCTGACGCTGCTCGATTTCATTGACGCGCTGTTCGGTCGCGGCGGCGAGGCGGACCATTTCGGCAGGAATACGAGAGGTGATGGTGGCGGTCTGGGCGGGGGAGAGGAAGCGGACGACGGAGTAGCAGGAGAAGGCGACGAGCAGGCCTACGAACATCGCAAACAACGTCTGCGCCGTGGCCGACACATGCAATCGACGCAGCTTCGTCCCGTCGTGCACGAACAATTCGCGATCACGGAACAGCGCGGTCGGTGCCGCCAGAATCCTTGTCATCAAAAACGCTCCCAACCCTCAACACACGATTACTCGCCGGACTTACGACGGTCGCCGTTTGCTCAAATACAGGAGCTCCCCAGCCCCTCTTCCGCTGACGCACGTTTGCCCACACGCGTCGGGAGCAGAGAGTTGGCCCGGGTTGGTTAATGAATTCAACCTTCTGTTCCCCCCTGAGGGACGAATCGTCGCCCTCGCGGGATGAACCGTTGTTTGCCCTTGCGCGAGGTTAGGTTTTCTTCCTGCGCCCTAGAGAGAAACATGCGCCGCAGCGCGAATCCTTCACACTCGCCTTGCGTTCGCCACATTGCTGCCTAGACCGGCCGGCGGGCCACGCCGTCCCAACGCGGCGCGTGCTCTCTGCAAGGAGAGTTGTCAGTGTTGAAGCCTCAGCTGCGCCCGGCGCGGCCCTTTTTTTCATCCGGGCCTTGCGCCAAGCCGCCGGGCTGGCGCCCCGACAAGCTCGATACGCGTATCCTCGGCCGCTCGCATCGTAGCGCGCTCGGCAAGGAGCGGCTCAAGCTGTGCATCGACCTGATGCGCGAGACCCTGCGATTGCCCGACACGCATCGCATCGGCATCGTGCCAGCGTCCGACACTGGCGCGTTTGAAATGGCGATGTGGGGCATGCTCGGGGCGCGGCCGGTTACCTGCCTGGCCTGGGAAAGCTTTGGCGAAGGCTGGGTGACCGATGCGGCCAAGCAACTGCGGCTTGAGCCCACCGTCTTGCGTGCGGATTACGGCGCACTGCCCGACTTGTCGCAGGTCGACTGGTCGAACGACGTGCTGTTCACGTGGAACGGCACCACGTCGGGGGTTCGCGTGCCCAACGGGGATTGGATCGCCAGTGACCGCCAGGGCCTGAGCATCGCTGACGCAACGAGCGCCGTTTACGCTTATGACCTGCCGTGGGACAAAATCGATGTCGCTACCTTCAGCTGGCAGAAGGTGCTGGGCGGCGAAGGCGCACACGGCGTGCTGGTCCTTGGCCCACGCGCCGTCGAGCGGCTGCAAAGCTTCACGCCACCGCGGCCGCTGCCCAAGATCTTCCGGCTGATGAAAGGCGGCGAGCTTATAGAAGGCATCTTCAGCGGCGAGACGGTCAACACGCCCTCGATGCTGGCAGTCGAGGACGCCATATGGGCCCTGCAATGGGCGCAAGGCCTTGGCGGTCTCGGCGCGCTCATCGCCCGGACCGAGGCCAGCGCCGCCGCCCTCGACCACCTCGTCGATCAACGCAGCTGGCTCGACCACCTTGCTCGCGACCCGGCGAGCCGGTCAAAGACCAGCGTCTGCCTCACGGTCGAAGGTGCCGATCCAAAAAAAATGGCGAAGCTGCTCGAAGCCGAAGGCGCCGCCTTCGACATCGGCGGGTATCGCGACGCCCCTCCCGGCCTGCGCATTTGGTGTGGCGCCACTGTGGACGCGGCTGACATCGAGGCACTTGCGCCGTGGCTCGACTGGGCATGGGAGGAAAGCCGGTGACCCAATTGCGAGTCCTCATTTCCGATCAGATGGACCGCAAGGCCGCGGCAATCTTCCGCGAGCGCGGAATCGAAGTGGACGAGAGGCCAGGGCTGTCGGCCGACGAACTCAGGGCGATCATCGGTAGCTATGACGGCCTTGCCATCCGCTCCGCGACCAAGGTGACAAGGGCCCTCCTCGAGGCTGCGGACAGGCTGAAGGCGGTCGGCCGCGCCGGCATCGGCGTCGACAATGTCGACATTGCCGCGGCTACCGCCCGCGGCGTCGTCGTGATGAACACGCCGTTCGGCAACTCCATCACCACCGCCGAGCATGCCATCGCCTTGATGTTCGCGCTCGCCCGGCAGCTGCCCGAGGCCGACGCCTCGACCCAGGCTGGGAAGTGGGAGAAGAACCGCTTCATGGGGGTCGAACTGACCGGCAAAACGCTCGGGCTGATCGGCTGCGGCAACATCGGTTCGATCGTCGCCTCGCGCGCCGTCGGCCTGAAAATGAAGGTCGCCGCCTTCGACCCCTTCCTGACGCCCGAGCGCGCGATCGAGCTGGGCGTCGACAAGGTTGATCTGGACGAGCTGCTCCGCCGCGCGGACTTCATCACCTTGCACACCCCGCTGACCGACCAGACGCGCTACATCCTGTCGCGCGACAATCTCGCCAAGACGCGGCCTGGAGTCCGCATCATCAATTGCGCGCGCGGCGGCCTCATCGATGAAGCCGCGCTGAAGGAGATGCTCGACAGCCGCCATGTCGCCGGGGCCGCGCTGGACGTGTTCGAGACGGAGCCGGCGACCGCCTCACCTTTGTTCGGAACGCCTGGCTTCATCTCCACCCCGCACCTCGGCGCCTCGACCGGCGAGGCCCAGGTCAACGTCGCCATCCAGGTTGCCGAACAGATGAGCGATTTCTTGCTGCTCGGCGGGGTCACCAACGCCATCAACATGCCCTCGCTCACGGCCGAGGAGGCGCCGCGGCTCAAGCCCTACATGGCACTCGCCGAGAAGCTCGGAAAACTGATCGGGCAGGTGCTCGGCGAAAGCGTCCGCGCGGTATCCGTGGAGGTCGAGGGCGCCGCCGCCGAGCTGAACCAGAAGCCGATTACGGGCGCCGTCCTCGCCGGCCTCATGGGCAGCTATTCGGACAGCGTGAACATGGTCAACGCGCCGTTTTTGGCCAAGGAGCGCGGGCTCGACGTGCGCGAGGTGCGCCATGATCGCGAGGGCGACTATCACACTCTCGTCGCCGTCACGGTGACCACACCCCACGGCGAGCGGCGCGTGGCCGGCACCTTGTTCGGCAACAAGGCGCCGCGGCTCGTCGACATCTTCGGCGTCGGCGTCGAGGCGGAGCTCACCGGCGCGATGCTCTACATCGTCAACACCGACGAGCCAGGGTTCATCGGCAAGCTCGGGACTGCGCTCGGCGAGGCGGGCGTCAATATCGCGACGTTCAACCTTGGCCGCCGCGCTGCGGCGGGAGAAGCGGTGGCGCTGGTCGCAGTCGATGGCGAGGTGCCGCCGCCGGTGATCGAGCAGATTTCCGCCTTGCCTGGCGTCCTGGAGGCAGTCCCGCTGCACTTCTGACAGAAATTGAGTTGCGCTCCCGAAACGCTCGCCGCGCGTTGCACATGCTGCGGTGAGCATCGGAGAGCGCAATGATCTTCAAGAAATATGGCTATGCCTGGCTGACACTGGGCTTCTTCCTGGTGTCGCTGATCCTCCACTGGCTTTTCGGCTGGCAGGCCTTCGCCAACGACGCCGCCGAGCACAACCAGCAGCCCGAGACGAGCGCCTATCTCGCCGAAATGCTGCGCGACACGTTCGAGAATTGGCAGTCGGAGTTCCTGCAGCTGATCTGGCAAGTCGTCGGCTTGGCCTACTTCCTCTACATCGGCTCGCCTGCGAGCCGCGAGAGCGATGACAGGGTCGAAGCCAAAGTCGACGCCCTGCTGCACCTGCAAGGCGCCAAGGGGCGCGATATGATCGCCAAGCTCGACGAGCATTTCCTCCGCAACGAGGGCCATGCCAAGATGATGAAGCATGACGAGCTGGATGCCATCCTGGCCGGCGAGCGGCACAAGGGCGACGCCTGAAAACAGGCTTTTGACCGGTCCACTGCGGTGCCCTAGAGCGCCCCGCAAGCAGGGGATTCGACTTGGGCAACGTCACCGTCATCGGCGCGCAATGGGGCGACGAGGGCAAGGGCAAGATCGTCGACTGGCTGGCCAGCCGCGCCGACATGGTCGTGCGCTTCCAGGGCGGCCACAATGCCGGCCACACGCTGGTCGTGAACGGCGAGACCTATAAATTGTCGCTGCTGCCGTCGGGCATCGTCCGCGGCACGCCGTCAGTGATCGGCAACGGCGTCGTGCTCGATCCCTGGTGGCTCAAGAGCGAAGTGGAGCGCCTCAGCGAACAGGGCATCGCGATCACGCCCGACGTGTTGCGCATCGCCGAGACATGCCCCTTGATCCTGCCAATCCACCGCGACCTCGATGCGCTGCGCGAAGACGCCAGCGGCGCCGGCAAGATCGGCACGACACGGCGCGGTATCGGTCCGGCCTATGAGGACAAGGTTGGCCGCCGCGCCATCCGCGTCTGCGACCTTGCCCATCTCGAGGAACTCGACCCGCTGCTCGACCGGCTCTGCGCCCACCACGATGCGCTGCGCGCCGGCTTCAACGAGCCGCCGGTCGACCGCAAGCGCCTGCGCCGCGACCTCTCGGCGATCGCCGACTTCGTACTGCAGTTCGCCAAGCCGGTGTGGCGCGACCTCGACGAGGCAAGGCGCGCCGGCAAGCGCATCCTGTTCGAAGGGGCGCAGGGCGTGCTGCTCGACGTCGACCACGGCACTTATCCGTTCGTCACTTCGTCCAACACGGTCGCGGGGACCACCGGCGCCGGCAGCGGCACGGGCCCCTCGTCGGCTGGCTTCGTCCTGGGCATCGTCAAGGCCTATACGACGCGCGTCGGATCAGGCCCCTTTCCCACCGAATTGCACGACGCGATCGGGCAACGCCTAGGCGAGCGGGGCCGCGAGTTCGGCACGGTGACCGGCCGGCAACGTCGCTGCGGCTGGTTCGACGCCGTTCTGGTCCGCCAGTCCGGTGTGGTCAGCGGCATAACCGGCATGGCGCTGACCAAGATCGACGTCCTCGACGGGCTCGAAACGGTCAAGATCTGCAAGGGCTACAAGGTCGGCGGCCGGACCTACGACTATCTACCGCCGCACACGCTCGACCAGGGCAAGGTCGAGCCGGTCTACGAAGAAATGGAGGGCTGGCAGGGCACCACCGCCGGCGCCCGCAGCTGGGCCGATTTACCGGCCCAGGCGGTCAAATACGTGCGCCGTATAGAAGAGCTGACCCGCTGCCCGGTGGCGCTGGTGTCAACCTCACCGGAGCGTGACGATACGATCCTGGTGCGAGATCCGTTCGCCTCGTAGGCGGCCTCAAACCGTCGCAATATCCGGCGCGTCTTCGGCCTTCATTCCGACGACGTTGTAGCCGGCATCGACATGGTGGATCTCGCCGGTGACGCCCGAAGCCAGGTCGCTCAACAGATACAGGCCGGCGCCGCCGACATCCTCGATTGTGACGTTGCGGCGCAGCGGCGAATTATATTCGTTCCACTTCATGATGTAGCGGAAGTCGCCGATGCCGCTGGCGGCGAGGGTCTTGATCGGGCCGGCGCTGATGGCGTTGACGCGGATGTTCTCGCGGCCGAGATCGGCGGCGAGATATTTGACACTGGTCTCCAGCGCGGACTTCGCAACACCCATCACATTGTAGTGCGGGATGACCTTCTCGGCACCGTAATAGCTCAAGGTCAGCAGCGAGCCGCCCTGGCCCATCATTGCCCGCGCGCGCTGGGCGACCGCGACGAAACTGTAGACGGAGATGTTCATGGTCATCAGGAAGTTGTCGAGGCTCGTGTCGACATAGCCGCCGCGCAGCTCGTTCTTGTCGGAGAAACCGATTGCGTGGACAACGAAGTCGAGCCGGTCCCAGCTCTTCCTGAGTTCCTCGAACGTCCGGTCCAGAGCCGCCATGTCGCTGACGTCGCAATCGACCAGCAGGCTCGATCCCACTTGCTCCGCCAGCGGCCGGACGCGCCTTTCCAGAGCCTCGCCTTGGTATGAAAAGGCCAGCTCCGCGCCTTGCTCGCCGAGTTTTTGGGCAATGCCCCAGGCCAGCGACCGGTCGTTGGCGAGGCCCATGATCAGCCCGCGCTTGCCAGCCATCAACTTGGTCATGCCCTGATCCCCTGCAATTCCGTCGGAACGTCTTCCCCGGGCTCGGGCTCGTCCACCTCCAGCTCGCCGATGAACGGTCCCGAATAGACCTCGCCCTTTAGCGCGTGGCCTTCGGATTCCGCCAGCGCGGCGTTGAGCTCGGCGCCCGTAACTACGCCCAGGCCGATGACGAAGAAGAAGATCAGCGCGATCATCACGCCGGCAAGGCTGCCATAGGTCAGGTCATAGCCGCCGAGCAGGGCTAGAGAACCCGGCAGCAGCTCGACCGTGGCGATCCACCAGGCGGTGATCAGCAAGGCGCCTGGCCACTTGCGGCAGTCCTTGCCGCGGTAGCGCGACGGCGTCAGCACGAAGAACGTAAAATAGAAGGTCACGAACAAGGCAATCGCCGGGGCGATGCGATACAGGCCGAGGTCCGTCGCCAGCCCCGCCGAAGCGGGAATCTTGTCGATGACGAAATAATGGATGGAGCTGATCGCCACAGTCGCGCCGAACGCCGCCATCAGCAGCAGGACCGCCGCTATGATCAGCCCGATGGATCCCAGCCGATAGGACCAGAAGGGCGCGCAGAATTTCACGCCATAGGCGCGACGTAGGATGTCGCGGATGGTCTCGATGAAGCTGGCCGCCGTCCACAGCCCGACGATGGCCCCGAACCACAGGAGTGGCCCGGTGCGGGCGCTTAGCACTTCGTTGGTCGGTCCGGTGAGGACATTGGCGACGTCGGGCGGCAGCTTGCCGAGAATGGTCGCGACGGTCTTCTGCCCGTCCTCCGACTGGCCGAGCAGCTTGGCGATGGCGGCAGCGGTGATGAAGAAAGGGAAAAGGGCGAGCAGGGCCAAATAGGCGAGATTGCCGGCGTGTATGAAGCCGTCGTTGTAGACGCCGATGGCGACGCGCTTGACGATTTCCCAGGCGGTCGCCGGCTTGTGGATTTTTTCCGCGACGTCGTGGCCGAAGGCGGCGGTTTCCGCGGCGAGCTTCTTGCGCCGCTCTTCTGGTGACAATGGATGCTTCTCGCGCATTCGGCCGACTCAGACGCCCATGCCGGCGCGCGGATTGCCGCCGCCGGGCCATTGGCTGACGAACTTCTCCAGCGCCGCGTCGCCCTCGGGCACGTCGATGCTGAGGCACACCAGCTGGTCGCCGCGCTTGCCGGACTTGTCGGTGAAGCCACGCCCCTTGAGCCTCAGGATCTTGCCCGATGACGATCCCTTGGGGATGGTCAGCATCACGGGGCCCTCGGCGGTTGGCACCTTGACCTTGGCACCGAGCACCGCCTCCTTGAGCGTAACCGGCAGCATCAGGCGAATGTCCTTGCCGTCGCGCGTGAAGAACGGATGCGGAGCCACCTCGATGGTGACGATCGCGTCGCCGTTGCCGGCCGGACCAGGCTGGCCCTGGCCGGCTAGGCGGATCCTGCTGCCCGTCTCGACGCCGTTGGGCAGTTTTAAGTCGACGGTCTTGCCGGCCTGCAGCGTCACCCGCTGCGGCTTCAAGGTTGCGGCATCGATGAACGGCACCTTCAGCCGGTACGCGACGTCGGCGCCCTTTTGCGGTGCCCGGCCACGCCGGCCAAAGCCTTCGAAGCCGCCGCGGCGCGAGCCGCCGGTCGCGGCGCCGAACAAGCCTTCGAACAGATCGGAAAGGTCCGCCGTGCCCGCATCGAAGCCGCCCGCGCCGCCGAAGCCCTCGAACCCGCCGGCGCTTCCCGTTCCCCCCGGACGCGCGCCGCCGCCACCACCGCCGAAGCCGCCGCCGAACGGCATGCGCGGATTGCCGTCCTCGTCGATCTCGCCGCGATCATATTTGGCCCGCCGGTCCTTATCGGAGAGGATGTCATAGGCCTGCGTGACCTTGTTGAAGCGCTCGGCTGCCTTGGGATTGTCCTTGTTACGGTCGGGATGCAGCTGCTTGGCGAGACTGCGATAGGCCTTCTTGACCTCCGCTTCGCTTGCCCCGCGCTTGACGCCCAATTGCTGATACAGGTCCATGGCGCATCCTCCTGCAACAGGCGTGCCTTGCAGGGCAAGCGCGGCAGCGCCTAGAGGCGGCGGCATGGCCGACGATCCCCTCGCTTTGTTCGACGCCTGGTTCGCCGAGGCGAAGGCGGCCGAGCCCAGTGACGCCGAGGCAATGGCGCTGGCCACGGCGAGCCCCGCCGGCAGTCCTTCGGTGCGCATGGTGCTGATGAAAGGCCATGGCGAGCGGGGCTTCGATTTCTACACCAATGAGGAAAGCGCGAAGGGACGGCAGCTCGCCGACAACCCGCACGCGGCCTTGCTGTTTCACTGGAAGAGCCTGCGCCGCCAGGTGCGGATCGAGGGGACCGTCGAGCGCATCGGCCCGGGCGAAGCGGACGTGTATTTCGCCACACGCAGCCGCGATTCGCAGCTTGGCGCCTGGGCATCCGACCAGTCGCGGGCCCTGGAGAGCCGCGCGCTGTTCGAACGGCGCTACGAGGACGTGCAGCAACGGTTCGAGGGCGAACAGGTACCGCGGCCGCCGCATTGGGGCGGCTACCGGCTCAAGCCGGAGCGCTTCGAGTTCTGGCTGGACCGGCCGCACCGGCTGCACGAGCGGCGGCTGTTCACCCGCAGCGCCAGCGGCTGGGACGAAGGGCTCCTTTACCCATGAGCCTCAAGCACTCCCACGCGCATCACGACCCCGCCCGCGCCCATGGCGCCGAGCGCGGCGACCTGACCAAGAAAGCGGCGATGGCGAGCGTCACCATGGCCCTTTTCCTCGTCGTGCTGAAGGTCTGGGCCAGCGTCGAGACCGGCTCGGTGGCGATGCTCGGCTCGCTCGCCGACACCAGCCTCGATCTCGTCGCCAGCCTGGTGACTTTCTTCGGAGTTCGCTGGGCGGCGATGCCGGCCGACGCCGAGCATCGCTTCGGCCATGGCAAGGCGGAAGCGCTGGCGGCGCTTATCCAGGTCATCCTCATCACCATTTCGGCTATCGGGATCGGCTGGCGAGCCATCGACCGCTTCAGCAGCGGCGCCCGCACCCAGGGACTCGAGCTCGGCGTCAGAGTTTCGATTGTCGCCATGGCCGCCACCTTCGCCTTGCTGGCATACCAGAGGTATGTCATCCGCCGCACCGCCTCGGTCGCGATCCACACCGACCATGTCCATTACCAGTCGGACTTGCTGCTCAACCTTGCCGTCATCGTCGCTCTCGGCCTCGACCAGTGGCTCGGCTGGCGCCTTGCTGATCCGGTCTTCGGGCTGATCATCGCCTGCTGGCTACTCTACGGAGCCTGGAGCGCTGCCAGCCAGTCGATCGACCAGCTCATGGATCGCGAATGGCCGGAAGCCGAGCGCGAGGCATTTCTCGCCGCCACGCGGGACTATCCCGAGCTTGCCGGGCTCCACGACCTGCGCACCCGCCATTCCGGGGC
>Ga0307415_100001740_pt1 | contig 10610 bp, 8 predicted proteins | sample DK1Cmetagenome_FD_204524 | JGI IMG/M metagenome (GOLD analysis project Ga0307415, IMG submission 204524) | Maize rhizosphere microbial communities from greenhouse at UC Davis, California, United States - DK15-C-2 | ecosystem: Host-associated > Plants > Roots > Rhizosphere > Soil | place: USA...
CAGCCGATGTCGAAAGCCCTGAAGGGCCGGTTAGGTGCGATTTCCACTATGGCGAACAGAAGGTGGGGAGCGAGGCCCGCAAGCCCCGCGTCCGTATCTCGCCAGCGCCTTGCCCAGACGCTGCCGCTCTTGCTCGCCCAGTCCGAGACACCGGCACCGGAATGTTGAGCTTCCATCCGATTTCTAACCGAAGGGTTGGTCGATGCTGGGCGGCGGCTGGCTGAAGAATTTCGGCCCCGCCTCTGTCATGTAGAAGCAATCTTCCAGCCGGACCCCGAACTTGCTTGGGATGTAGATGCCCGGCTCATCCGAAAAGCACATGCCCGGAGCGAGCTTCGTCGTCTCGCCGTGGACCAGGTTGACCGGCTCATGCCCTTCCATGCCAATCCCGTGCCCCGTGCGGTGTGAGAGTCCGGGAAGCTTATAGCCGGGCCCATAGGCCCAGCTTTCATAGGCCGCGCGAACCGCGTCGTCGACGCTCCCGGCGGCCGCTCCGACTTTCGCCGCGGCAAAGGCGATGTCCTGGCCCTTTCGGACCTGGTCCCAGACCTTGCGCTGTTCTGCCGTCGGCTCCGCCCCGAAGACGAAAGTGCGCGAGATGTCCGACTGATAGCCGTGCACGGAGCAGCCGCAGTCGAGCAGCACCACCTCGCCTCGGCGGACGTGCTGTGGTTTGCCCGACCCGTGAGGATAGGCGGCCGCCTCACCCAGCAGGATCAGCGCCCAGGGGCTGCCGCCCCCGAACGAGGCAATCGCCGCATTGAACAGCTTTTCGATGTCGTCGGGCGTCATCCCCTCGCGGATCTGCGGATGGATGCGGCGATAAGCGGCGATCGTAATGTCGCTCGCGGCCTGCATCAGGGCGAGTTCGGCGGGCGTCTTGATCATGCGTAGGGCCCGAACGACCGGATTGGCGCTGACGATGCGGGTGCCCGGCAATTGCTGCTGCAGGCGGTCGATGATGAAATAGCGGTTGGTCTCTTCGGAACCGATCGGTCGATCCGCTACGCCGCGCTCCTTGAGGAAGTCGGCGACGAGCTTGAGCGGTTCCTCATGCTCCTGCCAGACGCGGACTTCAGCCGGGATCTTGAGGCTTTCATCAACCGATGGTTTCTCGAAAAAGGGCGTAACGATGATCGGTTCGCCGCTCGCGGGAATGACGGCTCCCGTCAACCGCTCGCTCCGCCACCACTGTACACCGGTAAAATAATCGAGGCTCGGTCCTGATTCGACCAGTACGGACCCGATCCCATTTTGCTGCATCAGGACCTGCGCCCTGGCGATTCGGGCTAGCCGTTCCTCAGGAGTGATCGGCGGCGGGAGCTTGATGGGAGCAAGTCCTGCCGGTGCCGCGATCGCGCCTGCCGACAGGACCGTGGCGCCCGCCAGTGCCCCCACTCCTCCAAGCAACCAGCGTCGGCTGATCGACGGTCCGTGCATTCAATTCTCCTGGATTGCGGGCCGACTGTTGCACGTTGGCCCGGCTTGCGCCAGCAGCGCCCGATGCCATTCAGCCTGCATCATCTGCCTGGTTCCGGACCGCGGCCGGGGCCACGAGAAATTATCGCCCTGCTCGCGGCGTTGATGGCCCTGAATGCCTTGGCGATAGATGCCATGATCCCGGCACTTCCGGACATCGGCCGCTCGCTTCACGTTGCCCACGAAAACGACCGCCAATTGGTGGTTGTCGCCTACTTCCTGGGTTTTGCCTCAACCCAATTGTTCTGGGGCCCGCTCGCCGATCGCTTCGGGCGCAAGCCGATTCTCGCGGCAGGCGTATCGCTCTACATAGTCTTCGCATTGCTCTGCGCTTTCGCGTGGAGCTTTCCGCTGCTGATCGCCGGGCGTGTCGCCATGGGAGCTTCGGCCGCCGTCACCCGGGTCCTCGTGGTGGCGATGGTCCGCGACCTATTCGAGGGAGAAGCGATGGCGCGAATCATGAGCCTCGTCTTCATGGTTTTCATGGTCGTTCCTGTGCTTGCCCCGAGCATTGGCCAGCTGATCCTGCTGTTCGGACCCTGGCGTGCGATCTTCATCCTGCTCGCCATCTACGCCGCCGCCATGCTTGTCTGGGCATGGCTTCGTCTGCCGGAGACGCTGCATCCCGAATATCGCCGAAGCCTCGACGTTCGGGAGATCGTCAGCGCGATCGGAGCAACGGTGAAGGAGCCGTTGTCTCGCGGTTACACGCTGGCGCTGACCGTGACCTTTGGCGCGCTTGTGGCTTACATCAGCTCAATTCAGCAAATCGTCTTCGAAGCCTTTGAGTCCCCGGAAATACTCGGCATCGTATTCGGGGCGATCGCGGCCCCGATGGCGCTCGCCTCTTGGACCAATGCGCGGGTCGTCGGCCGATTTGGCCTAAGGCGCGTCGGGCACGTCGCGGCGGTTGCGTTCGTGGTCGTTACGCTGACGCACCTTGCAGTCGCGCTCGCAGGCCTCGAGAGCCTCGTGACCTTCATCATCCTGCAATCCCTGACAATGGTCTGCTTCTCCTTCGCCTCGTCGAATCTTGGGACACTGGCGATGGATCGAATGGCGGCCATCGCGGGCACCGCGTCCTCTGTGCAGGGCGTCATCGGTACGGTCGGAGCGGCGATCATCGGTTATGCGATCGGTCAGCAGTTCGACGGGACCGTGATGCCCTTCCTGTCGGGCATGGCCGTATGCGCGGTTCTCGCGCTGTTGCTGATCGTCCTGACGGAGCCGAAGCGGCTATTCGCCGGTCCGTCGGTCGGGGGCGGGCAGGTCGAACCGCCCGCCCCCGTCGAGGCTTAGCGCTTATTCGGCGGCGACGTCCTCATCGGCGTCGGGACCGACCATCAGCGCTTCTCCAACTTCCTCGGTCTTGCCGCGGATGGCACGATCGATGCGATCGGCAACGTCCGGATTTTCCTTCAGGTATACCTTGGCGTTCTCACGGCCCTGCCCGATGCGGATGGAGTCGTAACTGAACCAGGCGCCCGACTTTTCGACCAGGCCGGCTTTCACGCCGAGGTCGAGGATCTCGCCGACCTTGGACACGCCCTCGCCGTACATGATGTCGAACTCGACCTGTTTGAACGGCGGAGCGACCTTGTTCTTCACGACCTTCACCCGGGTGGTGTTGCCGATGATGTCGTCGCGGTCCTTGATCTGGCCGGTGCGGCGGATGTCGAGACGGACCGAAGCGTAGAACTTCAGCGCGTTGCCGCCGGTCGTCGTTTCAGGATTGCCGTACATGACGCCGATCTTCATCCGCACCTGATTGATGAAGATCACGAGGCAGCGCGATCGGCTGATCGAGCCGGTCAGCTTGCGTAGCGCCTGGCTCATCAGGCGAGCCTGGAGTCCGACGTGGCTGTCGCCCATCTCGCCTTCGATTTCCGCCCTCGGAACCAATGCGGCGACGGAGTCTACCACCAGCACGTCGACGGCGTTCGAGCGAACCAGCGTGTCGACGATCTCGAGCGCCTGCTCACCCGTGTCCGGCTGCGAGACAATCAGCTCGTCGATGTCGACGCCGAGCTTCCTTGCATAGACCGGGTCCAGCGCATGTTCCGCGTCGACGAATGCCGCCGTACCGCCGCCGCGCTGCGCTTCCGCGATTGCATGCAGCGCAAGCGTCGTCTTGCCCGAGCTTTCCGGTCCGTAAATTTCGACAACGCGCCCGCGCGGAAGCCCGCCTACGCCAAGCGCAATATCCAGACCGAGGCTGCCGGTCGAAATCGTCTCGATCTCGATCTTCTCGCGGCTTCCGAGCTTCATCGCCGAGCCTTTTCCGAAGGCGCGGTCAATTTGTGCGAGCGCCGCTTCAAGCGCCTTCTGACGATCCATTCCTGCTGATTCCAATCCGCTTCCGATGACCTTGAGCTGCGCTGCCATGCTACTCATCCTCTCGTCAACGGGCGACCGAGCCCCGCCCTGATATTCCTATGCGTACATGCTTTGTTCTTTGAGAACAAGAGGAGAACATTGTTAAGGGAGAATGACCTGCAGAGCCTCGTCCATCGCGCTCTGAAACTCGGAGCGCGCGTAGATGTCATTATGTCCGGCGCCATCGATCGTCCGATCGAAGACCAGGTTCGGCGCGACCTTGCGCAAAGCGTCCGTTCGCTCGGGCGGAATGAGCTCGTCGCGCTCAGCGGCAATGATGGCAACGGGGACGTCTGAGCCTTCGAGCGCCGACGCGGCATCGAACTCGTGCTCGAAGAAAAGGCCGACCGGGAACCAGGGATACGTTTCGCTGGCAACCTTCTTGAGAGAGTCGAACGGGGTTATGAGGATCATTCCAGATATGGGGCGCCGCTTTGCAAGGCTTGCGGCGACGCCCGTGCCGATGCTGAACCCGACAACGACCGTTCGCTTCGTCGGCACCCGCTTGGCGGCCGCATCGAACACCAAAGGCGCATCGGCCAGCAACGCTTCCGCGGAAGGCTTGCCGGTCGAGGGTCGATACCCCCGATAATGAAAAGCGACGACGTCCGCGTCGGGATAAACCTTGCTGAGGTAGGACGCGACATCTTCGCCGTTCCACGCATTGCCGCCGAAGCCAACGATCAGGGTCTTGCCCGCGGAGCCGGCGTCGGCTGGCTTCACGTGGACTCCGTGCAGAGTGTTCCCGTCTGATGTCCTGACCTGAAGCCGCTCTCCCCCCGATGGCAACGGCGGCGACGCTCCGACGGCGTGGAGCGGGAAGATGATGTCGTCCTGCGACCAGATCATGGCAACGCGCGCGAGTGCGCAGAAAATGAGGATCGCGACGGACAGGCGCAGGAGCGTGCCAAGACCGCTTCGGCCTCGAGAAACATATTCCGAGCTTCTATTGTGCGAATGCTGCCTCAAGCGCCGGCGTGACGCGATCGACGGTGTAAGGCTTCTCGATGACCGGCACGTTGGCGAACTCGGCCGGCGGCGGATCGACATGACCGCCGGTCGCGATGACGAATGGCACCTTCTGCTCGCGCAACCTGGTCGCGACCGGCCAGACGCTTTCGCCCTTCAGGTTTACGTCGAGGATCGCGACGTCGAAGCCGCCTTTGTCCGCATGCACGAGAGCATCCGATACGGATTCACAGGTCGCGGTCACCGAATGGCCGAGGGATTCCAGGAAATCCTCCAGCATCATCGCGATCAGCGGTTCGTCTTCAACGACAAGGATGGATCTTTGCCCCATGCTTTCAGCGAATAGTCAAAACCCAAAGCCTCGGCAAAGCCCTAATTCATTAAGCGGGCGTCAGGGCCTTCCGCGCTGCCTCAGCCAGCTCCTGAACCGAGAACGGCTTGGGCAGGAACGCGACCTTGTCGAGGTCGATCGATTTGCGCAGCTGCTCCTCGGCGTAGCCGGACATGAAAAGGACGGGAAGATCGGGCCGCGACTGGCGCGCTTCCTTGACCATCGTCGGCCCGTCCATCTCGGGCATGACAACGTCGCTGATGAGGAGAGCGAACTCGTCTCCGCGATTCAGAATTTCGAGAGCTTCGAAGCCGTTGTTCGCAGTCACGACCGAATAGCCGTGCCGCGTGAGCGCGCGCTCGGCGACGGTGCGGACCATCGGCTCGTCCTCCACGAGGAGCACGGTGCCGCTACCCCACAGCTCGTTCTCACCGTCCTTTTCGCGTCGGGTCTTCTTGGCCGGCTCGGCGAGTGCGTGAACCGGCAGGTAGATGACGAATCGCGTCCCTTCGTCGACCTTCGAATCGGCGAAGATGAACCCGCCCGACTGCTTCACGATGCCATAGACGGTGGACAGGCCCAGTCCCGTCCCCTTCCCCACTTCCTTGGTCGTGAAGAACGGTTCGAACACTTTCCCAAGCACGTTGGGCGGGATTCCGGAGCCCGTGTCGCTGACCGAAAGCGCCGTATAGTCAGCGACCGGAAGGATCTCGGAACCCAGCTCCGCCACCTGGTTGGCGCGGACCGCATAGGTCTGGATGGTCAGCGTCCCGCCACCCTTTGACGCCATGGCGTCGCGCGCATTCACGGCGAGGTTGATGATCACCTGCTCGAGCTGACCCGGGTCTGCCCGGATTGCACCGAGGTTGCGGCCGTGCTTGACGACAAGAACGACGGTCTCGCCGAGCAGGCGCTTCAGGAGATGGGACACCTCCGAGACGACGTCCGGAAGCTGGAGGACCTGCGGACGCAGGGTTTGCTGCCTCGAGAAGGCGAGTAGCTGGCGGGTCAGGCCTGCTGCCCGGTTGGAATTCGACTTGATCTGCTGGATATCATCATAATCGCTGTCGCCCGGCGTGTGCCGCATCAGCATCAGGTCGCAGTGACCGATAATCGCGGTCAGGATATTGTTGAAGTCGTGCGCGACGCCGCCGGCGAGTTGGCCCACCGCTTGCATCTTTGTCGCCTGGGCGATCTGGCGCTTGAGCTTCGCTTCCTCGCTATTGTCCTTGAGCAGCAGCAAAACCGCCGCGTCGCCGAGCCCCCGGAGGCCGGCGATGGTCAGCGCAACGGGCTCCTTCGGTTCGCGAGTGAGGCGAACCGCGAGGTCGCCCGAGTTCGCCGGACCGCGGGCGTTGCGGCGAACGGCATCGGCGACCGCGCCTTTGTCTTCCTTCACGACCAGATCGCCCGGATAGACCGCACGCGACGTGCCCTTGAGGCCGGCGGCAGAGCGGAACGCATCGTTCATGGTGAGGAAGCGCCCATCCCGATCGACCAGCGCAAGGCCGATCGGAAGCATGTCCAGTAGCGCCTGCACGTTGGTGAGCGTGTTCGACGCTTCGGAGCTGTCGAAGAGCAGGAACGTCCCCGGCCCGTTGGGCTTGGCAGGATGGACCGGCACATGCACGGCCCGCATCGCCGTACCCGCCTCGCCTTCTCCGGGAATTCGCAAGAGTCCGTCCTCGCCGGCCTCGAGCAATTCGGAAAATCTCGGGCTGTCGCCGTGGCCGGAAGGAATAGCCCGATCGGCAAAGAGTTTGTTCGCCGCGAGCAACCGGCCTTCCCCATCGACAAGCGCCGCAAGGACCCCCGCGCGTGTGAGCCGTTCACCGGTCGGCCCGGAAATGCCCTGGATCGCGAGCGCGAGTGGATCCACCGGCGCTGAAGGAAACCGCCAGAGAAGCATGTCGCTCCGCATCCCCGCGCGCTGGACCTCGATCGCCGCGGTGCCTGCAAGCGTGGCTACACCCGCTGCGCAACCGGCTCCGTCCCGCCAGGCCATCGAAACCGCCGTGATCACCGATTGCGAGGATTCGTCATCAGCCGGCAGCTTGAGCGGAGGAATGGCCTCGAACCGTTCGCGATAAGCCTCGTTGGCAGCCAGCAGCGCGCCTTCGGTGGACGTGATCGCCGCGGGCTCGTCGCACAAGGCGAGCGCCGCCCCAACGAGGGCGTAGTCGGGGCCTCCGCCGAGCCCCTCGCCGCCGGAGGAGGTTCCCTTGCGACGAGTGGCAAACCCACCGGCAATTGCCCCTGCGGCAGCAAGCGCTACGAGGACGCCTGCAGCAATCGGCCCGAAGAGCCACCAAACTGCTAGAGCACTTAGGAGCGCCGCACCGCCAAGGGCGGGGAGCAACCAGCGTTCTCCGTCCAACGGACGGGAAGCGATCGCCGGCAGCTCCTGGTGCAGCATCCCCCTTCAGGCCCTCCCTACCAGATACGGACTCGGTCGGACGGGGCGAGATACATCGCCTGACCCGGCTGGACTCCATACGCGTCGTACCATGTATCGAAGTTGCGCACGATCCAAGTGCGCTGCTTCGATGGCGCATGCGGGTCGGTCAGCAGGCGGGCACGCAGATTCGCCTCGCGATAGTTGCGCCGCCAGACCTGCGCCCAGCCCAGATAGAAGCGCTGGTCCCCCGTGAACCCGTCGATGACAGGCGCTTCCTTTCCGCCGAGCGATGCCTTGTACGCATCGTAGGCCGTTAGGATACCGGCAAGGTCGCCGATATTCTCTCCGAGCGTGAACTCGCCCTTCACGTGAGCACCGGGAAGGGCTTCGTAGGCATCGTATTGCTTCACAAGATTGCCCGACAAGGCCTTGAACGCCGCGACATCCTGCGGAGTCCACCAGTCGGACAGATTGCCCTTCGTGTCGTACTTCGACCCCTGATCGTCGAAGTGATGGCTCATCTCGTGGCCGATCACGGCGCCGATCCCGCCGTAATTGAGCGCCGGGTCTGCGTTCGGATCGAAGAACGGCGGCTGGAGGATCGCCGCCGGGAAGGTGATTGCGACAATCTTGAAATTCGCCTGGGCATTCACCGTCATCGGGGCGAGGCCCCATTCCCAACGCATTACGGGCTTGCCGAGCTTCTGCATGTTCCAGTCGTGGACCCACCGGTTCGCCCGCATGGCGTTGCCGAATAGATCGTCACGAGCGATGTCGAACGTGTAGTTGTGCCACTGATCCGGATAGCCGATGCGCGGCGTGAACGCCGCGAGCTTGGTCTTGGCCTTGGCCTTCGTTTCGGGTTGCATCCACTCGAGATTGTCGATCCGGCGGCCCATCGCGCCAATGACGTTCGCCACCAGCTCCTGCATCGCCGCCTTGGATTCGGGCGGAAACCACTTGGCGACGTAGACCTTCGACACCTCGTCGGTGAGGATGTTCTGGGTGAAGTCGACGGCTCGCTTCCACCGCGGCTGGTTTTCCGGAGTTCCGTTCAGCTTCGTTCCGAAGAAGGCGAAGTTCTCGTCCGTAACCGCCTTCGGCAGGACGTCCGCATAGGTTTCCAGCGAGCGGACCAGCAGTTGATCCTTCAGAACCTGGATCGGAGTCCGGGCCGCCAGGACCGAAATTCCCTTGAACGCGCTCGGCTCGGCAACGAGCAGGTCATTCACGTCGGCACCGCGACCGGTGAGATAAGTCGTCCAGTCGAAGCCGGGTGCGAGCTTCTTCAGCTGGGCAACCGTCATTTTGTTGTAGGTCTTGGTTGCGTCGCTCACGTCTTCACGTGTCCACGAGACTTTCGCGATGCCCGTCTCGAAATTGAGGATCGCCTTCGCCCGAGCCGCGGCGTTCGTCTCGCCTGCGAGAGTCAGCATCTTCGTGAGGTGATCGAGATACGCCGCCCGAAGCGAGACGAGGTTGGGCTCGTTTAACAGGTACATGTCGCGGTCCGGCATGCCGAGACCGGACTGGCCAAGCTGCATGATGTAGGTTTCGCTGTCGCGGTCGTCCTGGGCCACGAAACCGTTGAACAAGGTCTGGACACCATTGCGATCCGCCTTGGCGGCGAGCTCGGCATAGCCGCCGCGGCCCTTGAGACCGCGGATATCGTTCAGCCACGGCTCGATTGGTGAAAGCCCCTTCGCCTCGACGGCGGCTTCATCGAGAAAGCTGGCATAAGAGGTGCCGATCTTGCTCGCGGGATCGTCCTTCGCCGAATCGAGGATGTCACGGACACGCTGCTGGCTAATGTCCTGAAGGACGTTGAAGGCGCCGTAGTTGGACTTGTCGGCCGGGATCTGCGTCGTCTTCGACCAGGTGCCGTTCGCAAATGCGTAAAAGTCGTCGCCTGCCTGGACGGAGCGGTCCATGCCGGCCTCGTCGAAGCCGAACGTGCCGATCGCAGCCTTCGGGGCGGGCGCTGCGACTGGCGGGGGCGCTTCGGCCACTTCCGCAGGCGGCGGCAGGACATCGGCATCATTGGTGGCGCAACCGGCGAGCGCGGTGCCCGCGGCGAGGACGGCTATCAATTTACGCATTTCTCTCCCCCAAAGATCGATTGGTCAGGCGTCGTTACGCTCTGCCACGCTACGTTGGTTCCACTTGTGTCCTACCCACCAGCGCCATCCGACGAGCGACACCCAATATCCTGCAAACGCGAAGACTCCTCCGATCATCGCGAGGCCCACGACCATCGCTGGAGCGGCATCGGAAAAGAGCCAAGCGAGCCATCGGCCGATGCTCGCATGCGTCGTCGCCAGGACCTTGAAGGTCGTAAGATCGGCGTGGAAGCCGAGCCTATTCCCCAGATTGAGCGCGGCGACGAGAAAGAAGGGAGTGGTCGCGGGGTTCGACAGGAAGGTCATTGCTGCCGCGATGGCAACGTTTCCGCGGAGCGCCATGCAGACGAGTGCCGCGCCGACGATTTGAAGTCCTGGCACCATCAGGAAAATGCCGACGAACAAGCCGATCGCAACGCCCCGCGGAACGGAGCGCCGAGTGAACCGCCACAGGTCGGACTGGCGGATGCGCTTTCCGAACGGTCTCAGCCAGACGCTGTTCTGCACCTCGTCGCGGGAGGGTGCATGCTTGGCCATGAAGGCGCGAACAGTGGACGCAATGCTATCCACGAGTCCTCAGCAGACGCTGCTGTTCGCGCTTCCAGTCGCGTTCCTTCACCGTTTCCCGCTTGTCGTGCACTTTCTTACCCCGGGCGAGCGCAAGCTCGACCTTAGCCCTCCCACGCGAGTTGAAATATATCGACAACGGCACGAGCGTCAGCCCCTGTCGGGCGACGGCACCATGCAGTTTCGAGATCTCGCGGCCTTTGAGCAACAGCTTGCGAGGGCGCTTCGGCACGTGGTTCTGGCGGTTGCCGTGGCTGTATTCGGGGATGTGACTGTTGATCAGCCACACCTCCTCGCCTTCGACGGTGGCATAGCTCTCGGCGATCGAGCCTTCGCCGTGGCGAAGCGATTTCACCTCCGTCCCGACGAG
>Ga0307415_100001741_pt1 | contig 10608 bp, 4 predicted proteins | sample DK1Cmetagenome_FD_204524 | JGI IMG/M metagenome (GOLD analysis project Ga0307415, IMG submission 204524) | Maize rhizosphere microbial communities from greenhouse at UC Davis, California, United States - DK15-C-2 | ecosystem: Host-associated > Plants > Roots > Rhizosphere > Soil | place: USA...
AAAGAACTTGGTCAGGAACATTCGCAGCTCGGCATTGCCGTACAGCGACGCTCGGCCGGCGAAACGCTCCTCGCCCCAACCCCGAAGCGTAGAGGCGCCACCCAGGAACGCCGACTCGTGGAACGGGAAAGTTCCCCAGAGGCGCTTGCCGCCGACGCGGAGCGCGAGCGTCGGCGCGAGCGCGGCGGGGACGCGCCAGCGCGCAGCCGCCGTGGCGTGCGACTCCCCGAACGGAGTCGCCACGTCCCACAGGGACGGGTAGACGGTCGCGCCGACTGCGACGTCGAACCCGCGCACCGACGCCGCAGGATGGTTTCCCGCACGATCTCCCGAGCTCGCGGCGAGGCCCAGTCGTGCGCCGACCTGCCCGAACCTTCCGGCACCGTACGGATCGAGCTGATGCACCAATGTCACGCGCCGGCGCTCGGTCACGGCGTACTGAGCCGCGGCGCCCAGCGACACCAAAACGTTCCGCGCGACGGCGAGGTTGTACGCCGGCTCGACGAGGTATTGGCTCTGGCGCACCCGGTAAAAATCGTCCGGTTCGTCCGAAGGCGTCTCGTTCCCGAATCCGTGGAACCGGAGCACCTCGATCCCCGAGGCGCGCAGCCTGAGCGTGGCGTGCGCGGGAGTGTTGGGGCGGCGGAACTCGCCGGTGAACTGCGCCGCGCCCCGCCGCGCGGCGAAGGCGTAGCCCGCCTGGAGCGTCATGCCCGACGCGTAGGGGAACGAACGGAAGGCGTACCCGTACCGGGTGACGCCGGGGCCGAGAAATAGGCCCACGTCGGGGGCGCCGCTCACCCACGGCGCCGGCCGCCAGTCGCGGCCCCAGTCACGGGGCGGGTCGCGCGGGCGCTTCATCGGGGGCGCGACGTACCGGCGGCGGTCGACCACGGTGCCGGGGCGACGGATCACGCGATCGTGTCGGCCCGACACGTAGAAGCGCGTTGCCCGTCCACGGCGCGCCGTAGAGTCCACGAGCTCGTCGGTGCCCCCGGCACCGACGATACGCACGATGACGCCACGTGCCACGCCGCGCACGACAGCGCGGTCGTCTCCGTCGTGCAGGTAGATCCGCACCTCCTTCGTCTCTCGCCCGTCGAAGTGCCGGCGGAGGTACGGAGGACCGGCGGCCGCGCCGCCGGCCGCGCGGCGCGAGAGCGACACCTCGAGCGACCCGTCGTCGAGCCGCGTCACCTCCGCCAGGTCGGGCTCGTCGGTGCCCTCGAGGTCGACCTCCCTAGCCAGCAGTGCGTAGAACGCGGCCGCCGCCGCCGGCAGGTGGTCGCGACGAGCGACGAGGCTCCGGCGGAGCTCCGGGCCGTTCTTGGCGACGAAGGGTGCGGGCATCGCCGCCACAGCGGCGTCGATGACCGAGTCGGTGAGCTGCGCCTGGAGCGCTCTCGCGACGGAGTCCCAGACCGGCCGCTCGAGCGCGGCGAGCAGGCGCCGGTCGATCTCGCGGGCGTTCCAGTTCAGACCGAGCATGCCGGGGTACGTGCGCTCGAAGCCCACGAGCGGCGGGTACCACAGCCGCGCGATCGCGATGGCGATGCCGTCGTGCTTCACGAAGGCCATGTCGCGGTCCCGCGGCACGGGCTCCCACGGCTGTTCGACGTCGTCGTCGGCGTCGCTCCCGAACCGCGCCCAGCGCCACTGGTCGCGGTGCCGGTCGAGGTCCCCGACGAAAACGTCGAACAGCCGTGCGGCGAGAAACGCGCGCGTCTCGACGCGTACCTCGGCGCTCTTGCCCCTCATCTCGAATAGCCTTTCGGAGCTGATCACCTTCGCCGCGCCGGCCGTCTCGGGGCCGGCGTCGAAGCCGCGCTCCGCGCGCTCCTCGAGCGTGCCGAGCTGCCGTGCGAATTCCGCGCGGAACTCCCCGAGCAGGGGGTCGTCGGGGAGCACGACGAGCTTCGGCCGCGCGTGGCGGATGCCGGTGGCGTCGAGCAGCCGCGTGACGACGAGCGCGCCCGCCGGATGGAACGTGGACACTTGGTCCTGGAGGATGTCGTCGACGACCGTCTCGCGGAGCTCCGGAGGCAGCACACGCCCGGCGTCCTTGTCGAGCGAGCGGAAGACGTACTCGCGGCCGTCGCCGGCGTCGAAGCGCAGCGACCTGGTTTGCAGGCCGCCCCCGCGCTCAGTGGGTCGCAGCCCGCCGGCGAACCTCCCCAGATCGAGCAGCTCGACGGCGATGGGCGTGGCCCAGAGCTCCCGGTAGTTCGCGCCGAGGAGGGCGCGGCGGAGCGGGCCCGCCCGGTAGCGGGCGCCCGGGGCGACGACCACCGTCTCCGGCACTAGCAGCTTCGACAGGGGCGCCGCATCCGCCGCGTGTGCGCTAGGCAGCACCGCCTGCGCAGAGGCGGGCGAGCAGGCGCACGCGACCGCGCATCCGCCCACCGCCGCCGCGCCCGCGAGCGCACCCAGCGCGCTCCGCGGGCCCCGACTACCGGACACGAGGATACAGCGTGAGCGTCCCGGCGCCGTTCCCGCCCTCGTCGGCGACGAGGATCGCGGAGTCGCCGAGGAAGGTGAGGCCCTCCGGCTGCCGGTGCAGGCTGCGGGGGAGGGACCGCGCCGCCACCACCTCGCCGGCGGGCGTGACCTCGATGATGGCCCGCTGGGGGCCGGCGACGATCACGTAGTTCCCCGTGCGCGGCTCGCGCTCGACCGCCGACGGGTGGAAGGCCTTGTCTCCGGCCTCGCGGACGGCGCTCGCGATCGGGATCGAGACGTCGGGCAGCGCCGCGGTCGCGCGCCGGTCGACTCGCAAGCGGAAGAGAGTCACGGCGTCGCGCAGCGCGCGGGCGGAGGGCCGCTTGCATCCGACCACCAGCGCTTGGTCGGTCGGGTCGTAGGCGAGTCCCTCGAGCTCGCACTTCGCTCCCAGGCCGGTGTGGGAGACCTCGTACGGCACTGCGGCGCCGTCGGCGCCCTCGCGCGTCTCGTACAGCCGCCCTGTGCTGGTGACGAGAAAGAAACGAGGCCCCACGATTGCGATGCCCTCGAAGTCGCCGGGCACCGGCGGCATGCCAAGCGAGAACGCCTTGATGACGGCGCCCGTGCGGTAGTCCAACTGGTAGATGATGCCGCGCTCGTCGCCGTGCGCGAAGACGCGGCCGTCGGCCGAGACGGCGAGTCCCGAGATCTCGCGTAAGGCGCGCGGGAGCCGCACCTGCGCGGCGGCTTCCTTCCGGATGTCGAAGGTGTCGAGCGCGGCGCCGTCCGAGTGGCTCGCCGCCCGAAGTCGCGCGACGAGCAGCGCGGCCGGCAGGACGCATGCGGCGCCGAGCAGCCAGCGGCCGCGCGCGGAGCGGGGCCGTCGCGTCATCCGGCCGGCGCCGCCCGCGCGCCGGCGTCTGGCTCCGGCAACCGGGCTTGCGCGCTGACGGCGGGCGCTTCACTCGCCGCCGACCGGCGTGCGTAGTGGCCGTCCGGCGCCAGCTCCCAGGCGCCCGGGTCGGCGAGCTCGCGGTCGAGGAGCTGGGAGAGCCTCGCGCGCAGGCCGGGGTCGTACACCGGCGCGAGCACCTCGACGCGGCGGCGGAGGTTGCGCGCGCGCAGGTCGGCGGAGCCGATGAAGTACTCGGGGTCGCCGCCGTTGGCGAAGGAGTAGATGCGCGCGTGCTCGAGGAAGCGCCCCAGCAGGCTCACGACGCGAATGTGATCGGACACGCCGGGGACGCCGGGGCAGAGGGTGCAGATGCCGCGCACGACGAGGTCGATCTCGACGCCGGCGCGCGATGCCCTATAGAGAGCCTGCACGACCTCGCGGTCGGACAGCCCGTTGAGCTTCATCCGCACCCGGCCGCCGCGGCCGGCCCGCGCGTGCTCCGCCTCACGGTCGATCCGCTCGATGAGCCCCGTGAGGAGCCCGGTCGGCGCGACGAGGCACTCGCGGTACGCGTGCGCGGTGGGCGTCGACGAGCCGGTGAGCACGTTGAACAGGTCGTGGATGTCGGCGCACAGCGCCTCGCGGGCGGAGAAGAGCCCGAGGTCGGTGTACGCGCGCGCGGTGTCGGCGTTGTAGTTGCCGGTGCCGACGTGCACGTAGCGCCGCGCCGCGTCGCCCTCGCGGCGGACGACCAGCGCGACCTTCGCGTGGTTCTTGGCGCCGAGCACGCCGTGCACGACGTTGATGCCGGCCGCCTCGAGCCGCTTCGCCCAGAGCACGTTCCGCTGCTCATCGAAGCGGGCCTTGAGCTCGACGAACACCGAGACGTCCTTGCCCGCGCCGGCCGCCCGCAGCAGGGCGTCGACGATCGGCGACCGCTCGCCGGCGCGGTAGAGCGCCACCTTGATGGCGGCCACGTCGGGGTCGTCGGCCGCCTCGTCGAAGAAGCGATGGACGGTGGTGGCGAAGTCGTCGAAGGGGTGGTACACGAGCACGTCCTGCTCGCGCAGCAGCTCCCACAGCGGCTGGCTGGGGTCGAGCGCCCGGCGCGGCTCGAACGGCGGGAAGCGCAGCTCCGGCATGGGGAGGCCGATGAGCTGCCGCAGCCCGCCGAGCTCCATGAAGCCGTCGACCTCGTACTGGTCGTTCGCGCCGAGGGCACCGGGGCGCGCACCCGGCTCGAGCTGCAGCTCGCGTCGCAGCAGCTCGCGGAGCGCCGCGGGCATTGCGCGCTCGACCTCCAGGCGGACGACGGGCTGGTGGCGCCGCCCCTGCGACCGCTCCTCGATCGCTTGCACCAGGTTGCCGGCGTGCCGTTCGTCGAGCTCCAGCCCCGCATACCGCGTGACGCGGAACAGGTACGCCTGCTCCACGCGTCGGCCGGGGTAGAGCGCGGGCAGCTCTTGCCGGATCACGTCCTCGATGGCGACGAAGTCGTTGGTGTCGGGCAGTTGCACGAGGCGCGGCAGCGCCGTCGGGATCGTGAGATCGGCGAGGTGCAGTGGCGCGCCGGGACTCGCGTCGCGCACCATCACCCCCAGGCAGAGCGCCTGGCCGGCGATGAGTGGGAACGGGTGCCCCGGCGTGGAGGTGATCGCGCGCGGCGTCAGATAGGAGAAGACGGTGGAGTCGAAGTACGAGCGCAGGTAGTCGCGCTCGGCCGGGTTCAGCTCGGCCGGCGAGCGGAGTCGCACGCCGCGCTCGGTGAGGGCGCTCCGGCAGGCATCGAAGCACCGGTACTGCCTGGCGATAAGCCGCCGCGCCCGCTGGCTGATGGCCGCGAGCCGCTCGTCGGCGGCCCACTCGCCGGTAGATTCGTCGCCGGCCTGCGCGTCGCCGTACTTCAAGGCGCCCACTCTCACCATGAAGAACTCGTCGAGGTTCGCGCTCACGATGGTGAGGTAGCGCACCCGCTCGAGCAGCGGCACTGCCTCGCTCTCCGCCAGTTCGAGCACCCGCGTGTTGAACTCGAGCAGACTCAGCTCGCCGTCGAGCAGCGGACCCTGGACCGGCGGCTCGCCGTCCTGCGTCGGGGGCTCGCGCGGCGCGTCGGCCGGGGCGGCCGGCTGCGCGTCGTCGTCCGCGGCGGGCGGGGCCGCCGCGAGGCGCGGGAGGAGCTCGGACGCGGCGAGGACGCGGAGCGCGGCCAGCGTCGGCACGTCGCGGATCGTCGCGGAGCCAACGCGCGCCAGCACTTCGTCGGTCGGCAGCCACTCGACCGGCCGGTCGAGCGTGAGGCGCGCCGTGCGGCCGACGCGGGTGGCGATCCACACCTCCAGTGAGCGCGGCTGCCCGTCTCCAGCCGATTGATCGACGGTGGACAGGCGGTGCAGGTCGCCCACGCCGGTGCCCAGCACGCGCTGCATGAGGTGCCGGCAGGCGGCCTCACCCTGCCCCTCGGCGACTGGCAGTCGCAACGACCCACCGTCGGCCACGCACGCCATGCGCGGGCCGTCGAGCGCGATCAGCGCCACCCGCCGCCCGCTGCCGACCTGCCTGGCGAGCGCCTCGCTCTCGAGTGCCGTGCGGACCAGGGCGCCGCGCACTCGCTTGTCGGGCGTGACGGCCCGCAGCCGGTACTGCTCGCTGATCGCGCGCGAGAGCTGCGTCAAGTCGAGCCACCCCACGCGGAGCTCGCGCAGCTTGAGCTCCTGGAAGGTGCGCGCCAGGCCGGCGGCGCGCACGGTGACGATGTCGTACAGCAGCTCGAAGCGCGACCAACGCAGCCACCCGGCAGACGCGGCGCGCGTGTAGCGCTCGACCTCCAGCTCGAGCTCGACGCTCAGCGCCGCCGGGTTCACGAGCCCGCGCAGGACGCGCGCCGCCTCGCTCGGTCCCGCGAACGCCTCGGCCGGCTCGGACGTGGACACCGCGCTGCTGACGCGCCGGTACTCGATCGCGCCGTGCCGCTCATCCTTAAGCGAGACCATCAGCTCGCGCCGGTCGTCGGAGCGGAGCCGGAAGCGGCAGGTCGCCCCGCGCTTCTGCAACGCGGAGTCGGGCGTGTCGAAGTAGAGATCGCGGTAGAATGTGCGCTCGGCCCCCTCGGCGCGCAGGTCGAGCGGGAGCGGCTCGCCCGCCAGTTGGCGGAGCGCCACGGCGCTTGGGACGTCCCACCGGAACTCGGTCCGGGTGCTCGTCACGAGATTCGCGTCCGCGTCACTTGAACTCGGCCCCAACGATCTGCGGCGCCCCGCGCGCGCACATCGTCTTCAGCATCTCGCCGCGCGCCTCCTTCTTCAGGCGAATCAGGTACTTGAGCGTGGTGCGGTCGTGCTCCCTTGGCACAATGCCGACCAGCTTCCATGCCCTTGCCTGCTCGTCGAGGAGTTGCTCCACCAGCGGTTGGCTCGCGACTGGGTCAGTCGTGTGCACGCGAAGCTCGGTGTGGAGCCGTCCCGTCGGGTCGAGCGAGTGGTGCTGCCCGGTGACCATGAGCTGCCGCCGCCACGCCTCGGCGGCCGGGGCGAACAGCTCGTCGGCGTTCCAGTTGCCGGCCGCGCCGTCGGCTGGCACGGCGCCCATGACCGGTGCCGGGGCGGCGCGCGGCGGCCGCGCCGGCACCAGCTTCGGCAGGCGCGCCAGGCGCCGGATGCCGCCGCGGATCCCCGGCGTGGGCGTTCGCGCGAAGTCGATCCACCAGAGCCCCAGCACGATGACGTTGAACACCACCGACGTGACGATGCCGACGAGGAGCGCGCCCACCGCGGCCGAGATGCCGATGCACGTCGCGACGAGTACGTAAACGCCGTCCTTGGTATCCTCGAGCGTGTTACGAAACCGCAGCAGCCCCATGATTCCGGCGAGGCTGAATGCCAGCGCCAGGCTGTTCTGTATGAGCAGTACCATCCCGGCAATAGCCAGCGGCAGCAGGATGAGCGTGTGCACCATGGATTGCTCGAAGCCCTTCCTGCGCCGGCTCAGTGAGTAAACCCAGGCGACCGGCAGCGACGTGAGCAGCGCACCGGCGAGGGCGAACAGCGTGAGGGTGCCCCGCCTCAGTTCGCCATCCGCCGCGACCTCGGCGGCGGCCTCCGTGGCGCGCGACCGCGACAGGAAATCGCCCTGCGCAAGCTCGTGCAGCCGCTCGGAGTCGAGGATCTCCTTTACTTGCGGGAAGGCGCGCCAGAGGAAGTACACCCCGACGCCGGCGACCGCGTAGTAGGCGACGATGGCGAGCAGGCGCTGGGCAGCTGGAGAGAGTCCGCGCACACGACCGTCGGGTGTTTCGTTCGGCGACCCGTTGCGCTCTCGGTCCACGGCCATGGCGGCTCGCCCGCGTTTGGGAGGCGTCCCACAGACTCGCGCATCTCCCGCACGAGATCCCCGCTGCATGGTAGGCGTGCGAGCGCGCGACGGCATCGTCGCGCTGCGAAGTGCGCCGGAAGGGTCCGGCGGAGCCCGGAGGGGTGAGGATCCCGGTCACAGTGTTGTGCCGCGCGCCGCGCGAAGTCAAGCGCGGCCCGCGGCACTTTTCGCTGGCTTGGGAGCACTCCGGACCCTATTGTAGACCGTCGCGCACCGAGTGGCGGGCCCGTGAAGACCGAGCTACAGGAGTACCTGCAGGAGGGACTTGGCTACGCCTACGCCGTCGAGCGGGAGCTCGGCGGCGGCGGCATGTCGCGCGTCTTCCTCGCGGTCGAGCGCTCGCTCGGGCGGCGCGTCGTGATCAAGGTGCTGCCGCCGGAGCTGTTCAGCGGCGTGAGCGAGGCGCGGTTCCAGCGCGAGATCCTCGTCACGGCGAACCTCCAGCACCCCCACATCCTCCCCATGCTGTCTGCCGGGGGCCACGACGGCGTCCATTACTACGTCACGCCGTTCGTCGAGGGGCGGTCGCTGCGCGAGCGGATCGCGCTCGAGGGCGCGCTGCCGGTCGCGGACGCGGTGGCGATCCTGCGCGAGGTGGCCGACGCGCTGGCGTACGCGCACGCCCGGGGCGTGATCCACCGCGACGTCAAGCCGGAGAACGTGCTGCTCTCGGGCGGCCACGCCGTGCTCGCCGACTTCGGCGTCGCCCAGGCTGTCGAGGGCACGCAGGGCGAGCGGCTCACCGGCGCCGGCCACGGGATCGGCACGCCGGGCTACATGGCGCCCGAGCAGCTCGCCGGCGACCCGACGGTGGACGCTCGCGCCGACGTATTCGCCCTCGGCGTCGTGGGCTACGAGATGCTCGCCGGCCGCCCGCCGTTCGCCGGCGCCACGCCGCACGCGGTCGCGACCGCGTACTTCACCACGCCGCCCCGGCCGCTCCGTGAGCTCCGCCCCGACACCCCCCCGGCGGTCGCGAACGCCATCACGCGCGCGCTCGCGCGGGCGCCCGCGGACCGCTTCCCCACGGCCCGCGAGTTCTGCGACGCGCTGCAGCCCGTGTCTGCCGCCGCGCGTCGGCGGCGCCGGATCGCGTTGCGGCTGACGCTCGCCGGCGCCGCGGTCGGGGGGCTCGTGCTCGGCGGCGTGCTCGGGCAGCGCGTCGCGCAGGGGCGCGGGGCCGCCGAGCCGGCCGTCAGGCGGACACTGGCCGTGCTGCCGTTCAAGTACCTGGGGCCTCCGGACGACGCATACTTCGCAGACGGCATCACCGAGGAGCTCACGAGCCGCCTGGCGGGGCTCTCGGGGCTCTCGGTCATCTCGCGCACGAGCGCCGACCAGTACCGCAACTCGCCCAAGCCGCTACGCGAGATCGCGCGCGACCTCAATGCGGAGTACGTGCTCGAGGGGAGCGTGCGGTGGGAGCGCACGGCCCAGGGCAAAGGCCGCGTGCGCGTCACGCCGCAGCTCATCCGCGTCCGCGACGACAGCCACGTGTGGGCCGAGCGGTACGACGCGGAGCTGAGCGACGTGTTCGCGGTGCAGTCGCGCATCGCCGAGGGGGTGGTGAGCGCGCTCGCGATCACGCTCGCCGACCCGGAGCGCCGGCGCATGGGCGCTCGGCCGACGGAGAACCTGGCGGCGTACGAGAACTACATGCGCGGCGAGGGGATGCTGACGCGGGGGAGCCACACGCCCGGCGAGGTGACTCGGGCCACCGAGCTGCTGACCGAGGCGACGGAGGCGGACCCCGGCTTCGCCCTGGCGTTCGCGAAGCTCGGGATGGCGCACCGGATGACGTACGAGATGTTCATCGACCGCACGGCGAAGCGCCTGGCGCTCGCCCGCGCCGCCATCGACTCGGCGCTGGCGCTCGACCCCTCGCTGCCGGAGGCGCACGTCGCGCTCGGCGACTACCTGGAGCGCGACGGCGAGTTGGAGCGCGCGAGCGCCGAGTACGCGATCGCCGAGCGCGCGCGGCCGAACGATTCCGAGATCCTCGCCCGTACCGGCTCGATCCTGGCGCACCGCGGAAAGTGGGCCGAGGGGATAACCCGCATGCGGCGCGCGGCCGAGCTGGACCCCAAGTCCGTGCCGGTCAACGTCGCCGCCGCGAGGGCGTCGCAATACCTGCGCGACTCCGCCGGCGCGATGACCTACGTCAAGCGCGCGATGGCCGCCAACCCCGACGCCATCGAGCCGTACGTGGTGAAAGGGCACGTCGAGATGATGCTCGCGGGCGACCGCGCGCGGGCGAGAGAGACGGCGCGCGAGATCGTGTTTAAGTTTGGCGCCGAGCGGTCCGCCACCGCCGAGGGCTTCGACGGGCTGATCTCGGTGCTCGACACCACCGACCGCGCGGCGGTCGAGCGCGCGTCGCTCGCGGCGTTCGACAACAACGCGCTGCTCTACTACTTCTGGCGGTTCGAGCTCTATCAGGACTGGCGGCCGGCGCTGGCCAGCGCCTATGCCGACTCGGTGCTCCTGGCCGCGCGCGACCTGCGGCGCGACCAGACGGGGGACTACCGCATCCACGGCGCGCTCGGCTGGCTGCACGCCGTCCGCAATCGTCCGGACGAAGCTGTCGCCGAAGCGCGGCGGGCACTGGAGCTGATGCCGAGGTCACGCGATCCCCTCGTCTGGACGGACGCCGCATTCATGGCCGCGAACACGTTCGTTCTCGCAGGCCAGCCCGACGCCGCCATCGATCAGCTCGAACAGCTGCTGAGCGTGCCGTCCCTGGTCTCGGTCCGCTACCTCCGAACGGATCCCCGGTGGGCCCGACTTCGTGGCCACCCTCGCTTCGAGCGCTTGCTGGCGCGCAGCTCGTAACCCGCCAACCACAAATCGCGCCTCGATCCAAGAACAGATAGCGCGCGAAGCGCGGGCCGGCGGTACAGCAC
>Ga0307415_100001742_pt1 | contig 10608 bp, 9 predicted proteins | sample DK1Cmetagenome_FD_204524 | JGI IMG/M metagenome (GOLD analysis project Ga0307415, IMG submission 204524) | Maize rhizosphere microbial communities from greenhouse at UC Davis, California, United States - DK15-C-2 | ecosystem: Host-associated > Plants > Roots > Rhizosphere > Soil | place: USA...
TTCAAGATCCGATGTGCCACGCACTCCATGCACCGTTGGAAGTAGGCCGGGTCGGCATGACCGCCCAGGTGGCATGTACCCCTTTCGGGTGGGTGTGACGATGAGCATCCACAAGCTCACAGCCGGTCCGGATACGACTATCTGACCCGGCAGGTCGCGGCCTTGGACGCGACCGAGAAAGGTCACACTGGGCTTGGCGTCGTATTACACCGAACGGGGTGAATCACCTGGGGTGTGGATCGGTTCCGGCGTGGGCGGGATCGACGGACTGGCCGCTGGCGATCCGGTGACGGCGGAGCAGATGCGAGCGTTGTTTGGCTGCGGTCTGCACCCGTTGGCCGAGCTGCGCCAGCAGCAGCTGGAAGGGCCGGACCTCACCGAGCGTGACTTTCAGGAGGTGACCCAGCTCGGCGTGCCGTTCAGGATCGTCGATGGTGTCGTCAGCCCGTTCCGGCTCGAGGTCGTTCAGCGAGGAGGAGCTGGAGGAGCTCTACGGCCGAGCGGTCCAGCGCGATCAACGGCTAGCCGACATTTTGCTGGTCGACGCCTCGACAGGCCTCCGCTGGTCAGAGCTGCGTGCCCTACGTGTTCGCGACTTCATCGAAGTTTCGCTGCCTGTCTTGGTCGTGCAGCGGGCCGAGCCGGAAGGTGTGCAAGTCAAGGGCACGAAGTCGGGCAGATCAAGGCGGGTTCCGGTGGCTGATCGTGTGCTACCCCTGGTGCGATCACTGAGCACTGGCCGCGAGGCTGACGACCTCCTCTGCGTCACCACCTCCGGGCATCAACTGCACGCCTCCGCATTCAAGCGAACCCTGACCTGGGCGACCATCGCAAACGGCCGACGCATTCATGATGTCTCACACGGCGGCCTGCCTCTGGCTAGCCCGCGGAGTTGATCCGGTAACCGTACAGGCATGGATGGGGGGACGCATCGATTGCCACCACCAACCTCTATCTTCACCATCCATGAACCGCGGCCGATCGGGCCGGTCTGGACCGCCTGAACCGCCGGGGCCACACAGGGGGCACGTGACGTGGTGGAGTCCGAATGACACGTCGCAGATTCGCGAGTGGTTGTCGTATCGCACCTTGTTAGAGCCCGGTCATGGACGGTGGAGCTAAGGGCACTCGAACCCCTGACCTTCTCGTTGCGAAGGCATCGCGTCCAGCTAATTAGGCGCGAGCATCGCGTGATTGACATGCATGTTGGAACAGCAGGGGCGCCTTGGTTGCATCCTGGGGGCACACATGGGGCACATGATGGAGGCCTGGCTTCCCCCTCGTGGCCGACACCCGACTCCCGCTTTTTGGCCTGAGCGTGCCCCAACGGTGCTGCTCCAGCCGAACACTTCGCCGGGGAACCTATTCCGGCATCTCGTGCGACCCTGGCGCCGCCGGTCCGGCTCGCCTCGGCGGAGCAAGGGCATGGGAGCCCATGCCGGAGCCGTGCCACCCTTCGGTGCCGATGGCCTCTCCCGTCGGCCTGGTTGTGGGGCCCCGTCGAGGCTGCCCAGGGACAGTAGCCTGGCGTGTCGCATCTCATGTCCCATCGGTCGGCAGCCAGATGCGCATCGTGGTCGGGCCGCGGTTGCCCCACGCGTGGTACGGCCGAAGCGCCACCTCGTGGGCCTCGCCGTCGTCCGCACCGTCGCCGTCCGCTCCCGCCCGGCGCCCGGCGTACGGCCAGGCCAACTCTGAGTTCGGCGGCATTAGTGGCCGGACGCGAACCAGGACCGCGCCGTCCTCCTCGCGGGGCGCGACGGAGTCGTCCACCCGGACGAGATCCACGTGCACGTTCCCCGGCGTGTCGACCGACTCCAGGCAGAAGACCTCAGGGCCACGTTCCACGGCGACGCAGCCCCGGACCGCGTCCACCCGAGGATCGGCGACGGTGAACCGCGGCTCCATCGGAAACGTGACATCGACGGTGTCACCGGGCTGGAAGTCCCGGGAGATCCGGACGTAGCCGTCAGAGTCCACACTGTCTGCGGATCCGTCCACGGTGACGCCGCCCGCTCCGTTCGCCCAGTTCGGGACGCGCACCGACAACGTCCACGCCCCGACGCTCTCGCCGCCGATTTGCACGACGAGCCGACCGTCGCGGGGGTAGTCGGTCTTCACTTCCAAGGCAACCTTCCGCCCGTCCGGCAGCTGGGTGCGGACGACAACAGGGATCAACTGGTGCAGCTGCACACCCGTCGTGTCGACGGAGGCGACGTACGCGTCCAGGCTGGCGAAGGTGCGGGCCAGGTTGGTCGGGCAGCAGGAGACGCCGAACCATGGCGCGCGCAGGGTCGACTCCGCCCGGCCGACCGCTCGTTCGGCGTCGGGCTCGGCGCCGAGCTCGCGCAGGTGCAGCGTGTTGACGTAGAAGAATCGCTTGCCGTCCCGCGACGGCGAGGTCGCGATCACGTTGTAGAGGGTCCGCTCGATGAGGTCGGCGTGACTGGCGTCCCCACTGGCCAGCAGCAGGCGCCAGCTGAACATGATCGACCCGACCCCGGCACAGGTCTCGGAGTAGGCGCGGTCAGCCGGCAGCACGAAGTCCTCGCCGAATCCCTCGTCCTGGTGCCGGGACCCCATGCCTCCAGTGATGTACGTCCGGCGGGCGATCGTGGCATTCCACTGGCGACGGAGCGCCTGCAGCAGGCCCTCGTCGTCCGTCTCGACCGCCACGTCCGTCGCGCCGGCCGACAGGTAGGTGGCCCGCACCGCGTGACCGCGCAGCACCTCGGCCTCGCGGATGGGGACATCGTCCTGGAAGTAGGAGCGCCCGTACTGGATGTCTGCAAGCGTCTGGTGCCCGCGCCGCTCAACGAACAGCCGGGCCTGCTCTAGGTAGCGGCTCTCCCCGGTCACCCGGTACAGCTCGGCCAGGGCCGGCTCGATCTCCGGGTGGCCGCACACGGACTGGATCCCCTCCTGTCCGAACGTGACGCAGACGTGGTCGGCGGCCCGGCAGACGGCGCGGACAAAGTCGTCCTCACCTTTCGTCCGGGCCCGGGCGACCCCGGCTTGGATGAGGTGTCCGAAGGAGTAGAGCTCATGACCCCACTCGAGGTCGCTGTAGCGCGCCGCCTGACCCGGGCGGCCGAAGTTGGTGTTCAGGTATCCGTCCGGTTCCTGCGCGGCGACGACCCGCGCCGCGATCCGCTCGAACCGGTCGTTGATCTCCGGGTCCAGAGTCCGCCCGTACTCCCAGGCCAGGGCCTCCAGCAGCTTGTAGACCTCGGTGTCGGAGAACTCCCGGCCGCGCCGCGCCTCCGGCAAGCGCCCTGCGACGGCGGCATCGAAGTTGCCTAGCCAGCCCTCGTGCTCCAGCCAGTACTCGATGTGGCTCAGCGAGACGTCGTGGTTGCGCTGCTGAAGCCGGCCAAGGAAGCCGCCGGTGATCGTCACCTCGCCAATCCCGAGGGGGCGGAGGACGCCCCGCGACGGGTCGGCCGGTCGGCCGGTGCGGACGTCGTTGACGGTACTGTTCGAGCTCACAGTCTCAGCCCTTCAGTGCGCCGGACATGAAGCCGCGGACGTAGTGCCGCTGCAGGATCAGGAAGAGTACGACGCAGGGCAGTGCCAGGATGACGACCCCGGCCTCCGTCGCACCGTAGTCCACCACGCCCATCACCTGGCCGCGGATGTTGGCCACGGCAAGGGGGAGCGGGACCTTGTCGGAATCGTTGATCAGGATCAGCGGGGCGATGAAGTCGTTCCAGGCGGCTAGGAACGCGAACAGGCCCACGGTGATCAAGCCGGGCTTTACTGCGGGGACGAGGATCCGCAGCAGGGCCGTGAACGTACCACAGCCGTCGACGTACGCTGACTCGGCCAGCTCACGCGGAACGGCTTCAAATGAGATGCGCATCATGAACGTAGCGAATGGCAGCTGGAACATGGTGAGTACCAGGGCCAGGCCGACCAGCGAGTTCTGCAAGCCAATGCTGTTGAGCAGCACGTAGAGCGGGATCAGCAAGGTCGCATACGGGACCATCAGGATCGCCAACGTGGCCAGGAACAACAGGTTCTTGCCCGGGAAATTGAACAGGGCGAAGGCGTACCCGCCGAGCAGCGAGACGACCAAGGTGAAGATCACCGTCATGCCGGAGATCAGCACGGAGTTGATCAGGTACTGCGTCAGGCCCGCCTGGTAGCCCGCGAGACGGGCGTAGTTGCCCAGACCCCAGCCGTCGACCTGGGCCGTGCCGGGCTGGGGCGCAACCGAAGCCACAGCTGCCCAGACCAGCGGGAACAAGAAGAGAAGCGCGAGTGCTCCGGTCAGGACGCGCCGGCTAGAGGTGGCCAGCAGTGGACGCGACATGGTGGACACGGGGTCAGTCCTCTCTACCGCGCAGCGCGGTGAACTGGACGACGTTGATGACGATCAGGGCGAGCAGGACGATCAGGGACAGTGCGGCCGCCACCCCGAGGTCGTTGCGACCCCCGAAAGCGATGTTGTAGACCAGCAGGACGATGGTGATCGTGCTGTTGTCTGGGCCACCCCGGGTAAGGATGTAGAACTGGTCGAATGCCAGCAGCGAGCCGGTGATGCACAAGATGGTGCACAGCGCCAGCGACGGCTTCAGCAGCGGCAGGGTGACGTGAACGAAGATCTGCCACCGGTTTGCGCCATCGACGCGGGCGGCCTCGTAGACGTCGCTGGAGATGCCCTGCAGGCCAACTAGTAGCAGCAGCATGTAAAAACCGGCGAACCGCCACACGATCACCGCCACGGTGGACCACAGGGCGGCGTTCGGACTGCCCAGGAAAGACACCGTGCCGTCGCCAATGCCCAGGCCGGAAAGCAGCCGGGCGAAGGGCCCACCCTCCGGCGCGTATAGGGCGTAGAACAACAGCGACGCCGAGGCGAGGCCGAGCGCGCTCGGCACCAGGAAGGAGGTCCGCAGGAACGAGTTCCACAGAGCGACCTCTTGGACCATCATGGCCAGGCCGAGCGCGACGCCGATCAGGATGATCGTCGTGATGATCGTGTACTTGACCGTGAACCACACCGCCGGCCAGAACAGTCGCTGGCCCACGGCGTCGGTGTAGTTGTCCGGCGCGTTGAAGCCGCGGTTGCCGGCGAACAGGCCCCAGTCCGACAGCGACATCTGCGCGACCAGCAGCACCGGGATCAGGAAGAACACGGTCACGAACAAGGCGGTGGGCGCGGCGTAGAGCCAGCCCTGATTCCGTCGGGCGAGCCGAAGCCGGGGGGCCCGCCGCCGCTGACCGTCGGGGCCCGGGCCGGCGGTGGTGCGGGCGGCAGACCTGACTGCGGTCGGCCGCTCGACGGGTGTCGCCATTCATTCGTCCCTTACTGTGCGAGGACCTCGGTGATGGCCTGGTTGTCGGCGTCGATCGAGGATCCGTCACCGAAGATGGCATTGCGGAACAGGGTCACCCATGGGCTGCCCGCCGCGTTGAACGCCTGCTGGAAGTTCCGCGCCACCGGGGTGTGGCTGTCCGGGGCGGCGGCGACCTGGTTGATGATCTTGACCCGGGGGTCGGTGGCGTACTTGTTCTCCGCCAGGTCGTTGCGGGAGACCTGGCTGTTGCTCTTGGCCAGCACCTCGACCTGGGCGTCTTCCGACATCAGCCAGGACAGGAAGTTCCAGGCCTGGTCGCTGACCTTGGAGTCCTTGGAGATGCCGATGCCGTCACCGCCGATGAAGGTCGACTGGCCGCCGTTGAGGCCCGGGATGGGCGCGACGCCGACCTCGACCGACTTATCCGCCGTGGCGAGCAACGTCGCCGGGTACGGCATCACGCCGATCTTGCCCTGCTGGAAGTCACCGACCCACGTCGCGCCGGTCTCCTCCTTGGAGGCGGGCGCCACCGCGCCGGCCTCGTAGAGCTCGCGCCACATCGCGTACACCTCCTTAGCGGCGGCACCGTTAAGGTTCGAGGCGGTGCCGTCTTCGTTCATGGGCTGCTCGCCGCTGGCCCAGATCATCGGGAACCAGGTGAAGACGCCGCAGCCACCGCAGTTGCCGCCGAAGTAGGTGCCGGACACGCCCTTCTTGTTCAGCTTCTGGATGGCCAACGCGTGCTCCTTGAACTCGGCCAAGGTGGTCGGACCCTTGTCGGGATCCAAGCCGGCCTCCTGGTACAGCTCTTTGTTGTAGAAGATCACCGAGAGGTCGAGCACGAACGGCAGCACGTACTTCTTGTCCTGGTACGTGCCGGCCGAGAGGTGTCCCTGGTTGATCTCCGCCACACTCGGCAACGTGGCGATGCGGCTAGTGATGTCGGCGAACAGGCCCTGCTCAGTCCAGTTGGGGACGTAAACGATGTCGGCGGCAAATAGGTCCGGCAGGTTGCCGCTGCCCGCAGCCGCCCCGACCCGGGTGACGTAGTCGTCGTTGGGGGTGATCGTCAGCTCGACCTGGTTCTTGTGGGAAGCGTTGTAAGCCTGCACGAGCGCCTTGGCCTGCGCCTCCAGCGGCGCCCGAGTCCACAGCGTCAGCTTGGTGCCGTCGTCAATTCCCTCAGGATTGGCGGCGACAGTGGCTTCTCCGCCGGGCTGCTGGTCGGCGTCACCGCCGCATGCGGCCAAGCCGATCAGCAGCGAGGCCGCCGCCACCGCACCAACCGCGCGGCGCAGCCCGCGCGCCACGGTCCATCTCTTCATTGAGTTCTCCTCTACTTCTAGTGCACCCCTTGTTGGTCCGGTGACCGGGGTACCGCGGTCACGAAACGGTTTGCGAAATCGTTTTCGGAGCTTAGGCTTGCGGGATTCTCATGTCAAGCAAGCTTGGATTACAGTGGCATCGCAAACGATGCCGACGATCGATAGTGGCGAGATGACAGCGCGAGTAATCAGCGACGCGTCGCGCAATGCGACCCTTCGCGACGTTGCCCGGATCGCCGGTGTCTCAGTGTCGACCGCCTCCAAGGCGCTGAACGGGCGCAAGGATGTCGGCGAGGCCACCCGCGAGCGGGTGATGCAGGCCGCCAATCAGCTCGCTTTCTCGCCGAACGCGTTGGCCCAGAGTCTGATCGCGCAACGCAGCGGCACGGTCGGGCTGCTCACCTCCGATCTCGAGGGTCGATTCTCGATCCCCATCCTGATGGGAGCTGAGGATGCTTTCGGCTCCGACATGACCTCGGTGTTCCTTTGCGACGCGCGTGGCGATGCGATCCGAGAGCAGCACCACCTGCGGGCTCTGCTGTCGCGCCGGGTCGATGGCCTGATCGTGGTTGGCGCTCGTCCCGACGTCCGTCCCTCGCTGGGGCAGGACCTCGGTGTCCCGGTGGTGTACGCGTACGCTCCATCCGATGACCCGGATGACCTGTCGCTAGTCACCGACCACTACGGCGGCGCAGAGCTGGCCATCGATCATCTGCTCACCTGTGGGCGGACCCGGATAGCCCACATCTCCGGCGACGCCACCTACGGGGCCGCCCAAGATCGCGCCCGCGGCGCTGTCGACCGGCTCAAGCGGGCTGACCTCGAACTAGCGGGGGGTCAAGTCTTCTTCGGCGCCTGGTCGGAGGCCTGGGGCCGCAACGCCACCCGCGAGCTTCTCCGGCGAGCCCCCGATATCGACGCGATCTTCGCGGGGTCGGATCAGATCGCCCGCGGGGTACTGGACACCCTTGACAGGGCCGGGGTGGCCGTGCCGTCGCAGGTCTCGGTGGTTGGCTTCGACAACTGGGAAGCGCTCGCTACGAATTCGCGCCCTCCACTGACCACCATCGACATGAACCTGCAGCAGCTCGGTCGCACCGCTGCCCAGCGACTATTCGCCGCAATCGCCGGTCCACCGAAGTCCGGCGTCGAGCCCCTACCGTGCCGCCTCGTAGCCCGCGAGTCCTCCTTGCCAGCCGACTAAGTCCTCGATCGTCGTCCCGATCTGTTCGGCAGGAGTGCACGACGATCTCAACCCGCAACACCTCCGGTTCCTCAATGCCGTCGTGCGGCGCAGCCAGGGCCACAGGCCGGCGATCGAGCACCTCATCGACCAGCAGGTCCACCAAGGCACTCCGACGTTCTGCTGTCACGCCGGTCGTGCGGACCTGTCGTTGTGCTTCGGCCCCGACATGCCATATCTGCCAGGTCGAGCGGCTCGCCTCCATAACGGTCAGGATGTGATCAACCGTCCGTGTCGCCCAGTAAGAGTCGGCGATCGTAGCGGTCTTGGCGGCGGTGCGAGTGCCGTCTGCACCATCGAGGCGACGGCCACTGCCCCTCCAGGGTTCCCGCGGGGGTGAGGTAGCGGTGCCCGGTATTAGTGCCGGCCTGGGCCTGCCCTGGCGCTCGATTACTACTGGGCTGCACAGCTTCAAGGGTGCCCGTGCAGCGGAAAGCAGCCCTGACTTCTCATATGCGGCGCTCCTGGGCCGAGAAGCTCAACTACTGCAACACCGGGGGCACACACGAGGAATACATGGGCAGTCCTACTCGCCTGCCAACAGAAGAAATGCCCTAGTCAAAGCGATATTAAGCTCGTGGAGCTAAGGGTGTCGTGGTACAAGACATCGTTCATAGGTGAGTCGAGACATCGTTCCTATCTCACGGCCTTCGACGATGAGCCGTGTCGAAGGAACGGGTCATCGTCTTGTCAGTGGTACAGCAGCAGCTGAGCAAGGCCGAAACAGCACGCCGATACCAGGTGTCGTGGCGCTGGGTGCACACCCTGGTGACCCGCTACCAGACCGGCGGTTGGGAAGCGGTGGAGGCCCGGTCCCGCCGCCCGCACAACAACTCTCGGGCCGTCGCTGCTGCGCTGCGAGAGCGGATCTGCACGCTGCGGTGCGAGCTGCAGGCCGCGGGGCTGGATCACGGCCCGGTCTCGATTGCGGCCCGGCTGTCCCACGAAGGCTTACGGCCACCAGCGTTTTCCACAATCCGCCGCATCCTCACCAGCGCCGGCTTGATCAGCCCGGAACCGAAGAAGCGGCCCAAAAGCTCCTATCGGCGATTCCAAGCCGACCAGCCCAACGAGTGCTGGCAATCCGACTTCACCCACTGGCAGCTAGCCGACAGCACCGGTGTGGAGATCATCAACTGGCTTGATGACCACTCCCGCTACCTGCTCGCCAGCCGCGCCTACCGCCGCATCACCGGCCAGGGTGTGATCACCACCGGCCACATCCTGCGCTCCACTGGCGCCACCCCAGCCAACGCCCATCTCGCCACCATCAAAGCCGCCCCAGCCGCTCAGCGCAGCAATCCGCACTATCAGGTCCGTAACGACCACCTCGACCGCCTCGGCAAGACCAGCCTCCGCCGCGCCGGCCGCATGCACCACCTCGGCGTCGGCGCCGCCCACAAAGGCTCAGCGGTGACCATCCTCATCGACGCCGACACCATCACCGTCATCCACCAAGACACCCGGTGAAGTCCTCAGCGAACACACCATCGACCCCAACCGCAGCTACTGGCGAAACCAACACAAACCACCCGGCCGATGGCCACACGATATGAACGATGACTCGACTCAGATATGAACGATGTCTCGACTCATCACAAAGTGGAGCTAAGGGGACTCGAACCCCTGACCTTCTCGTTGCGAACGAGACGCGCTACCAGCTGCGCCATAGCCCCGCGGATCGGGATAGGCCGATCAGCACCGAGACCTTACCACCGTCAGGCGGAGGCTACCTGGCGCGCTTCGCCGCCCGTGTCGGCCGCCGATGAGGTGGATCCGGAGTCCTGCGCGTCCGCGGTGACCGGTCCATCATGACGTGCCGAAGACGACATTTCCGGGCCCGACAGGTCGATCGTGCGAACCGTCCGGGGCGCCAGTGGTTTGGAAACGTAGGTCGGCATGGTGATCGGAATGGGGTCCCACAGCGTGCCAGGTCTTGTTGCCAAATCCGCGGTCTTCGCACTCCCGTGAGCCTCATCTCCGCCACTCGCGGCGAAGTCCTTCAGGCTGAGGAAAATGGTCGATTCGGTATTGCCATGGCGAATCTCGCGATAGCGAGCATCGAGCCCTCTCCGCATGATGCGTACGCTGATCCGCGCCACCACGAGGAAGATCATCAGCAGTCCGCCCGGGATGGCAATACTCCACCACTGGATCAGATGCACCGCACACAGGGCAACCACGACGCTCAACGCCGCCATCATCGCCAGCAGCACACGACGCCGACGCGTTGCAGCAAGCCGTTCCAGCCGGCGAAGATCATTAATCGCTGCCCGCCGCGTCTGCGGTGTTGACACGTCGAAGGATTCGATCTCTTCGAGGTCTTGATCAAGAAGCGGAGCGGTGCCATAACGGACGATGCGCATCGAATCAGAGAAGCGATCCGCTGGATCGGAGTCGTCCATCAGCTCCTCGTCGGCGTCCCGACCGCGTACAAAATGCGGGACAAGATACGCCAGCCACGCAATCGCAATGGCAGCAAAAATTACGCCGCTCGTTCCCACACCCAGACGGTACGGGCCCAGCCGGGCTCCTCAGGTGTTCTTGAGCGGTGTGTCGCAAGAAACGAATGTTACTGATGTTGCAACCTACCCGCGACGACCTATCCACAAACGGCATGGCCCTCAAACGGATCATGCTCACCGATGATCTTGGTCGATCAGCGCTGGCGAAGGTTCTCCCATCGCTGCAAGAGTCCCTCCGGAACCTCCTCGGCGTTGAGTGCGAAGACCAAGTG
>Ga0307415_100001743_pt1 | contig 10605 bp, 7 predicted proteins | sample DK1Cmetagenome_FD_204524 | JGI IMG/M metagenome (GOLD analysis project Ga0307415, IMG submission 204524) | Maize rhizosphere microbial communities from greenhouse at UC Davis, California, United States - DK15-C-2 | ecosystem: Host-associated > Plants > Roots > Rhizosphere > Soil | place: USA...
GCTGCCATCGGTGGTCGCGGTGCTGACGATCCTGGTCGAGCTCGGCGGCGGCCTCGCGCTCGTCACCGGCTTCTACACGCGCCAGGCGGCGCTGCTGCTGGCCGGCTTCACGCTCGTCGCAGCGGTCGTCTTCCACGCCTTCTGGGCGGCGCCGGAGGCCGCGAAGGCGATGCAGCAGATCAACTTCCTGAAGAACCTGTCGATCGCTGGCGGCATGCTCATCCTCGCCGCGTTCGGCCCCGGCAAGCTGAGTCTGGAGTCGCGCCGGGCGCCGGCTTGAGCGTCGCGCCGCGACGGCGGCGCATCGATCGCGGGCGCTTCGGCGCCCGCTCGATGTTGGTCCGGCGCCGCAGTCGCGGCCCGTCCTTGTAGAGTCTTGCCGTGGACACGGCGCTTCGTCTGCTGCAGTTCCTGCCCTGGATCGACTGGCTCGCGCTGCTGCTCTTCTTTCCGGCCTGGGTCGGATACGCAGTGTTCGCACGGCGACGCGTCGGCCGCCAGCCGTCGCTGCTGGCGACGACGAACCGGGTGCGGCGCCAGTGGATGCTGCAGACGACCTATCGCGAGGCTCGCGTCGTCGACGGCGTCGTCATCCAGAACCTGTCGACCAGCCCGTCGTTCTTCGCCTCGACGACGATCCTCATCATCGGCGGCCTGCTCGCCGTCCTCGGCACCGCCGAGCGGGCCAACGAGCTGGCGCGGGAGCTGCCCTTCGCGGCGCGGACGACGGCGCTCGTCTTCGATCTCAAGATCCTGCTCCTGCTCGGCATCTTCGTGTACGCGTTCTTCCGCTTCACCTGGTCGATGCGGCAGTACACCTTCGGTGCGCTGCTCGTCGCCGCGGCGCCCGAGGCCAAGACCTTCGACGAGGAGGGGCTGTCGCGCGAAGCGTTCGCGGACAAGGCCGGGCGCGTCGTCGGCATGGCGGCGGAGACCTTCAACGACGGGCTGCGGGCCTACTACTTCTCGTTCGCGGTGATGGGATGGCTGTTCTCGCCGCTCGTCTTTCTCGGCGCGACCGCCGGCGTCGTCTGGATCCTCTACCAGCGCGAATTCCGCTCCGATGTCCTCGGCGTGCTGAGCGCCTAGCGCCTAGCGCCCGGCGCCAGACGGCACGCAGCGCCTAGGATGCGTCGCGGGCGAGGCGCACGCCGCTGAACTGCCACTGCGCGTCGGGCGGGAAGAAATTGCGGTAGCTCGCGCGCACGTGGCCCGGCGGCGTCGCGCACGACCCGCCGCGCAGGACGAACTGGTTGCACATGAACTTGCCGTTGTATTCGCCGACGGCGCCGGACAAGGGCCGGTAACCCGGGTAGGGCAGATAGGCCGACTGCGTCCACTCCCAGACGTCGCCGAACATCTGCACCGGCTCGCTGCCGACCGGAGCGTTCTGCGGCAGGGGGTGGAAGGCGCCGCGGTCGGCGAAGTTGCCGGCCGCAGGCGCTGCCAGCGCGCGGGCGGCGAGCTCCCATTCGAGCTCGCTCGGCAGGCGAGCTCCCGACCAGCGCGCGAACGCGTCGGCTTCGAAATAGCTGAGGTGGCAGACCGGCGTGTGCGGATCGACGTCGACCTCGCCGTGCAGGGTGTGGATGCGCCAGCGTTCGCCGTCGCGGCGCCAGTAGAGCGGTGCCGAACGCGCGCCGGCCTGCACCCAGTCCCAGCCCATCGACAGCCACAGATCCGGTCGGCGGTAGCCGTCGTCGTCGATGAAGGCGAGATAGTCGCCGAAGGTCGCCGGCCGCGACGCGAGCTCGAACGGCGCGGCGAACGCGCGATGGCGCGGGGTCTCGTTGTCGAAGCAGAACGCGCCGTCGAGAGCTGCGTCGTGGCCGAGCTCGACGATGCCGCCTTCGTAGCCGAACCAGCCGAGCGGTTGCGGCCGCACCTGCGCGATCGGCCACCGCTTCGCATAGGCGGGGGCGATCGGATTGCACGACAGCGCGTGCTTGATGTCGGTAAGGATCAGCTCCTGGTGCTGCTGCTCGTGCTGCAGCCCCAGAACGACGAGCGACGCGACCTCGGCGTCGTCGCCCCGAGCGGCGAGCAGCGACTGCATGCGCTCGTCGACCTGCGAGCGATAGCGCTTGGCGTCGGCGAGGCCCGGCCGGGTGACGAGCCCGCGCTGCGCTCGCGGGTGCTGCGCGCCGACGCCGTGGTAGTAGCTGTTGAAGAGGGTGCGGTAGGCCGGATCGAAGGGGGCGAACCCGCGCTCGAAGCGCTCGAGCAGAAAGGTCTCGAAGAACCAGGTGACGTGGGCCAGGTGCCACTTGGTCGGGCTCGCGTCGGGCATCGACTGCACCTGGCAGTCCTCGGCCGAGAGCGGCGCAGCGAGTGCGAGGCTCGCCTGGCGAATCTGCGCGTACCGTTCGGCGAGCGCCGTCTGCGCGGAGCCCGAGAGCGCGAGCTTCGGTGTCGTCATCGTGGTCTCCTCGTCGCTCGGACGCGCCTGGCGACGCGGGACCGGCAGGGTAGCCCAAGCTCCGCCGGACGTGTCTTGCACGCGGGCAAAAGCCATGCCAGAGGAGGCCCTGCCCGGCCGCTGCCGACGCTCCAGTGGCGCAGTCGCGCTCTCTAGAATGCGTCGCATGGCCTTCGTCCACTTGCGCGCGCACACCGAGTACTCGGTCGTCGACGGCACGCTCAGGATCGACGATGCCGTGGCCGCGGCGGCCGCGGACGAGCAGGGCGCACTCGCGATCACCGACCTCAGCAACCTGTTCGGCGCGGTCAAGTTCTACACCGCGGCGCGCTCGGCCGGCATCAAGCCGATCCTCGGCGCCGAGGTCTGCATGGCCGCCGAGGTCGGCGAGAAGGCGTGCACCCGGCTGGTCCTGCTGGTCCAGAACCGCGCCGGCTATCTGAACCTGTGCACGCTGCTCTCGCGCGGCTGGCTCGAGAACGCCGCGAGCGGGCACGCGACGATCGAGTGGTCGTGGCTCGCCGAGTGCGCCGAGGGACTGATCGCGCTGTCCGGCGCCGATGCCGGCGCGCTCGGCCGCGCCCTGCTCGCCGGCGACCACACGCGCGCGCAAGGCGTGGCCGAGCGGATGGCGCGCTGGTTCCCTCGCCGTTTCTACGTCGAGGTGCAGCGCTGCGGGCTGTCGGGCAACGAAGCGCACTTGCGCGCCGCGGTCGAGCTCGCCGCGCGCCTGGCGCTGCCGGTCGTCGCGACCCACTCGGTGCAGTTCCTGACCGCCGACGACCACGAGGCGCACGATGCGCGCGTCTGCGTCGCCGACGGCGAGATGCTCGCCAACCCGCGCCGCGTCAAGCGCTTCAGCCGCGAGCAGTACTTCAAGACGCAGGCGCAGATGGAGCAGCTCTTCGCCGACCTGCCGAGCGCGCTCCAGAACACCGTCGAGATCGCCAAGCGCTGCAATCTGAGCCTCGTCCTCGGCAAGCCGCAGCTGCCCGACTTCGAGACGCCGCTGCGGGACGGTGCGCGCGTGCCGATGGCCGAGTACTTCAGGATCGCCGCGCACGACGGGCTCGCGGCCCGGCTCGCTCGGCTCTATCCCGACCCCGCGGCGCGCGAGCGCGAGCGGCCGCGCTACGTCGGCCGGCTCGATTTCGAGATCGAGACGATCCTGAAGATGGGCTTCCCGGGCTACTTCCTGATCGTCGCCGACTTCATCAACTGGGCGAAGACGAACGGCTGCCCGGTCGGTCCGGGGCGCGGCTCGGGCGCCGGATCGCTGGTCGCGTATTCGCTCAACATCACCGACATCGACCCGCTCCGCTACGAGCTGCTGTTCGAGCGCTTCCTCAATCCCGAGCGCGTCTCGATGCCGGACTTCGACATCGACTTCTGCCAGGCCAACCGCGATCGCGTCATCGACTACGTCAAGGCGAAGTACGGCCGCGACGCGGTGAGCCAGATCGCGACCTTCGGCACGATGGCGGCGAAGGCGGCACTGCGCGACATCGGCCGCGTCCTCGGCATGAGCTACGGCCACGTCGACTCGATCGCCAAGCTGGTGCCCGCGCCGCCGGGCAAGACGGTGACGCTCAAGCGCCCGCCCGAGCGGCCCGACAGCAACGTCATCTACGCGCGCCGCGAGGCGCCCGAGATCGAGCAGCGCGAGAGGAACGAAGAGGAAGTCGCCGAGCTGCTCGCGCTCGCCGAGAAGGCCGAAGGTCTGGTCCGCAATGTCGGCATGCACGCCGGCGGCGTCCTGATCGCGCCGGGCCGGATCACCGACTTCTGTCCGCTCTACATGCAGCCCGGCAGCGCGAGCGCGGTCAGCCAGTTCGACAAGGACGACGTCGAGGCGATCGGCCTCGTCAAGTTCGACTTCCTCGGCCTGGCCACGCTGACGATCCTCGAGCTCGCCAAGGACTTCATCGTCGCTCGCCACCCCGAGCGACGCGACTTCTCCTACGAGACGCTGCCGCTTGACGACACCAAGGTCTACCAGCTCTTTTCCGAGGGCCGCACCGAGTCGGTGTTCCAGTTCGAGAGCGCCGGCATGCGGCGCATGCTGAAGGACGCGCAGCCGAACCGGCTCGAGGACCTGATCGCGCTGAACGCGATGTTCCGGCCGGGGCCGATGGAGAACATCCCGAGCTTCTGCGCGCGCAAGCACGGCCGCGAGGAAGTGCGCTATCCGCATCCGCTGCTCGAGACCGTGCTCGGCGAGACCCACGGGATCATGGTCTATCAGGAGCAGGTGATGCAGGCCGGGCAGATCCTCGGCGGCTACTCGCTCGGCGGCGCCGACCTGCTGCGCAAGGCCATGGGCAAGAAGAAGCCCGAGGAGATGGCGACGCACCGGACGATCTTTCGCGAGGGCGCGGCGAAGAAGGGCATCTCCGCGGCGGTCGCCGACGAGGTCTTCGACCTCATGGAGAAGTTCGCCGGCTACGGCTTCAACAAGGCGCACGCGACCGCGTACTCGCTGCTCGCCTACCACACCGCGTGGATCAAGACCCACTTCGCGGCCGAGTTCTTCGCCGCCAACATGTCGGTCGAGATCGACAACAGCGACAAGCTGAAGGCGCTGGTCGGCGACGCCAAGACCTTCGGCGTGACGGTCGAGACGCCGGACGTCAACGCCGGGACCTACCGCTTCGAGCCTTTGTCGGCGACGTCGGTGCGCTACGGCCTCGGTGCGATCAAGGGCACGGGGCAGGGCGCGATCGAGGCGATCGTCGCCGCGCGCGAGGCCGGCGGTCCGTTCAAGAGCCTGTTCGACTTCTGTCGCCGCGTCGACCGCGGCAGGATCAACCGTCGCGTCGTCGAGGCGCTGGTCAAGGCCGGTGCCTTCGACGGCGTTCACGGGGCGCGCGCGCCCTTGCTGGCGAGCGCCGGGCTGGCGCTCGATTGGGCCGAGACCCAGGCCGCGCACGCCGACCAGGGCGGTCTCTTCGACGCCCTGTTCGAAGACGGTGCATCGCACGGCGCGAGCAGCGAGGAGCCGCCGCTCGCAGCCGTCCGCGAATGGAGCATCAAGGAACGCTTGACCCTCGAGAAGTCGGCGCTCGGCTTCTATCTCTCCGGTCACCTGTTCGACCAGAGCGCGGCCGAGGTGCGGCGCTTCGTCAAGCTGCCGATCCAGAGGCTCGCCGACCTGACCGACAGCCGCGACACCCTGCTGCTCGCCGGCATCGTCGGCGAGCTGCGCGTCGTCAACGGCATGCGAGGTCGGGTCGCACTGTTCAAGCTCGACGACATGAGCGACACCGTCGAGGCGGTCGCCAAAGAGGAGCTCCTGGTCGCCAACCGCGAGCTGCTGAAAGACGACGAGCTCGTCATCGTCCAGGGCCGGGTGCAGCCCGACCGCTTCAGCGGCGGCGTTCGCTTCCAGGTGCAGAGCGTGTGGGACCTCGCCGGTGCCCGCTGCCGCTTCGGCAAGTACCTGTGCGTCGAGGTCAACGGCAGCGTCCCACCGGTCTCCGAGGTGCTGCGCGACTTTCCGCCGCGCCGCTCGCAGAGCGAGCACGGCGAAGTCCAGGAGGGGCTGCGCGTTCGCCTGCAGCTGCATCGGCGCGAGGCCATCGGCGAGCTCGACCTCGGCGACGCGGTGCGCTTCTATCCGAGCGACGGTGCGCTCGAGCGCTGGCAGACAGGGGCCGCGCACGGCCGGATTGCAATCGTTTACGAGTGAGTCGCGCGCTCGGCGTGACCGACGCCACGCCGGCCCGTCGCAGCGTCGATCGCCGCAAGGTCGCCCGCGTTCGCGCGACCTATCATCGCGCCCGACGGCCCACGGCCGATCCGGCGCGGCGATGAAGGAATCGAGAGGCACAACCGGTCTGGTCCTCACCGGCGGCGGAGCGCGCGCCGCGTACCAGGTCGGGGTGCTACAGGCGGTCGCGAAGATCCGCCGCGAAAGCGGAGCTGCCGGTGGCAATCCCTTCCCGGTCATCGCCGGCACCTCGGCGGGCGCGATCAACGCCGCGGCGCTCGCCTGCCGCGCCGACGTCTTCGACCAGGCGGTCGTCGGCCTGGTCGACGTCTGGCGCAACTTTCACGCCGAGCAGGTCTACCGCTCCGACTCGTTCGGCGTCATCCGCACCGGCGCGCGCTGGCTGACGATGATGTCGATCGGCTGGGTGATCGCCCGCTGGCGGCGCGCCAGGCCGCGCTCGCTGCTCGACAACTCGCCGCTCGAAGCGCTCCTCGGGCATCTGCTCGACACCTCGCGGCTGCCCCAGATGATGGCCGGCGGCCACCTCGAGGCACTCGCGGTCAGCGCGTCGAGCTACGGCTCGGGCCTGCACGTCACGTTCTACGACTCGTTTCGCGACATCGTCCCGTGGACGCGGTCGCAGCGCCTCGCCGTGCGCTGCCCGATCACCGTGCCGCACCTGCTCGCGTCGTCGGCGATCCCGTTCGTCTTTCCGGCGATCAAGCTGGACATCGCCGGCCGCGCCGAATACTGCGGCGACGGCTCGATGCGGCAGGCAGCGCCGATCTCGCCGGCCGTGCATCTCGGTGCCGACCGGATCCTCGTCGTCGGCGCCGGCCGCATGCACGAGCCGCCGGGCGAGCGCGCCGGCAGCAGCGAGTATCCGAACCTGGCGCAGATCGCCGGCCACGCGATGTCGAGCATCTTCCTCGACGCACTCGCGGTCGACGTCGAGCGGTTGCAGCGCATCAACGCGACCCTCGCCCTGCTGCCGCCGCAGGCGCTCGCCGCGACGTCGCTGAAGCCGATCAAGGTGCTCGTCATCTCGCCCAGCGAGCGGCTCGACGACATCGCGTCGCGCCATCTGGGAAGCCTGCCGCTGCCGATCCGCGCGATGCTGCGCAGCGTCGGCGTGTCCGGGCAGGGCGAGGACGCGCGCGGCGCCGCCCTGGCGAGCTATCTCTTGTTCGAGGCGCCGTACACGCGCGAGCTGATCGCGCTCGGCGTCAAGGACACCATGGCGCGGCGCGACGAGGTGCGCACGTTCTTCGCCTGGGAGGACGCGCGCGTGCCGGCGGACGTCGCCTCCTGAAGAAGAGAACGTCCGCTGCGGCCGGCCCCGGCGGGCGGCAGCGACAGTCCGCGGGCCGCCGGCGCCAGCCGGTGACTTACCGCTTCGCAGCGCTGGCGCCGGCCCCGGTCGAGCGCGGTTGCTTCGCTCTCTCCGCCTTCCCCGGCGTTTCCGCCTTCTTGCCGGAGCGGCCGCCGGTCGTCGTCGACGTCCGGCCCGCGCCCGACGCGACACCGGCGTAGGGCTTGCCCTGGACGGTGAGCCCGCTGTCGGAGAACTTCGCGGCGCTGCGCTCGCCGACACCTTTGACGCGACCCATGAAGTCGCTCCAGTCCTTGAACTCGCCCTTCTTGCGCTCGCCGACGATGGACGTCGAGAGCGCCGGGCCGATGCCTTTGACGGCTTCGAGCTCGGCCTGGCTCGCCTGGTTGGCGTCGACCGCGGCGTGCGCAGCCACGGCGAGGGACATCGCCGCGAGGGCGGCGAGGATGCTCTTGAACATGAGGACACCTCCGATGCATGGATGGACCGCCTGCCGGACGGCCGCGGTGCGACGCGTCGTTGCCGGCGCGATCGCCCGAATCCAACGGCGGCCAGTGCCCGCGAGTTGTCCCGCCGCGGAGGGGGATCAGGGGGGTGTCGAGGCGGCGCGCGCGGCGGCGTAGCGGCCGACGCCGGTGGCGACGTCGGCAAACGCGTGCTCGCAGCCCGCGCCGCGCAAGCGGCTGAGATCGGCCTCGGTGAAGCACTGGTACTTGCCGACGAGGGCGGCCGGGAACTCGATGTATTCGATCCAGCCGGCGCGGACGATCTCGGCGAGCGGAAGCGGCGCCTCGCCGGCGCCGGCCCGCATCGCGTTGACGACCGCCGCCGCGACGTCGTTGAACGGCTGGGCGCGGCCGCTGCCGACGTTGAAGACGCCGCTCGCCTCGGGGTGGGCGAGAAACCACAGGTTGACGGCGACGACGTCGTCGACGAAGACGAAGTCGCGTGACTGCTCGCCCGGCCCGTAGCCGCCGTACTCGCCGAACAGGCGAACCCGCCCGCTGCTGCGGAACTGCTCAAAGTGGTGGAACGCGACCGACGCCATCCGGCCCTTGTGCTGCTCGTGCGGCCCGTAGACGTTGAAGTAGCGAAAGCCCGCGATCTGCGTGTCGGCGCTCGGCAGGATGCGGCGCACGACGTTGTCGAACAGCAGCTTGGAGTAGCCGTAGACGTTGAGCGGTCGCTCGAACGCGGGCTCCTCGCGGAACGTGTCGGCGCCGCCGTACACCGCCGCCGACGACGCGTAGAGCAGCCGCGTGCCCTGCGCGAGGCAGGCGTCGAGCAGCGTCTTCGAGGCACGGTAGTTGAGATCGAGCATGAGCCGGCCGTCGTGCTCCATCGTGTCGGAGCAGGCGCCCTCGTGGAAAACGACATCGACGCGGCCGAGCTCGCCACGCTCGAAGCGCTGGTAGAAGTCGCGCCGGTCGAAGTAGTCGCTGATCGAAGCGCCCGCCAGGTTGGCGTACTTCGCACCGTCGTGGAGGTCGTCGACGGCGACGATGTCGTCGATGCCGAGCGCGTTGAGGCCGCGCAGCAGGTTGGCGCCGATCATTCCGGCCGCGCCCGTGACGACGACCCTCACGACGCGGCTCCGGCGGCGAAGAGCTCGTCGTACGAGACGCTCGCGGTGCCGAACTTGCCGACGACGATGCCGCCGGCGCGGTTGGCGATCGGCATCGCGTCGCGAACGCTCATCCCGCAGGCGAGCATCGCCGCGAGCGTGGCGATGACGGTGTCGCCGGCGCCGGTGACGTCGAAGACCTCGCGTGCTTCGGCAGGCACCTGCGCGTGGCCGGCGCCGTCGAAGAGCGACATGCCGTCCTCCGCGCGCGTGAGCAGCAGGGCCTCGAGGCCGAGCGCCGTGCGCAGCGCCTGCGCTCGCTCGTGCAGCTGCGCTTCGCTGCTCCAGGCGCCGACCACCTGGGCAAGCTCGTTGCGATTCGGGGTGATGACGGTCGCGCCCCGGTAACGAGCGTAGTCGCTGCCCTTCGGGTCGACCAGAACGGCGCGACCGGCGCCGCGCGCGGCCTCGATCATGGCCGGGATGTGGGTGAGTCCGCCCTTGCCGTAGTCGGAGAACAGGACCACGTTCGAGCTCGCCAGGGCGCCGTCGTACAAGGGTCGCATCTCCTGCAGGACCTCGTGGTCGGGCTCCTCTTCGAAATCCACGCGCAGCAGCTGCTGCGAGCGGCCGATCACGCGCAGCTTCACCGTCGTCGTCAGCCGCGGGTCGCGCTTGAACAGGGTCTCGATGGCGCGCTTCTCGAGCAGGCTCTCGAGGCGGTGGCCGTGCTCGTCGTCGCCGATCGCCGTCAGCAGACGAGGCTGGGCACCGAGGACCTTGACGTTCCAGGCAACGTTGGCGGCGCCGCCGAGGCGTTCCTGCTCCTTCGCCGGATGGACGCGAACGATCGGGACCGGCGCTTCGGGCGAGATGCGTTCGACGGCGCCGAACCAGTAGCGGTCGAGCATCGCGTCGCCGACCACGAGGACGCGTGCCTCCTTCAGCTGCTCGCGGGTGGGGACAGCGGCGTTCATTGATCCTCCAGCCGTTGCGGCGGGTAGGTGTCCCAGCCGAGGCATCCCGGACATTGCCAGAAATAGTGCTCGGCCTCGAAGCCGCAGGCGGCGCAGCGATAGCGGTGCAGCGGCCGCGCGGCGCGACGCACGGCGTCGCGCACGGCCACGGTCTCGGCCGTCGCCGACGCAGTGCTGTTCGCCGACGTCGCCGCGCCATCGGTCGCCGGCAGCGCGAGCAACGCCTGCGCGGCGGCGAGCGTCGGATGCTCGCGCAGGTGCGCGAGCAGCCGGTCGCGACGGCCGCGGTCGTCGGGTTGCAGCGAGGCGATCGCCTCGAGCAGGTCGAGGGTCGGCGCCTTGTCGTAGAGCGCGTGCAGACGCGCGAGCGCCGGCCCGGGCTCGCCCACGTTGCGCGCGCTCGCCGCGTAGCGCTTCGCGACCAGGCTGAACGCCGCCGGGCGCACAGACGTCAGGAGGTTCCACCAGCGCAGCGCGCCGGCGTGGTCGCCGCGGGCAACGGCGTTCTCGCCGGAGACGACGAGCGGCCGCGCGTCGCCGGGCGCGGCCTCGCGTGCCCGCGCGAGCGCCGCCTCGGCCGCCTCGTGCTGGCCGGACGCG
>Ga0307415_100001744_pt1 | contig 10605 bp, 9 predicted proteins | sample DK1Cmetagenome_FD_204524 | JGI IMG/M metagenome (GOLD analysis project Ga0307415, IMG submission 204524) | Maize rhizosphere microbial communities from greenhouse at UC Davis, California, United States - DK15-C-2 | ecosystem: Host-associated > Plants > Roots > Rhizosphere > Soil | place: USA...
GGTGAGCAGCTCATCCATCGTCTGCATGTCGATGACGTTAAGCGGCGGATTGTTCAGCGTGATCCGCGCGACGGGCGGCATAATGTCGAGTTGGATTTTGGTGTAGTCCATAGCTGCCAGCTTCTACTACTAGCTTCTAGCGACTTCCTATCGGGTTTTCGGTTTGGCCAGCAGCTAGTAGCTAGCGGCTAGCAGCTTACTTTGTCCAGAAGCCTTCCTTATCGTACTCGCGGATGGCGCGCAGTTCAGCAACGGTCGGTTCCGGAGTATCTTGCACGTCATGGGCGACGCGAAGGTTCCATCCGGTGTTTGCGATGACCTCTTCGACGGTTACGCCGGGATGGACGCTGCTCAGGAATGCCTCTCCGTCTTCAGAGAAGCGAAGGACCGCTTTCGTTGTTATGCAGGCTGACGGGCCACCGCGGGGCAGGCTTACGCGATCGCGCCATCCGGATCCGTCGCCGTTGCCCGGACTGGTGATGTACGAGACTCGTTCCGGCAGGCGACGCTTGGAATGCTCCAGCAAGACGACGAAGCGGTGCGCGAGCGATGCGATGTCGCACGCGCCTCCTGATCCCGGTAAGCGCGTCATGCCGTGGGAGCCGCGGACTTCGGTTGAATTCAGGTTTCCGAAGCGATCGACTTCAGCCGCGCCGAGGAATCCGAGATGTACGCGCCCGGATTGCAACAGGCCCATGACACCCAGCATGTCGAGGCACTGTGTGGCTCCGAGAATGTTGGGAGGGTCGGCCATGGTGTAGATTAGCTCGCTGGCTGGTGTGGTGCGGATTACGCCATTCTCAAATAGGCCGACGGTATTGGGAGCGTGCGTTCTCTTGGCTACGACGAACGCGATCAGCGGCAGACGCATCCCCACGAAGACGACTTCGTGGTCACGGATTTCGCGCGCGGCGGCGGCGACCATGAGTTCGCCGAGGGAGTAGCGTTGGGCGGCGGCGAGTTGGGGTTCGGATGCTTGCATAAGGGTCATCGGGCACCGGTCATCGGTCATCGGATGTTCACAAACCGGTGACCGACAGCCGACGACTGGTGACTACAGATTGATCGCCGACTTTCTTGGCTCGCCTATTGTTGCAAGCGGATCACGTCCGCCCTCTTTCGGAACGATCCATTTCTTCTCACTGCCGAGGATGTCCAGCAGCAGCTTCTTGTCTTCGGGAGTCGGCAGATATTCCTTCAAGTGCTGCTCGTACTCGCGGTCGCCGAGCGGCTCGCCTGTCTTTGCGTGGAACTTTTGTCCGGCCCAGCGGCCGATGTCGCGATTGAACTTGATGTTGGGAGCATAGAGCGGCCCCGAGCCCGGAGCGAGGTACGTGTTGAACTTTTCTATCAAGCCGGCAACTTCGTCGCGATAGAGCTGGCGGTTGTAGTCGTTGATGTCGTCGAGCTTGGCAGCGGTCTCGTTCTTCGGCTCGTCGTAACGGCCCTTGACTCCCCAGACGTAGGCCCAGTGCGCGGAAGACGAGTTGTCCGTACCGAACAGATCGTAGGAAGTCGAGATCCACTTGTTGAGATATTTCTGAATAAGAGCCGGAGGAATGACTCCGGCTTCGACTACGCGGCGAAGGCCGTCGTTGCCGGTGCCCATGTGGAATGCTTCTTCGCGCAGCATGTAAGACATCGAGCGGCCGAGCGGCGCGAAGGCGGAGTACTTCAGCATCTGGAGTTGGAACTTGCCATCGCGGTCGACGAAGTCGGTGTAGGTGTAGAAGTCGAGCCAGTTGTCTACGTCTTCATTGAACGAACCGAGCAGGCGTTTGTTTTCGAAGGCCCGGCGCTCGAGCATTTTTTGCGCTTCGACCTTGCCGGAGCTGCCGAAGTACTCGACGAGCAGCGCGCACATCTGCCATCCGTGGCGCATTTCTTCGATCATGACGCGGGTGAGCGCCTTGCGGTCCCAGTCGGTCGGCGCGGACTCGAACAGGTTGCGCTGCTGCTCGACGGAGGCGAACTCGGTATCTCCCTGGTAAACGACCATATTGAGCAGCGCGTCGCGGATTTGCTGGGTGGGGATTTGGCGAAGGTTCTCCCACTTCTTGCGCCCTTTGTAGGAGCCGAACTGGATTTCGTCGGTTTCTATCGCACCGAATAGTGTGTCGAAGTTGAACGAAGCGATCTCATCGCGGTTGACGCCGATTTCGCGGCGCCAGTCCTCGAAGAGGCCCACCCAATCGCCGAAATTACCGATCTTGGTTGTTGACGCCATTGCTCACCCCAAAACTGAATTACAGATTCACGTACACGCTTTTTACTTCCGTGTACGATTCGAGCGCCTGCGCGCCCAGTTCCCTGCCGAAGCCGGACTGCTTGTATCCGCCGAACGGCAGTGCCACGTCAAAGATGTTGTAGGTGTTAATCCACACTGTGCCGGCCTTGAGCTTGCTGGCCATGCGGTGCGCTTTGTGAATGTCGTTGGTCCATACGGCGGCAGCGAGGCCGTAAGGATTTGCGTTCGCAACGGCTGTGATTTCGTCGACGTCTTCGAAGACGATGGTGGCAAGCACGGGGCCGAATATTTCTTCGCGCGCGATGGCCATGTCGTTCGAGACGTTGTCGAAAATCGTGGGCTCTACGAAGTAGCCGCGGCCTCCGTCGACCGATGTGCGCCCGCCTCCGGTGACGAGCTTTGCCCCTTCGGTTTTGCCGGAATCGATGTAGCCGAGCACGTGTGTCATCTGCTGCTCGCTGACGATCGCGCCAAGTCGCGTCTTAGGGTCGAGCGGATCGCCGGGCTTGAGCTTCTTGGTGCGGTCGACGAGTTTCGTCATCAGCTCGTCGTGGACTTGCTTCTGCACGAAGAGACGCGAGCCGGCGGCGCAGACTTCTCCTTTGCCGTAGAAGATGCCGTTGTACGCGCCGCGAACGGCGGCGTCGATGTCGGCGTCGGCGAAGACGATGTTGGGCGACTTGCCTCCGAGCTCGAGAGTAACGCGCTTGAGAGTGTCGGCAGCGGACTTCATGATTTCTTTGCCGACGGCGGTTGATCCGGTGAACGCGATTTTATCCACGCCCGGGTGCGCGACCAGGGCTTGGCCGGTTTCCGCTGCGCCGGTGACGATGTTGACGACGCCTGCGGGGAAGCCGGCTTCGAGGATGAGTTCGCCGAGGCGAAGTGCGGAGAGCGACGTCTGCTCGGCGGGCTTCAGCACTACAGTGCAGCCACAAGCGAGTGCCGGGCCCAGTTTCCATGATGCGAGCAACAGCGGGAAATTCCACGCGACGATTGCGCCGACAACTCCAACAGGCTCGCGCATGGTGTAGGTGAAGGCGTCAGGCCTGGCAGCGATGGTTTCGCCGTGAATCTTGTTCGCCCATCCCGCGTAGTAGCGGAAGACCTCCGCGACCATGGGAAGGTCGACGTAGCGTGATTCGAAGATCGGCTTGCCGTTGTCGAGAGTTTCGAGTTCGGCGATCTCGTCAATGTTCTTCTCGATCAGGTCGGCAAGCTTCCACAAAAGGCGAGCACGGTCGTTGGCGGTGAGTCGACGCCATGCGCTTTTCTCGTCGTCGAAGGCGGTGCGAGCGGATTGGACCGCCCGATCGACGTCGTCAGGGGAAGCGGATGCAAGTTGGGTGAGGACTTCGCCGGTGGCGGGATTGATGGTGTCGAACACGGCTCCGTTGGCGGAGGGTATCCACTCTCCGCCGATGAGGAGCTTGCCGGGTTCGATCTTTGCTTTGGTCGCAGTCAGCATTCGTTAACCACAAAGGACACGAAGGTCCACAAAGGAATACGCTACTTTGCTTTGAACTCTGCCGGTCTCTTCTCTACGTACGCGCTCAGGCCTTCTTTCGCGTCTTGCGAGTTGAAGAGTAGAGCCTGGAGTTCGCGTTCGACGGCGAGGCCGCTTTCCATGGGGAGTTCCCAGCCGGTCTGTACGGAGCGCTTGATGTGTCCGACGGCCTTGGCCGCTTTGTTCGGCGGGCAGAACTGGCGCGCGTACTCCATGATGTTTTCCATGAAGTTTTCACGGTCGTAGATGTCGTTGATGATGCCCCACTCTTTCGCTTCTTCGAATGAGTAGGTGTTGCCGGTGACCATGAGTTCGATGGCCCGCGACTTCCCTACCAGTCGCGACAGGCGCTGCGTTCCGCCGGTGCCGGGCAGCACGCCGAGGTTTACTTCGGGCAGGCCGATCTTGCCGGCGTCTTTGCGAGCGATGCGCATGTCGGCGGCCATAGCGATCTCGAGGCCTCCACCAACGCAGTGTCCGTTGAGCGCGGCGATAACGAGCTTGGGCGTGTGCTCGAGGCGCAACAGGGTTTCATTGGCATGCAGGCAGAAGTAGTACTTGAATGTTGGATCGACGCTGGCGAGCATCTTGATGTTCGCTCCGGCGGAGAAGAACTTGTCACCCGAACCGGTCAGGACGATAACGTAGACGTCGTTGTCCATGCGAGCTTTGAGTATCGCCTCGTCGAGCTGGCGATTCATCTCATAGGTATAGGTGTTTGCAGGCGGATCGGCCATCTCGATGACGGCGACACCGCGGTCGGTGCGGTAGTTGATGAGTTGCCTGGTGGTCTCGGCGGAAGCCGTAGTGGTTGTCGTCGCCATGTGCGCAGACTCCTTCCCAATATTTCACTTTGAATTTGTCAGCGGATGGCGAGAGCCCCACGCTCGCGCCGTCCTCACCCAATTACTAGCTTGCGCTCGGTCCCAAAATTCCGCGCAAGAAAATGTCGCTCATCCTTCGCGCCAAATCGTCGGCGTTGCCGTCGAAGCGCGGATTGTGCCACGTGTAAATCCAGTTGATCATTCCGAACAAACTGAGAACGTCGATGCGGTCTTCGGCAGGCCCATCGGATTCTACTCCCCTGTTGGCGCGCAGCTCGCGCACCAGGTTCATGCAGAGCAGGTAATACTCGCGCTTGAGCTTTGCGACTTCCTGGCCGTAGCTGTTCTGCAACGTGTCGTCTTCATGAGACAGCACGCTCATGGCTTCTTTGTTGGCGAGGAAATATTCGAGGTGGTTCTGCACAAACGTGCGCACCTTTTGCTCTGGGTCGTGAAGGCCTTCAAGCTTGTTGCGGAGATCCGACAGAACTGTTTCGAACGTGTGCTTCTGGATCAGGTACAAGAGCTTTTCTTTGGATTCGAAGTAGTAATAAAGTCCGGCAAGCGACATGCCTGTAGCGCGAGAGAGGTCGCGCATGGATGCGCCCTCGTAGCCTTTGTCGTAGAAGACTTGAGTGGCGTGCCGAAGGATTTCTCCGAGACGGCGTTCATAGCGGCTGTCGCCGTTCTGCTCGGGGAAATCGGGCACGGCTTTTGGCTTTGTTCCCATAGCGTTTCGAAATTCGAACGACCGTTCGAAAATTATCAGATGCGGGCGATGGGCGCAAGTTGCACGAAAGTGAGCAACGAAAGCAGGAGCAATCATTAAGTTACTTGCGCGTTTTAGCCAGTTCGACAGGAAACGGTTTCGAGCGTAAGCCTCCTCCGGCGTAGTACTCACTATCGACGCTGCATTCACCGCGGCTTTCGGCAAATGTTGACTCTGACCACGAGGCCCATACCGTTGCCCTAGGATCGGGACGAACGGGGGTTTCGTTTGGATCAGGCACGAGTGACGCTAGAAACTTGATTTCAGCCCACTCTCCCGGCTTCAAGGTGATCCAATGTTGCGGGTGTAGGGGCTTGCCTGAAGGCTGACTCCTCCCTTGAGTAGGATCTGCTTTCCATTAGTCTTTACCATGGATTCGATGGACACATAGTTCACGCTCTTGCGCGGGCTGTCGCTTTCGTCGGGAGATTGGGTCTCAACCATCGCTTCGTGCCATGGAAGCTCTATATGTGTGTCACCCTTGTTTAAGATCCGAAGCACGAGAGTCAATTCACGTCCTTCATAGATGGGGCGAGGTTCGACCGAGACAATTTCCAGTTTGAGCGTCTCAGGCTCAATGCGAGTGGTGATTCCATCGCTGTGGCTGGCGTGAGGCTGGCCTCCGGCTTTGATACAAGATTCCAACTCAGCCGCAAGTTGGGCTCTACTGTAAACACCACCTATCGCCACGTCGGCTGCGGAATATCCGGAATAGCTGAGGTCCTTCGTGGCGACAAGTTGAGCGGGAGAGGAAACAGAGAATGATGTCAGAAGGAGCAACAGCGCGTAGACGACGAACCGCAGCCGGGCGTTCATTGAACCCAATTCTAAGGTCGTCTTTGTCATACGTCAGTGATTTCCGATTTCACAAAGAAGCTTTCTGTATATAGGTTTTTGCGGAGTGGGAGCGCTGACTCATATAGAATTAACTATGGCGAATTGGCCAAATCGTTGGGCAGCGACAGCAGCAGCAATTGTGTTGATCGCTCTGGTGCTTGGAGCTACTCCCGCTTATTTGGGATTAGCCAGCAACAGCGAGCAGCCCTCGAAGGCGATTTCGAACCATTCGCAGTCAGCAAGCCTCCAGTTAGCACTCAACAAGCTCTCTCCTAAACGGCTCGCAGCTCCAAAACGCTTGTGGCGTGTTGTTTTGCAGGCGGAGAGTTCCGTCGCGAGTTCGTCGCTTGTTCTACTTGGACCGTATGTTGCATTCGTGAAAGCTGGAACTCCTTCTGCGGGAGAAGAGTTTCATGTTCCCATCCGTGCTCCACCAAGAGCCTCGATTTAGAACTAAACAAAAAACTCATATCTCGAGGTGCTCTTATGAGACTGGACACAGTTCTCATCCTGGCCATGACGGTTTTCGCCATCGTGTGCTTCGTTTGGGTTGAGATGAACTCGCGACGCAATCTGCGCGCGGAGAAACAAGCTAAGGAGAAGGCGGTGGCCGAATCGGCTTCCGGGGCAGCAAAACCGGAACATGAACGGTTGGCGTAATCTGTTTCACAGGTTGAGGGCGCGAACAGGCGCGGTCCAATAGAATCCGCTTGCGTCGTGCCCCCGACCGGCTGTTTTCACGAAAGGACCCGTGACAGACACAGCTTTCTTTCGCGATTTCGCTTACGTGTTCGTGGCCGCGCTTGCCGGCGGACTGATCGCGCGTAAGCTGCGGCAGCCGTTGATCCTGGGATATGTGCTCGGCGGGATCTTTATTGGTCCATTCACGCCCGGTCCCTCGATTACGGACGTTCACGCACTCGAGTTGCTCGCAGAACTTGGCGTGATTTTGTTGATGTACTCCATCGGAATCGAGTTCTCGATCCGTGACCTGCTGCGCGTGAGGTGGGTTGCACTGATTGGCGGGCCACTTGGAATCATAGTTTCGATACTGCTTACGCTCGCCATTCGCAACCTGCTGGGCTGGTCGATTCCGCAAGCTATCACCATCGGCGCAGTTATCTCGGTCGCTAGCACGATGGTTCTCTCGCGGTTGTTGATTGATCGCGGAGAACTTCATTCGCAACACGGCCGCGTCATGATCGCGATCACGTTGGTGGAAGACCTGGCCGTCGTGATCCTGACAGTCCTCCTGCCGAACCTGTCATCGATCGCAGCCGGCGAGTTTTTCCAGGTAATGCAGGGTGTCGGGAAGTCCCTGCTACTGCTGGTGCCGGTAGCATTCGCGGCTGCGAAGCTGGTTCCTGCGCTAATGAATCGGGTGGCGCGCACTCAGAGTGACGAACTTTACCTGCTGGTGGCACTTGCACTCGGATTTGCAACGGCGGCTATCGCGCAGGCAGTCGGGCTTTCGCTCGCGTTGGGCGCCTTCCTGGCGGGAGTGGTGGTCAGCGAGTCGGAGCACTCGCACCAGACGCTTGCGCAACTGCTTCCCTTTCGCGATGCGTTCGTCGCGTTGTTCTTTGTGACGATGGGCGCGCTAATCGATCCGAGAGGACTGGTCTCGAATCCTCTCCTGGTCGGAACGATGATTTTGCTGGTGGTGGTCGGCAAGTTTGTAGTGTGGACGCTTGTGGTTCGTTTGTTCCGATATTCAATATGGACCGCGATGCTGGTAGGCGTGGGGCTTACGCAAATCGGCGAATTCTCGTTCATCCTGGTACAGGTGGCGCGCTCTGCGGGGATCGTGGGCGCGGATATTTACAACGCTACGCTCGCAGTTTCTCTCGTGACCATCCTGCTGAACGCTTTCTTGATCCGTACAGTTCCCGGCCTTTTTGCAAAGAAACGCCTGGCAGCCGTTGCTCCCGCGTTAGACGTGGAGCTCGCCGCGCCAGCGGTCATGCTCTGCGGATTTGGGAGAGTAGGAAGCGTGGTTGGGGCTTCGCTCGACGCTTTTGACGTCCCCTATTCAGTGATCGAGATGAATCCCGACCTGGTGGCAGAGCTTCGCCGGCGCGGCACTCCGGCAATTTTCGGGGATGCTTCGAACCGGGCTATTCTGAATGAAGCACACGTGCGTGAAGTTTCACTCGCGGTCGTAACTTCACCCCATCGCGACCGGACAGTATTGATTGTCGAGGGGATTCGTGCCTCCAACCCGGGCTGCAAGATCATTGCCCGGGCCGCGCACCGCGCTGACGAGGAAGCGATCCGCAGCGCTGGAGCCGACGATGTGATTCAACCGGAGTCGGAGGCGGCAGCGACTCTCGTTCGACGCGCACTCGACTACTTGGAAGTTCCCCAAGACCGTACATCGGCTTATCTCGATTCGGTACGGTCGGCGATCAGTACGGTACTTGAGACAACGTCAGCAACCCACGTCCCCGCGATTCGCGATTTGGAAGTGCGCGCTCCACAGTTGGAGGGAGTGTCACTGAACGACGCGCGCATTCGGGATCAGTTTGGAGTGACGGTGCTGGCGATCGAGCATGACTCCAAAACAGAATTCAATCCGGCGGCGGCTTCACGCATTCGAGTCGGGGACAAGCTCCGGGTGATCGGTCTGCGCCAGCAGATCGACTCATTGCGCGAGATGCTGGATCCGAGATCTCACGAATCCGACTAAGGCCAGCAGCAGAAAGCGCGCCCCGTAGGCGCGCCTGAACATTCAACTAACGGAATTCTACTTGTAGATTGTGTACTGTTCCTGGGGAGGCTTCATCTTGATGGTCACTTGCATCTGGGGCTGATTGATGTCGTAGTCCTCTCCATATGTCTGTAACCCGCGCGCGATCACCTGGATCCGAATCTTCCCGTAAGGCACGCCGTCGTACTTCGCCTTTCCTTCCGCATCGGTCTTGAGCTGGAAGCCGCCCTTCTCCTGCTTCCCTTTTTCATTCACAGGGTGCAGGATCACTGACGCGTTGCGGACGGGCTTCCCGTTCGTGTCTTTTACAACAAGGAAGTTCACGTTTGCATAGGTCGCATCCTGCGCGACGGACGCAATCATTGCGATTGCAATGAAGACAAGAGTCAGTATCAAACGCCTCATGGTCTTAGATTGTAACCCGACAGCAGCGGCAAAGTTCCAAAGGCGGGCCCTGGGTAGAATGCTTCACAGCGAAAACGCCCTGTAGGTGCCAGGGCGTCTTCTTCTGTCTGAAAGTTAGTTTCGCTTCAATGTCGGTCGATCGGGATCGTCCGCGGGCTGCTGATCCTCGCGATCGCGGTCCTGGTCGTCGCGCGTCTTGATTACTGGCCCGTCACTCTTCTTGTTTTCGCGGCGCCGCAGGGTTGGGCGCGAAGGATCGCCACCGTCAATCTTGCGGCGATTCTCAAGCCGCGCCAGGCGCGTTTTGACTTCGTCAAATTCGCTGGTAGTCACGACGTACTGATCTTTTTCAGGCAGGTACTTCGCAATCGATTCCTGCGACTTCTTGATGCGGTCTTCCGTCATCGGGTGAGTGGAGAATGCCTTCGCGATCGCGTTGTGCTTCTTCTTGTCCTTAACCTGCAGTTTCTCGAAGAATTGTACGAAGGCTGCCGGATCATATCCGCTCGCGTATTGGTATTCGAGACCGAGCAGGTCGGCTTCACGTTCGGCGTTACGGCTGAACTTCAGGAAACCCATCGGTACTGCGAGCCCGGCGGCTTGCCGAACGCCGTAGCCGACTGGGCCTCCGACAAAGATCAATGGTATCGACGCGATATTGAATAGCTGCGCCTTGGTATCGTTCTTGGTGGCGTGGCGCGCCGCTACGTGAGCGATTTCGTGTGCCATTACTCCGGCAAGTTCCGCCTCGCTGTCGGCAGCAAGAATCAGCCCGGTATTCACGAAGAAGAATCCGCCCGGTAGTGCGAAGGCATTCACCTCGTCGTCGTCAATTACCTTGATCGTGAACGGCACCTGCGCGTCGGAGTTCCGAACGATGTTCTGCCCCACCCGGTTCACGTATTCGGTGATTACCGGATCGTTGATAATGCGCGCCTGCTGCTCGATTTCCTGCGCCAACTGTCGGCCGAGCGCGATCTCCTTATCGAGCGAATAGAAGTTCATCCCTTTGCCAATGCCGCGTTGGCCGATCTGCGTGACGTCGTACCTGGCGGGGATCTTCTTGTCTTTGTCCTGAAGCTTGACCTGTTCTTGTTGCGTCCCCTGCCCAGAAGGCGACGCTTCTTGCGCAACAGCCGGCATCCCAGCCAGGACCACTGCGACCATCAGACGCTTGCAAATTTTCGAGTACAACACGATGTTCACCACTTGAAGAGTTATGAGGAGACCGGGAGGAATCTCCGTAGCTCGTTTTCGAAACCCCACTCGAGCGAGCATGTTGCCACAAATTGAGATGTAGTTGCT
>Ga0307415_100001745_pt1 | contig 10604 bp, 5 predicted proteins | sample DK1Cmetagenome_FD_204524 | JGI IMG/M metagenome (GOLD analysis project Ga0307415, IMG submission 204524) | Maize rhizosphere microbial communities from greenhouse at UC Davis, California, United States - DK15-C-2 | ecosystem: Host-associated > Plants > Roots > Rhizosphere > Soil | place: USA...
GACTCCCGACTCCCGACTCCCGGTAGTTCGGGTCTCAGGGTCCTCACCGACCACGAGATCTTCCGCCGCGAGCGGCGGATCCGGCGCGCGCGGAAGTACGGTACCGGCGTCGCGCTCGAGACGATCACCGCGCTCAAGCCCGGCGACTACGTCGTGCACCTCGAGCACGGCGTCGGGATCTACCGCGGGATCGAAACGATCTTCGTCAAGGAGAGCACCATCGAGGTCGCCGTCCTCGAGTATGAAGGGGGCGACCGCCTCAACGTGCCGCTCTACCGCATCGATCAGGTGGAGCGGTACCGCGCGGCCGGCGACGTCAACGGCGACGCGCCGCCGCCGCGGCTGCACAAGCTCGGGGGCAAGCGCTGGGCGCAGCAGCGCGACCGGACGCGGGCGGCGATCCAAGAGATGACCGTCGAGCTCCTCGACCTGTACGCGCGCCGCAAGATCGCCAGCCGCCCCCCGCACCTCGCCGACACCCAGTGGCAGCGGCAGCTCGAGTCGAGCTTCCTCTTCGAGGACACGCCCGACCAGCGCAAAGCGACGGTCGACGTGAAGACCGACATGGAGGGGCCGAAGCCCATGGACCGGCTCCTCGTCGGCGACGTGGGCTACGGCAAGACGGAGATCGCCGTGCGCGCCGCGTTCAAGGCGGTGCAGAGCGGCCGCCAGGTGGCCGTACTCGTCCCGACGACGATTCTCGCCGACCAGCACGCGCGCACCTTCGGCGACCGGTTCGCCGACTTCCCGGTCCGCGTGGAAGTGATGAGCCGCTTTCAGACGCCGAAGGAGCAGGCCGCGGTGCTCGCCGACGTCCGCGCCAGGAAGGTCGACGTCGTCATCGGCACGCACCGGCTGCTCAGTCCGGACGTCGAGTTCGGCGAGCTCGGGCTGATCATCATCGACGAGGAGCACCGCTTCGGCGTCAAGCACAAGGAGCGCCTGAAGCAGCTCCGACTCGAGACCGACGTGCTCACGCTCACCGCCACGCCCATCCCGCGCACGCTGCACCAGTCACTGGCGGGGCTGCGCGACATGACGCTGATGCAGACCGCGCCCCGCGACCGCTCGCCGGTACTCACCTTCGTCGAGCCGTCCGACGACGCGCTCATCGAGGAAGGGATCGCGCGCGAGCTCGACCGCGGCGGGCAGGTGTTCTTCGTTCACAACCGCATCGAGACGATCGAGGCCGTGAGCGACCACGTGAAGCGTCTGGTCCCCCGCGCCCGCGTCGCGGTGGGCCACGGGCAGATGCGCGAGCGCGAGCTCGAGGACGTGATGCGGCGGTTCGTGAACGGCGAGGTCGACGTGCTCGTGTCGACGATGATCGTCGAGAGTGGGCTCGACGTGCCGAACGCCAACACCATGTTCGTGAGCCGCGCCGACTACTTCGGCCTCGCGCAGCTTTACCAGCTCCGCGGCCGCGTCGGCCGCTCGCATCGGCGCGCCTACTGCTACCTCCTCGTCCCCGACAACGTGGACGAGGAGGCCGAGCGCCGGCTGCAGGTGCTTGAGCACCACACCGAGCTCGGATCGGGCTACCGCGTCGCGTTGAAGGACATGGAGCTGCGCGGCGCCGGCAACCTCCTCGGTCCCGAGCAGAGCGGGTTCGTGCACGCCGTCGGGTTCGACATGTACCTGCGCATGCTCGACGAGACGGTCAAGCGCGTAGTGCGCGCGGACGGCGCCGCCAAGCTCGTGCCCGCCGACGTCTCGCTCGACGTGCCGGCGTACCTGCCCGACGCCTACGTTCCGTCGCAGGAGGCGAAGCTCGACGTCTACCGGCGGCTCACCCGGCTTACCGACGCCCCGGAGATCGAGGCGCTCGAGGCCGAGGTGCGCGACCGCTTCGGCCCCCTCCCGCCAGCCGCCCAGGCCTTTTTCGCCGCGGCCACGCTCCGCGTCGTCGGCGGCGCGCTCGAGATCGAGGGAGTCCTTGTGCGCGGGAACGAGGCCCGTATTACTTTTCGGGACACCGCCGTCCCCAGGATGAAGGGGCTGTCGGCGGCATTCCACGAGGTCCAGTTCCAGGCCGAGGTGCGCCGCGCCCATCCGCTCGCGCTCAAGTTGACGCGGTTGGGCGGCGCGGAGATCCTGGGGGGCCTCGTGAGAGCATTGCGGAGCTTGATCGCGTAGCGCCGCTCTGCCCAAGCACAGCGGTGCGTGGTGCGTGTTACGTGCGAGGGCCGCTCAGTCGGCCCCGGGGCGCGGGCGCGTCCCGAGCGGCTCTGAACACGCAACAGGCAACACGCACCACTTTTCATTTTCCCTTTCCGGAGTTGCGCCAAGCATGAAGAAGCAGGTTCTCGCCGTCGTCGCCGCGACCGTCGCGCTCGCGGCCTGCGATGGTTTCAAGGAAGCGATGACCGCGCACGTCGACGTCGTCGCGCGGGCCGGCTCTCAGGAGCTCAGTGTCACGCGCCTCTCGGACCTGCTCGGCAACTCCAAGGTGCCGCTGCGCAAGGACGTCGCGAAGGCGGTCGCCGAGCTCTGGGTCAATTACCAGCTCCTCGGCAAGGCCGCGGCGCAGGGCGACTCGCTGAACAGCGCCAAGGTCGTCGACCAGGCCATGTGGGCGGCGATCGCCAACGCCCGCGCCAAGAAGTGGTACGACATCGTCTCGAAGAACTTCAACACGGGTGATGCCTCCGCTGCTGAGTCGCGCTACGCCCAGGGCGACATTCTCGCCGCGCGCCACATTCTGCTGATGGTCCCGCAGGAGGGCCTCTCGACGGCCGCCAAGGACTCGATCCGCCGCAAGGCGGAGGCGCTCCGCACTCAGGCGACCGCCGCGAACTTCGCGGAGCTCGCCAGCAAGAACAGCATGGACCCGGGCTCGAACAAGCAGGGCGGCCTCTACCCGGCGTTCGCGCGCGGCACCATGGTGCCTGAGTTCGAGAAGGCGCTGCTCGCCCTCAAGCCCGGCCAGATCTCGCCGGTAGTCCAGACGCAGTACGGCTACCACATCATCTACCGGCCGGCGTTCTCCGAGGTGAAGGACCAGGTCGTGGCCGCGGCCGACGAGCGCGGAAATCAGGCCGCCGAGAGCACCTACTTCGCGAAGCTCGAGAATGCCTCCAAGATCCAGATCCGCCCGGATGCCCCGAAGACCGTCAAGACGGTCGCGGCCGACCTGGCCGGAAACATGAACAACAAGACCGTGATCGCTACCTCGACGGCCGGCGACCTCACGGCCGGCCGCGTCGCCATGTGGATCGCGGCCTACCCGCCCCAGGCCCAGCTCACGCAGCAGATCGCGAACGCGCCGGACTCAGTGATCCCGAACCTCGTGCGCAACTTCCTCCGCAACGAGCTGTTCCTGCGCCAGGCGGATAGCGCCAAGGTCACGCTCGACACTGGGGAGCTGAACGGGATTCGCCGGAACTTCTCGACGATGGTCGGGCAGACCTGGATGGGCCTTGGCGTCGACCCGAAGGTGCTCGCCGACAGCGGCAAGACGCCCGCCGCCCGCGAGCGCGTGGCCTCGGCGCGGATCGAGGACTACATGGACAACCTGTTCATGCGGGACGCGCGCTTCGTCGACGTGCCAAAGCCGGTCGAGCTGGCGCTCAAGGAGAAATACGAGGGCAAGGTCAACGAGGCCGGCCTGGACCGCGCGCTGGAGCGCGCCACCAAGGTCCGCGCGACCGTCGACTCCACCCGCGCTGCCCAGCAGCCAAGTTCAGTCGTGCCGATGCCGCGCCCCGGTCAACAGGGTCAGCCCGGGCAGCAGCCCGGGCAGCAGCCGGGGCAGCCCCAAGCGGGGCAGCCGCAGCCCGGCCAGGCTCAGCCACGTCCGGCACAGCCCGGGCAGGCGCAGCCGCGTCAGGCGCAGCCCGGCCAACCCACGCAGCGTCCGGCTACCCCACCCAAGCAGCCGTGAGCGGCGGCCACCGCTGATTGCGTAGCGATCGATCGTGAGCGGGGGGCGCGCGGGACTGCCAACACGGCGCCGCCCGCCCCCCGCTCCCGACTGTCGCACGTCTCGTCTCACGCCTCCGTTTTCACGGTGCCTGCATCACCGGACCTCGCACCCGCGCGATGGGTACAGTAGCCCCATGAAGACTTCACTCGTTGCCGCGTTTTGCGTCGGCCTGGCCTCGGCCGCCGCCGCTCAGCAGCCGACCCCGGCCACCCCTCCCGCGCCCGCGACGCCGGTCGTGCCATCCGACAGCACGGCGGCCGCCGCCGCTGCGGTGCCGGCGCGCACCGACAGCACGACCCAGCCGCTCCAGCCTCCTCCGCTCGGTCAACCGGCGGCGGCCGCGGCGCCGATCGCCGATCCCGGATCCGCCCCCGGGGCGTCCCCCGCAGGCGAGTTCGCCGTAGACCGAATCGTCGCCGTCGTCGGTGACGAGCCGATCCTCTGGAGCGACGTGCAGGAGGTGCTTCTCCAGCGGCGGGCCCAGGGTCTCCAGCTCCCGGAGGACTCCGCGTCCTACCTGAAGCTCGCCGAGCAGGTCGTCAACGAACTAGTCGACGAGCACCTGCTCATCGAGCGAGCGAAGGCCGAAAAGATCGAAGTCACGGACCAGGACGTGGCGAGCATGGTCGACCAGCAAGTGAAGACCGTGCGCGACCGCTTCCAGAGCGACGCCGAGTACCGCGAGGCGCTCCGTACGAACGGGATCGGCACGCCCGAGGAGTACCGCCGCAGTCTGGTCGATCAGGCGAAGAAGCAGGCCATGCAGCAGCGCCTGATGAGCAAGATGCGGCAGGACGGAAAGGTGATTCCGGTCGCGGTGACGGAGCAGGACGTGACCGCGGCCTTCGAGAAGACAAAGGACCAGCTCCCCAAGCGCCCCGCCACGGTGACGTTCCGCCAGGTCATCGTGTCGCCGCGCGCGTCGGACGTCGCCCGCGCCCGCGCGCGCGCCAAGGCGGAGTCGCTGCTCGTGGAGATCCGGAACGGAGGGAACTTCGAGCAGATCGCCAAGCGCGAGTCGATGGACGCGACGACGCGGGAGACCGGCGGCGACCTCGGTTGGAACCGGCGTGGCAAGATGGTCCCCGAGTTCGACCGCATGATGTTCGCCCTGCCGCCGGGCCAGGTGAGCCCCGTCGTCGAGACCACCTTCGGGTTCCACATCATCCGCGTGGACCGCGTACAGCCCGCCGAGGTGAAGGCGCGCCACATCCTGATCCGGCCGGCCGTGGACTCCTCGGACGTCGCCCGCGCGAAGGTGCGGGCCGACAGCGTCGCCGCGCTCTGGCGAGCGGGGGCGAGCTTCGATTCGCTCGCCGCGAAGTACCACGACCCCGACGAGGAAAAGGTGATCGCGCAGCCGTTCCCGCGCACCGAGCTCCCGCCGTCGTACGCGACCGCCTTCGAGGGGAAGGGCGCGAACGCCATCACCGATCCATTCCCCATCGAGGACCGCCAGCGCGGGGTCCCCAAGTTCGTGGTCGCACAGATCACGAGTGCCGAGGAGGGCGGCGAGTACAAGGTCAGCGACCTGCGGACGAACATCCGCGAGCAGCTCGCCGAGGAGCGGTCGGTCCGCCGCTTCCTGGACGGCCTCCGCCGCCAGACCTACGTCTCGGTCCGTCTGCGAGAGCCGGCGGCTCGCTGACGCCCCGAACGCTGCCCACCGTGGCCGCCGCTCCCGACCGCGTGCGACTCGCCGTCACCCTCGGCGACCCTCGCGGCATCGGGCCGGAGGTGGTGCGCAAGGCGCTCGCCGATCCCCGCGTGACGCGCCGAGTCCAGCCCGTCGTCGTCGGCCCCGGCGGCACCGAGCTCTCCCCGGACGAGGACGTCGGGCGATGGCGCGCCGGTGGCGGCGCCGCGGCGGCGGGCCGCCTGGCGGGCCTCGCGATCGAGCGCGCGGTGCGTCTCGCGCAGTCGGGCGCAGTGAGTGGCGTCGTCACCGCGCCCATCGACAAGGCCGCGCTGCTCGCCGGCGGCTACGACTACCCCGGTCACACCGAGATGCTCGCCCAGCTCGCCGGCGCCGACGTGGCGATGATGCTCGCCTCGAGCACCCTGCGCGTCGTGCTCGCGACCACCCACATTCCCCTGCGCGACGTCCCGGACGCCGTCACGGGCGAGGCGATCGAGCGGGCGGCGCGCGTCACCCGCGACGGGCTGCGCCGCTGGTTCGGCATCGGCGAGCCGCGCATCGCGCTCTGCGCGCTCAACCCGCACGGCGGTGACGGCGGCCGCTTCGGCCGCGAGGACGACGACGTGCTGGCTCCCGCGGCCCGCCGCCTCGATCTGGCCGGCCCCTACCCGGCCGACACCGTCTTCGTGCGGGCGATGCGCGGTGCGTTCGACGCCGTGATCGCACCGTATCACGACGTCGGCATGACCGCGATCAAGGTCGCGTCGTTCGGCCACGCGGTGAACGTCACGCTCGGCCTCCCGTTCCCGCGCACGTCGCCCGATCACGGCACGGCGCTCGACATCGCCGGACGAGGCGTGGCCGACCCATCGAGCTTGGTCGAGGCGCTGCTCCTCTGCGCGGACATCGTCGAGCGGCAGCGACGCACGCTCGGCGTACCGGCCGCCTGACGACGCGGCCGGCCGCGACGCCAGTCCTCCCCATCCCATTCACGTCCAACATGCGCCGCCTGACGATCTTCGTTCCACTGCTCGCCGCCTGTGCCACGACCGCACGCCAGAGCGACGCGCCGCTCAGCATTCCGCCGGCCGTGGTGACCGCGCCCGACCCGGCCCCACGCGCCTGGGGCCCGGCCGGCGACGGCCTTGCGGCGGCCGACACCCTGCCGCAGCTCGACATTCGGCCGACGCCGGAGCCGGAGGCGGTCGCGCGCATCGTGCGCGAGGGCACGACGAACTCGCATGCGGCGGCCGATCTGCAATACCTGACCGACGTCATCGGGCCGCGGCTCACCGGCACCCCAGCGATGCGCCGCGCGAACGATTGGACGGCGGAGCGGTTCCGCGCGTACGGCATGGACAGTGTCTGGCTGGAGCCGTGGCCCTTCGGCCGCGCCTGGGAGCGCGGGCCGATGACGCTCACCCTCGTCGCCCCGCACCGGCGCCAGCTCGTCGGGTACTCGTGGGCGTGGGCGCCGGGCACGAACGGGCCGGTGACGGGCGACGTCGTCTACGTGGACGCGAAGACCGAAGCGGACTTCACTCGCCGCTTCGCCGGCACGCTCGCCGGCAAGTGGGTGATGACGAGCCCCCCACAGCCGGTACCCAACCCCGACGGCCCGCCGCTCACCGCCGCCGACTCGGCCCGCGTCCGCGCCGCCATCCGCGAGCTGTACGCGCCGCCCACTGACTCCGCGGAGCTCGCGTTCCGGCAGCGGCGGCTCTCGCTCATCGCCCGGGAGCCGATCGCGGGGCTGCTCCGTGACGGGGCCAAGGAGTTCGGCCTCGTGACGATGAGTGGGTCGCCGGAGAGCATCTACCCGATGCCGTTCCTCGTCGTGTCGCACGAGGACTACGCCCAGTTCCATCGCGTGCTCGCGCTGGGTGAGCGCGTGGCGCTGCAGGCCGACGTTCGCAACACCTTCTCGAGCCAGCCGGTGACCGCGTACAACACGGTGGCCGAGATTCGGGGCTCGACCAACCCCGACGAGATCGTGCTCCTCGGCGCGCACTTGGATTCGTGGGACATCGCGACCGGCGCGACCGACAACGCGACCGGCTCGATCGCCGTGCTCGAGGCCGCACGCATCCTCAAGGCGTCGGGCGTTCGACCGCGGCGCACGATCCGCTTCGCGCTGTTCAGCGGCGAAGAGCAGGGGCTCTACGGGTCCGAGCGGTACGCGGCCGCGCACGCCGGCGAGCTACCGAAGTACCAGGCGGTGCTCGTGCTCGACAACGGCACCGGGCGCATCACCGGCATGTCACTGCAGGGCAGGGCGGAGCTGCACGACGCGTGGACGTCGCTCCTCCAGCCGGTGAGCGCGCTCGGGCCCTTCCTCGTGCAGGCGCGGAACAAGGGCGGCACCGACCACTTGCCGTTCCTTCCCTACGGGGTGCCCGCCTTCAACTTCGACCAGCTCTCCCGTGGCTACGACCACACGCACCACTCGCAGGTCGACACGTTCGACCACGCGGTGACCGAGGACGTGGCCCAGGCGGCCACGGTGATGGCGGCGACCGCCTACCAGCTCGCGAACCTGCCGGTGCTCTTGCCCCGGGGGCAGCGGCGCGCGAATTAAGGGCGGCCCTCTGAACGGCGGCTCTCGGCGCTCGGAGTACTGCGGCTCTCCGCTCTCGGCTCTCGGCTGGGGCGGTGAAGGGCAGGAACCGCTCGGCGTGCGGCACGCCCTCCCGCCGGTCACCGCAGTAGCCGAGCGCCGAGCGCCGAGAGCCGAGAGCTGTCGTTTAGCGAGCCGCCCTTAAGCTCCCCCGTCTCCGTCTGCTCGCGCGCTTCCGCGGCGATCGCCGGCCGAGTGCAGGTCGACCGCGAGCGTCTCGATGCGCCGGCCGGCCATCTCCTGCACGCTCAGCACGGCGCCCCCGGCGGAGACCCGGTCGCCGATGACCGGGAGGCGGCCGAGCGCGCCGAACACGAAGCCGCCGACCGTCGTGTAGTCGTCGTCAGGCAGCGCGAGGCCGAAGCGCTCGTTCAACTCGCCGATGTGCGTGGCGCCCGGGACGAGCACCTGACCGGCGGCCGCGGCGGTCGTCGCCGGCTCCGGCTCGTCGTACTCGTCGAGAATCTCGCCCACGATCTCCTCAAGGAGGTCCTCCATCGTCACGAGCCCGGCCGTCCCGCCGTACTCGTCGAGCACGACGGCCATGTGCTCCTTGAGGCGCTTGAAGTCGGCGAGCACCTCCTCGACCTCGCGCGAGCCGGGCACCACGTGGACGTCGCGCATCAGCGCGCGCAGCTCGAAGTGCTCGGGCGGGTGGTGGAGCACGCGGAGCAGGTCCTTCGCGAGCACGAGTCCCACGACGTTGTCGATGGTGTCCTCGTACACCGGGTACCGGGAGAACCCGCCCTCGGCGATGGTGTCCAGCGTCTCGTCGAGCGTCGCGTCGATGTCGAGCGCGACGATCTCGGTGCGCGGCGTCATCACCTCGCGCGCGTTCTTCTCCGAGAACTCGAAGACTCCTTCGATCAGGTCGGCGTCCTGTTGCTGCAGGGCGCCGCCCTCCTGGCTCTGCTCGACGAGCATGCGCAGTTCCTCGGGCGAGTGCACGCTCTCCTCGGCGAGCTCCGAGGGCTGTCGGAAGGCGCGCAGGACGAGCCCGGCCGAGCGGTTGAGCAGGAACGTGAACGGCGCCATGATCCAGGCGAACGCCATGAGCGGCGGGGCGAGCCACCGCGCGAACTGCTCCGGGTGGTTGAGCGCGGCGGCGCGGGGGGCGAGCTCCCCGAATACCACGTGCATGTAGGTCACGGACGCCAGCGCGACGGTGGCGCCCGCCGTCGCCCGAAGCGAGACTTCGACGATCGGGGGGAGGTTGGTGACGAACCAGTGCTCGAGCAGCTCCCCAACGGCCCCCTCGGCCACCCAGCCGAGCCCCAGGCTGGCCAGGGTGATGCCGAGCTGGCTCGCCGAGAGCATCCGCGCCAGGTTCGACATCGCGCGGACGGCGAGGCGTGCCTTTCGGTCGCCGGCGCGCGTCATCGCTTCGAGCCGCGTGCGCCGGGCGCGTACCAACGCGAACTCGGCGGCCACGAAGAAGCCGTTCAACAGCAGGAGCACGAGGATGGCAGCGAGCCGACCGATCACCCGCTCAAGTTACGACCTCGGCCGGGAGCCCCGCCAGTAATGCACCTGCACGCCCACGGCCCGGGACACCACCACGGCGTCGGCTCCGGCGCGGCCGCCCACCACGGCCACGCCCACGGCGAGGGGTGCGGAGCGCACACGGACTACGGCCACGGGCAGATGCGTCAGCTCCGGTTCGCGCTCGCGCTGACGGCCGGCTTCCTAGTTGCCGAGATTGCGGGCGGGCTCCTCTCGAACTCCCTCGCGCTCCTCGCCGACGCCGGGCACATGCTGACCGACGTCGGAGCGCTCGGGCTCTCGCTGTTCGTGGCCTGGTTCAGCCGTCAGCCGGAGAATCCGCGCAAGACGTACGGCTACCTGCGGTTGGAGATCCTCGCGGCCTTCCTCAACGGCGCCACGCTCCTTCTGATCAGCGCGTGGATCCTCTGGGAAGCGCTCGCCCGCCTGCGGGCGCCCGAGCCGGTAGCAAGCGGGATCATGCTCGGCGTGGCCGCGGTGGGGTTGGCGGTGAACGTCGGTGCGGCGTGGGCGCTACACCCCGACGAGCACGCGAGCCTCAACCTGCGCGGGGCGTACCTGCACGTGCTCGGCGACCTGCTCGGGTCAGTGGGGACCATCGTGGCCGCACTCCTCGTGCGCTTCACCGGCTGGAGCGCCGCCGACCCTGTCGCCTCGATCATCGTGACCGCCCTCATCGTGCGGGGGGCATGGCGGCTGGTGCGCGAGAGCGTGGACGTGCTCCTCGAGTCCACGCCCGCGCACATCCCCCTCGGCGCCGTGCGGGCGCAGCTCGAGCGGATCCCCGGCATCGAGTCCGTGCACGACCTGCACGTGTGGACGGTGACGTCCGGCGTGATCGCGATGAGCGCCCACGCGATCGTGCGCGAGCCCGATCGCCAGCAGCACGTCCTCGAGCACGTGTACGACGCCATGCGCCT
>Ga0307415_100001746_pt1 | contig 10598 bp, 11 predicted proteins | sample DK1Cmetagenome_FD_204524 | JGI IMG/M metagenome (GOLD analysis project Ga0307415, IMG submission 204524) | Maize rhizosphere microbial communities from greenhouse at UC Davis, California, United States - DK15-C-2 | ecosystem: Host-associated > Plants > Roots > Rhizosphere > Soil | place: USA...
CTTGTACTTGCTGACGAGGTAGGCCTTCATGATCGGGTCCTCTGCGAAGGTTCGGTGGGGTGGGTCGGGGTTCCGTCTCAGAGGAACTCGAGCGCCCGCCTGACGAAGTCCTGGTGGAACTGGAACACCCCGCCGTGCCCGGCGTCGGGATACAGGACGAGCTGGCTGTTGGGGAGTCGTCGAGCGAGGTCGACGGTGTTGTTGGAGGGCACCATCTTGTCGCTGTCGCCGTTGATGGCGAGCACCGGCTGGTGGATGCTGGCGAGGTCGGCCGGCTGCTGGCGGCCCCATCGGTGGATGGCCCTGAGCTGGGCCCGGAAGGCGCCGACGGAGATGGCCTTGTCGCGGTCGCTGGTACGTTCCTGCAACCGGGCCAGGAACTCCTTGCCGGCTCGGCGCCCGTTGGGGGTTCTGGTGAAGAACAGGAACTGCTTGGGGTCCTGGCGGGTGAGCAGTCCTCGGGCGGTGTCCAGGTAGGAGATGCGGGTCACCTTGTCGATGCCTTCGCCGCCCGCCGGGCCAGTGCCGGCGAGGAGCAGCTTGCGCACCAGCTGCGGCTCGGCCTGGGCGATCACCTGGGCGATCATGCCGCCCATGGAGAACCCGAACAGGTCGACCTGCTCCAAGCCGAGGGCGCGGATGAAGGCGACGGCATCGGTGGCCATCTCCTCGATGGTCCTCGGGGTGGATCCGCTGGAGGCACCGACACCGCGGTTGTCGAAGGTGATGACCCGATGGGTGGCGGCGATGCCGTCCACGACTCGGGGGTCCCAGTTGTCCAGGACGGCGGCCAGGTGGGTGAGGAAGACCACCGGCACCCCCGTGCTCGGGCCGAGCTGCCGGTAGGCGAACTCCACGCTGCCGACGTTGATGGCCTGGGTAGGTGTGTCCTTCCAGGTCGTGTGCACTGCAGCACCCTGGGGCGCCTGGACCTTGCTCATCGTTGCTGCTCCTTTGACCACCAGGGCGGCCGTTGCGGTGCTGGGGTCTACTATACGAATCGTATAGTGGCAGGGACCTGGGCGTATGTCAACTCTCACTATACGTAACAGGTGGCGTGCGGCTACGGATCGTATGGCGATCCATGGCAGCTCCCGCTATGCTTGGGGGGTGCCGACCAAGACCTACGGGCAGATGTGCCCGCTCGCCCGCTCGCTGGATGTCCTCGGCGAGCGCTGGACGATGCTCGTGATCCGCGAGCTGCTGCTCGGTCCCAAGCGGTTCAAGCACCTTCTGGCGGTCCTCCCGGCGATCGGGAGCAACCGGCTCTCGGAGCGACTGCGAGGACTCGAGGATGCAGGGATCATCCGCAAGCGCACGCTCCCTCCTCCCGCCGGCGTCGCGGTCTATGAGCTCACCGAGGAGGGAGAGCGACTGCGCGATCCACTGATCGCCCTCGGGTTGTGGGGGCTCGATCTCCCACTCGACGATCGCATCAACCCCGAGACGGCTCGCGCGGAGCTCGTCGCGCTGTGCCTGGCCGGAACCCAGACGAGACTCCTGGATCCGCGTCGCCGCGAGACCTTCGAGTTCCACGTCGGCGACGAGGTGTTTCATTTCCAGCTCCGGCACGGCCGGTTCCTGCCCCGCTCCGGCCCGTCGCCGACCGACCCAACGGTACGGATTGCCTGCGATCTTCAGACCTTCATGGACCTCGCGCTGCGTGAGCTGACGCCGTCCCGCGCGCTCAAGGATGGCCGCGCGACGATCCTCGCCGGGTCGCGCTCGTCGCTAGCCGAGCTCTTCCGCGTGCTGGCCTACACCCCCCAGGCGCCGCTACCAATACACGCCTAGCGGCAGCCGCCGAGCACCGAGCACGGCATATGGGGGAATGCAGTGCCAGAAACCGGCAATCTGTTGCTCGCCTGCTCTATAGCCTCTGACCTGCGGTTTTGGGAGCTGGCGGGGGGACTCGAACCCCCAACCTGCTGTTTACAAGACAGCTGCGCTGCCGGTTGCGCCACGCCAGCGGGTGGGGAAAGGGTAGCAATCTAGGGGTGGTCGCGGCGGCGGCGGACTTCGAAGAGGGCGAGGGCTCCGGCGACGGAGGCGTTGAGGCTTTCGATGTGGCCGGACATCGGGATGTGCACCAGCAGGTCGCACGACTCTCTGACCAGGCGGTGGAGGCCGGTGCCTTCGCTGCCGACCACGATGCAGACGGGTTCGTCGGCGAGCTCGAGGGCGAACAGGCTGGCGTCGGCGGTGCCGTCGAGGCCGATGCACCAGACGCCGGAGTCCCGGAGCTGCTCGATGGCTCGGGCGAGGTTGGGGACCTCGGCGACGGGGAGGTGCTCGAGGGCGCCGGCGGAGGCCTTGACGGCCACGGCGGACAGGGGGGCGCTGCGGTGGCGGGGGAGGATGAGGCCGTGGCAGCCGGCGGCCTCGGCGCTGCGGGCGAGGGCGCCGAGGTTGTGGGGGTCTTCGACGCCGTCGAGGGCGAGGAAGAAGGGGGGCTCGCGGCCGGACAGGGGGACGGCCAGGAGCTCGGTCAGGCCGATGGGCTGGATGGGGGCCACGACGGCGAGCACACCCTGGTGGGCGCCGCTGCTGGCCTCGGCCTCGATGAGGGAGCGGGGGACGGTCTGGACCTCGACGCCGCGGCGCTGGGCCAGGTCGAGGAGGTCGCCGAGGGCGGCCCGGCCGGCCCCGGAGGCGAGCAGGATCCGGTCCACGGGGCGGCCGGCGCGCAGCGCCTCGACCACCGGTCGGCGGCCCTCGATCAGGGTCCGGCCGGGGCCGGGCCGGACGGCCTCGCGGGCGGCGTCGAGCTGGTCGCGGCGGCGGGACTGCTTGGCCCGGCGGGCGCCGGAGGCGGCGCGGCGCTTCTCGGACGGGGCCTGGGGGCGGCGGACCTCTCCCCCGCCAGGGCCCTCGTGGCCGGGGCCCTCCCGGCGACCGGAGCCGTCACGTCGGCCGGAACCGTCCCGGCGACCGTGACCCTCCCGGCGGGGGCGGCGGCCCGCGGGGCGGCCGCCTAGGGGATCAGGTGCCATCGGGGGCCGCCGGGGCGGTCCTCGACCCGGATGCCGGCGTCGGCGAGGCGGTCGCGGATGGCGTCGGCGGCGGCGAAGTCGCGGGCCCCGCGGGCGCGCTCGCGGAGGTCCAGCAGCAGGTCGAGCAGGGGGCGGAACGCGGCCGGGTCGGGAAGCTCGTCGAGCGGGGTGAAGCCGAGGCGGGCGGTCAGGTCGAGGAAGGTGACGAACCGCTCGCGGAGGTCGGCGGCCACCCCGGTGTCGCCGTGCTCGAGCTTGCCGATCAGGGGGTTGGCCTCGGCGACCAGCTCGAACAGCACGGCCAGGGCGGCCGGGACGTTGAGGTCGTCGTCGAGGGCGGCCTGGAAGCGGGCCCGCGGGCCGCCGGGGTCGGCGGCGTCCACGCTGGAGGGGCCAGCGTCGGGAGGGGCCGCCCCGGCCCCCGCCCCACCTGCCGGGGCCGAAGCCCCCACCATCGCCCCAGGGGCTGGGGTAGCGGCCATCACCCCAGGCGAGGAAGGGACGCCCCCCTCCCCAACCCCACCCTGCCCGCTCAGGGCCCGGGTGGCGTTGGTGGCGAACGTCGCCAGGCGGTCGTAGCTGGCCGCGGCGTCGGCCAGGACCTCCTCGGAGAACTCCAGGGGGCTGCGGTAGTGGGCGCCCATCAGGGCGTAGCGCAGCACGACCCCGCGGTGGCGGCGCAGCAGCTCCCGGGGGCTGACCACGTTGCCGACGGACTTGGCCATCTTCTCGCCCTTGAGCTCGAGGAAGGCGTTGTGGAGCCAGTAGCGGGCGAACGGCTCGCCGGTGGCGCCCTCGGACTGGGCGATCTCGTTCTCGTGATGGGGGAAGATCAGGTCCTCGCCGCCGCCGTGGATGTCGAAGCCGGTGCCCAGGTACTTGCTGGCCATGGCCGAGCACTCGATGTGCCAGCCGGGTCGGCCCGGTCCCCAGGGCGAGTCCCAGGTGGGCTCGCCGGGCTTGGCGCCCTTCCAGAGGGCGAAGTCGAGCGGGTCGCGCTTCTCCGGGTTGATCTCGACCCTGGCCCCGGCCAGGAGCTCGGCCGGGTCGCGGCCGGACAGCTTGCCGTACTCCGGCCACTTGGCCACGGCGAAGTAGACGTCCCCGCCGGCCTGGTAGGCGAGGCCGGCCTCGACCAGGCGGGCGATCAGCTCCAGCATCTCGGGGATGTGGCCGCTGGCCCGGGGGGCGATGTCGGGCGGGAGCGTCCCCAGGGCGGCGACGATCTCCTCGTACACCCGGGTCCAGCGCTCGGCGACCACGAACGCCTCCAGCGGGTCGTGGCCGGCCGCCTCGATGATCCGGTCGTCGACGTCGGTGTAGTTGCGGACGTACAGGACCTGGTAGCCGGAGGCGGTCAGGTGGCGGCGGAGCACGTCGAACACGACCACGTTGCGCAGGTTGCCGATGTGGGGCTCGCTGTAGACGGTGACCCCGCACAGGTAGATGCCGACCCGGCCCTCGTCGCGGGGGACGAAGGGCTCCTTGCGCTTGGTCAGGGTGTTGTGCAGCTGCAGGGCCACGGCGGGTCGGCTCCGGGTCGGGGTCGGGGTCGGACGAACTCGTATGCTACCCGCGCTGCGGCTGCTCAGCGGCCAGGCAGACGGCGGTGGCGGCGATCCCCTCGCCGCGGCCGCAGAAGCCGAGGCCGTCGGTGGCCTTGGCCGTGACCCGGACCCGGGCCGGTTCCAGGCCGAGGGCGCCGGCCAGGTTGGCCGCCATCTCGCCGGTCAGCTGCCCGAGGCGTGGCCGGTCGCAGAGCACGGCCACGTCCAGGTTGACCGGCGCCCAGCCGGCGTCCGCGACCAGCCCGGCCACCGTCCGGCAGAGGTCGATGCTGGAGGCGCCCTCCCAGCGCGGGTCGGCCGAGGGGAAGTGGTGGCCGAGGTCGGGCAGGCCGGCCGCGCCGAGCACGGCGTCGCAGGCGGCGTGGGCGGCCACGTCGGCGTCGGAGTGGCCCGCCAGGCCGAGCTCGAAGGGGACCACCACCCCGCCCAGGACCAGCGGCCGGCCGGCGACCAGCCGGTGGGCGTCGACGCCCTGCCCGACCCGCAGGGCCGGGATCACAACAGGCCCCGGCGCCGGCGGGCCAGGAGGGTCTCGGCCACGGCAAGGTCCAATGGGGTGGTCACACTGAGGTTCTCGGGGTCGCCGGGCACGAGCTGGACCCGGTGACCGGCCAGCTCGACCAGGGAGGAGTCGTCGGCGGCCTCGGCCCCACGGGCCACCGCCAGGCGGTGGGCCTCCTCCAGGACCTCGCGCACGAACAGCTGCGGGGTCTGCTTGGCCCGGAGCTGCTCGCGGTCGACGATGCCGACCGAGCGCTGGTCGTCGTCGACCTGACGGATGGTGTCGACCACGGCCACCCCGGGGACGACCCCGGCCACCCCGGGCTCGGCCGCCCGCAGCAGCTTCAGCAGCCGGTCGACCGCCCCCGGGCCGACCAGGGGCCGGGCCACGTCGTGGACGGCCACATAGCCGGGCCCGTCGGGCAGGGCCCGGAGGCCGGCGGCCACGCTGGCCTGGCGGGTCGGGCCGCCGGCGACGACCGCGCTCAGCTTGGTGAAGCCCTCCTCGGCGAGCAGCTTGGCCGTGGCCTCCATGGCGTCGGCGTGGCTGACCACGACCACGGCGGTGGTGCAGTCGTTGGCCTCGAGGGCCTCGACGGCCAGGGCCAGCAGGGCACGGCCGTCCAGGGTGGCCAGGGCCTTGGGCTCGCCGCCGCCGAGACGGCGGCCGGCACCGGCCGCGGGCACGACCACGCCCACCGCCGGGGTGGCGGTGGGCGTAGAGGAAGGCTGTGAGCTGGCTACGACTCGAGCGCCTCGTCCACCAGCAGGATGGCTTTGCCCTCGTCGCAGTGGCAGGCGAGCACCAGCTCGGAGACGAGGATCTGCCGGGAGCGCTGGAGCATGCGCTTCTCGCCGGCCGAGAGGCCCTTCTCGCGGTCGCGGACGGTGAGGTCGCGGACGACCTCGGCGACCTGGAAGATGTCGCCGGACTGGAGACGCTCGATGTTGCCCTTGAAGCGGCGGCTCCAGTTGCCCTGGGTCGAGGACTCCCCGGTGCGCAGGATCTCGAAGACGCCGTCGACGTCGTCGGAGCTGCAGACCTCGCGGATGCCGACCTCCTGGCAGTTGTCGCGAGGCACCATGAGGGTCAGGTCGCCATACGTCAGCTTGAGGACCAGGTACTCCCTGGTCTCGCCGCCTACCTCACGATCCTGGAGGCCCTCGATGACCGCGGCCCCATGCTGTGGGTAGATGACGCTGTCGCCGACCTTGAACATACGCGAAAACCCCTTCCCTCGAACGGTACAGATCCAGGATAACAGGCCGCAGGGGTTGCGTACAAACGAAGTCGCAGGTAGATGGCCTGATTGACGTAGGCAGACTCACTCATCGCCATCCCTCGGGGCGCCGTCGGCGAGCCGCCTGAGCCCTTCGGGCAGCAGCCGGGCCCGGCCGGGGCCGACGCCCTCCACCTCTTCGAGGTCCTCGGGCCCGACGGCGAGGATGACCTTGAGGGATCCGAAGCGCTCGACCACCCGCTCGACCGCCGACGGGGGCAGCTGCGGCACCCTGGCCAGGAGGCGGTAGCCGCGCGGGCCAACCGGGGCGTCCAGCGCCTGCGGGTCGCCGGTGAGGTCGATGGCCTTGGCCGCGGCGGCCGTGTCCGACAGCTCCTCGGGGGTGAGGCGGCCGAGCTCGGCCAGCACCCCGGCCACGTCCCAGCCGGGGCGTTCCCGCAGGTGGTCGCGGACGGCCAGGCGCTCCTCGTCGTCGACGCCGGCGTTCTGCTCCTCCAGCTGGAGCCGGAGCAGGCGGCCCTCCGAGCCCAGCTCGGCCACGTACTGCTCCAGCTCGCCGGCGACCCTGCGCACCAGCTCGGCCCGGCCGAGCAGGGTCAGGACGTCGCGCAGGGTCGCCTGGCCGTGCAGCTCGGCGGCGTCGAGGGCGGCGCGGGCCTCGTCGAAGCGGGCCCGGTAGTGGACCAGGGTGGCCACGGCCTGGTTGGCCCGGGACAGCACCGAGCCGACCTCCTCCAGGACGTGTCGCCAGTCCTCGACGTAGAGGGTGATGGTGCGCATCGAGTGGGACACCGAGACCACCGGGACCCCGGCCTGCCTGGCCACCCGCTCGGCGGTGCGGTGGCGGGTGCCGGTCTCCACCGTTGGGATGGCCGGGTCGGGCATCAGGTGGACGTTGGCCCAGAGGATGCGGCTGGCCGTCTCGTCCAGGACCAGGGCGCCGTCCATCTTGGCCAGCTCGGACAGGCGCTGGGCGGTGAACGGGATGTCGATCTGGAACCCGCCGGTGAACAGGGCCTCAACGGCCGGTGGGGAGCCGAGCACGATCAGGGCCCCGGTGTTGGCTCGCAAGATCCGCTCAAGGCCGGGGCGGAGGGCGGTCCCCGGGGCGACCTGGCGGAGGACCTCCAGCAGACGCCCGTCGAGGCTCACCGGGGCACCACCCCCAGCTTCGGCGGGCGCGGCGCGCCGGGCGGGGCTGTGGCCAGGACGGACAGGGACTCGGCGACCGAGCCGACCGGGTCGAGGTCGATCCCGCCGGCGGCGGTCCTGGCGCTGTCGGGGAGGCCGGTGGCCGGGACCAGGGCACGCCGGAAGCCGAGCCGGGCCGCCTCGGCCAGCCGCCGCGGGAGCTGGGGCACCGGGCGGACCTCGCCGCCGAGGCCGACCTCGCCGATGGTGATCAGGTCGGAGGGGACCTGCCGGTCGCGGGCGGCCGAGGCCAGGGCGAGGCAGACGGCCAGGTCGGCCGCGGGCTCGGTGATCCGGACCCCGCCGGCGGTGGCGGCGAACACGTCGTTGCCGGCCAGGCCGATGCGGGCCCGGCGGTCGAGCACGGCGACCAGGATGGCCAGCCGGCCGGCGTCCAGCCCCTGGGCGGTGCGCCGGGGCACGGCCACCCCGGTGGGCACGACCAGGGCCTGGACCTCGGTGACGAGCGGCCGCCGGCCCTCCAGGCTGACCGTGCAGGCGACCCCGGGCACCCCGGCCGAGCGGGCCGACAGGAACAGCCGCGAGGGGTCGGCCAGCGGCTCCAGCCCGGCCTCGGTCATCTCGAAGCAGCCGACCTCGTACGCGGGGCCGAAGCGGTTCTTGGTGCAGCGGACCAGGCGCAGGGCGTGGTGCTGGTCGCCCTCGAAGTTGAGGACCACGTCGACCAGGTGCTCCAGGGTCTTGGGGCCGGCCACCGCGCCCTCCTTGGTCACCTGGCCGACCAGGAAGGTGGCGATCGAGCGCTCCTTGGCCAGGCGGACCAGCTGGGCGGCGACCTCGCGCACCTGGCCGACCCCGCCGGGGGCGCCGGCCAGCTCAGGGTCGGCCACGGTCTGGACCGAGTCGACCACCACCACCGTCGGCTTCACCTGCTCGATCAGGGTCCGGACGGCGCCGAGGTCTGTCTCGGCGGCCAGCAGCAGCCCGGGGTGGAGCGCGTCGAGGCGCTCGGCGCGCAGGCGGACCTGCTCGCGCGACTCCTCGGCGCAGACATAGAGCACCGGCCCGTCGGCGGCCAGGCCGGCCAGGACCCCGAGCAGCAGGGTCGACTTGCCGATGCCGGGCTCGCCGGCCAGCAGCACCACCGACCCGGGGACCAGCCCGCCGCCGAGGACCCGGTCGAGCTCCTCCACGCCGGTGGGGCGGTGGGCGCCGGTCTGGGCGGCGACCTCGGTGATCGGGACCGGCGGGCTGACCGGGCCGGACGCCCTGGCCGGGGCGGTCCGCTCCAGCACCTCCTCGACCAGGGTGTTCCAGGAGCCGCAGGTCGGGCAGCGGCCGACCCAGCGCGGGCTGGCGGCCCCGCACTCGGTGCAGGCGTAGGCGGTCCGGACTGTCTTGGCCATGTTCGAAGGTCGCCCCCGCCGTCGAGGCGCCGGCAGGCGCCCTCACCAGGCCAAAGGCTAGCACGCGACGACGACAATCGAATGTCGTCCACAATGGGGACATGGAGCGCACGCCCGGACCACGGGAGCTGGTGGCCCTGCTGGCCGAGCCGGACCGGCTCAAGGCCCTGGCCGCGGTCGCCCTTGGGGCCAATGCCCTGCCCGACGTGGCCGAATACGCCGGCCTCCTGCCCAAGACGGCGGCCAGGGCGGTGAGCCGGCTGATGGCCGGCGGCCTGCTCGAGGGCGGCAGCGGCGCGGGCTACCGGGTCCGTTACGAGACCCTGCGGGAGGCGGCCCGGCCGCCGGCCGAGGAGTCCGAGCCGGCCGAGGAGTCCGGGAACGAGGTGCTGCGCCGCTTCATCCACAAGGGGCGGTTGCTCTCCGTGCCGGCCGCGTACAGCAAGCGGCGGGTCGTCCTCGACCATCTCGCCGGGCTGTTCGAGCCTGGGCGGCGCTACCCCGAGCCCGAGGTCAACGAGCTGCTGGGGCGCTACCACCCGGACTACGCCATGCTCCGGCGCTACCTGGTCGACGACGGCCTCCTGGACCGGGCCGACGAGCCGGCGCCGTCCGGGACGCGGACGGTCAAGGTCTACTGGCGCACCGGCGGCACCGTGGACATGGCCGGGCCTACTTCTTCCTGAACCGCTCGCTGGCCTCGGCGAAGGTGGCGGTCAGGGCGTCGCTCAGGGAGCTGGCGGCCTTCCTGGTCTGCTCCCCGACCTGGGGGTCGCGGACGGCGTCGCCGAGGGCGCTGAACGCCTGGTCCAGCGACTCGGTCAGCTTCTGGAGGGCGTCGTCGACCTTGCGCCGGTCGGCGTGCTCCTGCCCCTGCCCTTCGGCGGCCTGGGGCCTCTGGCCCTCGGCGGCCTGGGGCGCCTGGGCCCGCTCGGGCCTGGGCCGCGCGTCGTAGTGCTGCTTCACCTGGCGTCCCAGGGCCTTGAAATCCTCCCCGACCTGGTCCCAGGCGGCCTTGCTCTCAGCCATGGCTCTGCTCCTTCCCTCTCCCTCCCAGCTTACGCGGGCAGGCGCAGTCTGCCGTCGGGGCCGGTGGCGACCATGCCCTCGGCCTCCAGGCGGGCCAGGAGGGTGTCGAACCAGCCGGCGGGCCGTCCGGCGGCGGCCGCCTGGACGGCGTCGGCCAGGCCGGCCCGGTCCAGGCCGTCGTCGGCCGCGGCCAGGGCCCGGACCACCGCGCCGCGCCAGCGCCGGTCGGAGGTGGCGAACGGCGCCTGGGCCCTTGGCCGGGGCGGCGGGGCGGCCGGCCCGAGGGCCCGCCAGCGGCAGCTGAGCTCCAGGGGGCAGCCGTCGCAGCGGGGCCGGGGCCGGCAGTGGAGGGCGCCGACGTCCATCAGGGCCGACGACCAGGTCCAGGCGCGGCCCGAGGGGTCGTGGGCGCCCACGGGGATCTCGGCGCGGTCCGCCGCCGCCCCGGCCGCGGGCGGGAGGGCCTGGTCGGCCAGGCGCTGGCGGGCCGCCGGGGTGAGCTCGGCCGGGTCGGCGCCGGCCAGCGACCTGGCCAGGACCCGGGCCACGTTGGTGTCCACCGGGGCGACCCGCAGGCCGAGGGCGAAGCAGGCCACCGCCCGGGCCGTGTAGGGGCCGACGCCGGGGAGGTCGGCCAGCTCCTCGACCGTGCCCGGCCAGCCCCCACGTTCCTCCACCGCCTGGGCGGTGGCCCGCAGAGCCAGGGCG
>Ga0307415_100001747_pt1 | contig 10595 bp, 8 predicted proteins | sample DK1Cmetagenome_FD_204524 | JGI IMG/M metagenome (GOLD analysis project Ga0307415, IMG submission 204524) | Maize rhizosphere microbial communities from greenhouse at UC Davis, California, United States - DK15-C-2 | ecosystem: Host-associated > Plants > Roots > Rhizosphere > Soil | place: USA...
CTCCAGCGACCCGGGCGGCCGCAGCTCGTCGAGCGGCCAGCGCGCGCGCGCGCGCACCGCGAGGTCTTCGTGCTCGCCGGCGGCGAGCCGGTGATGACCCGCCAGCGCGATCATCGCCGCATTGTCGGTGCAGAACTCGGGTCGCGGGAAGAAGGCGCGGCCGCCGGCGTCCGCGACCTTGCGCGTCAGTGTCCCGCGCAGCCGCCGGTTGGCGCCCACGCCACCGGCGACGACGAGCGCATCGAGGCCGGTTGCGCGCAGCGCCCGCAGCGATTTCGTCACCAGCGTGTCTACGATCGCGTCCTCGAACCCGCGCGCGACATCCGCACGTGCCGCGTCGTCGAGCTCGCGGCCGCGCACGGCGACGACGACCGCCGTCTTGAGCCCGCTGAAGCTGAAGTCGAGGCCGGGCCGGTCGAGCATCGGGCGCGGGAATTCGAAGACCCCGGCTCGACCCTGCTCCGCGAGGGCCGCGAGCGCGGGTCCCCCGGGGTAGCCGAGGCCCAGGAGCTTCGCCGTCTTGTCGAAGGCCTCGCCGGCGGCGTCGTCCTGCGTCTCGCCGAGGATCCGGTATTGGCCAACGCCCCTCACTTCGACCAGCAGCGTGTGTCCGCCCGACACCTGCAGTGCCACGAAGGGGAAGTCCGGCGCGCCGGGCTCGAGGGCGGGCGCCAGCAGATGCCCCTCCAGGTGGTGGACGCCGATGACCGGCACGCCCCGGGCATAGCCGAGCGCACGGGCGAGGCAGGCCCCGACCAAGAGCGCGCCGATCAGGCCGGGACCCGCGGTATAGGCAATCCCGTCAATGGCTTGCAGCGCGATGCCGCTCTCCGCGATCGCCGCTTCGACCATGGGCAGGAGGCGCTCGATGTGGTCGCGCGACGCGAGCTCCGGCACCACCCCGCCGTGGCGGCGGTGCAACTCGACCTGGCTGAAGACCCGGTTGGCCACGAGGCCTTTTTCGCCGTCGTAGAGCGCAACCGCGGTCTCGTCGCAGGAGGTTTCGATGCCAAGAACCAACATAAGGCCAGGTCTTTGATTTTCCGGGGGCGGGTCACTACAATTCCGGCCCTTTCCCCGGGCCTTCCGGGGACGTACCGGGAGCGTCGAGGTCAGAATGCCGAGCGTCCGTATCCGCGAGAACGAGTATTTCGACGCCGCCCTGCGTCGTTTCAAGCGCGCCTGCGAAAAGGCCGGCGTCCTCACCGAGCTGCGCCGCCGGGAATTCTACGAAAAGCCGACCCAGGAGAGGAAACGCAAGAAGGCTGCCGCCATCAAGCGGCACCTCAAGCGCGCCTCGCGTGACGGCGGCCGCAGCGCGGCGCGCTGATCCCGGGATGGGCCTGAAGGCGCGCATCACCGAGGACATGAAGGCGGCGATGCGGTCGGGAGAGAAGGATCGGCTCTCCTGCATCCGCATGCTCCAGGCCGGCATCAAGCAGCGCGAGGTCGACGAGCGCATCGAGCTCGACGACACCCAGGTCCTCGCGGTCATCGACAAGATGATCAAGCAGCGCAAGGAATCCATCGCGCAGTTCCAGGCAGGCAACCGCGCGGACCTCGTGGCGAAGGAATCCGCCGACATCGAAGTCCTCAGCGGCTACCTGCCCGCGCAGCTCGGCGCCGCCGAGCTCGACGCGATGGTCAAGGACGCGATCGCCGCGACCGGAGCCGCCTCCATGAAGGACATGGGCAAGGTGATGGGCATCCTGAAGCCCAAGGTCCAGGGCCGCACGGACATGGGCGCCCTGTCGGCGCGCATCAAGTCCGCGCTCGGCGGCTGAGCATGTCCCCCAGCCGGATCCCGGACGGCGGCGAGCGCGGGCACATCGTCCCGATCGGCGGCGCCGAGAACAAGGAAAACGACCCCAAGATCCTCGCGCGTTTCGTGCGGGTCTCCGGCGGCGAGGACGCGGACATCGTCGTCATCCCGACCGCGAGCCGCGCGCACGAGACCGGCAGCCGTTACGAGAAGCTGTTCCAGGAACTCGGCGCACGCCGCGTGGACGTGATGGACTTCGACACCCGCCGCGATTGCCAGGAGGCGGGCCGGCTCGAGCGCCTGCAGCGCGCGACGGGCATCTTCTTCACCGGCGGAAACCAGCTGCGCCTGACGACGCTGCTCGGCGGCACGCCGGTCGCGAAGCTGATCCGCGCGCAGAACGCCCGCGGCGTCACCGTCGGCGGCACGAGCGCCGGCGCGTCGATACTTTCCGAGCACATGATCGCCTACGGCGACGACGGCGCCACCGCGATCGCCGGGAGCGTCCGCCTCGCGCCCGGGCTCGGGCTCACGAACCGCTTCATCATCGACCAGCATTTCCGTGAGCGCGACCGGCTCGGCCGGCTGATCACGGCCCTCGCCTACAACCCGTTCGCCGTCGGGCTCGGGCTCGACGAGGACACCGCGGCGTTCATCGGCCCGGACGAGACGCTCGAGGTCGAGGGCACGGGCGGCGTGACGGTCGTCGACGCCTCGCGGGTGAGCTTCTCCTCGGTCGACGCCGTGACCGAGGGCCAGCCGATCTGCATCCTCGGCCTCATCGTGCACGTCCTGACAGCGGGCGCCACGTTCAACCTGCACACGCGGCAGGCGTCCTCGACCGCGCTCGTCCAGTCGCGCGACTGAGCCCCGCGGCCTAGAAGCCCCGCAACTGCAGCGCCTCGGAGACGCGCATCCGCGCCGCCGCGGTCTTCATCGGGAACGACCGGAAGAAGTCCTCGCGCGTCAGCGCCGGGTTGCGCTCGCGAACGTTCGCCGCCCAGGCGCCGGCGGCCGCCTCGTCGCCGGCGATCGCCTTCGTCGCGCAGGCGATCATCGCGATGAGCACATGCGCGCCCGGTGCGCGCGCCGCGCGCTCCGCCCAGCGCGCCGCCTCGGCATCCTCCCCGAGCACGAGGTGCGCGAACGCGCGAGTGCCCAGCATCCCGTAGTGCAGCGGGTCGAGCGGCGAGAGCCGCATCGCGAAATCGACGTGGCCGCGCCCCTCGCGGGCCTGGCCGGCGAGCGTCTCGGTCCAGGCACGCGCGTAGAAGCCCTGCGCATAGCTCGGGCTCAGCGCCGTCGCGCGTTCGAGCCAGGGCAGCGCGCGCTCGAGGTCGCCCTCGAGCCAGTAGCTGCGGCCCATCACGAAGTTCACGAACGGGTCCATGGCGTCGAGCTCGTAGGCGCGCGCCGCGAAGCGACGCGCCTCGTGCACCTCGCCCGCCACATCGTCGGTGTGCCTCAGGAACGCCGTCTGGAAGTGCACGAACGAGAGGCCCGCGTGCGCCCGGGCGAAGCCGACATCATCTGCGATGGCGCGCTGGAACAGCGCCGTCGCGGCGGCATTGTCCTGGCGGTTGAAGCGGTACATGTGCTGCAGGCCGAGGTGATAGGCGGACCAGGCGTCGAGGTTCTCGGTCACGCCGAGCCGCGCGAGCGATGCCTCGTGCATCGGAATCCGGATCTCGAGCGCGGTGAGGACCTTGTGCCGGATCTCCTCCCGCACGCGGTGCACGTCGTCGAGCAGGCCGCCGAAGCGCTCGGCCCACACGATCCTGCCGTCGCGCGTGTCGGCGAGCTCCACGGTGACGGTCAGCCGCTGGCCGCGGATCTCGACCGCGCCCGTCAGGCAGTAACGGACGCCGAGGAGCTTGCCGATCTCGCCGATGTCCGCGTCGGAGGCCCGCAGGCGGAACGACGAGCCGCGCGCCGTTACGAGCAGCCAGCGCAGGCGCGCAAGGTCGACGATGAGCTCGTCGGGCAGGGCCTCGGTGACGGCGGTCCAAATACCGGCATCGCCGACGAGCCGGAACGGCAGGACCGCGATCGACGGGCGGCCCGCATCCGCGCGCGCGGCCTCCTGCGCGGACGCGGGAGGCGCATCCTGCACCGCGCGCACGGGCGCGACGAATCGGAAACCCCGGCCGTGCAGGGTCCGGATGAGGTCCTGCCGCTCGCCGTCGTCCCCGATCGCCTGCCGCAGGGACTTGATGCGGCTCGCGACTGCCGCGTCCGTCACGACCCGGCCATCCCAGACTTTCTCGATGATCTCCTCGCGTGACACGAGCCGGTCGCGGTTCTCGACCAGGAGGGCGAGCAGCGCGAACACCTGCGGCTCGAGGGGGTGCAGCCGACCCTCGGCCCGCAATTCGACCCTGGCGAGATCCAGCTCGAAACCGGCAAAGCGGTAGATCACTGGCGCGAGCATAGAGCACCCGCCGGGCGGCCTCGCGGGAAACCTCCATGAAATCTCCATGACTTCTGCAAGCGCGGGCGGCAGCGTCCTGCCACGCTGTTCGTGGCGGCTGACACCGCCGATCCGGAACGCTCCACGACGGAGGAGTCATGAACACGAATGCCCCACGTACACGACAGGTCTCACTGCTCGCGGCCGCCAGCTGCGGCCTCGTGCTCGCCTCCATGCCGAATCTCGCGCAGGCCGCGGATGCGCGCGAGCCCGCGCTCGCGATCACCGCGGATGACGCCGGCCTCCAATGGGGGCCCTGCCCGCCCTTCCTGCCCGCCGGCTGCGGCATCGCCGTGCTGCACGGCGATCCGTCCAAGCCGAATGCCGACATCCTCTTCAAGGTTCCCGGGAAGTCGGACATCGCGCTGCACACACACAGCTCCGCCGAGCGCATCGTGCTCGTCGCGGGCGAGCTCCTCGTGACCTACGAGGGACAGGCCGAGGCGCGCCTCACGCCCGGAACCTATGCCTACGGCCCCGCCGGCCGGCCGCACGCCGGCCGCTGCGCCAGCGACGGGCCCTGCATCCTCGTGATCGCCTTCGAGGGCCCCGTGGACGCGATTCCCGCGGCGGCCAGCAACCCGTAACCGATCCACTTCCCCCAACGACTTCAAGGAGTCATCACATGCCACTCGTCACGATCGACGTCATCAAGGACGTATTTACCCCGAAGCAGAAGCAGGAGCTCATCGCCAAGGTCACCGCGGCGATGATCGAAGTTGAAGGCGAGGCGATGCGGCCCGTCACCTGGGTCCGCGTGCAGGAGTTCGAGCAGGGCGACTGGGCCATCGGTGGCAAGTCGCTGAAGGCCGCGGACGTCCACGCACTCGCCCAGGGCAAGGCCGCCTGAGACACGCTGACCGAGCGGATTCCGGGGGCGGCGGGCCTGGCCGCCCCCGGGCCTAAAAAAGGGCTGAAAAAGGGGACAGACCCCTTATCGGCCTGGTACTGGAATAACGGGTCTGTCCCGTTTTTTCAGCCGCGCCCGCGGTCCTGTGCGATCATGATCGGCCCGACCCGCTCCTGGTGACGGCCGTCCCGCATGCGCATCCTCGACCGCTCCATCTACGTCGGCCCGTCGCATTACGCGCGCTTCCCGGTCATCCGGCTGGAGCTGGACCTCGGCGAGCTCGAGGCCTGGCCCACGGGCCGCCTCGGCAAGGATTTCGTGGACCGGCTCGTCGCCGCCCTGCCCGGCCTCGCCGAGCACGGCTGCTCCTACCGCGAGCCCGGCGGCTTCATCCGTCGCATGAACGAGGACGAGGGCACCTGGCTCGGCCACGTGCTCGAGCACGCTGCCCTCGAGCTGCAGAACGTCGCCGGCGAGGACGTCACCTTCGGCAAGACGCGCAGCCTCGACCGGCCGGGACTCTACTCCGTCGTCTACGAGTATGCGGAGCGCGAGGAAGGCGTCGCCGCCGGCGAGCTCGCCATGCGCCTGCTCCTCTCGCTGCTGCCGGAAAAACTGCGGCCTGCGGGCAGCGTGCCGGACGGATGGGACTGGCCGACCGCGCGCGACGAGTACATCCGCTTCGCGCAGCGCCGCGCGCTCGGACCGTCCACCGCCTCGCTCGTTCATGCGGCCGAGAAGCGGGACATCCCGTGGCTGCGGCTCAACGACCAGTCCCTGATCCAGCTCGGGCACGGCAGGTACCAGCAGCGCATCCAGGCGACGGTCACCGGCCGCACGCCCCACATCTCCGTCGAGCTCGCGAGCGACAAGGAAGAGACGAACCGCATCCTCGCGGCGCTCGGACTCCCGGTGCCGCGCCAGGAGCTGGTGCAGAGCGAGCGCGAAGCCGTCCGCGCCGCCAACCGGCTCGGCTACCCGGTCGTGACCAAGCCCTACAACGGCAACCACGGCCGCGGCATTTCCATCCGCCTCACGAGCGACGCCGAGGTTGCCACCGGCTTCCAGCGCGCCAAGGAGCATTCGCGCTCCGTCATCGTCGAGACCTACCTCGAGGGCGACGACCACCGCCTGCTGGTGGTGAACGGCGAGCTGGTCGCGGCGACGCGCCGCACGCCCGGCCACGTGGTGGGCGACGGCCGGCACACGGTCACGCAGCTCGTCGAGATCGTGAACCAGGACCCGCGCCGCGGCGTCGGCCACGAGAAGGTCCTCACGCGCCTCGAAGTCGACGCGCAGGCCGAGATGATGCTGAAGCGCCAGGAGCTCACGGCCGATTCGGTGCCGGAGGCCGGACGCAAGGTGTTCCTGCGCTCGACGGCGAACCTCTCGACCGGCGGCACGGCGACCGACGTCACCGACGTGATCCACCCGGACAACCGCGACATGGCGGTGCGCGCGGTGAAGGCGATAGGGCTCGACGTCGGCGGCGTCGACTTCCTGTCGAAGGACATCACGCTCTCGTACAAGGAGATCGGCGGCGGCATCTGCGAGCTGAATGCGGCTCCCGGATTCCGCATGCACGTCGCGCCGTCCGAGGGCACGCCGCGCGATGCCGCGGGCCCCGTGATCGACATGCTGTTCCCGCCGGGCACGCCGTCCCGCGTGCCGATCGCGGCGATCACCGGCACGAACGGCAAGACGACGACCGCGCGCATGCTCGCCCACATCCTCAAGATGTCCGGCTACACGCCGGGCCTCACGACGACCGACGGCGTCTACATCGACGGCCAGCGCACGGTTGCCGGCGACATGACGGGCCCGGTGTCCGCGCGCATGGTGCTCGCCGACCCGCACATCGACGCCGCGGTGCTCGAGACGGCGCGCGGGGGGCTGCTGCGCGCCGGCATGGGCGTCTCCGAGGTCGACGTCGGCGCCGTGCTGAACGTGCAGGCCGACCACCTCGGCATGAAGGGCATCGACACGCTCGAGCAGCTCGCCGAGGTCAAGCGCGTCGTGGTCGAGGTCGCCAAGGGCTGCGCCGTGCTGAATGCCGACGACCCGCTCGTGCTCAAGATGTCCGCGCACACCGAGGCCGAGAACATCTGCTACGTGACGCTGAACCCGCAGCACGCGCTGGTCCGCGAGCACATCCGCGCGGGCGGCCGGGCCTGCGCGCTCGAGGCCGGCGTGAACGGCCAGATGATCACGCTGTACGACCGGGGCGGCCACATCCCGCTGCTGTGGACGCACCTGATCCCGGCGACGCTCGAGGGACGCGCGACGCACAACGTGCAGAACGCGATGTTCGCGGCCTCCATGGCCTTCTCGCTCGGCGTGAAGCTCGACGCGATCCGCCAGGGCCTCAGGACCTTCGACACGACCTTCTTCCAGGCGCCGGGCCGCATGAATGTCTTCAACGAGCACCCGTTCAAGGTGCTGTTCGACTACGGCCACAACGCGCATGCAGTCGGCATGCTCGCCGACCTCGCCGGGCGGCTCGACGTCTCGGGACGGCGCATCGTGGTGCTCGCCGGTCCCGGCGACCGGCGCGATGACGACCTCAGGGCAATCGCGCAGGCGGTCGCCGGGCGCTTCGACCACTACATCTGCCGGCGTGACGACAACCTGCGCGACCGCAAGCCCGAGGAAGTGCCGCGCCTCATGGCGGCGACGCTCCTCGCCGCCGGCGTGCCGCAGACCGCGATCTCCGTGATTCCGGACGAGCAGGAGGCGATCGATGCCGCGCTGCGCATGGGCAGGCCCGGCGACCTGCTGCTCGTGTTCGCCGACGCGCTCGTGCGCTCGTGGAAGCAGATCATCTATTTCCGGCCGCAGGGCGCTCCGGCACAGCCGGCCGCTCCGCTGCCGGCGGCCGCGCCCGTCGTCGAGGCACCGGCGGAAGCGGCCGCGCCGCTCTCACTCGATGGCCTGATCCGCGACGAGCGCGGCATTCGCTATGCCCCCGAGGCGTCGGACTGACGGACGTCGCCACAGCGCCCTGGGACGAATCGCGCCGCCTGACCGGCCACAACCGGTTCTTCGACGGCATGGGCGCCGTGCTCGAGACCACCGTGCGCGATTCCGCGATCCTCGCGGCCTGGCGGGAGCGCGCGCTCGCCGCCTGCGCGGAGCTGCGCTGGCCCGCGGCGAAGGCAAGCGCCGTTTCGCACGCCGGTGGCGCCTCGCTCGCGCTCTCCGCACCCGTCGACCAGCTCTTCACCGCCACCGAGGTCAACGAGTGGGCGCTCGCGGCATCGATCGCCGGGCACGATCCGTCGCAGGCGTCCTCGCTCGTCGCGGCGCTCGCCGCGGAGCAGCCCGAGGAGTCCGAGCCGCCGACCCTTGCGACGGCCGGTGCGCTGCTGCGGCTGCGCCGCAGGGCCGCGCTCGAGGCGAACCCGAAGCTGCGCGCGCTCATCGAGACCGCGCGTGCACGCGCGCTGCCCTGGCTCCTCGACGACGAGGCGTTGACGCTCGGCGCGGGCGCCGGGGGCCACAGCTGGCCGCTCATCGAGCTGCCGGAAGCCGCCTCCGTCGCCTGGAACAGCCTGCGCACGATCCCGATCGCACTCGTGACGGGCACGAACGGCAAGACGACCGTCGTGCGCCTGCTTGCGGCCTGCGCGAAAGCTGCCGGACTCGAGGCGGGCTACAGCTGCACGGACGGCGTCTTCGTCTCGGGGCGCGCACTCGGAACCGGTGACTATTCCGGGCCCGCCGGCGCGCGGCGCGTGCTGCGCGACGTCCACGCGGAGGCCGCGATCCTCGAAACCGCGCGCGGCGGCATCCTGCGGCGCGGGCTCGCCGTCCCGAACGCGGACGTCGCCGTCATAACCAGCATCGCCGCCGACCATTTCGGCGAGTACGGCGTCGACGACCTCGAGTCGCTGGCTGACGTGAAGCTCGCCGTCGCGCGGGCCCTCGACGGGCGCGGGCTCCTCGTCGTCAATGCGGACGACGCGGTCCTCGCACGGCGTGCGCCCGGGGCCGGCAAGCCGCTGGGCTGGTTCGCGCAGGACGCGGACGCGCCCCTCCTCGCGGCGCACAGGCACCGCGGCGGCGCGACGGCCGGCGTGCGCGCGGGCCGCCTCCTCCTGTTCCACGCCGGCACGGAACACGACCTCGGCGCGATCGCGGCGATGCCGCTCGCCGCCGGCGGACACTCGCACTTTAACGTCGCCAACCTCGCGACCGCCGCGCTCGGCGCGGCCGGCCTCGGCGTCGCGCCCGCGACGATCGCCGCCGTATTCGCGGCATTCGGCGCCAACCCCGAGGACAACGCGGGCCGGCTGATGCGCTACGAGCTCGGCGGCCTCAACCTGATCGTCGACTTCGCGCACAACCCGGCGGCGCTCGCCGGACTCGCCGATTTCGCGCAGCACCTGCGCGGCGCAGGCAGGCTCGCCCTCCTGCTCGGCCAGGCCGGAAACCGCGTCGATGCGGACATGGACCGGCTGGCGGCGGTGGCGGCCGCGGCGCGGCCCGATTTCGTAGTCGTGAAGGAGCTGGGCAGCTACCTGCGCGGCCGCGGCAGCGGCGAAGTGCCCGCGCTCCTGAAGCGCGCGCTCGCCGCAGCCGGCATCGCGCCGGAGACCGTGGCCGACGCACCGGACGAGGACAAGGCGGTCCGCCTCGCACTCGCCTGGGCGCGCGCCGGCGACGTCCTTGTGCTGCCGCTGCACTCGCGCGACGGGCGCGGCCACGCGCTCGCGCTCTTGGAGCGGTTGCGCCGCGAGGGCTGGAAAGCCGGCTCGCCGCTGCCCGCCTGATCGTTGCGGTATCGTTGGCCATGAGCGGCCGCATTCCGCAGGCATTCATCGACGAGCTGATCGCGCGCACCGACATCGTCGAGCTGATCGGCGGCCGCGTGCAGCTCAAGAAGGCGGGTCGCGAGTGGAAAGCCCGCTGCCCGTTCCACAACGAGAAGACCCCGTCGTTCTGGGTGAGCCCGGACAAGCAGTTCTATCACTGCTTCGGCTGCGGGGCGCACGGCACGGCGCTCGGCTTCCTGATCGAGCACGACAAGCTCCCCTTCCCGGATGCGGTCGAGGAGCTCGCCTCCCGCCTCGGCCTCGAGGTGCCGCGCGAGGACGGCGGCGCACCGCGTACGCGGCCGGGCGAGGACCTCTACGGCCTCATTGCGCAGGTCGCGCAGTTCTACCGCGATTGCCTGCGCGAGTCGCCGCGCGCGAAGCAGTACCTCGAAGGGCGCGGCATCACCGCCGAGAGCTGCGTGAAGTTCGCGGTCGGCTATGCGCCGGATGCCTGGGATTCGGTACTGAGGCGGTTCGGCGGATCAGAGGCGCGCGATCGCGCGCTGCTCGAGGCCGGGCTCGTAATCGAGCGCTCGGGCCGCGGCGAGTCCGGCCATTACGACCGGTTTCGCGACCGGGTGATGTTCCCGATACGCGACGCGCGCGGGCGGCCGATCGCGTTCGGCGGCCGCGTGATCGACGCCGGCGAGCCGAAGTACCTCAATTCGCCCGAGACGCCGCTGTTCCACAAGGGCC
>Ga0307415_100001749_pt1 | contig 10589 bp, 8 predicted proteins | sample DK1Cmetagenome_FD_204524 | JGI IMG/M metagenome (GOLD analysis project Ga0307415, IMG submission 204524) | Maize rhizosphere microbial communities from greenhouse at UC Davis, California, United States - DK15-C-2 | ecosystem: Host-associated > Plants > Roots > Rhizosphere > Soil | place: USA...
CCGGCATCCATGTGCATCAGCCTACAACATTGCCCGGCTGCGTGCACGGACACGCCTGTGATTGGAAGCGTGTGCGTTACAATAACGATTTCATGGCAGCGACCCCGGCCACCACGCATCAACCCGCAGATATCCTTCGGCTTGCGCCGGTAACGCAGGCCGCCAACGGTGTGTGCTACGCGTCTTCCGGTGAGATCACTGTTTCGGCAGATGACCTGGAACGCATGGTTACGGCCGTGCCCCACGCGATTGCCGCGTCGCTGCAACGGAAAGCATTCTATTTCGTGCCGCTCACGATTGTGCAGGGCGAGGACGTAACCATTGCCGACCGGTATGATGTCGCGCTCAGCGACCAAGCCGTGTGCCATCGCAACTTAAACCTCGGCGACGCACAGTGCGTATTTATTTCCACTCGCTTGATGGAAGACAAGTTCGCTGTCGGATTCGAATTTTTCATCAATGTAGGCCATGCATTCGTAGACCAGGCGGGAGTTTCGCAGGAATTCACGGACATTGCGCTGAAGCAGCTTGCAGATAAAGTGCGTGGGGAAACGTCGCTGGATGCGTACGAATTGCGAAAGATCGGAAGCTCTGGCGGGCCCGACAGCGAGAAGGCGAAGAACGAGTTCCTGCAGGCCGCGTTTGCGGACGCGATTGCTATTTACATGCTTTCACTCTACGTTGATGTGGATTACAACGAATTGCGCGAGCGAGACTACCCGCTGTTAGCTCCGACTGCGTTGGCCGAGCGACTGCGCAAGGTGGCGGAACTGTTTCCGCCTCCGCAGGGGTACGAGTTTGCCGTGTACCATCGCAGGCGCGCGTAGAGACAAGCTGTTTACTTAACCTGCGCGAGCACCGGAACTTCAATCACAGGAAAATCAGGGTCGTTAGTCGTAATCTTAATCACACCTTCGAATCGGCCGGCTGTGAGCTTATCGGGAACGACTTCGGCTACGATTTCATACCGGTCCTTCTTTTCCCCTTTCCGCTTGGTCAAGTGCAGGAAGGGTATGTTGGTTTCCGGAGTGATCTCAAAGTTGGAACCGTTTCGCTGGTAAATCATCAGCGACTGAGTAAGGAATGGTAGTTCCTCAGGTCTCGCCCTCACACTATTTCTATCTATCAAGCCAAACGTCAACGAATCTGGAAAAGTGTAAACACGAGCACGCACCTGTGTATTGACTGGAATTTTGATGGACGGATATTGCGCGTTCGAAGTTTTGAGCTCGATCGCATCCCGATACTTTCCTATCGGATTCGATTCAAGCGTCCGCACGGTTAGTTTGTAGCGCCGACCGGGCTCGAGCTCTTGCAATGATGTGCGAAAGCGTGTGCTCTCTCTTGCGACTTCCATCTTGTGCAATGGTTCGGTGTCGTAATTCACGATCTCAATCGACTGTTCTGCCGATTCACCCGTGGAAGCAGTGATGAAAAATGCCTGGAGCGGCTCGAAGTCGATCGCCTTTACGATTCTGCCTTGCACGCGAAATAACTTTGGACGTGAGCCTTCCTTGGCAAACTGGACGACAATCAGCCCTTCGAAGTCACCGCCGTTCCTGGGCTGGCCGAGGCGAACACTTACGCGACTGGTCTCGCCGGGCTGAACTACGCGTTTCATCGCAGTTACGGCGAGCGGCGGGGTCAGTTGCACCGTCTTGATCTCCAGGGGTTCGGCGCCGTCGTTGTGTAACTCGAAACTATGCTCGACCTCCTGGTCGCGACGTACCTTTCCGAAATCCCATACCGGCGCTTCCTGAATTTCTTTGCGGACGGTGGCAGCTTCGTTCTTACGATCTGCCTGCATCGCCGCTTCTTCGCATGGCAGCAACATCGCAATTGCCGCAAACACAAGGGCCTTCAACATAAATCGCCTAACGTACTCAGGATTGAAAAGGAAAACGAGCGGCTCGGAAACGTAACGCCGGCCGCTCGAAGTTCACCTGCTGACGAACGCTATTCTACAGGGCTGGTGAAGACCAACTGGGCGTGTGCCTTGCCGTTGGTACCCCAATCCCACCAATAGCCGTAATAGGCGCTGGAGAAGATCGGTACTCGAGCATCGCAAACGCCGTCAGCGATATCGCTGGTATCGACGCACATGCTGAGGAGTTCCTTGCTCCGGTTCACAAACTTCGGAGCGGTCTTCTTCGTACGCGTGAGTTCGACATTCTCAACGGAGCAGCGAACGATGTCGTCAGTGGTGTCGACAGTGCCGAGAGTGTCGACCGCGCAGGTTGCAACGTCAATTCCGGTGCCCGGCTTTCCAACCAGACGAATCCAAACCGCATACGCAAATGTCGGATCCGAAATGCTGGTGCTTCCCGCGGTAGCAGGATCGGGCAGTTGGAAGGATGCAACGCCGTCTTGACACGCGTTCCCGTCGATCACCTTGAAGTCACCGGGGGCCAACAGAATGTCGTTGTCCCGCACGAGTTGGCTAAGCAGTTGACGATCGGGATGGTCAACCCCTACGTCTGCGGCAACGGCAATCTGACGGCGGCTGGTGTCCGTGAAATTGCCCTGCGGGCAATTATCCTGGTCGTAGGCAACGATCTGGAGACTGTAGAGCTTGTCCAAATCATTGGGTACTCCATTGCCGCCAGCCGCAAACAGAGGAACAGCGGCAAATACTGCAACTGCTGCAACTGCAAAGAATTTCTTCATGCGAGTTTCTCCTGAGGGATCTGGGTTTGGGGGATATAGGGACACCGATCGGGGCTGGCATCCCGGCTTATCAGAAGAAGTAGCGCCGTGCAGGATCTGAACCATCGAGCACAATTCAGAGCTGTAGCGGAAGGGAACCGTACCTGACGCGAGTTGTGATAACCAGAGCTTAGAATCCAGCTAAAACGCCCTAGTCCTCCCCTAGTTCGCATACATTGCCTAAATGGAACTGACAACAGCGATTCAAAACGGTGCGCTTTCTTGAAATGCTTGCTCTGGACGGGCCAGCGAGATGTCGCACTCTGTACCATCGACGCTTGGCGCGCAAGATTACTGAAGCGGTTGTTCAGATTCCTCTTTGTTCATGCTGAAAGGACGATGACGGCAACTTTAGGAAATCACCGGAGAACGTCTGTTGATCTGGGTGTTACGCCACGTCATCAACGAGAAAACCCATGCGGTAAGAAGCTTCGAAGTGCTAATCTTGCCTTGCAATCCTACAGATTGAGTCCTGTCGGCTGAGTGCTGATTCCCGATGATTGCCCATCTGCGCGGACGACTGATCTCGAAGCATCCGAACCAGGCCATTGTTGAAGCCGCTGGTGTGGGATACGACGTCACAATCACCGTTCCGACGTTTTCTGAATTGCCGCAGGAAGGGTCTGAGGTGTCGCTGCACATTCATACCCACGTTCGTGAAGACGCGCTGGCGCTTTATGGTTTCTTGAGGGCGGAAGAGAAGCAATTGTTTGAGAAGCTCATCACGGTCAGCGGCATCGGACCGAAGCTCGCCATCACCATCCTCAGTGGCATGCCGGTGGCCGACATGGTCGGATCGATCCGCGGTAACGACATCGCTCGTCTCACGAAGATTCCGGGCATTGGGAAGAAAACTGCCGAACGCATGGTCGTCGATTTGCGCGACAAACTTGAGAAATTCGGCGCACCGCAACCGGTTGCGACAGTCACTCCGATCGAAGACGATGTGTTATCAGCGCTCATGAACCTTGGATACCAGCGTCCGGTTGCCGAGCGCGCGCTCTCCGTTGCATCACGCAACGGCGGAAAAACGAACTTCGACCAGTTGTTCCGCGATGCGCTGGCGGCGCTGTCGAAATAACTTGGAACCTGTTCGTCGGACGTGGTGTCTAGCTCTCATATGCTGGCGTGGTACAAGGCGCGCCGTATTTCAGATTGGCTAATGTGGCCGCTTGTGCTCTTTCCCACCTGTATTGTTGTCGTCTTCCTAGCCATCTCTGTGGTGGGTGAGATCAGTTGGCAACGCCAGCAGAACAAGAACGTCGCGATAATGGAGTGCGAAACAGCTTACGACGGAGACTCTCCTAGCGGAAGGTTTTACCTCGACAACGACAATCCATGTCGCTTTTCGCCCTGTGGCACAGTCCTGCGCCTCTATGACACTCGGGAGCCTCATCGAGGGGTCAACGATGCGGAATTCAGCTACATGCACCAAGTTCTAAATGTGCGTTCCGGCGGGCCGATACGCACGGAGTGGCTCTCGGACAAGAGACTGCGCGTGACCTGTGAGAGCTGCGACCTCGAGAATGCAGTGATGAGGAAGAAGTTGTTGGGTGTGGAGATCGAATTCCACGCAATCGGCGGTCCTCTGCGCCGCTGTTGGCCACAGTTCTAGAATTAACCACCCGCGAACTTATCACCACTCACCCGTGACGCGCGTCATAACGACCTGAAACTCCCCAGCGTAGCATTCCAGCGAAAGCTCCTTTCTGGAGGGGCACTCATGAGTTCCCAAAGTCGAAGAGTGGAGATCAAGCAGCGGCGCACACGGAAGAAGAAAGTTGCGAAGCTTCGCGCTAAGTACAATTCAGCGACGAGCGAGGAGAGACAGCGCATTGAGCACAAGCTCGAGCGCGTTGCATACAGTACTCCGACCGCAATTCTGCTCGAGAGCTTCACCAAAAAATAGCGAGACGACGAGAGGGCCAGTGAAACTATTGGGGAAGATCCTGCTTGCTGCGGTGGCATATGTTTTCGGTGTGGTAATGACAGGTATAATCGCGGCTGCTCTACGCGTTCCGCCCATAGAGTTGCCATTCGGCATGTCTCCAGAAAAGGCGTTTCTTGCTCTCGCAATGGCATCGCCTCTACTCACCGCTGCAGTTTTACCGGTCGCCATTGGCCTTCGAGGTTCCTGGATGAAACGGTGCCTTGCGATCGGCATACTGCTATTCATCTCAATCGGCGTTAACACGGCACTGGAAGGATCAATCTTTAGCAGGATCATGTCGGGTCGCGGCGTGTACATCGCGATGCTGGCTTTGTTGCCGTGTCTGTTTGCGGCTGCTGTTCTGACCTGGGGCAAGTACGGCACTACAGCGGAAATCTCGCGCCCGCCGTTTACGGCTCCTGAATGGGCTTGGCGCCTGCTGGCTGCGTGGCTGGCTTTTCCGGTGATCTACTGGTGCTTCGGCTCGCTCATCGCGCCATTCGTGATGGACTACTATCTCTCGGGAGTTGGTGGATTGCGCATTCCACCTACTGAGACCATCGTCGGTATGCAAGTGCTGCGCGGAGTGCTGTTCCTCGTCGCAACTCTCCCCATCGCGCTTCTTTGGAACAAGTCGCGCGGCGCATTCATCTTGAGCGTGGGATTGGCTTACGCGGTGGCTGTCGGGGCATTCCAACTCATCCAGGGAACTTTCTTACCCATTCCGTTGCGCATCATTCATAGCGCAGAGATTGCGGCTGATTCGTTTGCGTATGCAGCGATTTTGGGATTCCTTTTCATCCCAGCAGCGGAGGCCAAGGAGCTCAAGAATAAAGCGCTGTCTGCGAGGGCGTGAGTCCTGACTACTTTCCGATGCAGAAGGTGGAGAAGATCAGGTTGAGAATGTCGTCCGCAGTCGTTGCACCGGTGATTTCATCCAGCGGGCGCAGCGCGTTGTAGAGATCCATCAGGATCATCTCGTGCGGAGTACTTTGTCCTACGGCGGCTGATGCTGCATCCAGACCGTCGAGGGAATCGCGCACGAGCGTCTGGTGCCGAACGTTGGTGAGGAAGCCCGATTCCTGCTGCGGACCGTCTTCCCCGGCGATCAACTTCAAAATCGATTCACGGAGTTCGCCGATACCTTCGCCGCTGGTTGCTGATGTGCGGACGAAATGACCGTTCACATTTCCCGCAGGCGAGGGCGCCTGCGGCTCCGTACTCATCAGATCAACCTTGTTCTGAACTACCAGCGATGTGCGCTGATTCACCTGTTCGAGCAGTTCGTGATCTTCCCGTGTTTCCGGCTGCGAGGCGTCGAGCACGACCAACACGATGTCGGCATCGGCGAGCGCCTCCATTGACTTGCGAATGCCGATGCTCTCCGCTTCATCCAGCGCTTTGCGGATTCCCGCAGTATCGATGAGGCGTACCGGAATTCCGCCGATCGCGACCGTTTCCGTAACCAGGTCGCGCGTTGTGCCGGGAGTTGCAGTGACGATCGCCCGCTCGCGTTCGACGAGTCGATTGAACAAGCTTGACTTGCCGACGTTCGGGCGTCCGACGATGGCCAGCGTCAATCCTTCGTGAACCACTTTGCCGTAAGCGAATGTTTCATGCAGCTTCTCGAGCGGCGCACGAACCTCGGCGATCCGCGAGAGGATCTGCTCAGAGGGCATTACCGACACGTCGTCTTCGGCGAAGTCGATTCCGGCTTCCATCGCGGCGATGAGCTCGACCAACTTCTGTTTGATCGGAGCGATACGTTTGGACAACGCGCCTTCGAGTTGCTGTGCGGCGATCTTCGCCTGGTAAAGCGTCTGCGACTCGATCAGGTCGCGGACGGCCTCTGCCTGGGTGAGGTCCATGCGTCCATTGAGGAACGCGCGCATGGTGAACTCCCCCGGCTCGGCAAAGCGCGCGCCGCGTGCGACGGCCATCTGGACCACGTGCCGCAGGACAACCGGCGATCCGTGGCAGGAAATTTCGACGATGTCATCGGTGGTGTACGAATGCGGCTTGGCGAAGTACGTAACCACAACCTCGTCGATGCGGTCAGCGTCTTGTAGCTGCGCCGGCTGCGGACGCCCGGGATCGATCAACTCGCCAAAGATCGCACGCCCTGCCTCCAGCTCCCGCGGCAGACGCAGTATGGGACGCGCGATAGTGCTCGCCTCGGGCCCAGCAAGACGGACCACGCCGATGCCTCCGCGACCTGCGGGAGTAGAGATGGCAACAATGGTGTCGTCGAGGTTCAAGTACCCACGATGATAAGGTTTTTAGCCTCGACTTGTCGTGCTATTGAACTTCGAACGTTCCCGCAGTGACGAGATTGCGCGAGGAATTCCCAACCTTCACGATGTAGGTTCCAGCGGCGATCTTCCACGACTGCGTGCCTGTATCCCAGAATGACAGCGGATGGGACGTGTCGTTCGCGTTCACGGCGATTGTGACTGACTGCTTTTCCCCTACCGCTAACGAGATCTTCTTCCATCCGACGAGCCGCCGCGATTCACCCAAACCGGACGGCAGTTCCAGATAGACTTGTGCGACTTCAGCGCCGGCTCTGGTGCCTGTGTTCCGCACATCTAGCGTGATTTGAAAATCATGATTGCTCGAGGTTGTGTCCGCTGTGAGCTGCACGTTGTTGATTGCGAACGTGGTGTAGGACAGGCCGAAGCCGAACTCGAACAACGGCGCGATGTCGCGCGAGTCGTACCACTTATAGCCGACGTTAAACCCTTCGACGTTGTAATCCACGTCGAACGGAGTAGTTGCGTCGGGCGGCTGCGCGATCACGGGCCGCGGCAGGTGGCTGGTCTTCGCAGGAAACGTCATCGGCAGCTTTCCGGATGGATTCACATCGCCAAATAAAATGTTCGCGATAGCTTCTCCGCCTTTCTGTCCCGGATACCACGCTTCCAGGACAGCATTTACGTTGGAGAGCCATGGCAAGAACTTCGGACCACCGTTCTCTAATACGACGATGATATTCGGATTGGCCGCAGCTACGGCGTTCACTAGTGCGTCCTGATCGATCGGTGGTGTGTGTATCACATCCGTGAAATTAAGGCTGGGAACATCCATGCCTTCGCTTTCCCACTGACTGACAAAGACGATCGCGACCTCGGAGGTGGCAGCTAACGACGCGGCTGAAGCTGCATCCGTTCCTTCGTTGTACTGCACGGTTGCGCTCGGAATTTTCGCTTTGATGGCATTCAACGGAGACGAAGGATGCCAAATAACTCGCGACCAGCAAGGCGGGCATGGAGTTCCTTCGTTCAGCGCGACACCTCCGACCGGAGTGACTTGTGCCGACCCGCCTCCGGAGAGCACGCCGATGTCGCCATGAGAGCCAATCACGGCAACTGAAGTTAACGACTTGCTCAGCGGCAGAATGCCGGAATTCTTCAGCAGCACCGAGCCTTGCTCCGCGACCTCTTGCGCAACGGCTGCGCCGGCTTGCGCGTCGATCGGCTGCACGGTGATCGGATAATCAAAGATGCCGACTGCGAACATGGCGCGCAGAATGCGATGTACCATGTCATTGAGTCTCGCCTCCGAAACCTGGCCTGACAGTACGGCCTGTTTCAGTTGCGTATCAAAGTAGAGATTCTCCGGATGCTCCTGGTCCATTCCGTTTATGGCTGCCTTCACGGTGCTGCGGGTCGCATCCCAGTCGGACATGACGAATCCCTTGAAGCCCCAATCATTTTTCAACACCGTGTTCAGCAGGTAGGAATTCTCGCAGCCATAGTCCCCATTCAGCAGGTTGTATGAGCACATGACAGACTGCACGCCCGAGTCCTTCAAGCCAATTTCGAATGCGAGCAAATCGCTTTCGCGCGCGGCACGATCGTCGATCAGGACGTTGACGCTCATGCGACCAGTCTCGACGTCGTTGAAAGCGTAGTGTTTGATCCCGGCCATCACGTGTTGGTCTTGAATCGCCTTCAGGTGCGCGGCAGTGATGCGGCCCGCGAAGATTGGATCTTCTCCCTTGGTTTCGAAGGTGCGCCCGCCGCGAGGCTCGCGCGCAGTGAGGTTCACGTTTCCGCCCAGGTTCACGTTGATTCCCAGGGCGCGCATCTCCGTGCCGATAACTTTTCCGTATTCGTAGGCTAGGTCGAGGTCCCATGCGGCAGCGCTAGCCAGTGAAGAAGGTAGAGCCGTGGCCTCTCCAACGGAATTGCCGACACCAACGCTACCGTCCGCTAAATAAAGGGGAGGGATGCCGAGGCGCGTGATGCCCGGGACCCAGCCGCCTCCTCCGCGAGGGAGCGTATGTGCCCACCAATCGCGCGCAGCGCCTCCGTGGACGAGGTGGATCTTTTCGTCAAGAGTCATGCGGCCGACAAGGTAGTCCGCGCGCACGTCCGGACTCGCTGTGATTGGAGGCGGTGGCGGAGGAGGAGGCTCGACAGGGTCGGAAGTACCGCCACCACATGCTGTCAGCGCTAACACCAGGGAGAGACTTACAAGTACGCGAAACCTTGTCATGAGCTTGCCTTGTTACCGCGTACAGCGTGAGTTTCAATGCATTGTATGTTGCTGGATCCATCTGCGATGTGACGAGCGCGGCGGATGCGCGTGATTAGCTGCAAAACAAAACCCCAGGACAGGACGCCTGGGGCTCCGTAAACCACAATCAACTATTGGATCAGCGTCGGCTCTTCTCCCTTTTCTGCTTCGGGGATGACGACCGCGGCTGCCACCTTATCTCCCGGTTCAAGATTGAGCAGGCGGACGCCTTGCGTACTGCGTCCGGCGGCGCGAATCGAGTCGGTGTTCATGCGGATGATCTTGCCGTAATGCGAGATCAGCATGGCTTCCGATTCCTCGCTGACCAGCAGGATACCTACGACTTTTCCGTTCTTGTCACGTGTCTTCAGGTTAATGACACCCTTTCCGCCGCGTGATTGGAGGCGGTACTCATCGACATCGGTGCGCTTGCCGTAACCGTTCTCGGTGACACTGAGAATCAAACGCGCCTCTAGCTCGTCCTCGCCATCGGCTTTCTTCTTGCCATTGGTTTTGGGCGGAGCTTTCGGCGTTACCGCCATACCAACGATGTAGTCGCCTTCGTCGAGGTCCATGCCGCGAACGCCGTAGGCGGGACGTCCCATGCTGCGCACATCTTCTTCGTCGAAGCGAATGGCCATGCCGTCGTGGGACGCGAGGAAGACGATGCGCTGGCCGTCGGTGCAGGTGGCGGCGACGAGTTCGTCTCCTTTGTCGATGCCGATAGCGATAATGCCGCGCGACATTACGTTGCTGAAGTCAACAAGCGGCGTCTTCTTCACAGTGCCGTTGCGCGTGGTAAACAGAACGTACTTGTTTTCTTCTTCGAGATCGCGAACGGGCACAAGTGCGCGCACGCTTTCTCCGGGTTGCAGTGACACAAGGTTGCCGATGTGCTTGCCCTTTCCGGCGGCGCCGACATCGGGAATCTCGTATACCTTGAGCCAGTACACGCGACCGGTATTGGTGAAGATGAGAATGTACGCGTGGGTGGAGGCGATGAACAAGTATTCAACGAAATCCTCTTCCCGCGTCTTCATCCCGGTGCGACCCGTGCCTCCGCGGCGCTGCTGCCGATACGTGCTGATCGGCGTGCGCTTCAGGTAGCCGGTGTGGGAAACCGTGACCGCAACCTGCTCGTCCGCGATCAGGTCTTCAAGCTCGATCTCCTTGGCTTCATCCTGGATGATGGTGCGGCGCTCGTCGCCGTAATCCTTGCGCACCTGCTCAAGTTCTTTAACGATCACGTTGCGCAGCTTCTTGTCGCTGGCAAGGATCGATTCGTACTCGGCGATGCGGTCGAGAACTTCCTTCAACTCGCTGACGATCTCGTCGATCGAAAGCCGTGTCAGGCGGTGCAATTGCAGCTCGAGGATCGCGTCAGCCTGCTTGGTATCGAATGGCCGCTCCTTGTTGAGCAGGTCACCCTTAA
>Ga0307415_100001750_pt1 | contig 10589 bp, 6 predicted proteins | sample DK1Cmetagenome_FD_204524 | JGI IMG/M metagenome (GOLD analysis project Ga0307415, IMG submission 204524) | Maize rhizosphere microbial communities from greenhouse at UC Davis, California, United States - DK15-C-2 | ecosystem: Host-associated > Plants > Roots > Rhizosphere > Soil | place: USA...
CAGGACAGCCGGTACGTCGTCCTCGCCTCCAAGATCTCCCCGGAGACCACCGACGCCATCGACGCGCTCGAGCTGTCGGGAATCTTCTTCGAGGACGACCCGGTCCGGCTGTATCCGGCCGGCACGGTCGGGGGACAGGTGATCGGCTTCGTCGGCCGGGACGGCGCGGGGCTGGCCGGCATCGAGCAGAGCTTCGAGGACGAGCTCGCCGGCACGCCCGGGAAGCGGCGCGTGGAGGTCGGCAGTGGGGGCAACCCGATCCCCTCCGGGATCGACGAGTCCTCCCCGGCCACGGACGGCCACACCGTCACTCTCACGCTCGACCAGGACCTCCAGTACGTCGCCGAGCAGCGCCTGGGCGAGGCGTGCGCGGACGGGGCGACCACACGCGCCTCCGCGGTGGTCCTCGACGTGAAGACCGGGCAGGTCGTGGCGATGGGGTCCTGCCCCGGCTACGACCCCGGCGCCTACTCCACGACCGATCCGGACCTGCTGGGCAACCCGCTGGTCTCCGACGTCTTCGAGCCCGGCTCGGTCATGAAGGCGGTGACGCTGTCGGCCGCGCTGGAGGAGGGCGTCGCCACCCCGGACACCGTGCTGAGCGTCAACGGGCACATCGCGGCCGGGGACCGCGTGGTCACCGACGCGCACGACCACGCGCCCGTCGACTGGACCGTGACCGGGATCCTGGCCAAGTCCAGCAACGTCGGCACGATCATGCTGGCCCGCGAGGTGGGTGACGAGAAGCTCGAGCACTATCTGCGGGCCTTCGGGCTCGGCAGTGCGACCGGCATCGAACTGCCCGGCGAGAGTGCGGGCATCCTGCAGGACTCCGACGACTGGAGCGGCATCCGCGCGGCCAACGTGGCGATCGGCCAGGGCGTGTCGGTGACGACCCTGCAGATGGCGTCGATCTACCAGGCGATCGCCAACGACGGCGTGCGCGTCGAGCCCCGGATCGTCGAGTCGGTCACCGATCCTCGCGGGCGGGTGACGCCGGCACCGGAGCCGGCCAGCACGCGGGTCATCAGCGAGGCCACCGCCGACAAGATGGCCTACATGCTCGAAGCGGTGGTCGGACCGGGGGGAACAGCACCACTCGGGCAGATCGAGGGCTTCCGCGTCGCGGGCAAGACCGGCACCGCGCAGCGGGCCAACCCCGAGTGCAACTGCTACGCGGGCGGCGGCTACGTGACGACCTTCGTCGGCTTCGCGCCGGCCGACGACCCGCAGTACGTGGTCGCGGTCGACCTCGAGCGCCCCACCAGTTCGGCCGAGGGTGGCCAGGTGGCCGCGCCGGTCTTCGCTGACATCCTGCGGTTCGCGCTCACCGCCGACGGCGTCGTGCCGTCCGGGACCGCCCGGCCCGACTTCGTCCTCACCGGCCCCTGAGCCCGCCCGGGCCGACGTCCCCGGCCCGCGCTCGGGGAACCGGGCCGGGGCGCTCGGCGCGCGGACGGTACGGGCGGGCCGGGGTGGGGGATCACGCGCCGGTAGATTGGAGCCCCGTGACCTCGACCGCGCCCGGGTCGGTGCCCCGGCCAGCGGGGAACCGCCTGCTGTCCCTCGCCGATCTGACCGATCTGGTCGGCCCCGCCGTCGACGGCTCGCCGGGCGCCCCGGAGAACCTGCGGATCAGCGGCGTCACCCTGTCGTCCGCCGAGGTGCAGCCGGGTGACCTCTATGCGGCCCTGCCCGGCGCCCGCACGCACGGGGCCGGCTATGCCGCCGATGCGGCGGCCCGCGGTGCGGTCGCCGTCCTCACCGACACGACCGGGCGCGCAGCCGCCGCCGCCACGGGGCTGCCGGTGTGCGTGGTCGACGACCCCCGCGCCGTCCTCGGCACGGTCGCCGACCGCGTGTACGGCGAACCGAGCACGCGGCTCCGGGTCCTCGGCATCACCGGCACGAACGGCAAGACGACGACCGCCTACCTGGTCGAGGCGGGCCTGGCGGCCGCCGGGCTGGGCACCGGCCTCATCGGCACGGTCCAGACCCGCACGCGCACCCGGGACGCCGCCGGCCGGGAGACGGTGACCGAGGTGCCGAGCGTCCGCACCACCCCGGAGGCACCGGCCCTGCACGCGCTGCTCGCCACCATGGCCGACGACGGCGTGTCCGCGGTGGTGATGGAGGTGTCCAGCCACGCGCTGGTGCTCGGCCGGGTCGGCGGGATCCGCTTCGCCGCCGCCGGCTTCACCAACCTCGGCCGCGACCACATGGACTTCCACGCCGACCTCGAGGACTACTTCGCCGCGAAGGCGCAGCTCTTCGACGGGCGGGCCGAGCGGAACCTGGTCACCGTCGACGACGAGGCCGGCCGGCGCCTCGCGGCCCTGCACCCCGACGCTGGGACGGTGTCGATCTCCGGTGCTGCGGACTGGTGGGCGGCCGACCTGGCCACCGCCCCCGCCGGCGGATCCACCTTCACGCTGCACGGCCCGGGCGGACGCAGCTGGCCGGCGGAGGTGCGGCTGCCCGGCCGCTTCAACGTCGCCAACGCAGTCCTGGCCGTCGCGCTCCTCGACGCCGTCGGGATCGACGTCGGGACGGCGCTGGCCGGGCTGGCGCAGACCGTCGTCCCCGGCCGCATGGAGCCGGTGGAGGCGGGCCAGCCCTTCGTCGCCGTCGTCGACTACGCGCACACGCCCGACGCGGTCAGCACGGCGCTCGCCGCCCTGCGGGACGCGACGGCGGGGCGGGTGATCACCGTGCTCGGGTGCGGCGGCGACCGGGATCCAGGAAAAAGGGCGGCGATGGGGACCGCTGCGGCGTCGGCCAGCGATGTACTGGTCGTGACCGACGACAACCCACGCTCCGAGGATCCCGCCGCGATCCGGGCCGCGATGCTCGCCGGCGTCCGCGAGGTACCTGAGCACCGGCGCGCCGAGGTGCACGAGGTCGCCGGCCGCCGGGACGCCCTGGCCACCGCCGTCGGGCTGGCCCGGCCGGGCGACACCCTGCTCGTCGCCGGGAAGGGGCACGAGACGGGCCAGGAGATCGCCGGCACCGTGCACCCGTTCGACGACCGCGACGTCCTGCGCGAGATCCTCGCGGGACGCGAGGCGTCGGCATGATCGAGCTGAGCCTGGCCGAGGTGGCCGAGCTGGTCGGCGGTGAGCTGACCGGCACCTCCATCGCGACGGTCACGGGAAAGGTGACGCTCGACTCGCGCGCCGTGGCCGCCGGCGACCTGTTCGTCGCGGTGGCGGGGGAGCGGGTCGACGGACACGACTTCCTCGGTGCGGCGGCCGGAGCGGGCGCCGTCGGTGCCCTCTGCAGCCGCCCGCAGGACGGGCTCCCCTGCGTCGTCGTGCCCGACCCCGTGATCGCCCTCGGGCGGCTGGCCAGCGGCGTGCACGCCCGGCTCACCGCCGGTGGCCTGCGCACGCTGGCCGTCACCGGTTCGTCGGGGAAGACCTCGACCAAGGACCTTCTCGGCCAGGTGCTCGCCGCCGCAGGACCGACGGTGAGCCCGCCCGGGTCCTACAACAACGACATCGGGCTGCCGCTCACCGTGCTCGACGCCGACGAGGACACCCGCTACCTGGTCCTCGAGATGGGTTCCCGGGGGCCGGGGCACATCGCCCGGCTCTGCGGCGTGGCCCGGCCGCAGGTCGGCGTCGTCCTCAACGTGGGCTCGGCCCACCTCGGCGAGTTCGGCAGCCCCGAGGGCATCGCCCGGGCCAAGGGCGAGCTGGTCGAGGCGCTGCCGGAGGACGGCACCGCCGTCCTCAATGCCGACGACCCGCGCGTGCTCGGCATGGCGAGCCGCACCGCCGCCCGCGTGCTCACCACCGGCACGGGTGGGGACGCCGACGTGCGTGCCACCGGCGGCTCCCTCGACGGCACCGCCCGCGCGCGCTTCACCCTCGCCGCGGCGGGGGAGGAGCACCCGGTCGCGCTGCAGGTCGTGGGGCAGCACCAGGTGGCCAACGCCCTGTCGGCCGCCGGAGCGGCGCTGGCCGTCGGACTGGCGCCCGCCGAGATCGCCGCGGCGCTGTCCGCGGCCGGATCGCGCAGCCGCTGGCGGATGGAGGTGGCCCGCCGCGCCGACGGCGTCACCCTCGTCAACGACGCGTACAACGCCAACCCCGAATCGATGCGGGCCGCGCTCGCTGCCCTCGCCGGTCTGGCCGGGGAGCGGCGGATCGCCGTCCTCGGCGGGATGGCCGAACTCGGCCCCGATGCGGCCGCGGAACACGAGCGGCTCGGCCGCGACGCGGTTGCCGCCGGGGTGGACCTGGTCGTGGCCGTCGGTCGCGATGCGGTAGGCATAGCCGACGGAGCGTCCGCTGCCGGGGGTCGCGCAGGAGAGGAGTCGGTGCACGTGCCGGACCGGGCCGCTGCCCGCGAGCTGCTGTCGGGCATGCTCCGACCCGGGGACGTCGTCCTCGTCAAGGCCAGCCGCTCCTACGGGCTGGAGCTGCTCGCCGCCGATCTCATGACCGCAGGGGCCGACAGGGACGAGGACATCGCGTGAGGTCAGTCCTCATCGCGGCCGGGTTCGGTCTGATCATCTCGATCCTGCTCACCCCGCTGGCCATCCGCGCCTTCCGCCGCCAGGGCCTGGGACAGGAGATCCGGGACGACGGCCCCGAGAGCCACCTGTCCAAGCAGGGCACGCCCACGATGGGCGGGACCGTCATCGTCGGCGCGACCCTGGGCGGCTATCTGGCCGCGCACGTGTTCCTGTCGGGTCAGCCCGGCTGGGGCATCACCACGACCGGGCTGCTGCTGCTCGGCCTGATGATCGGCATGGGCACCGTCGGATTCCTCGACGACTACCTCAAGATCCGCCACCGCCGCAGCCTCGGGCTGAACAAGACCGCCAAGCTGGTCGGTCAGCTGGTCGTCGGCGTCACGTTCGCGATCCTCGCGCTCAACTTCCCGAACAGCGAGCAGGTGACGCCGGCCTCGACCGTCGTCTCCTACGTCCGCGACATCGCCCCGCTGGCCCTCGGCTCGGTGGCCTTCGTGATCCTGGCCTATCTCTTCATCGCCGGGTTCTCCAACGCGGTGAACCTGACCGACGGCCTCGACGGGCTGGCGGCCGGCGCCTCGGCGATGGTGTTCGCCTCCTACGTGTTCATCTCGTTCTGGCAGTTCACCCACGACTGCGCCCACGAGCTGATCGAGGGCTGCTACACCGTGCGGGACCCGCTCGACGTGACCCTCGTGGCGGCCGCCGGGCTGGGCGCCTGCCTGGGCTTCCTGTGGTGGAACACCAGCCCGGCCCGGATCTTCATGGGCGACACCGGCTCCCTCGCGCTCGGCGGGCTGCTGTCCGGGCTGGCGATCGTCACCCGCACCGAGCTGCTGCTGGTGGTCACCGGTGGTCTCTTCGTCGCCGTGACGCTGTCGGTGGTGATCCAGGTGGCCTTCTTCCGGGCGACCCGGCGGCGGGTGTTCCGCATGGCGCCGCTGCACCACCACTTCGAGCTCGCCGGCTGGACCGAGAACACGGTCATCGTCCGGTTCTGGCTGGTGACCGCCATGGCCGTGGCCTTCGGGATCGGCCTGTTCTACGCCGACTGGCTCGACTTCGTCGGACTGTGAGTCGGTCGGTGGATCTGCGCGACCGGACTGTCCTCGTGGCGGGGCTCGGGGTCTCCGGGGCGGCCGCGGCCCGTGTTCTGCTGCGCCTCGGCGCGCGGGTGCACCTGACCGACGCAGCGACTCCGGACGTCGTCGCCGAGCTCACCGGCGCCGGCGCCACCTGGCTGGGCGGGGTCGACACGGTGCCCGGCGGCACCGATCTGGTGGTCACCTCACCGGGCTGGCGTCCGGACGCTCCGCTGCTGGCCGACGCCGCCCGCCGCGGGGTCGAGGTGATCGGCGAGCCCGAGCTGGCCTGGCGGCTGCGCATCGCGGGCCCCGACGGCACGGCCGCACCCTGGCTGGCCGTCACCGGCACCAATGGCAAGACGACGACGGTGACGATGCTCGAGGCGATCCTCCTCGCGGCGGGCCGCCGGGCCGTCGCCGCCGGCAACGTCGGGCGCCCGCTCGTCGAGGTGGTCACCGCGCGGGCGGAGGACGGGACGCCGGCCTACGACGCGATCGCGGTGGAGCTGTCGAGCTTCCAGCTGCACTGGTCCTCCTCGATCGCGCCGGCCGCGGCCGCCGTCCTCAACGTCGCCGACGACCACACGGACTGGCACGGCTCCTTCGCGGCCTACCGGGACGCGAAGGCCCGCATCCTGGCACTGTCGCCGGTCGCGGTGGGCGACGCGGGCGACCCCGTGGCGGCGGAGCTGGTCGCGTGCCACGCGCACCCGGTGACGGTCACCCTCGGCGAGCCCGCACCGGGGCAGCTCGGCGTCCGTGGGGGCGTGCTGGTGGACCGGGCGTTCGCGGACGACCCGTCCGGTGAGGTGCTCCTCGACCGGGCCGACCTGCAGGTCCCGGGGCCGCACAACACGGTCAACGCCCTGGCCGCCGCCGCGCTGGCGCGAGCCATCGGGGTGGAGGCCGACGCGGTCGCCCGCGGCCTCGCCGGCTTCACCGGCGGGGCGCACCGCAACGTCCTGGTGGCGACCGTCGGCGGGGTGGACTACGTCGACGACAGCAAGGCCACCAACCCCCACGCGGCCGGCGCATCCCTGGCGGCCTACCCGCGCGTGGTGTGGATCGCGGGCGGGCTGCTCAAGGGCGCCGACGTCGACCCGCTGGTCGCCGCGGTCGCCTCCCGGCTGGCCGGGGTCGTGCTGCTGGGTCGCGACCGGGCGGTCATCGCCGCCGCGCTGGCGCGACACGCCCCAATGGTCCCAGTGGTCACGGTGGTCAGCGGCGACGATGACCGGGTGGACACGAGTGCCGAGGCGACGATGAGCGAGATCGTCGCCGCCGCCGCGCGGCTGGCGCGGCCGGGGGACACCGTCCTCCTGGCGCCGGCGGCCGCGTCCATGGACGTGTTCCGCGACTACGCGCACCGTGGCCGGGCGTTCGCCGACGCCGTCCGGGCGCTGGGATGACCGTGGGCACGCGCGAACGGTCGGGTACCCCCGCCGGCGCGACCGGGGCGGACCGCCGGCGTCGCTACGAGCGGCCGCCGAGCCGATTCCAGGGGCCCGCGTGGCTCGACGGCCCGATGACGAGCTGCCACCTCGTGTTCGGCGCCGGGGGGCTGCTGCTCGTCATCGGCCTGGTCATGGTCTTCTCGGCGTCCTCCATCGAGGCCGCGCTCGCCGACGAGCCCGCCTGGGAACCCGGTGTCCAACAGGTCATCTGGGCCGGCCTCGGCCTCGGCGCGATGATGGTGGCGCTGCGGCTGCCGGCCGGGTTCCTGCGGCGCTGGTCGCCGATCGCCCTCATCGGGGTCACGGTGCTGCTCCTGCTGGTCCTGATCGTCGGGGTCAGGCTCAACGGCGCCAAGCAGTGGTTCGACCTGGGGTTCGCGCACCTCCAGCCCTCCGAGCTGGCCAAGCTCGTCTTCGCGCTCTGGGGCGCGCACGTGATCGCGCTGCGCGAGCGGTACCTGACGACATCGTCGCTGCTGGTGCCGGTGCTGCCGGTCTTCGGGGTGCTCGCGCTGCTGCTCCTCGCCGAGCCGGACTTCGGGGCGGTGGCCACGCTCGGGCTGGTGCTCGTCGGGCTGCTCTGGGCCGGTGGGATGCCGGTGCGCTGGTTCGGCCTGGTCGCGGTCGGCGGCGCCGCGCTCCTCGCCGTCGTGGTCACGGTCTCGCCGGAGCGGATGGAGCGGATCACGTCGTTCCTCGACCCGTTCTCGGACCCCACCGTCGGCGGCTTCCAGGCCATCCGCGGCATGTACGCGCTGGCCAACGGTGGCCTGTGGGGCGTGGGGCTCGGGAACAGCGCCATGAAGTGGAACCTGCTGCCGCACGCGGAGTCCGACTACATCTTCGCGATCATCGGCGAGGAGCTCGGTTTCCTCGGCTGCCTGGTCGTGGTCACCCTCTACGGCGTGCTCGCCTACGCCGGCTTCCGGATCGCCCGGCGCTCCGCCGACCGGTTCGTCCAGCTGGCCAGCGTGGCGATCACCGTCTGGCTGGTCGGTCAGGCCGCGATGAACATGGGCTACGTCGTCGGGCTGCTGCCGGTCACCGGCGTGACGCTTCCGTTGATCTCCGCCGGTGGCACCTCGCTCGTGCTGACGCTGTTCATCATCGGGTTGCTCGCCCGGTTCGCCCGCTCCGAGCCGGCGGCGATCGAGGCGCAGCGCGGACAGACCCGCGGCCTGCTGGCCCGGCTCCTCCTCCCCGTGCCCGCGGCCGCGGTCGACCCGGTGCGGCCCCGCAGGGTGCCCGAGGCGCGCGACCCCCGCCCGGCCGTGCAGGGTGGCCGAACCGTCGTCCGGGGCCGACCGGGTGCGCCCCGTCCCGTCCCGCCGCGCGCGGCTCCTCCCGTCGTTCCGCCGCGGGGCGTCCCGGTCGGCGGCCCCCGTGGCGCCGCCGCCCCGGCCGCGTCGACCCGCGGCCGTCGTCCCGCCGAGGACCCCGCTCGCGGACGTCGACCGGCCGAGCCTGTTCCACGCCGACAGTCGCCGCCGGCCGGCTCCCCCCGCCGGCCCGGAGGCCCGCGGTGAGCGCACCCGGACGCTCGACCAGCGTCGTCCTGGCCGGTGGGGGTACGGGTGGGCACATCGAGCCCATGCTCGCCCTGGCCGACGCACTGCGCGGTCGCGCCGGCGGGGGAGACGCCGTCCGGATCACCTGTCTCGGCACCGCGCGGGGCATGGAGACCCGGTTGGTCCCCGCCCGCGGCTACGACCTGCGGCTGATCCCGCCCGTGCCCCTGCCGCGCAAGCCGACCCTCGATCTGCTGCGCGTGCCGGCGCGCGTGTGGCGGTCCGTCGCGGAGACCCGTGCCCTGCTGGACGAGCTGGCCGCCGACGTCGTCGTCGGGTTCGGCGGCTACGTCGCCCTGCCGGCCTACCTCGCCGCGCGCCGGGCCGGGATCCCGATCGTCGTCCACGAGCAGAACGCGCTGCCCGGTCTCGCCAACCGGATCGGGGCCCGGCTGGCCGCCCGCGTGGCGGCCACCGTGCCGGGCACGCCGCTCCACCGGGCGGAGCACGTCGGCATGCCGCTGCGCCGGGCGATCTCGTCGCTGGACCGCGTCGCCGCCCGGGCCGGGGCCCGCGCGGAGTTCGGGCTGGACGCCGACCGGCCGACACTGCTGGTCGTCGGGGGCTCGCAGGGAGCCGCGTCGCTGAACCGGGCGGCGGTCGGCGCCGCCGACGCCCTGACCGCGGCCGGCATCCAGGTGCTGCACGCCCGAGGCCCGAAGAACACCGACGTCGCGGTCGCGCCACGCCCGGCGGGGAGTGCGCCCTACGTGGTGGTGGACTATCTGGAGCGCATGGACCTCGCCTACGCCGCCGCCGACCTCGCCCTGTGCCGGGCCGGCGCGGTGACCGTCGCCGAACTGTCGGCGGTGGGACTGCCCGCGGCGTTCGTCCCGCTCCCCATCGGCAACGGTGAACAGCGGCGCAACGCGCTGCCGATGGTCGACGCCGGGGGTGGACTCCTCGTCGAGGACGCCGAGCTGAGCCCGGTGTGGATCGAGTCGACCCTGCTGCCCCTGCTCACCGACCCGGCTGCGCTGGCCGCGTACACGCGGCACGCGGCGGCCGCCGGCGTCCCCGACGCCGACGAGAAGCTGGCGGACATCGTGCTCTCGGTGGCCGGTCGATGAGCGCCGCGGACGTCGCCGCCTGGACGGATCCCGTGCCGCCGCTGCCCGAGCTGGGCGCGGTGCACTTCGTGGGCATCGGCGGTGCCGGCATGAGCGGCATCGCCCGGATCCTGCTGGCCCGCGGCGTCCGCGTCTCGGGCAGCGACCGCCGGGACACCCCCACGCTGCTGGCCCTGCGGGCGCTCGGTGCGCGGGTGGAGGTCGGCCACGACCCGGCGCACCTCGGGGACGCCGACACGCTCGTCGTCTCCACGGCCATCCGGCATGACAACCCCGAGCTGGTCGCCGCCCGGACGCGCGGGCTGCGCGTCCTGCCGCGAGCCGTCGCGCTCGCCGCGGTGATGGCCGGTCGGCGGAGCGTCGCCGTCGCGGGCACGCACGGCAAGACCTCCACCACCTCCATGCTCACGGTCGCCGTCCAGGCCTGCGGCGCCGATCCGTCGTTCGCGATCGGCGGCGACCTCAACGAGTCGGGCAGCAACGCGCACGCCGGCGAGGGGGACGTCTTCGTCGCCGAGGCCGACGAGAGCGACCGGTCCTTCCTGCTGCTCGCCCCGTTCGCCGGGATCGTGACCAACGTCGAGGCCGACCACCTCGACAACTACGGCGACCTGGCGGCCGTCGAGGCCGCCTTCGACACGTTCCTCGCGACCGTGCACCCCGAGGGGTTCGTGGTCCTCTGCGCCGACGACCCGGGCGCCGCCCGGCTGGGCGGCGTCCCGACCAAGGCGCGGGTGCGCACCTACGGCCTGGCGGAGGACGCCGACCTGCGGCTCGTCGACCTCCAGGTGGCGCAGGAGGGCACCAGCTACACGGCCGTCCTCGACGGCCGCGTCCTCGGCCGGGTCGCCATCCAGCTCCCGGGCGAGCACATGGCCCTCAACAGCGCCGCCGCGCTGCTCGCCGGCCTCGAGCTGGGCCTGCCCGCC
>Ga0307415_100001751_pt1 | contig 10588 bp, 9 predicted proteins | sample DK1Cmetagenome_FD_204524 | JGI IMG/M metagenome (GOLD analysis project Ga0307415, IMG submission 204524) | Maize rhizosphere microbial communities from greenhouse at UC Davis, California, United States - DK15-C-2 | ecosystem: Host-associated > Plants > Roots > Rhizosphere > Soil | place: USA...
TGGTGATGGCGGCCGGGCAGGCGCTGATGGCGGTCGCCGACGGGACGACCGGCGCGATCCTGGCCCGGGTGCTGGTCGGCGCCGGCGACGCGATGACCTTCATCAGTGTGCTGCGCCTGGTGCCGCAGTGGTTCCCGGCCCGCCGGGTGCCGGTGATCACCCAGCTCACCGGCCTGGTCGGCCAGCTCGGCCAGATCCTCAGCGCGGTGCCCCTGGCCGCCCTGCTGGCCACCCGCGGCTGGACCGCGTCGTTCGCCGGCGTGGCCGCCACCGGTGTCTTCGTCGCGCTGGTCACGCTGGTTGCGCTGCGGGACACCCCGGAGCGCCGGATCTCATCGGGGCCGCCGGTCACCCTGGACCGGCTGACCGCCGACCTCAAGCACGCCTGGCTGCACCCGGGCACCCGGCTGGGGCTGTGGTCGCATTTCACCACCCAGTTCGCCGGCACGGTGTTCGCGCTGATGTGGGGCTACCCGTTCCTGATCGCCGGCGAGGGCGTCTCCCGCGAGGCGGCGTCCGGGCTGCTCACCGTGTACGTGCTGACCGCGATGGCGGCCGGGCCGGTGATCGGCGTGCTGGTGCAGCGGCACCCGCTGCGCCGGTCCTGGCTGGTGCTGGGCGTGGTCGGCGCGAACGCCGCGGGCTGGGCGCTGGTGCTGCTGTGGCCGGGGCAGGCGCCGCTGGCCGTGCTGGTGCTGCTGGTGCTGGCGCTGGGCCTGGGCGGGCCGGGCTCGATGATCGGGTTCGACCTGGCGCGGACGTTCAACCCGCCGAACCGGCTGGGCACCGCCACCGGGATAGTCAACGTCGGCGGCTTCGTCGCCTCGTTGCTGACCATCCTGCTGATCGGGATGATCCTCGACGCGCGGACCGGCGGCACCGCGGCCTACGACCTGGCCGACTTCAAGATCGCCCTGTCGGTGCAGTACCTGGTCGGCCTGGTCGGGCTGGGCGGCATCCTGCGGACCCGCCGGCTGGCCCGCCGCCGGCTGGCCGAGCAGGGCATCGTGGTTCGTCCGATCCGCGAAATTCTGGCGGAACGGCGGGGTTTAGTCCTGAGCCGGTCGGTAACGGTGAAGGGTCGACAGTGAGGCAGAGGAGGACATGACTACGCAGGCACCGGACCGGATCTGGTCCGGCATCGACATCCCGAAGACTCTCGCGGCTGCGCTCGCCGCGGTGTGCGCCGCGGTGGCGGGTTCGTTCCTGGGGGTGGCCGGCACGCTGGCCGGGGCGGCCATCGCCAGCATCATCGGCACGGTGGGCACCGAGATCTACGCCCGCTCGCTGAAGCGCGGCGCCGAGAAGCTGCAGACCTACGCGCCCACCTTCGTCAAGGCGCCGGCCGCCGTGGGCACCCCGCCCGTGGAGGCGGCCACCGAGGAGGAGGCGCCGTCGCAGACCGTGCCGGCCGGCACCGGCGGTGCACTGCGCTGGAAGCGGATCGCGCTGATCGCCGGGGCGGTGTTCGTACTGGCCATCAGCGCGCTTTCGATGGTGGAACTCTTCGCTCAGCGGTCGGTGGCGTCGATGGTGGGACACAACTCGTCCGGCACCACGACCGTCAGCAGCGTCCTGGACGGCGGTGGGAGTCAGCAGAGCGACGACCCCGCGCCGGCCCCCTCGGCGACTCCCACCGAGACCGAGACGACGGAGCCGGGCCTGGCGCCGGAACAGCGGGGCGCCGACGCGCCGACGACCGATCCGACCGCCACCACCGGGCCGACGACCGCGCCGAGCACCGGTGCGCCGACGACCGGGGCGCCGGAGCAGACCCCGCCCACGGGCACCGACCCGGGTCAGGGTGGTCAGGGCGGTCAGGAGAACCGGCAACAGCAGGTGCCGGACCAGGGCAACGACTAGGAGGACGTCATGGACGCCGGTGAGGTGCTGATCGACGCGTACGGCCGCCTGCCCGAGCTGGTGCGCGGGGCGGTGCATGGGCTGAGCCCGGAGCAGCTGCGGTACGCGCCGGCCGAGGGCGCCAACACGATCGGCTGGCTGGTCTGGCACCTGGCCCGGGTGCAGGACAGCCACATCGCCGAACTGCTCGACCAGGAGCAGATCTACCTCACCGGCGACTGGGCGCCGAGGTTCGGTCTCAAGCCGAACCCGTCCGAGACCGGGTACGGCCACTCTTCGGCGCAGGTCGCGCAGGTGGCGCCGGAGAGCTGGGAGGCGCTGACCGGGTACTACGAGGCTGTGCACGAGCGCACGGTCGGCTACCTCGGCCGGCTCACCGGCGCCGACCTGGACCGGGTGGTCGACGAGAGCTGGGACCCGCCGGTCACCCTCGGAGTCCGGCTGGTCAGCGTCTACGACGACGGCGCACAGCACGCCGGGCAGGCCGCGTACGTCCGCGGCCTGCTCTGAGCCCCTGACCTCAGGTCGACGACGGCTCCGTCAGCGGCAGCCGGACCAGGAACTGGGTGTTGCCCGGCTGGGACATCAGCACGATGTCACCGCCGTGCCGGTTGACCACGATCCGGTACGAGATGTCCAGGCCCAGCCCGGTCCCCTCGCCCACCGGCTTGGTGGTGAAGAACGGCTCGAAGACCCGCTTGCGCAGCTCCTTGGGCACGCCCGGGCCGGTGTCACCGATCGAGACCACCAGGAAGTCGTCCTCCCGGAAGGTGCGCACGGTCAGCGTGCCGGCGCCGTTCATTGCGTGCACCGCGTTGTCGATCAGGTTCGTCCACACCTGGTTGAGCTCGGCCGGGTGGGCCGGGATCTGCGGCAGGCTCCGGTCGTACTCCTTGACCACCTTCACCCCCTCGCCGAGCTTGTGGGTCAGCATCACCAGGGTGCTGTCCAGGCCGGTGTGCACGTCGATCCACTGGTGCGCGGCGCGGTCCATCTGTGAGTACTGCTTCGCGGCGGTGACCAGGCTGGACACCCGGCTGGTGGCGTCCTCGATGTCGGTCATCAGCTGCTCGGTCTCCAACGCGTACCCGAGCCAGTGCACCGCCTGGTCCAGCAGGCCGGTGTCGACCTTCTGCTCGATCTCCTGCAGGCAGTCCACGTCCAGGCCGGCCTGGGCGAACACCGGCGCCAGATCCCAGCTGCCGGTGACGCCGCGGCTCTCCATCCAGTCGCCCAGCTCGTCCTCGCGGTCGGCGGCCTGCATGGCGGTCAGCGCCGGCGCCTTGGCGGCCCGCTCGATGACCTCCTCCTGCAGGTCGACCAGCGCGTCCAGCTGGACGGCCGGGAGCTTGCCGGCGGCCAGCATGCCGAGCTTGTGGCGCATCCCGGCGACCCGCTGGCGCAGCGCGCTGGTGGCCCGGGAGGCGGCCGCGGCCGGGTTGTTCAGTTCGTGCATCAGCCCGGCGGACAGGGCGCCGAGCGCGGCCAGCCGCTGCCGTTCGCTGACCACCGCCTGCCGGTCACGCATGCCCAGGGCGAGCCCCTCGAGCAGGTGGATGGCCATCGGGAACCAGGTGCGCATGAGCCAGCCGAAGTCGGCCGCCTCGAGGACGAAGAACTCGGAGTCGTCCAGCGCGCGCATCGACGCCATGTAATTGCGGGGCACGCCGTCGTCGCGCAGGTACGCCTGGGTGGCGCCCATGTAGACGCCGCGCTGCTCGGTGCGGGTGGTCTCCACGTCGTCCTGGCCGACCCGGCGGGTGAGCGAAATGGTGCCGCTGAGCAGGACGAAGAACTTCTCCGCCGGCTCGCCCTCGCGCAGCACCCACTCGCCCGCCGGGGCGCGCATCGTGCAGCCGTGTTCGGAGAGCCAGTCGAGCTGCTCTTCGGTCAGCTTCTCGAACAGGAACAGGGTCTTCAATTCGGCCGGTGTCAACCTGCCCGGTTCACAGGGTTCGAGAGTCATTGCGCCTCCAGGTATCGGTGCACCAGCGTGACCGCCATCGCGCCCTCGCCGACCGCCGAGGCCACCCGCTTGACCGAGTTGGCCCGGACGTCGCCGGCCGCGAAGATGCCGGGAACGCTGCACTCCAGGTAGAACGGATCGCGGTCCCGATCCCATCCCTTCGGGCGTGTGCCGTTCGTCAAAAGATCCGGCCCGGTGTAGACGAAGCCCCGTTCGTCCCGGGCGACCGTGTCGCCGAGCCAGTCGGTACGCGGCTCGGCACCGATGAAGACAAACAGGTATCCGCACTCCACGGTCGCGGTCATCCCGTTCTTGCCGTCGCAGATGGTGATCGCCTGCAGGTGGCCCTGGCCCTCGGCGCCGACCACCTCGCACCGGGTGCGGACCGTGACGTTGTCCTTCTGCTGCAGCTGCTGGATCAGGTAATACGACATCGACGACTCCAGCGAGTCGCCGCGCACCAGCAGGGTGACCCGCTTGGCGAACCGGGAGAAGTACATCGCCGCCTGGCCGGCCGAGTTGGCGCCGCCGACGATGTACACCTCGGATCCCTGGCAGGCCGGTCCCTCGGAGGCCGCGGAGCCGTAGTAGATGCCGGAGCCGGTTAGCTCCGGCACCCCGTCGGCGACCAGCGGCCGGTACGCCACCCCGGTCGCCAGCACCACCGCGTGCGCCGACACCTGGGCGCCGTCGTCGAAGGTGAGCGTGCGGGCCGGCCCGTCGGTCCGCAGCCCGGTCACCTCGCGGGCGTTGAGCACCTCGGCGGAGAACCGCCCGACCTGCCGGCGGGCCCGGGTGGTCAGGTCACCGCCGGAAATGCCGTCCGGGAAGCCCAGGTAGTTCTCGATCCGCGAGCTCTGCCCGGCCTGGCCCCCGATCGCCTGGCGTTCCACCAGCAGGGTCTTCAGGCCCTCGGAGGCGCCGTAGACGGCGGCGCCCAGGCCGGCCGGGCCGCCGCCGACGATGATCAGGTCGTAGAAGTCGCGGTCCGGCGCGGTGGACAGCCCGGCCGCCTCGGCCACCTCGCTGGCGGTCGGCCGGGCCATCGCCCGCCCGTCCGCGGTGACCAGCAGCGGCACCGACTCCGGGCCGACGCCGGCCGCCTCGAGCAGCCGCCGGCCCTCGGCGTCGTCGGCGGACAGCCACCGGTACGGCACCAGGTTGCGGCTGAGGAAGTCGCGCAACTGGTACGACGGCTCGCTCCACCGGTGCCCGACCACCCGCAGGTCCTCCAGCTCCCGGTCGCCGGTCTCCTGCCAGGCGTCCAGCAGCGCGTCGATCACCGGGTAGAGCTTCTCCTCCGGCGGGTCCCAGGGCTTGAGCAGGTAGTGGTCGACGTCGACCAGGTTGATCGCGGAGATCGCCGCGTCGGTGTCGGCGTACGCGGTCAGCAGCGCCCGCCGCGCGTGCGGGAACAGGTCCATCGCCTGCTCCAGGAACTCGATGCCGTTCATCTGCGGCATCCGGTAGTCGGCCAGAATCACCGCCACCCGGCCGCCGCGCAGCTTGATCTCCTTGAGCGCCTCGAGGGCCTCGGCGGCCGACGCGGCCCGGATGATCCGGTAGTTCTCGCCGTACCGGCGGCGCAGGTCCCGGGCGATGGCCCGGGAGACGGAGGGGTCGTCGTCGACGGTCAGGATCGCGGGATGGCCCATGGTCGAACCTCAGCTGTGGGAGTACGTGGGTGCGTCCGCGACTTCGAAGACGACTTCGTCCTTGTAGCACCACCACCAGCGCTCGCCCGGCTCGTACGACTGCACCAGCGGGTGGTCGGTGGCGTGGTAGTGCGCGGTCGCGTGCTTGTTCGGCGACGAGTCGCAGCAGCCGACGTGGCCGCACGTCTCGCACAGGCGCAGGTGCACCCAGCGGTCGCCGGTGGCCAGGCACTCCACGCAGCCGTTGCCGGACGGCTTGACGTCCTCGGCCTGTTCGATGTGGGCGCAGGGCTGACTGGTCATGAGGGGTCCTCCACAATGTCGGCGTATTCGGGGTGCCGCTGAAGGTAGCTCTGGACGAACGGGCAGGTGACGCGGACCGGGGTGGACCGGGCGCGGGCGTCGGCGAGCGCCGCGGAGGCCAGCCGGCCGGCCAGCCCGCGGCCCTCGAAGGCCTGGTCGATCTCGGTGTGCGCGAGCTCCACGAGGTCGCCGTGCCGGCGGTAGTGCAGCATCCCGGCCACCTCGCCGCCGAGCAGGATCTCGTACCGGGATTCCTCGAAGCTGTCCACCACGGTCGCGTCCGATACGTCGCCGGCGTCGACCTGCGCGCTGCCCTCCACCCGCAGCTTGCGCCGGGCCCGCTCGTAGAACGAGGTGCTGCCGAGGCGGATCACCTGGGCGGCGGAGGGCACCGGGACGATCGAGAGCGCATCACCGGGCTCGGCGTACCCCTCGATGATGCCGTCCACCTCGACCGCGAGCCGGCCGCTGCCCGGCAGCATGTCGAGCTCCAGGTGTTCGTCGAGGGCCATCACCAGCGAGCGGTTGAACGAGGAGTGCGCCGCCGAGGCGCTGATGATCAGGCCTTCGACGTTCGGCGAGACGATCGGGCCGCCGGCCGAGAAGCTGTACGCGGTGGAGCCGGTCGGAGTGGACACGATGACCGCGTCGGCCGCGTAGTTGACGAAGTTCTTGCCCTCCAGCGCGATCCCCACGCCGGCCAGCTCGTCGCCGGGCACCCGGACCAGCGCGACGTCGTTGAACGCCGACACCTCCTTGCCGCCGGGCAGCACGGTGCGCACCGCGATCCGCGACTCGATGGTGTACCGGTGCTCGTCGATCGCGGTCAGCGCGGCCGGCAGGTCGGGCAGGTCGACCTCGGCGAGGAAGCCGAGCCGGCCCACGTTGACCCCGAGCACCGGCGTCTTGCGACCTTCGACCAGCCGCATGGTGCGCAGCATGGTGCCGTCGCCGCCCAGGCTGACCAGCAGCCCGGCGCGTTCGATCATCTCCTCGCGGTCGACCGCGACCGCCTCGCACTCGATCCGGTCGATCTCGTCGCGCAGCCCGAGCACGGCGGCGCCGTGCGACCGGGCCCAGGTGACGATGGCGTCGATCGCGGCGCCGCAGTCCCGCCGCGGGTGCAGTACCAGCCCGACCACCTTGATCATGCCCACGGCCGTCACCCCCTCATGCGTCCCCGGTCAGCCTGACACGTCGGGGCGCCCCTCGGCGAGCGCCGGCCGGTCGCCCGCCCGTGGCCCCGGTGTCGGGCAGAGGACGCTGACCTGGTCGTGCCGCCCGTACTCGGCGGCGCCCAACTCGGGCAGATGGTAGATGGCCAATGTTTCCAGTCGGCCCGGCGGCGCGAATCCCCGTCCCGGGTCACCGAGCAGCACCGTGACGCCCCGCGCCGCGGCCCGCTCTGCGTACGGCAGCATCCGGGCGGCGACCTCCGGGGTGTACAGGCAGTCGCCGGCCAGCAGCACCTCGGCGTCGCCGCCGTCGCCGCCGGTCAGGTCACGGTCGTCGGCGCGGATCCGGACGTCGTTGGCGGTCGCGTTGGCCTCGATCGCGGCGATCGCGTACGGGTCGATGTCGTTGGCCGTGACCTGGGACGCGCCGGCCAGCGCGGCGGCCACCGCGACGAGGCCGGAGCCGGCCGCCAGGTCGACGACGCGCCGGCCGGCCACCAGGCCGGGATGGTCCAGGACGTAGCGGGCGACGGCCTGGCCGCCGGACCAGGCGGTCGCCCAGTACGGCGCGGGCAGGTGGGTCCGGGCCTCGGCCTCGAGCCGGGCCCAGAGCAGCATCGGGTCGTCGGCGAGCAACAGCACGATCTCGGGAACCATCGGCGGGCGCCGCAGTTCGAGCGCGTCGGCCTGGGGGCGGCGGGGCGCGCACGAGGCGCTGCGCAGCAGGCGGCGCTGCAGCGGGCTCCGCGTGGTCGCCGGATCCGGCGTTCCGGCGTACGTCGTCACGATGCTCGCCTCGATGTCATCGCCGAGGGCCACGGTCGCCCGCCGCAATCGGCGGGATCCCGTGGCCCTCGGATTTCCGTGGGTCAGACGACCCGGATGTTCTTGGCCTGCAGGCCCTTCTGCCCTTGCTCCACGTCGAACTCGACGCGCTGGTTCTCCTCCAGGGTGCGGAAGCCGTCCGAGGCGATCGCCGAGAAGTGGGCGAACACGTCCGGCGCACCGCCGTCCTGGGTGATGAAGCCGAAGCCCTTGTCCGCGTTGAACCACTTCACTGTGCCGGAAGCCATGGTGAAACCTCTCGAATGCCGGTGCCGCCGTCTGCGCGCACCCGTCACCGGCCCTTGATTCGCCGTTGGAACGACGAACGCCCGGCGGGTCTATCGGATACCCACCAGGCGCTGGCAAATATGAGGTCAAAGGCGATGACTTGCCGAGGCTAGCACGGTGGGCTTGATGAAGTTTCTTGACAGTTCCGGACAGGATCGACAAACTTCGATCAGAGAGCGCTCTCCTTCCCCCATCGACCCCACCAGCACGGTCCAAGTCACGCACCCACCCCGGGGCGTGTCGTCGGCGTGCCCGGAAGGATCGCCATGCCTCCTCCCTATCGAGTCCTCGCCGTGGCCGCCGTGGCGGCCACCACGGTCGCACTGTTCCCCCTCGTCAGCCAGGCCGCCGAGACGCCCGCCCCGGCACCCGGGGCGACCACGCCGGCGTTCGACCTCTCGCCCGGGATGCTCGCCGCGATGCGCCGCGACCTCGGCCTCACCGACGACCAGATCGCCGAACGGCTGCGCACCGAAGCGGCCGCGCCGGTGATCGAGAGGCGCCTGCGTGCCGAGCTCGGAAAGCAGTTCGGCGGCGCCTGGATTCCGGCCGGGCAGTCCCGGCTCACCGTCGCGGTGACCACCGAGGCCGCCGCGGCCGAGGCCCGCGCGGCCGGCGCCGACGCGAAGCTGGTCGCCCGCGGCCAGGCCGACCTGGACGCCGCCCGGGCGAAGATGGACAAGCGCAGCAAGCAGGCGCCGGCGGGCATCCGCGGGTGGCGCGTGGACGTGGCCGCCAACGGCGTGGTGGTGCTCGCCGCGCCGGGCGCCGAGGCGGCGGCCGAGAGGTTCGCCCGGGACAGCGGCGCCGGCGCGGTGCGGGTCGAGGCGATGACCGAGCAACCGAAGGCGATGTACGACATCCGCGGCGGCGACCAGTACGTGATCAACGGCAACACGCTCTGCTCGATCGGCTTCTCGGTGGCCGGCGGCTTCGTCACCGCCGGGCACTGCGGCGGCACCGGCAGCCCGACGCTCGGCTACAACACCGTCTCCCAGGGCACCTTCGCCGGCTCGTCGTTCCCGGGCAACGACTACGCCTGGGTGCGTACCAACGCCAACTGGACCCCGCAGCCGTGGGTGAACAACTACGCCGGCGGCAACGTCACCGTGGCCGGCTCGGCGGACGCGGCGATCGGCAGCTCGATCTGCCGGTCCGGCCGGACCAGCGGCTGGCGCTGCGGCACCCTGCTCGGCCGCAACGAGACGATCACCTACGCGCAGGGCTCGGTGTCCGGGCTCAGCCGCAGCAACGCCTGCGCCGAGCCGGGCGACTCCGGCGGCTCGTGGATCTCCGGCAACCAGGCGCAGGGCGTGACCTCCGGCGGCACCGGCAACTGCTCGTCCGGCGGGACCATGTGGTTCCAGCCGGTCAACGAGATCCTCAGCGTGTTCGGGCTGTCCCTGACCACCACCGGGGGCGGTGGCGGCACCGGACAGGCGATCATCAGCAACATGAACAACAAGTGCATCGACGTGCCGGGCGCCAACTTCTCCGACGGCGTGCTGGTGCAGATGTACACCTGCAACGGCACCAACGCGCAGCGCTGGAACCACGTCAACGGCCAGCTGCAGACCTCGAACGGCAAGTGCCTGGACGCGGCCGGCGGCGGCACCGCGAACAACACGCCGATCCAGATCGTCGGCTGCCACGACCATCCAGCCCAACAGTTCGTCTTCAGCGCGGCCGGCGACCTGGTCAACCCGGTGTCGAACCGGTGCGTCGACATCCGGGACTGGAACGGCAACGACGGCGCCCAGCTGATCCTCTACGACTGCCACGGCGGCGCGAACCAGAAGTGGCGCCGCGGATAAGAATCACATCCGATAAAGGTTTCGGCCCGCCGGCCGCCGAATTCCGGAGACCGGCGGGCATCCTTTTCCGCCACTACCGTTTCTGGAGCGCCGGCGCCGGGGACATCGTGCTCAGCCTGCCCCACGAACCCGCGCCGAGCCGGCGTGTCAACCGGTTTTCCACATTCCGGGTTCGACCGGCCGGGCTTTTCACAGTCTCGCAATGTTCATTTTCGCCGGGTGTGACGGGGCGCACGAAAACAATCGTCCGGGAATCGTCCGTACCGGCCCCTCCTTGTTCGTCAATAGTGCAAGAGCATGACGTGCAACGGATGGGGAACACCATGACCATGGCTCCGGACCGGCCCGCCCTCGCGGCCGAACTCACACCGGGCGACCTGATGACGGCGCGGGAGCGCCTGAGGCTCGTCCTGGTGCTGGGCATCCTGATCGCCCTGGGGCCGCTCACCATCGACATGTACCTGCCGGCGCTGCCGACGATCACCGGCGACCTGCAGGCCACCGCCGCGCAGGTGCAGCTCACCCTGACCGGCACGCTGGCCGGTCTGGCCCTCGGGCAGCTGCTGATCGGGCCGGTCTCGGACGCGATCGGGCGGCGTACGCCGCTGCTGTTCGGCGTGGGCCTGCACATCCTCGCCTCGGTCCTCTGTGTCGTCGCCCCCAACCTGGCCGTGCTCGGCACGCTCCGGGTGCTGCAGG
>Ga0307415_100001753_pt1 | contig 10586 bp, 4 predicted proteins | sample DK1Cmetagenome_FD_204524 | JGI IMG/M metagenome (GOLD analysis project Ga0307415, IMG submission 204524) | Maize rhizosphere microbial communities from greenhouse at UC Davis, California, United States - DK15-C-2 | ecosystem: Host-associated > Plants > Roots > Rhizosphere > Soil | place: USA...
TGAAATGCCGATATCCACTGTGCGCGCCTGTGCGTGGCGCAAGACGTTGGACAGTGCTTCCTGGAGTGCGCGGAACAACGCCAGCTCCGCTTCGCGCGACAGTGGAGGGAGCGTGGTAGGCACAGCCAGACCGGTCCGGATTCCGCTGCGCTCACTGAAATCAGCTACCAGCGAGCGCAAGGCCGGAAGTAATCCGAGATCGTCCAGCAGTGAAGGCCGCAGGTCGTTGGTGACGTTTCGAATGCTCCTGATGCCCGTGTCGATCAGCGCCAGCACCTGGTCGAGCCTGGCTGCCTGCGGCGGCTGTACGGCACCCTGCAGAACTCCGAGCTCCATCTTGACGGCGGAGAATACCTGAGCCGTCTCGTCGTGGAGCTCACGGGAGAGGCGGCGGCGCTCTTCCTCGTGCTGTTCGATCATCCGGGCCGACAGCCTTGCCAGCTCGACTGTGCGTGCCTGAAGCCGGCTGTATAGATCGGCGTTCTCCAGTGCGGCCCCCACCTGTTGTCCAAGGGCCAGCAAGAATGTTTCATCCAGAGCGGTGAAGGGATCCCGTGCCTGGCCCACGAGGACGAGCCCCGCAATGACCTCCTGTTCTCTGAGGATGGGCAGGACTGTGGCGTAGGCGTACCCAGGACGATCCATTCTCTCGCCCTCGATCCACCGTCCCCCGAACTGGGGACGTCCAGACCGAATCACACGTTCGAGCACCGCCTTTCCAGCCGCCGGGATGTGGGTGTCAGCCCATCCTGCGCACACCCCGGCACCGCGAATGAAGCGCCCCTCCTCACCGGCGATCATGTAGAGCGCACTACCCCTTACAGCAGGGAGGGTCAGCGGCCGAGCCAAAAGTGCATCCAGGACATCCTGCTGCCGGCCCGCACGCTGCAGGTCTCCCGACAGCGCCGACAGGGCTCCAAGACCCCGGCGCAGGTCGTCGAGCACCAGGAGCAGTATCCCCGCGCCTACGGCGAGGGCCAGCAGGATGTCCAGGTAATACCCCCAGGGGGCCCACGCCCCCCGGGCTCGCAGGAATGGATAGTCGAGGTGGTGCAGCCCCCAGAGGCCGAACGCGATCGCCAGCAGGGCTGCTCCGCTGGATGGCACCATTCGGCGATACTGCAGGAACACCCAGCCGGTCCAAAGCGTGGCCAGACTCAGGAACACTACTGCCGGTCCGGCAGCCCAAAGGAAATGATCCAGTCGATAGATCGCGACGTACGACCAGATGGGCGGGAACAGTACCAGGGCAAGATACCAGGCGCGCCATCGGACTTGACGGGAAAACACCAGGGCCGCATACAGAAGAGCGAGCGCGGTCCATCCGGTGACGACCTGATGCCAGTAGAGCCAGCTCCAATTCGATGTATGCAGGAAACTGGTGATTGCGACAACCCGTAGGAAGTACAATCCCCAGGCAATCGCCCACCAACCGAAGTATGGCTTGCGATATCGCGAGAAGAGAAATCCGCAGAGCAGCGCCAGCCCGGCGGTGATAGCCGCCTGCAGCAGCGCCGCGTGCAGCTCGACCGCGGGAGCCGGCGTGAGGGTTCCCTGCATGTCCGAAACAAACGGGAACAATTGAGCCGGCGCAACAGCGAGACTCCACGGAGGTGGTGATGAACCGCAGACTTCGTCTCTGTAGCCTCATGGCGACTATCGGGTTGCTGGCGGCGTGTCAATCGCAGCAGTCTCGGCTTTCCGAACGAGAATGGGACACGTTTGTGTCCGGCTTCATCGAGACCTACTTCGAAGCCGATCCCCTGTTCGCGGTGTATCAGGGACGTCATGAGTTCGACGGCCGGTTTCCGGACTGGAGCGATGCGGGACTTCAGAAGTGGGCTCGTCGGCTGCACCAGCTCCGGGACAGCGCGGCGGCATTCACGATCGACAGCGCGGATGCCCCGCGCGCGTTAGAGCGCGACTATTTGGTGGCCGTGGCTGAAGGTGACCTGTTCTGGCTGGAGCGCGCGGACTGGCCGCACCGGGCCGCAAGCTGGTATGGGGATCAGATCGACCCCAACGTGTATCTCGCCCGCAACTACGCTCCTCTGGCGGCTCGAATACGCGCCTACACCCGATGGGCGCAAGCTCTACCGACAGCATTGGCTCAGATGCGAGCCAACCTGCACACGCCCATGCCCCGGGCCTATGCTGATATCGGCCGGGGCCAGATCGGCGGCCTGGTGAGTTATCTCCAGCAGGATGTGCCGCTGGCATTCGATTCTGTAACCGACACGTTGACTCGGAGGGACTTCGCATCGGCTAACGCCGCCGCTATCCGGGCGCTGAAGGAGGTGGAGACCTGGCTGGCGGCGGAGCAAGAACGAGGAACCAGCGCCTTCGCTCTGGGTCCCGAGCTGTTCCGCGACATGCTCAGGTCGACTGAACTGGTCGACGTGTCGCTCGATAGTCTGGAGGCGAAGGGAAGAGCTGACCTCGAGAGCAACCTCGGAGCGTTGCGAAGCGCTTGCCGGGTATTTGCTCCCCGTGCCACGCTCTCGCAGTGTGTGCTGCGGATGAATGCTCACAAGCCGCCCAATGGAGCTGTAGCCCAGGCCCGGACGCAGCTCGACACACTGGAGGCATTCGTCCGGGCGGGAGACATTGTCTCCATTCCGGCCCGCGAACGGGCTCTGGTGCGAGAGTCGCCGCCTTATCAGCGCTTCAACTCCGCATACATCGACATCCCGGGTCCGTATGAGAGGAACATTCCGTCCATCTACTACATCGCCCCGCCGGACACGACCTGGTCGGCCGCTGAGCAGGCGGCGTACATCCCGGGTGTTGCCGATCTTCTGTTCACCAGCGTGCACGAGGTGTGGCCTGGTCACTTCCTGAACTTCCTGCACTCGAACCGGGCAGCGTCGAAGTTCGGGCAGGTGTTCGTCGGCTATGCCTTCGCGGAAGGCTGGGCGCACTATACCGAGTACATGATGCTGGAGGCCGGTCTCGGCGAAGGGGACCCAGAGGTGCAGATCGGACAGTTGTCGAACGCGCTGCTCCGCAATGTGCGCTTCCTGTCCGCCATTGGGCTGCACACGAAGGGGATGACCATCTCGGAATCAGAGCGCATGTTCCGCGAGCAGGCGTTTCAGGACCCGGGCAACGCTCGGCAGCAGGCGGCCCGGGGAACCTATGATCCGGCATACCTGAACTACACGATGGGCAAGCTGATGATACAGAAGCTCCGGGAGGACTGGACCAGGGAACGGGGAGGGCGCGAAGCGTGGAAGCAATTCCACGACGCGTTTCTTTCGCACGGTGGCCCGCCGATCCCGCTGGTCAGGAAGGCGATGCTCGGGAAGGAGAGCGGGCCAGCGCTCTAACTCGGGGAGATCCGGTCAGGCCGTCTGGCGAGTATCGCCTTCCAGAACACGCGCCAGACCCTGCGCCAGAGTGACACGCGGACGCCAGCCGAGATCCTTGTGGGCGGCGGCGCACTCGAACCGCATGGGAGCCACGCTACGCTGGAGCCTATAGCGGCGCGTTCCGAGCTGTCCCGTGCGGACCAGGCTGAACAAATCCAGTGCCAGCATGGCTACCCAGACGAGCGGGTACGGCGCAAACACCGGACGAATGCGGCCCTCGCTTAGTTCGCAGATTGTCCGGGCGAGCTCTTCCTGATCGCAGTCCGCCGAATCCACCAGGTTGTAGATGCTGCCGGTGGGAACGCCGCTGCGTGCAGCCGCGAGCATGGCGTCGACCACATTATCAACGTATACCAGGCCCGCCGAGACGCGGCGGCTGCCGGCAACGAGAGGGCGCTCGCGAGAGGAGGGGAGCTGAAACCGGCCAACCGGTAATCTTGCTCCGGGGCCATACATCGTGCCCGGACGAAGCACGATGATGCGGGGGGAGAGCTCGCGGCGTGCGTACTCCAGCAGCGCGGCATCGGCGACGAGCTTGCTTCGGGTGTAGGCTCCCCTCTCCGCAGCGCGGCCATCATAGGGGGAGCTTTCATCCAGGATCGTCCCACTCGCATCCGGCGCGGCATAGACTGCCATGGACGACACGTGCACGAAGGTCTTCACCCCCGCGTCGGCTGCAATACGGACGAGGCGAAGGGTTCCACGTACATTCGCGTCCTCGAATTCCTCGAGCGATCCGGGCGCGCGGTTCAGTGCGGCGCAATGGAAGACGGTTTCGATATTCCTGAGTGCAACGCGCAGCTCCTCCTCGTTGGCGAGGTCGCACTGGACCCACTCGACACCAGGTAGTGCACGGGCTCGAGACACGAGGCGAGTTGCCCCCCGAACTGAGTTCCCCTGAGAGGAGAGCACCTCGACTAACCGTCCACCCAGGAATCCGGAGGCCCCGGTCACGAGGATCTTCGGCGGGTTCTCCTGCCGTGTATTCAGGGTGGGCCGCTGTTTGCGAGCCCCCAGGCATGCATCCCTGATCTGATCCATGAGACGCGCGTTGAGCACTCCAGCTTCAGGCGCCACGGGAGCCGCGACATCGCCCATGATGCTCCCGTAGAACTGATCAATGGTGCTGCGCAGCCCGGCATACGGAGACACCTTGCCGAATGCCAGATCAAGGAGTCGGGACAGCGCCGATCGGGTGAGATGAAAGGCAGCGCCGAGGCTCGCGGATAACCCTGCCAGGGCCGATGGCAGCCGGTTTTGGAGTGAGGTCAGGACCGCAAACGTCTGCCAGTCCGCTGTGACTCTGCCCTTCGTTCCGACGATCTCCAGCCGATTCACCTCGGGCGAGCTGCAGAGCGACAGCGAGACCTCTCCAATGCCAGTGGCAGATGGAATGAGGACGCGGATCTCCTCGACTGCGGCCTCCCGGACAGTGCCCAGGTTGAAGCCCAGCACCTGGGGCTTACCGGGATGGGACAGGAAGTGGCACGCGAGATATAACGGCTGACAGATCATCCGGTCGAACGTTCCCCAGTCGTACGAGTAGCTCCATGGGATGACCGCCGACCGCGCCCCCGGCTCGTACGTGAATCCCTGCTCCGCACGCACCGAGACGACCTGCCCGATGTGGCCCGCGCTCACACGCCGGCATGCCTCGACGAACAGCGGGTCGAGCAGGCGACTATGGCCGGGGCAGACTTGGACACCGGCATCGCACGCGAGATCGCAGATGGCCCGGGCATCCGCCTCGGTGGCCGCGAATGGCTTCTCGATATACACGTGGGCGCGATAGCGGAAAGCGATTCTGGCCAGCGGGAGATGGGTGGCCGGAGGTGTCAGCAGGTGGACGACCGCCGGCTTCGTCTCTCGAAGCATGGTCTCCGCATCGCCGTAGCAGCGGGGGATGGCATGCCGCGTCGCGGTTTGACGAGCCCGGCGTTCGTCCGTATCGCACACGGCCACGATCTCAACCTGCGGCAGTGTCTTGAGTGCTGCGATGTGGTGAGTGCTGATTTTGCCGCACCCGATAAGGGCGACGCGAATGTTTGGATGGCCTGTGCTCACGAAACCGATGCTCGACTCGCGGTGCTGGAATGATCTGCAATGGCAGTCGCGGTCTCCCCACCGGCGCGGTGGATTGTGGACCCCGCTGGCAACAGAACCCCAACGTCAGTTCGGCGTCTGCCTCCAGCGCGCGCCTCCTTTCGACGACACTCCAGCCCTTCGCGTCTCTCCCCGGCATGCAGGTCGGCGGGCGCTGCCGGGCGGGCTTCGTCACGGCGTCGTTCACGCCAGGCTGGCTGCCTCGTGTTCAGGACGGTCTGCCACGCACCAGAGTCGCGTCTATGGGAGCGTGGCTCTGGCCGTGCGTCAGGGACCGAGCGGTGCCGTGCCAGCGGCTCAACACACTCGGGTGCCAGCTCGCACAGCGTCCTCAAGAGGCCGTTGCGGTCACCAGTATCGAGGCAGGCCAACAATCTGCTTAACCCCTGGACCAGATCGGTGCCGGCTGGCTCGGTAATCTGGCTGATCCGAAGCTTTGGGCTGGACGTGGCGACTGTCGTCTCGAGCTGTGAAGTCTGTTCCTGTATCAAATTCTCACCGGGCCGAAGGCCGGTGAATACGATCGACACGTCTTTGCCGGGCACCCGCCCCGAAAACCGGATCAGCTTCGTGGCAAGTTCTAGAATGCGCACCGGCTCACCCATCTCCAGCATCGTGATGGCGCCTCCGGATTCCGGCAGCGATCCCGCCTGCAGCACGAGCTGTGCAGCCTCAGGTATGGCCATGAAATGGCGCTGCACGAGCGGATGCGTGACCGTGATAGGGCCGCCGGCCGCAAGCTGTCGCTCAAACAGCGGAATGACGCTGCCCTTGGACGACAGCACATTGCCGAAGCGCACGGCTCTGAAGTCGGTGCCGGACCGGTGAAGGTTCGGTAGCCCGAAGATGATGCGCTCGGCGATTCGCTTCGTGGCGCCCATGACACTCGAAGGCCGGATGGCCTTGTCCGTCGACACCAGCAAGATTTTCGTGGCCCCATGCTTCACAGCTGTTGTGGCGACCAGCAGCGTGCCCAGCACATTGTTGCGCACGGCCTCGAAGACGTTTGCCTCCATGAGCGGCACGTGCTTGTAGGCAGCAGCGTGTACCACGTAGTCAGGACGGTGCTGGGCGCACACCTGCGCCAGCCGTGTCGCGTTCGTGATATCACAGATCACTGGAACCAGGTCGAGTCCCGGATGTGCCTGGCTCAGCTCCTGATGGAGGAAGTACAGGTCACTTTCTGCCTGATCGAGCAGCAGCAGTCTGGCAGGGGCAAACGGTGCAATCTGCCGGGCGAGCTCCGAGCCGATGGATCCTGCGGCCCCGGTCAACAGGATCACACGGTTCCGCAGGTCGGCCGCCACCGCTGAGAGGTCGAGGTCAACCCGAGGGCGGCCCAACAGATCCTCCAGTTGCTCATTGCGGCGGTGGTTAATGTATGGGTTGCCATCGAGCAGCTCCTGAACCGATGGAAGCGTCTTGAACTCCAGTCCCCCCGCAATGCATTGATTTACCACACGCCTTGTCTCACTCAGGTCAGTTGGCTCGAGGGCAATGATGGCGAGGTCAGCCTTCAGCCTCGCACAGACTGCAGGCAGCTCATCCATCGTACCTACGACAGGAACGCCATGAATGGTGGTGTCACGGCGCGTGCCATCCAGGCCGATCAGCCCCACCGGGTTCACGGTGCAGCTCTCGCCTTGCCGGGCTTCGCGTAGAACCTGCTCGGCTCGCGCGCCGGCGCCGATGATCAGCGTGCGGCGGCCGCGGGGCTTGATGAACGGCACCGGAGTCTCGCGCAGGGCCCGAGAGATGAGGGGAATACCACCCGCCAGCAAGATGGCGCCGGCCCACTCGATGAGGAGCACCGATCGGGGCACACCGGGAGACAGATGCGACACGTGCACGACAGCGGCAAAGCCGAGTGAGCTGAGGGTGACAGCGATTGCCAGCCTGAGCAGATCCTGCGGTCCGAAATGCAGCCACTGCGCCCGAAATACGCCAGAGTTAGCATAGGCCGCAAATCGGAAGACCACTAATAACGGCAGAGAGAGCCAGAACAGCTCCGACTGTTCTGCCGGTGTCGCGAAATCGAATCGAAGCTCGTAGGCCAGCCGGTATCCGATGACAGTCAGGATCAGGTTGAGAGCCAGATGTGCAGCAAAGCGAACCAGTCGATCGGCTGCGAGAACGCGGCTGTAATTCACGGGTTCACCGGTTAGACGTGTGGCCATTGTCGTTCGACGAGAGGTCGGCGAAGCTGCCCCGACCTCCCGATCAACGACATGCAATGAGCTGCGTGCTACTGACTGGCTATGAACGCGGGAATGCGAGGTTCGTGCCCGGAGAGGGCACACGGAAGAGCATACGTCCCAACGTGCTGGGTGCGTCGTGCGAGTTATTGCAGGGAGGTGAGTGGCGGGTCATCGTTGCGCTTCTACAACAACTGCGTGAACAGTAAATGGTTAACCGTGAACAGGACGCTATCGCAACCTGTTCACCGTTCACCCCTACCGTTCACCGTTCACCGTTCACCTTTCACTGTTCACCGTTCACCGCTGTTAGTACCACCCGATCGGCTTCTCATCGAGATTGATGAAGACCTGCTTCGTCTCCAGATACTCCTCCACGCCCCAGTGGCCCAGCTCCCGCCCAAAGCCCGAAGCCTTGTAGCCGCCCCATGGCGCCTCGACGAAGGTGGGCTGCATGTGGTTGACCCACACGATGCCTGCCTCGAGCGACTTGACGACGCGAAAGGCCTTGAAGATGTCCCGGGTCCAGACCGCGGCGGCCAGACCGTACTGTGTCTCGTTGGCGATGCGAATAGCGTCGGCCTCATCCTTGAACGGAATGACGCTCATGACGGGTCCAAAGATCTCCTCTTGCGCAATGCGGGCGGAGTTGTCGACATCATAGAAGATGGTGGGCTCGATGTACCAGCCTTTGTCGTACTGCTTCGGCCTGCCGCCACCCACCGCCACCTTGGCTTCGCTCCGTCCAACCTTCAGGTACTCCGCAACTCTATCCCGCTGCTCTGCGCTGACCAGCGGACCCATCTTGTTTTCCCGGTCCATGCCCGGACCGAGCTTGATCGTCTTGGCTTTGGCAGTGGCCGCGTCGACAAATTTCTGATAGATGTCCCGCTGAACCAGCACCCGGCTGCCGGCCGAGCACACTTCGCCCTGGTTGATGAAGGTGCCGAACAGGGCGCCATCAACGGCATTCTCGAAGTCCGCGTCGCTGAAGAAGATGTTGGGTGACTTCCCGCCCAGCTCGAGAGAAACGCGCTTCAGCTGGTCGGCGGCACTGCGCATGATAGTCTTGCCCACTTCCGCGCTGCCGGTAAATGCGATCTTGCGAACGGCGGGGTGACTCACCAGCGGGGCCCCTGCGCCGGGTCCATCTCCGGTGACGATGTTCACCACGCCGGGCGGTATGCCGACGGACTCGAAGTCCCTGGCCAGCTCGAGAATGGAAAGCGGCGTCTGCTCGGCAGGCTTCAGGACTACCGTGCAGCCGGCCGCGAGTGCCGGCGCGATTTTCCAGGCCGCCATCATGAGCGGATAGTTCCAGGGAATAATCTGACCAGCAACCCCAATCGGCTCTCGCATGGCAAAGGCCACCGCATCGGCGGGGACCGGCAACACCTCGCCATTTATCTTGGTAGCGAGCCCGCCGTAGTACTCGAAACAGGTAGCGGTGTCGTCCATGTCATACTCGGACTCCGCCAGCGGCTTGCCGGTATTGCGGGTCTCCAGCTCGGCCAGCTCGGTCCTGCGTTCACGAATCCGCTCGGCCAAGCGGAAGAGGATGCGGCCACGGTCCTGCGCGGTGACCGTTCGCCAGCCACCATAAAAGGCCTTCGAAGCGGCTTTAGCCGCCGCATCCACGTCAGCGGCGTTCCCTAGCGGCACGGTGGCGATGGCCTCCTCAGTGGAGGGATCGAACACCTCGAACGACTTCCCGCTTCCGGAGTCGACGAAACGTCCGTCGATGAACATCTGGTACCGGGCCGCCCCGGATTTCTGCTTGCGTCCGGATTCTCGTGCCGTACTCGTCATCGGCTCCTCCACTTCAGTTTGCACCGGCTACGCCGCAACGATCTCCCGTGACGGCCGTGTCGTGACCCAGGGGAGACCCGAACGCGCGGAGTCATCCCGGATGTGCCAGAGCATGCCCTCCCTCCTCAAGCAGTCGAGGAACGGATCGGGGTCGAACTGTTCCGGCGACATCACCCCGCTTCCCTGCCAGGTTTCTTGTGCGATCAGCCGGGCAGCAATTACCGGAGGAATTCCGGTTTGATACGCGGTCGCCTGTACGCCCAGCTCGGCAAACGCTGCTTCGTGGTCGGCGACGTTGTAGATGTAGTACGCTTTTGCCACGCCGTTCTTGAGGCCCTTTGCCAGGGTACCAACACACGTCTTGCCGCGCATGCGGCCGGCGAGATCCTTCGGCTCAGGAAGCAGCGACACCACGACATCGCGTGGCGCGACGCTCACGTCTCCGACCGTGACCCGATCCTTTCTCGAGAGGCCGAGCCGCTTCATGACCCGAAGCGTCTCGAGCGTCACGTCATCCATGCAAAGCTTGAAGTCGATTGTTCTCGCCGCAGGGAAAAAGCGCGGCAAGGTCCGGGCCTCCTCATGGTCGACATAGTAGCAGTTGAGAACACCGAGCTCCGGGAAGTCGAATGGCTCCTTACCGGTGAGCGGCTCCTCGAGGTAGTACCTGCCATTCCGAAAGGCCACTGCCTTGCAGAGGCATTCATCGATCATGACCCAGGGACTGAAGGCTGCCAGGAACCCGTCATGCCCCTGGCAGACGGAGTTGTCTCCATCGCGCACCCGGAGCTCGGTGACCACGTCGAGCAGGTGCTTGGCGGCGTAGGCGGCGTAGACGTTGGTTGTGCCAGGGTCCGCTCCCATTCCCAGGAGCGCTAAACGGCCCGCCTTCCGGAAATCGGCATCCAGCGATAGCTGGTCATCCATTTTAGGGATGCCGTCCGCATCCGTGCCCGCGCTGGCGAGGTCGATGTAATCGCAGCCGGCCTCGAGGCAGGCGCGCATCACATCCATGTTGGTAGCCGGAAGAGCCGCATTCAGGACAACGGTAATGCCGCTGCTGCGGATGGCAGCAATCACGTCGGCGCGGTTCCCGGCATCCAGATGG
>Ga0307415_100001754_pt1 | contig 10586 bp, 5 predicted proteins | sample DK1Cmetagenome_FD_204524 | JGI IMG/M metagenome (GOLD analysis project Ga0307415, IMG submission 204524) | Maize rhizosphere microbial communities from greenhouse at UC Davis, California, United States - DK15-C-2 | ecosystem: Host-associated > Plants > Roots > Rhizosphere > Soil | place: USA...
CCGATCCGGCTGCGCAGCTCCTCCACCGGCAGATCCCGCAGATCGGTCCCATCCCACCGAACCGCGCCGCGCTGCGGGTCGTAGAGGCGGCACAGCAGCTTGACCACGGTGCTCTTGCCGGCGCCGTTGAGCCCGACGAGTGCCGTGGCCCGCCCGGCGTCGATGCGGAACGTGAGGCCCCGCAGCACCCACGGCAGGTTGTCGCCGTACCGGAACCAGACGTCCCGGAACTCGATGCCGTGCCGCAACGCCGGCACGGGCATCGGCGGCCCGGCGCTCGGCGGAAGGTCGGCCGGCGCCTCGGCGACGAAGCGGAAGTGGTCGAAGAGGAGCAGGGCGCGGTGGACCGAGCCGACGCTTGCGACCACCGCACCCAACCCACCCTGGATGCCGGCGACCGCCGCTATGAACACCGCGACGTCACCGACGCTCAGGCGTCCGTGGCGCGCCGCCGTCACGGCGTACGTCAGGCCGGCGCCCGCGATCGCGGCGCCGAACCCGCTGAGGACGAGCTGGGCCCGTAACTCGCGCCGGTCCATGCGGCGGGTCTCGGTGTTGATGGTCCGCAGTTCGCCCGCCATCCGCCCGCCGAAGAGCGCACCCAACCCGTACAGTCGCACCTCCTGCGCCGCCGTGGCCGACGTGAGGAGGCTGGCGTAGAAGATCTCGCGCCGGGCCGAATGGCGCAGCTCCCACAGCATGCGCGCCCGCCGCCGGCCCAGGGCCAGCTCGGTCCGGAGTGTGGGCGTGGCCGCCACCACGACCACGACCACCATCACCGGGCTCAGCGCCAGCAGGATGGTCAGAAACCCGATCACGGTGAGCAGGCCCTGCGTCACCGACAGGCCGCTCGTGACAAGCTGCATCGGACCGGCGGGCCCGTTCTCGGCCGCGAGTTGGAGGCGGTCATGGAACGCGGGGTCCTCGAACCGGGCCAGGCCACGCTGCCGGTCCACGCCGGCATGGAGGCGCTGCCGGGCGGCCAGGCCGACGAGGCGGCCGAGGTCGGCGTCGAGGTAGGCGGACCCGTGGGGCAGGGCCACGGTGACGACACCGGCGGCGGCCAGCGCCAGGGCGAGGAAGACCACTGTGGACGCCGCGGAGCCGCCGGCGATCCGGTCGAGTACGGCCCGGGTCAACCAGGCCACGCCCACCGGTGCGGCGCCGGTGGCCACGGCCAGACCGACCCGCGCCAGCAGCCGGCCCGCGGCCGCTCGCCAGACGAGGGTGACCGCGGCGGCGGCGTGCCGGGCGGCCGTGGCGAGGCCGAGCCGGCCGGACGGCTGACCGCTCACACCCGGGCCGGGTCGTACCGTTCGCCGGTCGCCCGAAGGTCCTCGACGGTGAGGCCGCTCGCCAGCACCGAGCCGGCGGCGTCGACGAGAGCGAAGGCCGGGAACCCCTGCACGGCAAAGGCCGTGGCCAACGGACCCTCGCGGGGCTCGACCGCGACCCGAGCCACCGGCGTGAGCAGGTCCCGCTGCGTCGCCGTCTCGGATGCGTCCCCCACCACCACGGCCAGGACGCGCGCGCGACCGCCGTCGTGGCGGGCGGCCCGGTCGACGAAGTCGGGAAGTCGCTCCGCGCAGGCCGCGCACGACGGTGAGAAGAAGCCGACCAGCGTGTCGCCGCCCAGGCCGGCTCGCGACACCGCCTCGCCTTCGAACGTGGTGGCGGCGAAGTCGGCGACCCGCTCACCGGCCCCGAGCAGGATCCGCTCATCGCGGTCCATACGTCGCGACAGCAGTTCGGCGTGCTGCCGGAGGCGGCGGATCACCCCGAACGTGAGCACCAGGTCCACCAGGCACAGCAGGCCGACGAGCACGACTGCGGCGACGAGATACGGCATGGTGACTCCTTGCGGGCGCAGGGGCGGGGGCGCGGAAGAGATCGACGACATCGTCCAGGCGGATGAGCAGCAGGGCGAGCAGCGCCCCGGCCACCAGCGCCACGATGGATCCGGCCGGGTCCGCCAGGTGCTGGACCGGCGTACGACCCGGCTCGGCCCACGTGGCCGCGACTCCCGTCACGGCCAGGGCCAGGAGCACCGCGTTGCGGGTGAGGTGGACGCGGCCGAGCGGACGTCGGGACGGCCCGAAACAGCGGCACGGCGCGGTCAGGCCCCGACGGGAGGCGCCCGCGGCGACGACCGTGAGGGCGGCGAGCACCGTCGCCGCGAGGGCGAATGCCAGCACCGGCCGCGGCAGGGCGGCCAGCGCCAGCACGGTGGCGCCCTCGGCCACGACCGTCAGCCCGGCCAGGGGGGCCACCCCACCCGGGCGGACCAGCTTCAGGCCCGCCACGGATCCACGAAACTCCGTCCAGGCCACGCGGCTCCGCAGTTTGCTCACTGTGGAGACCAGGAAGATGACGGTCAGCACCACCTGGTCCGCGACCACGGCCGTCTGCACCGCCACCTCCCTGACGCCTTGATGGCTGTGGTCCGGCCTACGGGAAGCAGTGCGGCGGAAGCGGCCGGCAGCGGCTGTACCGCACGCCGCTCGGGTACCAGCAGGCGTAGCAGTAGTTGTTGATCCCGCAGACCCAGTCGCATTCGATGGCGGCCGCGGTGACCTGCGGGACCAACCGGGCCAGCATCGAGTCGGCCAAAGCGGCGATGGCGCGTACCAAAGGATTCCCCTCTCGTCTGTGTTCCTGAGCCTCCATCGAAGCCGACGGACCCGCCGGAGGCCAGGACGTCGAACCGGACGTCTCGGCGGACGTCCGGTTCGACGGCACGGAATGAGTGGGGCGACGGGCGGCCGTCACGCGAAGGCGGGTCCGGCACGGGTACGAAGCCGATCGACCGGCCGACCACAGTGGACAGTTCGTCCGCCACGTCGTCGAACGTGATCGCGTCCGGGCCGGTCACGTCGTACGCACGGCCCTCGTGGCCGTCGGTCGTGAGCGCGACGACGGCCACGTCGGCGATGTCCCGCGGATCGACCATCGCGATCTTCGCGCCGGCCCGGGGAGGAACAGCGCACCGGCCTGTCGTACGCCATCGGCGCCAGCGAACAGGTTCGACATCTTGAACGCCGGCCGGAGCATCACGGAAGCCAGGCCGCTGGCGCGCAGGTGTTCCTCGATCCGCGCGTTCGCGTCGAAGAACGCCACCGGTGAGCCGACCACGGCGCCGAGGGCCGACTGCTTCACGACCCGGTCCACGCCGGCCGCGGCGGCGTCGATCGCCGCCGTCTCCCACGCCATCTGCATCGGATGGTTGGCGCACGTCAGGAACAGCCGGTCGACGCCCTCCATCGCCGGCCCGCAGCGAGGCCGGGTGTTCCGGGTCGGCGCGGAGCCGTCACGTCCCGGGGCGAGGGGCGTCGGCAGGGTCCGCCCCTCGCCCCGGGTGGCCGTACGGCTCAGCTGCAGAACTCGCGCCAGGCGGCCCGACCCGCCGGATCGCGCAGGCGGTAGTCGATGCCCGCACTCGGCCAGTCGAGATCGAAGTACGCCACGAACTGCGCGCCGGCCGCGGTCAGGTAGTCGATCGAGCCACGCAGCCAGGCGGCCCGGCCGGTGCCGTCGTCGGTGCCGACGATGGGGGTGCCGGTCTCGGCGATGCCGAACGGGAGGCCCTCGGCCTGGCTGACGGTGACCACCCGCCGGAAGTTGTCGGCCGGCGGCCGGTAGTTGCCGTTGCGCCACGACAGGTTGTACAGGTCCCAGCCGAGCACGTCGACGTATGCGGGGCCGGCGTAGTAGTCCCGCCAGTTGCGCCCGGAGCCCGGCTCCAGCGTCCAGCCCATGAGGATGAGCGTGGCCCGCAGTTGCGGGTTGCCCGCCCCGTCGGCCAGGGTGGCGATGCGCTGCCACGCCTGCCGGAACTGCGCGGCGGTGAAGCTGCCCGCCTGGATGTCGTTCTCCGGCTCGTGGAAGTACGTCCACCAGATGATCCGGTCGCGCGGGGCGGTGCGGAACCACGTGGCCAGCGCGGTGTCGTGCCGTCCGGCGATCACGTCGGCCGGGGCCGCCTTGAATGACACGATCATCGGGCGTCCGCCGGTGTCGAGCTTGCCCGGCCACGCCTGGGGCAGCCCGGGGTAGAAGATCCGGATCACGTCGAGTCCGTTGTAGTACCCGTCGATGCGGGCCAGCGCCTGCTGGTACGTCTCGCCGGCCACCTCGGTCGTGAACGAGGCGCCGCACAGGGTTCCGGTGGGATCGGCGTACTCGATGACGAGCCGGGGTCCGGTGGCGCCCGCCTCCCGCGAGTACACCGAGGCGACCGACCCGACCGTGGGGTTGCGCAGCGCGAACGCGACCGGACCGGGGCCGACCGCGGCCGCCGTCACGTCGAAGGACAGCGAGCTCGCGCCGTCCCCGTCGACCGCGGCCGTGGCGATGACCGGGCCGACCGGGGGTCGGCTGGCGTACGTCGTGGACTCGTCCCACGGACCGGTGACCCCGTGTAGCTGGACGGTGTCCGGCTGCTGGTCCAACCGCTGGAACGTCAGGTCGAGACGGACGGCGGCGATGCGCGCGCCGGCCGGCGGGTTCGGCACCGTGAAGCGCAGGTAGCCCTCGCTGTGCCACGGGGTGTTCCAGTTCGCGGCGGTCAGGCGACTCTCCGTGCCGTGCGCCACCGCCGGCTGCTCCGCGACTACATACGTGTCCGCGTCGGCCGTGACGGTCACCGGCGCGGTGACCCGGGCCGCCGCGCTCGGACGTAGCTCCTCCGACGCCGACGCCGACGCTGACGCCATCGCGACCGGCGTGGCCGCCAGGACCGTTACCGAGCCGATGACGAGGATGACGCGTTGTGTTCGAGGTATGGGCACGGACGAGGCTCCTCCCTGTCTTGGATCGCGGCACCGCGACGGGTTAGCGTGGCATCGAAACATCGGCGTATGCTCGACTGCGTCTCGGTTGTGGTTCGGGTCGACTTTCGGGCCAATGCACGTACCGCCCGACGTCTGGCCGTGGCGCCCAGACCCGGCGGGGGGTGCGGTGGAGTTTCGAGTACTGGGTCCGGTGGAGGCGTGGTCGGGGGACGCGCGCCTGGCCCTCGGCGGTGAGATGCAGCGGATGCTGCTGGCGGTCCTGGTGCTGCAGGCCAACCAGGTTGTGTCCGCGGACCGGCTCATGGCCGCCCTGTGGCCCGAGGGATCACCCTCCTCGGGCCGGGCCCGCCTGCACGACCAGGTCTTCGCGCTGCGTCGGGTGCTGCGGCGGGCCGGCCCCGACCCGGCCGACCACGTGGTCACCCGGCCGCCGGGCTACACGCTGCAGGCCGACCCGGACCGGGTGGACCACCTCCGGTTCGCCGCGTTGGTCCGGAGTGGACGGCGGGCGCGGGGCGCCGGCGACCCGGCCGCCGCGGTTGGCCATTTCCGCGCGGCGCTGGCGCTGTGGCGCGGGCCCGCGCTGGGTGGCGTGGACGGTGGCGGCCTGGCCGGTGAGGTACGGCGGCTGGAGGAGGCGCGGCTGGCCGCCGTTGAGGACTGCGTCGACGCGGAGCTCGCCCGGGGGGCGGCCGACGAGGTCATCCCCGAGCTGGCCGCGCTGGTCGCCGAGCATCCGCTGCGCGAGCGACCGCGGGCCCAGCTCATGCTGGCGCTGTACCGGGTCGGCCGGCAGGCCGAGGCGCTCGAGGTGTGGCAGGACACCCGGCGGAAGCTGCGGGACGAGCTGGGCCTGGACCCCGGGCCGGAGTTGGTGGCCCTGCGCGACCGCATGCTCCGAGCCGACAAGTCCCTTCTGGACACTGAGAACGGGTCTCATCAACCGTCCACCCCGGACCCGTCCGGGCCACCCGGGCCGACCGATCCGGTGCCCACCCCCCGCGGGCTTCCGGCCGACGTGGTGGGCTTCATCGGTCGCCGGGCCGAGCTGGCGTCACTGGACCGCCTGGTCGCGGCCGATGAGGGCGACGGCGCGACGGCCATGAGGATCGCCGTGGTCTCCGGCACCGCCGGCGTCGGCAAGACCGCCCTGGCCGTCCACTGGGCCCACCGGGTCGCCGACCGGTTTCCCGACGGCCAGCTCTTCGCCGACCTGCGCGGGTACGACCCGGACCGTCCGCTGGTCGCGTCCGACGTGCTCGCGATCTTCCTGCGCGCGCTCGGCGTACGGGGCTCCGCCGTGCCGGCCGATGTGGACGAGCGGGCCGCTCTCTACCGCAGCGCGCTGGCCAACCGGCGGATGCTCGTGGTGCTCGACAACGCCGCGGACTACGACCATCTCCGGGTGTTGCTGCCCGGCAGCGCCACCTGCCTGGTCCTGGTCACCAGCCGGGACGTGATCCCGGCGCTCAGCGTGAGGCACGGGGCGCTGCGGGTGGCGCTGGATCTGCTGCCCGCGGATGAGGCGGTCGATCTGTTGGCCCGGCGGGCGGGCGAGCGGGTCACGGCCGACCCGGACGGCGCGGCCGCGCTCGCCCAGCGGTGTGCCCACCTGCCGCTGGCCCTGTGCGTGGCGGCCGAATACCTCGTGACCCACCCCGACGCGAGCCTGGCCACTCTCGCGAAGGATCTGGCCGACGCCGACCATCCGCTCGACATGCTCGAGACGGGGGGCGAGTGGCGCACGGCCGTGCGCAGCGTGCTCTCCTGGTCGTACCAGGCCCTGCCCGCTCCGGTCGCGCGGGCGTTCCGGCTGCTGGGTGTGCCGGTCACGGCCGACATCGACCGGTACGCCGCCGCCGCGCTGCTGGACGAGGACGCGCGGACCACCGGCCGCCTGCTCGACCAGCTCGTCCGCGCCCACCTCGTCCGCGAGTCGCCGCCGGGCCGGTACGGCATGCACGACCTCCTCCGCGCGTACGCCCGCGAGCAGGCCGAGGCGGTCGAGGGACCGGAGCGGGAAGCGGTCCACCGCCGGCTGGCCGGGCACTATCTGGCCGCGACCTCGGCCGCCATGGATGTCCTGGTTCCGCACGAGCGGCACCAGCGGCCGACGGTGCCGGGCCCGACCCGCCCGGTGCCGCCGCTGTCCGACGAGGAGGCGGCCCGGGTCTGGCTGGACGCCAACCGGGTCAACCTCATCACGGTCGTGGCGCACGCGGCCGACCACGGCCGGCCCGAGGTCTCCGTCGGGCTGTCGTACGTGTTGTGGCGGTACCTCGACGCCGGTGGATACCACCCCGAGGCGGTCCAGGTGCACACCGACGGCGCGGTGGCGGCGGCGGCGACCGGTGACCGGCTGGGCGAGGCCCGCGCGCGCCGCAATCTCGCGGTGGCGTACTGCCGGCTCGGCCTGAACCGGGAGGGCGTCGCCGAAGCGGGGCGGGCGATCGAGCTCTTCCGCGCCACCGGCGATCTGGTGGGCGAGTGCCGCGCCCTGAACGTCCTCGGCGTGCTGACCTGGCACCTCGGCGACAACGCGCGGGCCCTCGACTTCCTGATCCGGGCCCACGACCTCGTCGTCGGGCTGGGCGAGCACGGCACCGCCGCCGACGTGGAGTGCAACGTCGCCGGGGTTCTGGAGCGGCAGGGGCGCCACGAGGAGGCGCTCGAATGGACCGAACTGGCGCGTCGCACGTACGCGGTGATCGGAGACCGCGCCGGGGCGGCACTGATGCTGGGCAACATCGGATCGGTGTACCTGAAACTGGGCCGGTACGAGGAGGCGTTGGACCACTGCCGGCGCGGCCTGGCCGCGTTGCACGAGCTGGGCAGCCGGGTCTACGAGGCCGACGTGCTGGGCGTTGTCGCCACCATCTACCAGCGGCTGGGCCGCCACGACGAGGCGATCGCGACGGCCCGCCGGGCCGTGGCCGCCGCCCGGGAGGTCGGTGACCGCTCCCACGAGGCCGGCGCCCGCAACGTGCTCGGCGCCGCCTACCGGCTCGGCGGCCGCCCGGAGGAGGCCCGCCGGGAACACGAGTCCGCTCGGGCCGCCGCGCGGGACATGGGCGACCGCTACCGCGAGGCCCGGGCCCTCGACGGGATGGCCGAGGCCGAACACGATGCGGGGGCGTGCGACGCGGCCCGCGAGCACTGGCGGGCCGCGCTGGCGCTGTACGAAACGATGAGCCTCCCGGAGGCGGACACCGTCCGCGCCCGCCTCCGGGAGGCCCCCGTGCCGGACGGCTAGGGGCCCGTCCACTGCAGGTTGCCGGGGTCTACCGGTTCCTGGGCCTGCGCCACCAGCCACTTGCCGGCCTCGCCGCCCGCGTATCCGCCGACCGCCCCAGCGGCCCCGCCGCAGATGGGCCCACACGCGGCGTTGCCGATCGCCGACCCGGCGGCGCTGCCGGCCATGTACGCGGCCGTCTCGATCGTCGCGTAGATGATCGCGCCGCCGACGGGCTCACCCTTCTCCATGTGTTCGAGGAGGGCGATGACCCAACCGCCGACAACGATGGCCCGGCCGGTGCCTTCCACGTACGGGTTGCGCATGAACTTGAGGAGCTTCTGGTACTTCGGGTTGTGGCGCAGGACGGCGAGTTGGCGTGCGGCCTCCGATCGGGCCTTCGCCTCCTCGGCCCAGCGCATCTGTCGGGCGTAGTCGGAGTACAGCTTCGACGTGCCGGTCAGCGTCGAGTAGCCGGCCTCGATCGCGCTCCGGGTGTCGGCGTACCGCTTCAGATGCTGACGCTCCAGGTGCTCCCGCAGCGGAGACATGTCGTCCCACCCGGGATGCTTCTTCGGCGGGCCGCTGTGCTGCGGCCTCCGGGCCCGGCCGGTGTAGTGGTCGCGGTAGGTCGAACAACTGCCCGTGCACGACGACTTCTTCTTCGGTTTCGCCTTGGCCGTGTAGTACTGCACGTAGGTGGCGCAGCTGCCGGTGCAGGCGTTGGTCTTCTTCGGCTCGTCGCCCTCCCACGGCTTCAGGCCGTCGGGGTCGCTCATCGTGACGGGCGAGCCGTTGGCGTAGCCGTAGCCCTGCATCTGTTGTGGGTCGTCGAAGTCGATCACGGGGTCGACCGAGAGGAACGCCCCGATCAGCGGGTCGTACTCCCTGGCTCCCAAGTGGACGGTTCCGGCGCCGTCCACGGTGCCGCCGACGAACCCCTTGTCGCCGGGCCACGCGGTCGCGGCGCCGCGCCTCTCGCCGAACGGCTTCTGGTACCGCCGGACGACCGCCTGGTCGCTGGCCGTCACCGACGCGTGCGCGGTGCCCTGGTGGTCGGACACCAGCCAGGTCAACGTACCGCCGCCGGCCCGCACGCCGACGACCTGTCCGGCGTGGGCGTAGTAGCGGGTGCCGACCCGGGCTCCGCCCGTCGCGACCCGCAGCTCCTGCCCGCCCGGCAGGTACAGGGTGCGGCCGCCCGGATCCCGTTTGATGAGCCGGTTGCCGTCGGCGTCGTAGACATAGCCGGTCGCGACGCCGGCCTCGGTGCTCTCCGAAAGGTGACCCTCGGCGTCCCAGGTGAGGCTCTGGGCCGGCCGGGTCAGCGTGTTGCCGGTCGGGTCGTAGGCGTAGGTCGCCGTGCCCGCGCCGGGGCCGGTCGTCTGCACCGTCCGCACCGCGTGCGGCTGGGCCGCGCCCGCCGCCGGGTACGTGTACGCGCGGCGGGTGTCGGTCGGGCCGTGGTCGGTCGACGTGAGCCGGTTGCCGACGTTGTCGTACGTGAACGACTGCCAGTACGGCGCCGGCCCGCCGAGCGCGCCGACCGCGCGGTTGGCCGCGCAATCGCCGTTGCCGGGCGTCCACGCCTCGGTGAGCCGGCGCATCCGGTCGTACCCGAAGCACTGGGTGTCGCCGGTGCCGGACGCCGGCACGTCGGCGATCCGCGTGATGTTGCCGCTCGCGTCGTAGGTGTAGCGGAGGTCGGCCACCAGCGCCGGCTCGGTCTCCCGCGTGGTGAGCATCCGGTCCAGCCGCCGGGTTCCCTCCTCGTACGTGCGCAGCGTCCACAGGCCGCGGCCGCCGTTGTAGGCCCGGCTGAGCACGGCCGGTTCGCCGTACCGCGTGTACTCGGTGGCGTTGACGTAGAACGCGTTCTCGCCCGTGCCGCTGAGGTTGGTCCGGAGCGTGTTCGGCTCGCCGAGCGCCGTGTACCCGTGCAGCAGCGTCTCCGTCGGAAGGTCGCCGATCGCCGGCAGCCGCGTGCTGGCTGGCGAGCCGTCGACGTGGTAGCCGTACACGTGGTCGTACCGCCCGGCCAGACCCGTCTCCCCGGCGGGGATGACGATGGACCGGCCGGTCACGCGGTAGCCGTCGTCATAGCCCAGCACCTCGTCGACGTAGGCGGCATCACCGATCCACCGGGTCGCCTTGGCCAGCTGTCCGCGCGTGCCGTTGAGGCCGACCGTGTCATAGGCCCACTCGGCCCGCTTCGGCCCGGTGACCGACCCGTCGCGCGCGCTCGTCTTGCGGCCCAGCGCGTCGTAGGTGTACCCGAGCACCCGGCCCCGGGCGTCGGTCGAGGTGAGCCGGTCGCCCGCGTCGTTGTACGTCATCGTGGTCCGGCCCTTGTCCGGGTCGACGGTCACCGTCGTCCGGCCGCGCAGGTCGTAGGCGTACGTCCAGCGGTTACCGGCCGGGTCGGTCACCGCGGTCCGCTGGCCCTTGCGGTCGTAGGCGTACCGGGTGGCGTCGTACGAACCGGTCGGGCCGGCTCCGTGATACTGCCTCAGCTCGACCGTCCGGCCTCGGGCGTCCTCCACAGTGGACGTCGGTGGGCCGCC
>Ga0307415_100001755_pt1 | contig 10586 bp, 10 predicted proteins | sample DK1Cmetagenome_FD_204524 | JGI IMG/M metagenome (GOLD analysis project Ga0307415, IMG submission 204524) | Maize rhizosphere microbial communities from greenhouse at UC Davis, California, United States - DK15-C-2 | ecosystem: Host-associated > Plants > Roots > Rhizosphere > Soil | place: USA...
GCCCCGAATGTCGAAACCGCGAAGCTGAGTTCCGAAAAACCGATCGGTGATCCGGATCGCGTCCCGCCCCGGCCCAGGGGCCTTTTCGAGTGGGTAGATGTACCCGCCTTCCAAATGGGCAGACAGGATCCAGCTACCGCCGAGCACGCCCCAATACTTCGTTCCGTTCACGCGGGATCGAATGTATCGGACGTCGCCTGCAAGACCCGCGAAGTCCTGTGAAACGACGACCGTCTGCCCCCGTGTCGGGCGAATGCCGTTCGTGTCGTTATAGATGACGGAATATCCAACTGAGGACGTTATCCTCTTCCCGAGTTCGTCGCACAGGTATTGCCCGGCCTTGTTCGGATCGCACGCGGCGGGACTTGGCCCGTCGGCGCCGTCCGGATCCGTGAAGAACGTGCTCTTGTCGAGGGTGATGTCATCCTGCTGCAGACCGTAGCGCGTACCAAATGACACATATTCCGTCATCGGGAAGCCGAGAGTGAAGCCCAGGCCGGTCTGCGTTTGCGAGTAGGTCGTATTCCGCTCGTTGCCGACAAAATTGAAGCTGTTGTAGTCGCGGCGGAAAATGCTGCCGCCCAAGAGGATGTTCTTGTCGAACAGATAGGGCTCGCTGAATCCTAGCTGCACCGATTTCGAATATTGCGACCAGTTGATGCCGGCGTTCAGCTCCTGGCCCTTGCCCATGAAGTTGCGCTGGGCGATCGAGAACGCAAGGATGAAGCGCTCCAGGCTGGAGTATCCTGCCGAGAGCTGGAGCTCGCCGGTCGACTTCTCCTCGACGTTGACGCCGAGCACGACGCGGTCCGGTCCGGAACCCTCGGTCTGCTTGATCTCCAGGTTTTCCTGAAAGAACCCAAGGGATTGCAGGCGATCCTGCGAGCGCTTGACCCTTTGAGCGTTGAAGGCGTCGCCCTCGTTGACCCGGAACTCGCGCCGGATCACCTTGTCGCGGGTCGCGGTGTTGCCCTGAATATCTATTCTCTCGACGTAAACCCGCGGTGTCTCGCCGACCTGGAACGTGATGTTCATGACCCGGTTCGCGGCGTCGCGATCGTAGTTCGGGTTGATATCGGCGAAGGCGTAGCCGAGGTTCCCGGCCGCCTCGCTGAGCATCGTGACCGCGTCCTCAACCGCCTTGGCGTTGAACCAACTTCCAGTCTTGAGATTGACGGCTGCCGTAATTCTATCTGGAGGAAGGTCGCGAAGGAGGCTTTCCGCCGCGATCTTTCCGAACTTATACCGCGGCCCTTCCTCGACCACGTAGGTAATAACGAAGTCGCGGCGGTCCGGTGTGAGGTCCGCAAGCGCCGAAACGACACGGAAGTCCGCATAGCCTTGCGTCAGGTAGAAGGCACGAAGCTTCTGCTGGTCGGCGGCAAGGCGGTCTGGGTCGTAGCTATCGTTCGACTTGAGGAATCCGAGGACGCCGCCGGCCTGCCGAGTGAACATCTCCTTGCGCAGACGCTCGTCGCTGAACGAGTCGTTGCCGATGATGTTGATGCTCCGAACCTTGGATTTGTCACCCTCGTAAACTTCGAAAACCAGGTCGACGCGGTTCTGCTCGAGATTCACGATTTTGGGTTCGACGCGCGCTGCGAAGCGACCCTGCCTCTTATACAGCTCAATGATTCGATCGACGTCCGCGCGGACCTTGGTCCGGGTGAAGATTTCGCGCGGCTTCAATTTGATTTCGGGCAGGATCTTGTCGTCCTTGATCCTCTTGTTGCCCTCCAGGATGATCCGGTTGACGACCGGGTTTTCCTGGACCGTAATGACGATGTTGCCAGTCTCGGCGCCGGTGATGACGACGTCCGAGAACAGTTCAGTACCGTACAATTCCTTAAGCGCGGTATCGAGCGTCTCCGCCGTATACCCCTGACCTGGCGCGAGATTCGCGTAGGCCCGAATCGTTTCGGGTTCCAACCGCTGACTGCCGCGGACGCTGATCGAGCGGATCACGCCCTGCGCCGCTGGAGCCGCGGTGCCCACCGGCGGTGCCGGCTGCATGGCGACCGGCGCCGGGTTGGAAGGCGCTGGCGTTGCCGGTTGGGTCTGATCGGGCGCAGGGACTTCCTGCGGCGCAAGTGGATCGGCCTGCTGAGCTAGTGTGGGTGCAGACCACCCGCCTAGAATCGTGCCGACGAGGAGAAATGCGCCTGCGCGCCTGCCGACAATGTTCCGCTCTAAAATCACGCGCTCCCCGCCTCTTTTATGCAAGAATCAGCGGCCGCCACAGCGGTCCGCGAGAATGGTGTGCAGCCCTGCCCTAACCGCTCTAGCCAATCAAGCGCCCAAGCCGTTCCCACAAGCCAAATGAGCCAAGATCGTTCACCGTTGTGAAAATGACGAGGGCGAGAATGAGTGCAATTCCACCGCGGAAAGCCCAGTCCTGCGCCTGTGGGCTGACCGGCCGGCGTCGAACCCCTTCGATTGCATAGAACAAGAGATGTCCACCATCCAGCACTGGGACTGGCAAGAGGTTGATGAATCCCAGATTAATTGAGAGAATTGCCAGCAGGACGACAAAGTCAGTCCAGCCGAGAACCGCCTGCTGACCCGCCATCTGGGCCATTTTCAGCGGTCCCCCGATTTCGGTGGCCGGCCGACGGCCCGTGACGATCTGCCATAGGCCCTGGACCATGCTGCGGGTGAGGAATGCCGTGCTGCCTATCGCTGCGGGCACGATCTGCAGCACCGGGACCTTCTCAAAACGGACAGGTGGCCTCGGGATCCCGAGCCGCCCCACGCGATAGACCTGTCCGAACCTGTCACTCTCCTCTTCCACGCGGAGATGCGCGTTCAGCGACAAAGGATGGCCGTCTCGAACGATATCGATCCGCACATCCTGGTCGGGGTAGAGGCTCGTGAGCTGCGCGATTTCCTCGAAGCTGTTCGTGGATCGCCCGGCGATGGCGGTAATACGGTCTCCGATTTTCAAGCCGGCTTCCGCTGCTGCGCTACCCGGGAGGGTGGCGATGACGAGATTCGGCGTGGACGCAACACCGTTCGCCGCAATGAAGCCCGACACGATCGCAATCGCGAGGATGAAGTTGGCCACCGGTCCGGCGAGCACGATCAGGAATCGCTGCCAGACCGGGTGCAGGTGAAAGCTCCTGGCCCTGTCTTCTTCGCTGAGCTCGTTTTGGTCGCCTGGTGCGCTGGCGACATGCTCGTCCCCAACGAACTTGACGTAACCGCCAAGCGGCAGCCAGCCCACTTTCCAGCGAGTTCCCCGCCTGTCGGTCCACCCGCTGATTTCACGGCCAAACCCGATTGAGAAGGTTTCGGCCCCCACCCCACACCATCGCGCGACGAGATAGTGACCGAGCTCGTGGATGAAGACGAGCGGACCAAGCGCTACGACGAAAGCGATGAGAATCAGCCAGATCGGAGGCTGTGAAAGCATCAGGCGCAAGTTTCCTTGATTGCGTTTGCCACCGCTTGGCGAACCTCTCTATCGATTTCAAACACTTCCTCGATCGATCCAGGCGCGGCCCTCCGGTTCTCGCCGAGGGCGGTTTCCACGAGGTGAGGAATGTCGGAAAATCGAACCCGTCCGTCGAGAAAGCTCGCGACCGCGACCTCATTTGCTGCGTTGAGGACAGCGGGAGCCGCCCCTGCCTCCTCAAGAGCCTCGCGAGCGAGGCGAAGCGCCGGAAAGCGTAGAAGGTCGGGTTCTTCGAACTCCAATCGAGCAACAGCAGCGAGATCGAGCCGCGCGGCGGGGGTCTCCATCCTGTCCGGCCACGCCATCGCATAGGCGATCGGAATCCGCATGTCGGGCGAACCCAGCTGAGCCAGAACCGAGCCATCGAGGAACTCGACGAGGGAATGTACAACGGATTGCGGGTGGATGAGGACGTCGATCCGGTCGGACGGGAGCCCGAAGAGATAATGCGCTTCGATCAATTCCAGTCCCTTGTTCATCAAGGTGGCTGAGTCGACCGAGATCTTCGCGCCCATGCTCCATTTGGGATGAGCAACCGCCTGCGCTGGAGTGGCGGTCTCAATCTGCTCGGCAGATGCCGTGAGGAACGGTCCTCCGCTGGCAGTCAGGATGATCCTGGCAACATGAGCGGCGTGACTTCCGGCCATGCATTGGAAGATTGCATTGTGCTCGCTGTCCACCGGAAGAAGAGTCGCCCCGCTCTTTTTGGCGGAGCTCATCATCAGCTCGCCGGCAGTGACGAGTGCTTCCTTATTCGCGAGCGCAACCGTCTTTCCCGCCTCGACCGCGGCCATCGTCGGTTCGAGGCCCGCGCAGCCGACGATCGCCGCCATCACGAGGTTTGCATCCCCAGTCGCGGCTTCAACCAGGGCACTCGGGCCTGCAGAAGCGTGGCACCCGCTCCCCGCCAATGCATCTTCAAGCTCGGCGAGCCGTCGCTCATCCGCAATCACGGCGGACTTCGCATTCGTTCTGCGAGCAGCCTGGGCAAGGGCCGAGACGTTCGTGCAGGCCGTCAATGCTTGCACCTGAAAAGCGTTCGGCGACCGTTCGATCAGGTCAAGGGTCGATTTGCCGATCGAGCCGGTGGCGCCGAGGATTGAGATCTTCTTCACGCGAGGCCCAATGCCTGCGCCGTAAATGTCAGAACTGCAACGGGAACGAGCCCGTCGAGGCGGTCGAGCAGACCTCCATGGCCCGGCAGCCAGTCGCCGGAATCCTTGACGCCTGCCTGTCTTTTCATACGGCTTTCGAAGAGGTCGCCTCCTTGTGCGGCGGCGGCGAAGAGCGGAGCCAGCAGGATGAGTGCCGGATTGAGTCCTGTGGCCCAGACCCATGCGGCGCCGAAGAGGAAGGCCGCGGCAACCCCGCCCCACAGGCCCTCGACAGTCTTGTTGGGGCTAATCGAAGGCGCCAGCTTGCGCCTGCCAAAGCGGCGCCCGGCGAAATAGGCTCCAATGTCGGTCGACCATGTTACGATGAACACCCACAGGAGCAGCGCGAGGCCCTCGCTGCCGCTACGGTCCCGGATCCAGAGAAGAGCGAGCGCTGGCGCGAGACAGTAAAGGAAGCCGCCCATCGCCCAGCCCGCTCCCCAGCCGCGAGTGATCCGCAGCCATTCGTAGAACATGCCCGTGGCCGCAGCCGCCGCGAGCACTGCGAACGTGTAGCCGCCCACGACCGCCGCTCCGATCGCGACGGCGATCATCGCGATCCCCGACAGGATTCGAGTGCTGAGTTCGCTCACCTGCCCCCGAACCGTCTCTCGCGAGCGGCATATTCGCCGATGGCCTGCTCGAATTCGGCCTCACCGAAGTCCGGCCAGAGCGTCGGCGTGAAGACCAGTTCCGCATAGGCCGACTGCCACAGCAGGAAGTTGGAGAGGCGCACCTCGCCGGACGTGCGAACCAGAAGGTCCAGTTCCGGCAGGCCATGTGTTTGGAGTTCCGCTCCGAGCAAATCCTCGTCGATGCTCGATGGATCGAGTTCCCCAGCCGCAGCCCTCGCCGAAAGCCTCCGGGCCGCCTCTGTAATCTCAGCGCGCGAACCGTAATTGAGTGCTACCACCAACGTCAGGCGGGCATTTGGCTGGAGCCGCTCCATCGCACGTTCAAGGCGAGCGGACAGGTCGGGTCCGAACGCTCGGTAATCGCCGATAAGGTGCAGGCGCACGCCCTCTTTGGCCAGAGAATCCAGTTCCCGCTCGAGATAATAGCCGAGCAGGCCCTTGAGGTCCGAAACCTCCTCCTCCGACCGACGCCAATTCTCTGACGAAAAGGCGTAAAGCGTAAGGACTTGTACGCCGTTCTTGACTGCAGCTCGCAGCGTTCGACGAACAGCCTCCGCGCCGGCACGATGGCCGGCGACACGCGGCAGGCCACGCTGCTTCGCCCAGCGGCCATTGCCATCCATGATGATTGCGACGTGCCGCGGGACCGATTCCCCGCCGGCGGCCCGCGCACCCTGTTCCGACGAAGCGGCGGGGCTCACTTGCCGAGGATTTCCTTTTCCTTGTGGCTCGCCGCCTCGTCGATCTCTTTGATCGCGTCGTCGGTCAGCTTCTGCACGTCCTGCTCGAGCCGCTTGCGCTCGTCCTCGCTGATCTCGTGCTTCTTCTCGTCGGCCTTCAGATGTTCCATTCCGTCGCGGCGAACGTTCCGGACGGCAACCTTGGCTTTCTCCGCATACTGGCCGACGAGCTTGGCAAGCTCCTTGCGGCGCTCTTCGGTCATGTCGGGAATCGGAAGGCGGATCAGCTGGCCGTCGGTGACGGGATTAAGTCCGAGATTGGCCGCCCGGATCGCCTTCTCGACGGGCTGGATGTTGGAACGATCCCAAACTTGCACGGTCAGAAGCCGCGGCTCAGGCACGGAAACCGTCGCCACCTGGTTAAGCGGCATGTTCGCGCCGTAGACCTCGACGTGAATGGGATCGAGCAAGGCCGTAGAAGCACGTCCGGTGCGAAGGCCGGCAAGCTCATGCTTCAACGCCTCGAGCGCACCATGCATGCGGCGCTGGATGTCCGCTTTATCGATGCTGGTCGTCATTCCTGCTCCCCTTGAACGATCGTCGCTGTTCCGCGGCCTTCGATTACCTCGGCGAGGTTTCCGGACTGGCGGATGTTGAAGACAACGATCGGAATATTGTTGTCACGGCAAAGCGCAACGGCGGCCGCATCCATCACCTTAAGGTCGTCGCTCAACACCTTGTTGAAGCTGACGTTCTCGTATCGCGTGGCGTCCTTTTTCTTCTTCGGATCGGCGGTGTAGATGCCATCGACGCTCGTGCCCTTGAACAGGGCGTCGCAACCCATCTCCGCGGCGCGCAGCGCAGCCGCCGTGTCGGTCGTGAAATAGGGATTGCCGGTTCCGGCGGCGAACAGGACGATCCGTCCCTTCTCCAGGTGCCGAAGCGCCCGTCTCCGAATGTAGGGCTCCGAGACGCTTGCCATCGGGATTGCTGACATCACCCTCGTATCCACGCCCTGCTTCTCGAGCGCGTTCTGCAACGCAAGTGCATTCATGACCGTCGCGAGCATGCCCATGTAATCGGCCGTGGCTCGGTCGAAGCCTTTCGCCGCCGCGGCCATTCCCCGGAAGATGTTTCCTCCACCTACGACCAGGCAAAGCTCATGGCCCTTGCCTTTCGCCGCGGCGATTTCGCTGGCGAGGCCCGCCGCCGCTTCAGGATCGATCCCGAACTGTTCCTGCCCCATCAGCGCTTCGCCCGAAAGCTTCAGCAGGATTCGATTGAAGCGGGGGCGGGTCATCCGGGAGATCGGTCCTTACAGATATGACAAGGGCGGCCACGCCTTTATGGCGCAGCCGCCCCGTTGCCAACTGCTAAGCAGTCGCGAAAGGCTCAGGCGACGGGTTCGGCCTTCGAAGAGCCGGCAGCCGCAGCGACCTCGGCCGCGAAATCTTCCTGCTTCTTTTCGATGCCCTCACCGAGCTGGAAGCGGGTAAAAGCCTTGAGAACGATGCCCGCGCCGGCGTCCTTCGCTGCCTGAGCAACGACTTCCGCGACCGGAGTCTTCCCGTCCATCACGAACAGCTGCGACAGAAGCGCATTGTCCTTGCGGAACTTGGCAAGGCTGCCCTCGACCATCTTCTCGACGATGTTCTGCGGCTTGCCGCTTTCCTTCGCCTTTTCCATCGCGATCGAGCGCTCGCGCTCGACGAGGTCCGAATCCAGGTCCTCGGCGTTCAATGCCAGCGGGTTTGCGGCCGCTACGTGCATTGCGATCTGCTTGCCGAGTGCGGCCAGAGTGTCCGCGGAGGCGTCACTCTCGAGAGCGACGAGCACACCGATCTTGCCGAGGCCCGGAACCACCTGGTTGTGGACGTAGGGAACGACCACGCCTTCGGTGACTTCCACGACCGCCGCGCGGCGGAGCGACTGGTTCTCGCCGATCTTGGCGATGTTGTTCGTAAGCGCTTCAGCAACCGTTCCGCCCGCCGGATAATCAGCGGCCGAAAGAGCCTCGACGTCCGTGCCGTTCTGAAGTGCGAGCTGGGCGACGTTGTGGACGAAATCCTGGAAGATCTCGTTCTTGGCGACGAAGTCCGTCTCCGAGTTCACTTCGACGACCGCGCCCCGCGTCCCCTCAACGGCAACGCCGATGAGGCCCTCGGCGGCGGTGCGGCCCGCCTTCTTCGCGGCAGCAGCGAGGCCCTTGGTGCGCAGCCAGTCGATGGCCGCTTCCATTTCGCCATTGGTCTCAGCGAGTGCCTTTTTGCAGTCCATCATCCCGGCGCCGGTGCGCTCGCGGAGTTCCTTTACGGTGGCGGCCGTAATCTCAGCCATGTCTCTTTTCCTCTCATGCCCCGCGCAGTCGGGGCCCATTCAAGCTCTGATGTAGGAACTGGCTCCCCGTTTCGCGAGGAGCGCAGAATCAAGCTTCCAGCGCGACTTCCGCCGGGGGCTCGGCCATTGCACCGATGTCCTCGCCCTTGGATTGGCGCTCACCGGTGCGGCCGTTGCTCACGGCTTGGGCGATCGCATCGCAGTAAAGACGGATCGCCCGGCTCGCATCATCGTTGCCCGGAACCGGGAAAGCGATGCCGCTCGGGTCGCTGTTCGAGTCGAGGATAGCGACGACCGGGATACCCAGCGTATTGGCTTCCTTGATCGCCAGCTCTTCCTTGTTGGTGTCGACCACGAACATGATGTCGGGAAGACCGCCCATGTCGCGGATTCCGCCGAGCGAATTCTCGAGCTTGTCGCGCTCGCGGGTCAGCTGGAGAACTTCCTTCTTGGTAAGGCCAGCGGTGTCGCCCGAGAGCTGCTCTTCCAGGCTCTTCAGCCGCTTGATCGAGTTGGAGATGGTCTTCCAGTTCGTCAGCATGCCGCCGAGCCAGCGGTGATTGACGAAGTGCTGGCCGGATGCCTTCGCCGATTCCGCGACTGCGTCCTGTGCCTGGCGCTTCGTTCCGACGAACAGCACCTTGCCGCCACGCTGGACGGTCTGGGTGACGAAATCGAGGGCGCGCGCGAAGAGCGGAACCGTCTGCGACAAATCGATGATGTGAACGCCGTTGCGGTCGCCGAAGATGTACGGCTTCATCCGCGGATTCCAGCGATGTGTCTGGTGGCCGAAGTGCGCTCCGGCTTCGAGCAATTGCTGCATGGTGACGACGTTGGTCGCCATAGGTCTTCTCCTTCCGGTTCTACCTCGGTGGAGCCGTGTAACCAGCCTTACGACCGGCACCGGTATGTAAGCTCCACCTGTGGGATGGCGGCGCCCCTAGCCGAAGCGCCACATGCTTTCAAGGGCTTGGGGCCCTACTCGATTTCCGGCCTGACGATCGCAACTGCGGACCATGGATACGCCTTCTTACGTCCCGGGGAAGCGAGATCGCTTACGACCATTCCTATTTCGTCGACGGCGTAGAGGGTCATCGAGACATAGGACTTGTGCGTGGCCATCAGGACCGAAACAGGCGCCGCGCCGTCGCAATCCTCGATCACCTGCTGGAGAAACTGAAGCACCGCTACCTCCTGCAAAAGCCCTATTGACTAATAAGAACAAAAGAGGAACATTGTTTCGTCCCAGCAGCTTCGGTGCATCCCAGGTCGGAACAAAGCGTGTCCGTTACGGTTGTGCCGCCAAACAAGGGACGATGCCATGATAGCGCCATTCGCCACCCTCGCCTTTCTTGCCGTTCTGTGGATTTCAGCATTCGCATTTGTTGAGACGCTCGGCCGCTCGGGATCTCGCATTTTCTCCGCTCTGGGCGGGGAGAGGCCTGCGTCCCAGGCCGTGAGTGTAACCGAAAGGATGCGTCCTACGCGCGCGGTGACGCCTCGACGGCCGTTGCGTGGGCAGCCGCAGTTGCGCGCCGCCGCTTGACCCGCTGATAGGATGCGAAGGCGAACGGCAACATCAAGAGATAGAGCGCCGCGACCACGAGAAGCGTGATCCACGGCGCGCGGATCAGGGCCGCCCCCAGGAGCGCGACGCCAGCCAACGCAAACAAACGCCAGCCGCTGCGAATACGGATACTCGACCAGCTGTAGGTCGGAAGGCTCGATATCATCAATGCGGCGATGAAGAGCGTCCAAGCCATCACTAGCCCCCACGCGCGGAACCATTCGTTGTCGGTGATCAGCCATAGAAAGATTGGAACGAAGGCCAGTCCCGCGCCTGCCGGAGCCGGCACGCCGGTATTGAAGCCCGCTGACTTGTGAGGCTGGTCATCGGCATCGATGCGCGCATTAAACCTCGCCAGTCGCAATGCGCAGCACACGGCCAGGGCAAGCGCCGCGATCCAGCCGAAGCGCGGGGCATTCTGGAGCGACCAGAGGAAGAGGATCAGCGCCGGGGCCGTACCGAAAGCGATGTTGTCGCTTAGCGAGTCCAGCTCGGCCCCGAACTTGCTTTGGGCCCTTAGCAGGCGCGCAATTCGGCCATCGAATCCGTCGAGAACGCCGGCAAATACAACGGCGCCTAGTGCCTTCTCCCATTCGGCACCGATAGCGAGGCTGACGCCCGTCAGCCCGAAGCACAGAGCTAGCAGCGTGATCGCATTTGGAATCATTGCGCGGAACGGAATCCCGTGCCGCTCGCGCGCCTCGCGCTCGCCGGTCACTGGCTGAATCCGACAAGCTCCGGTTGCACCCCTAGCTCCGC
>Ga0307415_100001759_pt1 | contig 10577 bp, 9 predicted proteins | sample DK1Cmetagenome_FD_204524 | JGI IMG/M metagenome (GOLD analysis project Ga0307415, IMG submission 204524) | Maize rhizosphere microbial communities from greenhouse at UC Davis, California, United States - DK15-C-2 | ecosystem: Host-associated > Plants > Roots > Rhizosphere > Soil | place: USA...
CAGCAGCGACCTCGAGGTCCACTGCCGCCAGATCCAGCACTACGTGGACATGGGCTACGACGAGATCCATCTCCACAACGTCGGGCGCAACCAGACCGAGTTCATCGAGGTCTTCGGCAAGGAGGTCCTGCCGAACCTCCGCCTGGCGTAGCGGGCGTTCCTGCCGAGCGTCAGGCCTCCGGTCGCCGGATCGCGACGACAGCCGCCGATAGCGCGACGGCCACACCGGCCGCCGCGAGCACCCCCGCGGCGCCCGTGACCGCAGCGACCGATCCGGCCGCGAGCGGGATGACGACTTGGCCGGCCCGGTTGCCGGTGATCCGCAGCGATAACGCCATCCCGCGGACGTCGGCCGATGCTCGCGCGGCCACCCACGACATCGTCATCGGCTGCATGATCCCGAGCGTGGCGCCCGCGACGGCCATCGCCACGAACATCAGGGGCAGCGGCACCACCGCGAGCGACACGACCGCGGCCGCGGCGACGACGAGGCCGCCGACCATGAGCCGGGGCCGGCCGAATCGACGGATCAGCCCGGCGATCGCGAGGCGCGACACCATCGATGCCGCGCCGCGGACCGACAGCAGCGCGCCGACGACCGCGACAGACAGGCCACGCTCCTCGCCGAGCGCCGGCAGGTACACGACCATCACGTCGATCACGGACAGCACGGTCAGGCTCGCGAGCATCGCCGGGGCCATCCCCGGCATCCGGAGGATCGACCAGACCGAGCTCGGTCGGTCCGGATCGTCGTTGGCCACGACGACCGGGCCGGGGTCACGTTGCCAGAGGACCACGATCACCGGCAAGGCCAGCATCGAGAGCGTCGCGCCGAAGAGCAGCGCGAGGCCAGTGCCGTTGCCGCCGGCCGACAGCGCCGTCCCCGCGATGACGCCCGCCGAGGCTGGCCCGATGAGTTGCCCGAGCGACGCGACGAACGATAGGCCGCTGAATCGCTCGTCGTACGACTCGAGGCGGCTCCGGCTGCCGACGAGCGCTTGGTTGGCGACGACGAACACGAGCTGACTCAGCCCGAGGAGAGCCACGCCGAGCAGCAGCGTGATCGTGTCGGTGACGAAGGCGAGCGCCACGGCAGACGCGGCCTGGAGCCCGGCGGCCGCGGACAGGAAGGCGAACGGCCCGTGCCGGTCGATCCGCCGGCCGACCCACAGGGCAAGGATCACCGGGCCGATCGCGAACGCGGTCGCGACCAGCCCGAGCGTCTCGGGTGGCATCCCGATCTCCAGCGCTCGGTACGAGATCATCGGCCGCGCGACCGCGGACGCCGACTGGAGGAGCGTGGCGCCGGCCAGCAGGCCGGTGAACCAGCGATCGCCGCCGAGGGCTCGCCGGATCACGCGGCGCCGAGCTCGGCCGGGCCCGACCGCACGACCGCGAGGGCCGAGACGGCGTCCCACAGCCGGTCGATGAGGTCGGGGTCGGCGGCGCAGGGCCGGAACACGAACTCGTCGACCCCCATCTCGGCCTGGCGGTCGATCATCGCCTGGACGTCGGCCGCCGTTTGCGGAATGGAACGGAGGCGCCGCTCCGCCAGCGCCGGGTCGAAGGCATAGGCGGACTGGATGTAGTCGCGGGCCTGTGTCTCGGCGTCCGGTCCGAGCGCGATGTAGCTCGAGCCGACCCAGCGCGGCCGCCCGGGCCTTGCCGCCGCCTCCCACGCGGACCGGACCTCGGCCCACAGCGCGGCCATCCGGTCTGGGGCGCCGCCGCCGGGGGCCATGAACCCGTCGCCGAAGGCCGCGACGCGGCGCGCGACGGCGTCGACGTACCCGCCGATCAACAACTCCGGACCGGCTGGCCCCGCCGCTCGTGCCCCGATCGGACCCACAGGCCCCGACTCGATCGGTTCGCCGCTCCAGAGCCGTCGCAACGTCGGGAGCTGCTCGTCGAGCCGGCGGCCGCGCGTCTCGAACGCCTGGCCTGTCGCCGCGTAATCGTCGCGGCGCACGCCGATGCCGACGCCGAGCGAGAACCGCCCGCCGGACAGCGCATCGAGGCTGGCCGTCTGGCGTGCGAGCAGGGTGGTCTCGCGCGTCGGGGCGATGACGATGCTCGCCAGGAGGCGGATCCGGTCGGTCGCCCCGGCGAGGATCGCGAGGGTCACCAGCGGCTCGTGGAGCGGGAAGACGACCCGGTCGAACGCGGCCAGGCTGCTGAAGCCCGCCGCCTCGGCCCGCTGCGCCCACTCGACGAGCCCGCCGCGGGACAGGGCCCCGTCACGGGTCGGGACGCCGATGCCGATGCGCACGTCCCGGCAGCGTCAGGCGGCCGCGACCGCGCGCGCCCCGAGCTCGCCGACCATGATCGCGGCGAGGTTCGTGTTGGCGTGAGGGACGGTCGGCAGGACCGACGCGTCGGCCACCCAGAGCCCATCGACGCCGTATACGCGCAGCCCCGCATCGACCACGGCGAGCGGGTCGTCGGCAGCGCCGATCCGGCATGTGCCGACCCCGTGGTAATAGGAGATGTAGCTCGTCAGGATGTGCTCGAGCATGTCGGCATCGGCATCGGGCTCGGGGTTGACGAGGTCGCCGTAGAACTCGGCGAGGGCCGGGTGCCGGACGAGCTCCCGGACGAAGGCGATCCCGCCGGCCATCGCCTCGACGTCGCCGGGGTGTTGCAGGAGAGCCGGCTCGACGATCGGCAACTCGCCGGGATCAGCCGAGGCGAGCCGGACACGACCGGTGGCGCGGTGCTCGAGCAGCCGGACCGACACGGGCAGCAGCGGAGGTAGGCCCTCCATCCGGATCGAGGGCTGCATGAACACATGGAGGTCCGGCGTCGCACGATCCGGATGGCTCTTCGCGATGAGCCGCACCTTGGGGATCACGTAGTCCTCGCGGAGCTCGGTGGTGCCCTGGAACGTGACGTACACGACCGCGTGGTCCTGGTAGCCGCGACCGACGCCCTCGCGGACGACTCGTGGCGCGATGCCGTGCGCGGTGAGCTCATCGCTCGGTCCGATGCCGGATCGGATGAGCAGCTCGGGAGAGTGGAAGACGCCGCCGGCCACCACGACCTGGCGCGCTCCGATCGTCGTGGTCCGCCCGTCCGGGTCGCGGACTTCGACGCCACACGCACGTCCGTCGTCGACGAGCACCCGCACGACCGTCGCGTCGGCGTGGATCGTCAGGTTGGGCCGACCACGGGCCGGCTCGAGGTAGGCCACAGCCGTCGACTGGCGGCGCCCGTCCACGATGTTGTACGGCGATGCGCACACGCCGATCGGGTCGGGGACGTTCAGGTCGTGGCATGGCGGCAGCCCTGCATCGCCGGCCGCGGCGATCAGGGCGCGAACAGGCGGGTCCACGGTCTCGTCGAGGCGATAGCTCCGTTCCAGGTGGAGCGGCCCGCCGGAACCGTGGATGGGATCATCGCCGAAGTCCGGGTCGTCCTCGATGGCGCGGAGGAGCGGCAGCAGCGCGTCGTACGACCACCCGTCGCCGCCAAACGTCGACCAGGCGTCGAAATCGGCCCGCATCGGCCGGACGACGGCAAGGTTGTTGATCGACGATCCGCCGCCCATGATCCGTCCGGACAACAGCGGGAACGACGAGCCGTCGGGCCGCTCGACGTCGTACATCCGCACGTACGGCGACTCGAGGATCAGCTCCGACTGTCGCTTCGGGTCGCTGACGATCGGCGGGATGGGCTGGGGGTCGGGGCCCTCCTCGAGGAGCAGCACCCGCCGCGCCGGGTCCTCGCTCAGTCGGGCGGCGACCACGCAGCCGGCGGTCCCACCACCGACGACCGCGACATCGACATCGGTGGCCGGCCTATCGCCGCGTGTCGAGGTCACGCAGGAGCCTCGAGCCGCGCGCGCAGGCACTTGGTGACCTGGCCGATCATCATCCCCGCCGTCGCCCGCAGGACCATGTCGCCGATGATCGCCAGTCGCCCCTTGGTCGTGACGGTCGCGCGGTAGGCAAGCGTGGTCGACTCGTCGCTGGTGCTCGACAGGCCGGCTTCGATGTGTGCGACGACCCGGCTCTTCGTGACGGAGTCCGTGCCCTCGACGTCGACGACGAGCTCGTCGGGATAGGACAGCGTCGCCAGGACCGAGCGGAAGGCGAAATCGCCGTCGATCGGCCCGACCGAGGCACGCACGGAGCCCTCGAACGTCCGGTCATCGAGCTGGCGCACGTCGCTGACGCCGGGGACGCAGGCGGCCAGATCGCGCGGGTCGATGATCACCGCCCAAACGGCCTCGGCTGGCGCGGGGATGTCGATGGTGCCTTCGAGTCGCATGGCGCGGCGCGCTCCTCAGGGTGGTTCGGCGAGGGTCAGTTGTCTACGAGAACCATCATATTGGATACAAACCGGCGACGAGTCCGGCGAGCGCCAGCCCGGCCACGCCGATGACCAGCCACATCGAGGCGCCGAGCAGGAACGGTCGGGCCCCGACGGCGGCGAGAGAACGGAGGTCGGTCGCCAGGCCGACACCGGCCAGGGCGACGAGGATGAGCAGCGTCGCCAGCGTCGAGCACAGGTCGGCCAGCGTCCCGCCGCCCGGCAGGCTCGCGTCGAGCAGCCCGGCCGAGCGAAGACCCGCGACGATCACGAACCCGATGACGAACCAGGGCACCGCCCGGCTGACCAGCGCCCAGCGCGAGCCGGGTGTGCTGGCGGTATCGGCTGCCGCGCGCTCGGAGCGTGCGACCAGCCAGGTGGCCCCGAGGAGGACCGGCAGGATCGCCAGGTTGCGCGTCAGCTTGACGATGGTCGCGACGTCGCCGGCCGCCGGCGAATAGGCGTATCCCGTCGCCACGACCTGGGCGGTGTCGTTGACGGCGAGCCCGGACCACGTCCCGAAGACCTCGTCGGGCAGGGCGAGCAGCCGCCCGATCACGGGCAGGAGCAGCACACCGATCAGCCCGAAGATCGTGATGGTCGAGACGGCGTAGGCGGTGTCGCGGTGCTTTGCGCCGACGATCGGCGACAGCGCAAGGATCGCCGAGTTGCCGCAGATCGCCATGCCGACCGTCACGAGGGCCGAGAGCGGTGGCACCAACCCGAGCCGGCGCGCCAGCCACGTGCCGAGGATGAGCGCGGCCGACACCACGACGATGATCGCCAAAACGCTGCCGGCGCCGGTCGCGAGCAGCTGATCGAGGGTCAGGCGCGCACCAAGCAGCGTGATCCCGACACGCAGCGCGTAGCGCGATGCCAGCGTCGCGCCCGGGATGAGTCGGTCACGCAGCCCGAGGATCGCGCCGACTGCCAGGCCGAGCACCAGCGCGATGGCCGTCTCCAGGCCGAGTTGGAGCGCCGAGCCGGCGAGCCGCGCGACGGCCGCGATCGCCACGCACGCCAGCAGGCCCGCCACCGCGTCGCCGGCGACGCCGGATGGTCGAGCCGGGGCGGCGGTCAGAGTCGGACCCGAGGCGGGCTGTCCCGATCGAACATGTGGACGGTGTCGACGAAGCGGACTTGCTTCGCCTGGTAGGCCATCACCAGCGAGTGCGTGCGCGCACCACCGCCGAAGAACCTCACGCCCTGCAGCAGGTCGCCGGTGGTCACGCCGGTCGCCGCGAAGACGAGGTTCTCGCCCGGCGCGAGGTCCTCCGTCATGTAGACTCGGTCCTCGTCGCCGTGGCCCATCCGGTCGCCGCGCTCCCGTTCCTCGGGGTTCCGGTAGCGGAACCGCGCCTGGATCTCGCCACCGAGGCAGCGCAGGGCACCGGCCGTGATGACGCCCTCCGGCGCACCGCCGATACCCATCACGGCGTGGACGCCGGTGCCCGATACGGCGCACGAGATGGCGGCCGACAGGTCGCCATCGCCGATGAGCTTGATCCGGGCGCCCGCCCCGCGGACCTCGGCGATGAGGTCCTCGTGCCGCGGCCGGTCGAGGATCACGACGGTGATGTCGGACACCTTGCGGCCGAGGGCCTCGGCGATGTGCCGCAGGTTGTCGGTCGGCGACTCGCGGATATCGACCTTGCCCACCGCCGGCGGGCCGACGCACAACTTCTCCATGTACGTGTCCGGGGCGTTGGTCAGCCCGCCGGCCTCGCTCGCGCAGAGGACCGTGATCGCGCCCGCCTGGCCGTGGGCGACGAGGTTGGTGCCCTCCAGCGGGTCGACGGCGATGTCGATGGCCGGGACCTCGCGACGTTCGGCGCCGGTCTTGCCGACCCGCTCGCCGATGTAGAGCATCGGCGCCTCGTCCCGTTCGCCTTCGCCGATGACGATCCGGCCGGCGAACTCGATCTCGTCCATCGTCGCGCGCATCGCGGTCGTCGCAGCGGCGTCCGCCTCGTCGCGTTCGCCACGACCCATGTACCGCGCCGACTCGATGGCCGCAGCCTCGGTCACGCGCACCATCTCCAGGGCTAACAGTTGTTCCATGTGACCTCGAAGTGTGTGGTGGAGGGGTCGGAGCGGCAACGCCGCGGAGGCGGCGGATCAGCGCCACCGGCTCAATGTCGAAAGTGCCTCCGGCCCGTGAAAACCATGGCCATGTGATGACGGTCGGCGACTTCGATGGCCATCTCGTCGCGGATCGAGCCACCCGGCTGGATGATGGCGGTGACGCCGGCCGTCGCCGCGGCCTGGATGCCATCCGGGAACGGGAAGTACGCGTCCGACGCCATCACGGCCGTCTTCGCCCGATCGCCCGCACGCCGGAGCGCGATCTCGACCGACACCTGGCGGGACGCCTGCCCGGCGCCGATACCGACCGTCGCCGCGTTCCGTGCCAGCACGATCGCGTTGGACCGGACGTGGCGCACCGCCCGCCAGGCGAACAGCAGGTCGGTCAGCTCCTCGAGCGTCGGTCGGCGGCGGGTCACGACCTGCAGCTGGCCACGGTCCAGCCCGAGATCGTCGAGATCTTCGACCAGCAGCCCGCCCGCCACCCGCTTGAAGTCCAGGTTCGCGATGCCGTAATCGCGCATGCCGTCGGTCGGGTCGGGGGGAACGGCGAGCAGCTCAAGCCCGGCCTTCTGCTTGAGGATGCCGATCGCGGCCTGGGTGAAGCCAGGTGCGACGACCGCCTCATACGAGTTGGCGGCGATCTCCCGGGCGGTGGCCCCGTCGAGCTCGCGGTTGACCCCCACGATGCCGCCGAATGACGCGACCGGATCGGTCTCCAGGGCGTGGCGGTAGGCCTCGACGAGCTCATCGTGCGACGCCAGGCCGACCGGGTCGGTGTGCTTCGCGATCGCGACGGTCGGCGCCGTGTAGTCGCGCGCGATCCGGTACGCCGCGTCGAGGTCGAGCAGGTTGTTGAACGATGGGCGATCGCCCTGCAGCTGCGTCGCGTCGGCGAGGGTCGCGCTGCGGTGGGTCGTCTCTCGGTAGAACGCCGCGCGCTGATGCGGGTTCTCGCCGTACCGCACGTCGTCGACCTTCTCGAGCACCAACGCCAGTCGACGTGGGAAGAGGTTCCCGGAGATCTGGTTGAGGTAGGCCGCGATCTCGGCGTGATAGGCCGCGACCGTGCTGAACGCCTCCGCGGCGAGCTGCGCGCGTGTCTCGGCGCTGACCTGACCGAGCTCGCGGAGCTCCGCGAGGATCCGCTCGTAATGCGACGGGTCGGAGGCGGCGGCCACGCCCGCCGAGTTGCGCGCCGCCGCGCCGAGCAGCGCCGCGCCGCCGACATCGATCATCTCGATCGCCTCGTCGATGCCGACGAGCCTGGCCCCGACCGATGGCGCGAACGGGGTGACGTTGACGACCACGAGGTCGATCGGAGAGATGCCCTGCGCCTGGAGGTCGGCCATCTGCTCGGGCACGTCGCGCCGGGCGAGGATGCCCGCATACACGGCGTGATGGAACGTCTTGACCTGGCCGCCGATCGTGCCGCCGCCGTCAGTCAGGTCGTTGACCGATCCGACTTCGATCCCCTCACCGGCCAGATACTCGCGCGTGCCCTCGGTCGCGAACATCTCCACGTCGAGTGCCTGGAGTTCCCGCGCGAGCGAAGCGATGCCCTCCCGATCCGCGACTGACAGCAGGGCTCGCACCCGGGGCGTTCCTCCTCCCAACGCGGGTCCGTCGGGGGCGGACCGCACCGGCCGAGTATAGCGTCCGGCATGGCATACTCCGGCCACCGACCGACCCCCTCCGCAGTGAGGCAGCCGTGACGCTGGCGCCCTGGGAATACCTCTTCCTGTCCTTCGACAGCCACAACTTCCCGGACCTGTTCCATCCCACCTGGATCGCGTCCGCGGTGCTGCTCGCGGTGTTGATCGTCTTCTACCAGATCCGGACCCGCCGGCTGCACCGGCACCAGCCGTACGTCGACCTGTGGGAATGGCTGTGGTGGACCGGCCTCATCACGTTCAGCCTGCTGATCATCGAAGCGCTGTTCGTGTTCGACTTCATCCTCGTGCTCGCGACGGCGATCATCGGGCTGGGCACGCTCGTCTGGGTCCGCTTCGTCCGCTTCCCGCCGATCCTCCGCGCGCACGAGCAGCGCCTCGCCCGGCAGCGCTACTTCACGAAGCAGAAGTTCGCCGACCCGGAGGCGACGATCAGGCGCCGTGTCGGTCCGCGCCGGCAGCGCCGCCGGCGCCGCTAGCGGTCCGTCATGCCGATCGAGGTCGTCCGGTTCGGCGTCGGCCATCGACGGCCCGACGGTCCGCCGGGAACCATCGGCGTGACCGGCCAGCCGATCCACAGCGACCGCCGTGGCGCGATCAGCGAGCTGGCCTTCGCTCGCGAAGCCGCGATCGAGCCGCACGCCAACCCGAACACGTCCTGGTTCATCGTCATCGAGGGCGGCGGCTGGGTCGGCGTCGGCGACGAGCGTAGCCGAGTCGCGGCGGGTGAGGCGGTCCTGTGGCCCGCTGATGTCCCGCACGCGGCCTGGACAGAGCACTCCGAGATGCGCGCGTTCATCGTCGAGTTCATGGGCGCCGACGACGACGTCCTCGGCGGCATCATCGAGGGTCGCGCGGTCGAGGCCGGCGCGCTGGGTGTACCGGTCGCCCGCGGCGAGGGCCGCCTCGTGTCCGAAGGGACGTGGGTGCGCCACGACCCGGAGGCCGGCGAACCGGCCTGACCGGGTCGTGGCGGCGGGTCAGGACCTCCTCCTGTCCCGGCCCGCGGGTGATTCGACGACAGGACGCCGCTTACTCGTCCATACGGGCAAGGCGGTCGAGTAGATCCAGGAAGCCGTGGACCTCATCGGTCGGCGGCAGGTTCTCGGCCTCTCGGGACGCGACGTCGGCGATGTCGGTCAGATGCAGGTCGCCGACCCACGGGCTCCCCCGCAGCACCTCGGCAGTCGACGCGACGACCGCGTCGAGCCGGAACGACGGATCGGTCGACCCGAAGTCGCGCGAGAGGTGATCGGCGCGGACCTCGCGGACGATCTCGGCCGCCCGGTCCGTGTCGGGATCGGTCCAGCGGAGACGGATCGTCGCCAAGCGGCCATGTCCCAGGTCGCCGGTCAGCCGGAGCGCGTACAGCGCTGTGACGCTGTGCCCGGCCCCGATAGCGCCGGCATCGACGCTGTCGTTGGTGAAGTCGCGGTCGTCGATCGCCCGGTTCTCATAGCCGACGAGCCGATAGGCGGCGACCGCCTCGCGATCGAACTCGACCTGCGCGCGGGCGTCGAGCGCGACCGTCTGGAGCGTGCCGGTCAGGTCCTCGCTGAAGAGGCGATCGGCCTCGGCCGGCGTATCGACGTAGCCGTAGAAGCCGTCCCCTTGATCGGCCAGCTGCTCGAGGAGGACGTCGTTGAAGTTGCCCATCCCCACGCCGACCGATACGAGCTCGATGCCGGCCTCGGCGTCGCGGCGGATGCTGCCGAGGATGCCCTGCGGGTCGGTCAGCCCGACGTTGGCCACGCCGTCGGACGCGAGCACGACGCGGTCGATGCCGTTCTCGGTCAGGGCCGAGCGCGCGAGCTCGTAGCCCAGCTGGAGCCCGTGCTCGAGGTTGGTCGAGCCGCCCGGCTGCAGCCGGGCGATGACGTGAAGGATCTCGTCCCGCTCGCTGGCCGGTGTGGGCTCGAGGAGGACGCGACCGACGTCGCCGAACGTGACGATGGCCACGGTGTCGCGTCGATCGAGACCGTCGACGAGTCGCGCCAGGGCGTCCTTGACGAGCTCCAGCCGACCCTCCCGGGCCATCGAGCCGGACGTGTCGATGACGAACGTCAGCGACGCATCCTGGCGAGCCCGATCGCGCACGTCGCGGGCCTGGAGGCCGACGCGCAGCAGGACCTCATCGCGGTCGGTGAACGGCGTCGGTCCGCCATCGGCGATGACCGCGAAGGTGTCGTCGAATGGCGCCTCGTAGCCCTGGTCGAAGGCGTTGACCCACTCCTCGACCCGGACGCTCGCGGGATCCGGCCGATAGCCGTCGTCGACGTAGCGTTGGGCGATCGTGTAGGACGCCGTGTCGACGTCGAGCGCGAAGGTCGACACGTCGTCCTGCGCCGGATCGACGTACGGGTTGACGCCCGGATCCTGGTAGGTGACGCCGTCATAGGGCGTGGATGCCGGTGTGTCGGGATACGCGGGCCGGGGCGGCGGCTGGTGATGGGCCGGCGGTTCGGGCGGGGCGTTGCCTGTCGAGGACCCCGCGGAACCGGAGCAGGC
>Ga0307415_100001760_pt1 | contig 10575 bp, 8 predicted proteins | sample DK1Cmetagenome_FD_204524 | JGI IMG/M metagenome (GOLD analysis project Ga0307415, IMG submission 204524) | Maize rhizosphere microbial communities from greenhouse at UC Davis, California, United States - DK15-C-2 | ecosystem: Host-associated > Plants > Roots > Rhizosphere > Soil | place: USA...
GACGTGCTCAGTGGTTTCGCAGCGCCTTGACCAGCTCGCCCTTGCTCATCTTCGAGCGGCCCTCGATGCCGATCTCGGCGGCGCGCTTGCGCAGGTCGTCCTTCGACCAGTCCTCGTAGGAGCCGGCCTTGCCGCCCTTCTTCGAGGCCGAGCGGCGGCTCGTGTTCGCGATCCGTGCCGCCTTCTCCTTGCTCTCGCCCTTCTTGCGCAGCGCCTCGTACTGCTTCGGGTCCTTGACGCTCGGGCCGGGGCTCTTCTGCGGCATCTCTCGCTCCCTTCTTCGGGGTTCGAGACACCAGTTACCCGATTACTCCAGCGCCGCGCGCGCGTTCTCGAGATCGTCGGTTGCGATGACGATCTTCACGCCCCCGAACGTCGTGTACGCGAGGTCGACGTTGACGTTGGCCTCGGCCAGCTCGCGCGCCAGCTCGCCGAGGCTGCCGGGCCGGTCGTTGATGTCGACGACGAGCACCTCGCGCTCGTCGGCGACGCCCATGCCGGCGCGCTCCAGCTCCTCTCGCGCGCGCGTGGCGACGTCGTCGTCGACGAGCAGGTGGATGAGCCGCGGCCCTCGCCCGTGAACGCGGCGAGCCCGCGGATGTTGACTCCGGCCGCGCCGGTCAGCTCGCCGAGTCGCGCCAGCTCGCCGGGCCGGTCGTCGAGGATCACGGTCAGGTCGGTCGGCAAGACGCTTCCCGCCTAGTCGTCGTAGCGGCCGGTCCACACGGCGAAGACGGCGCCCTGTGGATCGCCGAGCACCGCGATCGACCCCGCCGCCAACGGCATCGGGCCGTTGAAGACGCGACCGCCGGCGTCGCCGATCTCGCCGATCAGCCGGTTGACGTCCTCGTGCCCGAAGTACGGCATCCAGCTGGGCGGCGTCTCCGCGCCCATGCGCTGCACGTCCAGCGGCATGATGCCTCCATTCGAGCGCTCACCGTTCTTGATCAATCGGTATCCCCCGGCATCCGGCAACTCCTCGGTCGTCCAGCCGAACAGCTCCGAGTAGAAGCGCGCCGCGGCATCCGGATCTGGCGTGACGAGGTCGTTCCACGTCATCGCTCCCGGCGTGTTGACCAGCGTGGCGCCGATGCTGCGGCGGGGCTCCCATAGGCACAGCGCCGCGCCGGTGGGGTCGGCGACCACCGACATGCGCCCGACGTCCAGCACGTCGAACGGCGCGCTGAGGATCTTGCCGCCGCGCTCACCGGCGCGAGCCGTCGCCTCCTCGACCGACGCGACCGTCACGTAGCAGTTCCAGTGCGGTCGCTGGTCGGATTGGTACAGCGCGGCGACCTGGCGGCCGTCCCGCAGCGCCATCGAGTAGACCTGCCCGTCGCCGATCGGGGTGTCGTCGTACTCCCAGCCGAAGACCACGGAGTAGAACGACTTGGCGGCCGCGGCGTGGCTCGTGACCAGCTCGGCCCACGAGAACGTCCCCGGCGCATAGCTCGTTCGCTCGCCCATCGCCGCGATCCTACGCCGGACCGTTGGCGAGTGGCTGGTAGGCCCGGCACGGCTGTCCGCGCAGGCCGGGGCAGGGCGGCAGCGCGGTTCGCGCCGGGATCCCCGCGACCACCGGCAGGACCAGCCGCGAGGCGCGCCGGCGCGTGCGCGCGACCGACACCGAGGCGGGTCCGCGCGGCCTGGTCTCGCCGAACGCCCAGAGGGGTTGATCGCCGCCCGGCGCGGCGATCGTGACCCGGATCCGCGAGCCGGCCCGGTAGACGTGGCCCTGGTAGTAGAGCGGCACAGCGACCTTGGCCCACCTGTGACGGGGCAGCCGCGCGACGTCCGCGCGCCGGAAGCTCGGCACCGGCTCGAGCAGCGTGCTCTTCCGGCGGTCGAGCCTGCGTCGGCTCGCGCGCAGCCAGCCATTCTGGACGAACGTCTCCTTGCCGTCGGGGCGCACCTCGGACACGGTCACCTGCAGGTCGACGTCCGGCGCCGACGAGCGGATCCACGCGCGCAGCGCGCCGGCGCCGACGACCGCCGTGCTCTCGCCGAGCGGGGCGGTCACGTACGACAGCGCCGTCCCCACCGGGTTCTGTGTCCAGTCGTACTGCGGCGCCGCGGTCCACAGCGCGCCCGGCCCGGACCCCGTGTTGCCCGAGAAGCTGGTCGCAGGCCGGGCGGCCTTGTTCCACGTGAACGCATCGGCGCCCCTCTGCGCGGGCCGGGCGTCGGCGAGCGCCCCGTCGCGCGCGAGATACCACGACCGTGCGCGCGTGCCCGGCAGCGGGAAGCGGGCGAACGACTGCTCGAACGCGGCGACCGGGAAGCCCGGGGCCGCGCCGGCGCCGTTGTCGAACAGGATCCGGACTGTGGGCAGCTGCTCGAACGCCGCGCGCGCCTGGGCGTAGCCGGGCTGCGCCTGGATCGGGTCGTCCGGCAGCGTGACCCCCGATATGCCCATCGCCGAGCTGTAGATCAGCGGGGTGAGCGTCTTGACGCCGGACGACAGATTCGGCGCCCGCCGCGCGACGTAGAGCTCGAGGAAGTCGAACCAGCGCGTGAACGTCGCCGGGTCGAGCGAGTCGATGTGGGTGCCGTTCGTGAACGTGAACCACTTCCGGCTCGTGCCGGTGAAGCGCCGTGCGAGCGCCGGGCAGTGGCCCCCCGTCTGCTCGTCGGTCCACTGGCACGCCAGGTACACCGGAACGTCGATCTTGTGCACGAAGGTGACGGGCGCGAGCGCGTCCGCGACCGCCGGGCGGTAGTAGCGGTTGGCGCGGAGCTTCGCGAGCGCGTCGACCGCCTCCGCGTGCAGCGCCTGGTTGTCCTCGCAGACCTTGTCGCCCGCGCGGATCCGGTCGAGCGCCCACCGCTGGCCGCCGGTCGCCGACGCCGGCTCGGCGTCGTGCGCGCGGTCCCTCGCCCACGACAGCGCGAAGCCGGTGTTCAGGATCGCGCCCGGGTACAGCGTCGTCGCCGAGTTGTCGATCACCGACAGCGGCGTGATCGCGGCCAGGCTCGGCGGCCGCGTCGCGGCGACGAACAGCTGGCTGATGCCGCCGTAGGAGATGCCCAGCATCCCGACCTTGGCGTGCGCGACCCACGGCTGGCGCGCGACGGTCTCCACGACGTCGTAGCCGTCCAGTCCCTGCAGCGGCTCGAAGAAGTCGAACGCGCCGCCCGAGCAGCCGGTGCCGCGCATGTTGACGTCGACCACGGCGTAGCCGAGCAGCGTCGCGATCTGGGCGATCGAGCCCCCGCCGCCGGCCGGGTTGGCGTAGCCGTAGCCCGAGTACTCCACCAGCGTCGGATACGGCCCGGGTCCGGCGGGCAGGCGCACGGCGATCGCCAGCTTGGTCCCGTCGCGCGTGGTGAGGTAGCCGTAGCCGCTCGCGGGAATCTCCTGGTCGTAGAGCTTCGTGCTCGGCGGCGCCGGGCGGTCGGTCAATACGGTCAGGCGGCCGGACCGCTCGCGGCGCGCGCGTATGCGGTACCCCGTGCCCGGCCTGACGTGGCGGAAGAGGGCGCCCCCGAGCGAGCCGGCGCGCCGGGAGTCGACGCGGCGGCCGCGGCGGTCGAGGAGGGTGAGTCGCTCGCCCGGCTCGGCTCGCGTGACGTGGACCTGCTCGACGCTGCCGCGCGCGGTGAACGCGACGGCGGCGTCGGCGGCCGACACGCAGGCGGCCGCGCCGAGCAGGGACGCGAGAGTCAGCCAACGTGTCCGGTTCATGCGCGGGCACTCTGCCAGTTCGATCGTGGTTGCGTCGCAATTCCCGGCAGCGGTCGACTGAGGCATGGCCCCGCAAACGATGCGCCAGTTACTCGTCCTCGGATCTTCCCGATCGCGGTCTTCGACCAGACGCTGAACCCGGAGCGGCTCGCGTTCTTCGGCCCGGCCGCGAGCACCGACGTGACATCGTGGGAGATCGCGAAGCGCTGGTTCAACTTCGGCGCGCTGGAGGTCGACGCGGACCGGCTGACGATGCAGATCGTCGACACGGCGGGCGAGAGCCCGTTCAGCCTCACGCTCGCGCGCCGCTAGCGCGCGAGGTCGCGCGGGCGCACCAACCGCGTCAGGCGCCGACCGCCGCGGCGGCCTGGATCAGGTTGCGCAGCTCGCGCAGCGCGACGGCGAGCGTCGTCAGGTCGTGGGTCCCGCCGGTGCGGATGTCGCCGAGGATGCCGACGCAGCGCTCGACCGCGGCCCTGTTGCGCTCGATCCACCCGTTCAGCCGCGCCTCCGCGTCCTCGTCCTCCGCGCCACCGCTCAGCACGTCGCCGGTGAGCTCGGCGTGCAGGCTGAACAGGTCGTCCCGCAGCGCCGCGCGCGCCATCGCCTGCCAGCGGTTCTCGCGCGGCAGCGCGGCGATCCGGTCGCGCAGCCAGTGCACGTGCAACCGGCCGCCGAGCAGGAAGTGCAGCGCGGTCACGTCGCCGATCGAGCGCCCGCTCGCGTCCGCCACGCCGACGATGTCCAGCGCCGCGAAGAGGTCGCTCAGGCTGGCGACGCGGCGGGCGAGAGCGGCAGGAGCGCCCTCGTCGACGAGCGCCGCGACGCGCGCCTCGAACTCCTCGCGCTCCGCGCTGACCAGCACGTCCGGCAGCGCCTCGGCGACCGCGGCGGCGCCGGCGGCGAAGCGCTCGACCTCGGCGCCGATGTCGAGCGGCCGCGGCCGGCCGCGCAGGAGCCAGCGCGTTGCGCGCTCGACGAGCCGGCGCGCCTCGAGCAGCATCGCGATCTGGGTGCTCGCGCCGATCTCGAGGTCGAGCGCCTCGACCTCGGCCCAGAAGCCGCGCATGTCGAAGACCTCGCGGGCGACCGCGAACGCGCGCGCGATCTCCTCCGGACCCGCTCCCGTGTCCTCGTGCAGGCGGAACACGAACGTCGTGCCGGCGCGGTCGACGATGCCGTTCGTCACGCGCGTGGCGACGATCTCGCGCCGCAGGCGGTGGCGCTCCAGCCGGTCGGCGAAGCGCTTGGGCAGCGGGTCGGGGAAGTACCCCGCGAGCTCGCCGGCCAGCGCAGGATCCTGCGCCAGGTCGGACTCGAGCAGGTCGGCGTAGAGCGTGATCTTGCTGTAGGCCAGCAGCACCGCCAGCTCCGGCTGCGTGAGCCCGAGGCCGGCTGCCCGGCGCTCGGCGACCGCCTCGGCGTCCGGCAGCGCCTCCAGCTCGCGGTCGAGCCGGCCCGCCTGCTCGAGGCTCCGCATCATGCGGTCGTGCACGTCGAGCATCGCGGGGGCCTGGGCCAGCGCGAGGCTGAGCGCCTGCGTCTGGAGGTAGCTGCCGCGCAGCACCCGGCCAGCGACCGCGTCGGTCATGCTCGCGAGCAGCCGGTCGCGCTGCTTGCGGGTCAGGTCGCCGTCCGCCACCACCGCGTCGAGCAGGACCTTGATGTTGACCTCGTGGTCGGAGCAGTTGACGCCGCCCGCGTTGTCGATCGCGTCCGTGTTCAGCCGCCCGCCGCCGAGCGCGTACTCGATCCGCCCGCGCTGGGTGAAGCCGAGGTTGCCGCCCTCACCCACCACGCGGCAGCGGAGCTCGGCCGCGTCCACCCGCACCGCGTCACCCGCCTTGTCACCGACATCGGCGTTGCTCTCCGCCCGCGCCTTGACGTACGTGCCGATCCCGCCGTTCCAGAGCAGGTCGACCGGAGCGCGGAGCAGCGCACGGATCAGCTCCGACGGCGTCAGTCGATCGGCCTCGATCCCGAGCGCGCGCTGGGCGACCTGCGACAGGGTGATCGACTTGGCGGTCCGCGGCCAGACGCCGCCGCCCTCGGAGATCAGCGAGCTGTCGTAGTCGGCCCACGACGACCGCGGGAGCTCGAACAAGCGGCGGCGCTCGGCGAAGCTCGCCGCGGGATCCGGGTCCGGGTCGACGAACACGTGCCGGTGGTCGAACGCGCCGACGAGCTTGATGTGCTCGGACAGCAGCATCCCGTTGCCGAACACGTCGCCGGACATGTCGCCGATGCCGACGACCGTGAAGTCCTCCGACTGGATGTCGGTGCCGAGCTCGCGGAAGTGCCGCTTGACCGACTCCCACGCGCTGCGCGCCGTGATCCCCATCGCCTTGTGGTCGTAGCCGACCGACCCGCCCGAAGCGAACGCGTCGCCGAGCCAGAAGCCGTACTCCTGAGCGATCCCGTTCGCGATGTCCGAGAACGTCGCGGTGCCCTTGTCGGCGGCGACGACGAGGTAGGGGTCGTCGCCGTCGTGGCGCACGACGTCGGACGGCGGCTTCACGCTTCCGCCCACGACCGTGTCGGTCAGGTCGAGCAGGCCGCATATGAACGTGCGATAACAGGCGACGACCTCGTCGCGCAGCGCCTCACGCTCCGCCGGCGGGCGCTTGACGACGAAGCCGCCCTTGGCGCCGACGGGCACGATCAGCGCGTTCTTGACCATCTGCGCCTTCATCAGGCCGAGGATCTCGGTGCGGAAGTCCTCGCGCCGATCCGACCAGCGCAGGCCGCCGCGCGCGACCGCGCCGCCGCGCAGGTGCACGCCCTCGACCCGCGGCGAGTGGACGAAGATCTCGAACCGCGGGCGCGGGGCGGGCACGAGCGGGATGCGCGCCGGGTCGAGCTTGAACGACAGCTGCGGCTTCGGCGCGCCGCCGGAGTCGGGCTGGAAGTGGTTGGTCCGCAGCATCGCGAGCACGACCGCGAGGAAGCCGCGCAGGATGCGGTCCTCGTCGAGGCTCTCGACGGCGTCGATCGCCTGCTCGATCTCGCGCGTGAGCGCGTCGGCGTCGCCGGCGGCGCCGTCGCGCGCAGGGTCGAAGCGCGCACGGAACAGCTCGACGAGCGCGGCGGCGACGCGCGGGTGCGCCATCAGCGCCTGCTCCATGTAACGCTCGCTGTAGGCGATCCGCGCCTGGCGCAGGTAGCGCGCGATCGCCCGCAGCACCGTGACGTCGCGCCAGTCGAGCCCGGCCCGCAGCACGAGCCCGTTGAAGCCGTCGTTCTCGACCTCGCCGCGCCAGACGCGCGCGAAGGCGTCCTGGAAGCCCTCCCTGACGACGCCGACGTCGAGCTCTCCGTCGGCGGCGTACTCGACGCCGAAGTCGTAGATCCAGGTCGGCGTGCCGTCGCCGGGAGTGACCTCGTAGGGCCGCTCGTCGTGCACCCGGAGGCCCATGTTCTCGAACATCGGCAGGACCTCGGACAGCACGACCGGCTCGCCGCGGCGGTAGAGCTTGCAGCGCAGCGTGCCGGCGGGCGCCTCGAGCGGGTGATAGAGGCTGAGCACGAGCTGCCCGCCTTCGGCGAGCCGCTCGATCCGGTGGATGTCCGTCACCGCCGAGCGTGCGACCCAGTCGTCGCGATAGCCCGCCGGGAACGCGTTGCCGTAGCGCCGGTACAGCGCGGCCGCGCGCTCCTCCCCCACCTCCTCGAGCAGCGCCGCGTGCAAGTCGTCGGTCCACGCGCCGGTCGCCGCGACGATCCGCGACTCGATCTCGGCCGGGTCGTAGTCGGGCAGCTCGCCGGGACGGACCCGCACCGTGTAGTGGATGCGGACGAGCACCGACTCCGACAGGCGCAGCTCCCAGTCGACGCTCTCGGCGTGGAACGCCTGCGCGAGGATCTCGCCGATGCGCTCGCGGTTATGCGTGTTGAAGCGATCGCGCGGGAGGAAGACGAGGCAGGAGACGAAGCGCTCATAGCGGTCGCGCCGGATGAACAGCCGCACCCGCTGGCGCTCGCCGAGCGCGAGGATGCCCATCGCGAGCTCGTACAGCTCGTCCTCGGGGATCTGGAACAGCTCGTCGCGCGGATGCGTGTCGAGGATCTCGACGAGCGCTTTCTCGGCGTGGCTGGCGGCGGTGAAGGCAGCGCGCGCGAGGACCGCCGCGACCTTGCGCCGCAGCACCGGGATCTCGCTCGCCGAGGCGCGATAGGCCGCCGTCGTGTAGAGGCCGAGGAAGCGCCGCTCGCCGACGACGTCCCCGTCCGATCCGAAGCGCTTGACGCCGACGTAGTCCAGATACGCTGGCCGGTGCACGGTCGCGCGGGTGTTGGCCTTCGTCAGGATCAGCGGATGCCGCTCGCGCGCGAGCGCCCGTGCGCGCGGGGGCAGCTTCGCGAAGCCGCTCGCGTCGCCGCCGGTGGACTCGCGCAGGATCCCGAGCCCGGTGCCCGGGAGCGCGCGCAGGGAATCCTCGCCGTCCTGCGTGGCCAGCTCGTACTCGCGGTAGCCGAGAAACGTGAAGTGGCGATCCTCCATCCACGCGAGCAGCTCCGCGGCCTCCTCGAACTCCTCGCGATCCAGCGACGGCGGCGGCTCGCGCAGCTCGGCGATCAGCTCCTTGGCACGGTCGCGCATCGCCTGCCAGTCGTCGACCGCCGCCGACACGTCGCGCAGGACCGCGAGCAGCCGCTCGCGCAGGCGCTCCATCTCCTCCGTCCCGCTCTGGCGGTCGAGCTCGATGTGGATGTGGGACTCGGCGAGCGCGCCCTCCTCCCCCGAAGCTCCCGCGGGGAGCACGGCGGTCAGCTCACCGGCGGCGTCGCGGCGGACGTGGATGACCGGGTGGATGATCAGGTGGATGCCGTGACGGTTGAGCTCCATCGTCGCGGAGTCGACGACGAACGGCATGTCGTCCGTCACGAGCTCGGCGACGGTGTGCGGGGACTGCCATCCGTGCTGCTCGAACTCCGGGTTGTAGACGCGCACGTTCGCTGCGCCCGGCGCGCGCCGGCGCCCGAAGCTCCAGAGCGCGAGCGCGGCCCCGTAGAGGTCGAGCGGGTCCGACTCGGCGAGGTCCTCGGCCGGAACGCGCGCGTAGTACTGGCGCACGAACTTCTCGGCCTGCCGCGCCTCGTCGTCGGCGAGCCGCTCCCGGACGCGCGCGCACACCGCCTCGATCGGCGAGCTGTCCGCTTCCCGGACCGTCGTCGTCATCGGCTGACTCCTCTCGGAGCACCGCCGACGCTCAGCCCCTCGGCCGGCGATCCCGGCATGCCGGGCACGCTACGCCTCTGGCCTGTGGGGGTCAACGCCGGTCATCATGCAGCGCGTGACGCAGCCCGTCCTCGAGCCCAACGAGCTGACGCTCCACGGCCATCGCGTGAGCTACGGGAAGGCCGGCCGCGGGCCGGTGCTCCTGCTGCTGCACGGGATCACGAACTCGTCGGAGACGTGGGAGCGGGTCGCGTCGCGACTGAGCGAGCGGTTCACGCTGATCGCCCCGGACCTGCTCGGGCACGGGAACTCGGCGACGCCGCGCGGCGATTACTCGCTCGGCGCGCACGCGAGCGCGGTCCGCGACGTCCTCACGTCGCTCGGCCACGAGCGCGTGACGGTGATCGGGCACTCGCTCGGGGGCGGGATCGCAATGCAGTTCGCCTACCAGTTCCCCGAGCGCTGCGAGCGCCTGGTGCTGGTCTCGAGCGGTGGGCTCGGCCGCGAGGTGCACCTGCTGCTGCGCGCGGCCGCGCTGCCGGGCGCCGACTGGGTCCTGCCCGTGATCGCGTCGCGTCGGCTGCTCGACGTCGGCCGCAGCCTCGGCGCGCTGCTCCAGCGCGTCCGGCTGGCGCCGGGCGGCGACCTGGAGGTGCTCGCGCGCGGCTTCGCCTCGCTCGACAACGCGGGATCGCGCCAGGCGTTCCTGCACACCGTCAGGGCCGTGATCGAGCCGGGCGGGCAGCGCGTCAGCGCGAGCGACCGGCTCGCGCTCGCCGCGCGGCTTCCGACGCTGATCGTCTGGGGAGAGCGCGACTCGATCATCCCGGTCGACCACGGGGCCGCCGCCCACCACGCGATGCCCGGCAGCCGATTCGAGGTCTTCCCCGCCGCGGGGCACATGCCGCACGACGACGACCCGGACCGCTTCGCGGCGATCCTGACGGCGTTCTGCGACGGCACGGAGCCGGCGCGGCTGAGCGCCGACCACTGGCAGCCGCTGCGCGGCGACGGGCCCGCGTAGCGGTCAGAACAACCGCGGCGTCGCGCTCGGCGACGGCGGGGCGGGCTCGCCCAAGAGGATCGCGCGGATCGTCTGGCTCGACGCCTCGTCGGGCGACTCGCTGATCACGGTCGCCGGCCGGTCGAATCGCGCCAGCGCGTCGGCGAGCGGCTCGGCGCGCAGCGTGCCGTCGCCGTACGGGAGATGTGACTTCTCGTTGCGGTTGGCGAAGCTGATGTCCGAGAAGTGGATGTGGAACGGAACGTCCGGCTCCATCACCGAGTCGGCGGCCTGCAGCGTCGTCGAACGCGTCCGCGTACGTGTAGCCGCCGTCGGTGACCGCGTGGAGGTGGGCGAAGTCGATCACCGGCCGCACCCACGGGACGCGCGACGCGATCGCGACCACGTCCTCGAGGCTGCCCAGCTCGCGCACACGACCCATCACCTCGACGCCGAACGGGACGTCGCGCCCCTTCGCCGCGAGCCGCTCCCGCAGCTCGCCGAGCTGGTCGACGACCGCGGCGATCGCGGCATCGCGCTCCCGGCCGAGCAGGAAGCCCGGATGGAAGACGACCGGCGCGGCGCCGCACGTGCGCGCGAGCCCGGCCGTGTGATCGAGCATCCCGACGGCCATCCGCAGCTTCTTGCCGCGCTCGGCGTGGCCGACGAAGGCCGCGATCGGCGCGTGGATCGACAGCGCGATGCCGG
>Ga0307415_100001761_pt1 | contig 10574 bp, 11 predicted proteins | sample DK1Cmetagenome_FD_204524 | JGI IMG/M metagenome (GOLD analysis project Ga0307415, IMG submission 204524) | Maize rhizosphere microbial communities from greenhouse at UC Davis, California, United States - DK15-C-2 | ecosystem: Host-associated > Plants > Roots > Rhizosphere > Soil | place: USA...
GTTCGGGTCGTTCGGGTCGTTCGGGTCGTTCGGGTCGTTCGGATCGTTCGGGTCGTTCGGATCGTTCCCCGCGTACAAAAAGAACGGGCGAGCCATGAAAGACTCGCCCGTAAACGAGAACGAACCGAACGACTCGAACGTTTCGAACGTTCCGAACGTTCTATTTCACGAACAACATCTCGCGGTACGTCGGCAGCGGCCAGATCTCGTGCGCTGTCAGCACTTCGATCTCGTCGCCCGTCTCGCGCAGCGCGTTCATCGCCGGCACGACCTTGTCGCGCATGTACTTGGCGTGCTTCTCGGCCGAGCCGTTGCTGTGGTCGAGCGCCTTCGCCAGCGCGTCGGTCTGCGTCTTCAGCTTGTCGACCAGCCTGGTGTACTGCGCCAGCAGTTTCCTGCCCTGCAGCGAGGAGGCGCCGCCGGCCTTCACGGCCGCCACGCTCTGACCGATCTGCCGCTGGTACTCGAGCGCCGCCGGGAGGATGTAGCGGTTGGCCAGCAGCACCATCAGCTGCCCCTCGACGTTGATCGTCTTGTTGTAGTTCTCGAGGAAGACCTCGTAGCGCGCGTGCACCTCGCGCTCGTTGAGGATCTTGAACTTCTCGAGGAGCTTGATCGCGTCCTTCGACACCAGCTCGGGCAGCGCGTCAACGGTGTTCTTGTGGTTGAGGAGCTTGCGCTTTGCCGCCTCCTTCTCCCACGACGCCGCATAGTTGTTGCCGTTGAAGATGATCCGCTTGTGCTCCTTGATGATCCTCGTCAGGAGCTTGCTGACCGCCTTGTTCAGCTCTTCACCGCCGGCGGTGGCCTTCTCCAGCTCGTTGGCGATGCCCTCGAGCGAATCAGCCATCGCGGCGTTGAGGATCATGTTCGGCCAGGCGATGTTCTGCGACGAGCCGACGGCGCGGAACTCGAACTTGTTGCCGGTGAAGGCAAACGGGCTGGTGCGGTTGCGGTCGCCGGCGTCGCGCGGCAGCTTTGGCAGCACCGACGCGCCGCTGTCGAGTGTTCCGCCCTGCTTGGTCGACTTGGCCGAGCCCTTCTCGATCTGCTCGAAGATGTCGGTCAGCATGTCGCCGAGGAAGATCGAGATGATCGCCGGCGGCGCCTCGTTCGCGCCGAGCCGATGGTCGTTGCCCGCGTGCGCGATGCTGGCGCGCAGCAGGCCCTGCCACTTGTCCACCGCGCGGATCACCGCGGCGCAGAACACCAGGAACTGCATGTTCTCGTGCGGCGTGGCGCCAGGGCCGAGCAGATTGCTGCCGAATTCGTCCGAGAGCGACCAGTTGTTGTGCTTGCCGGATCCGTTGACGCCGGCAAACGGCTTCTCGTGCAGCAGGCAGGCGAGGCCGTACTTGGGCGCGATCTTCTTCAGCGTCTCCATGATCATCATCTGGTGATCAGCGGCGACGTTGGCGTTCTCGAAGACCGGCGCGATCTCGTACTGGCTCGGCGCGACCTCGTTGTGCCGCGTCTTGACCGGCACGCCGACCTTGAACAGCTCGAGCTCGGCGTCCGCCATCAGCGCCAGCACCCGCTCCGGGATCGAGCCGAAGTACTGATCTTCCAGCTCCTGGCCCTTCGGCGGCTTGGCGCCGAACAGCGTGCGGCCGGCGTTGATCAGGTCGGGACGGGCGAAATAGAAGTTGCGGTCGATCAGGAAGTATTCCTGCTCGGCGCCGCAGGTCGAGAAGACACGCTCGGCCGAGGAGCCGAACAGCTTCAGCACGCGGACCGCCTGCTTCGACACCGCGTCCATCGACCGCAGCAGCGGCGTCTTCTTGTCCAGTGCTTCGCCGGTCCAGCTCACGAAGGCCGTCGGGATCACCAGCGTGACGCTGTTGCCGTTATAGAGCAGCCACGGCGGGCTGGTCGGATCCCATGCGGTGTAGCCGCGCGCTTCGAACGTGCTGCGCATGCCGCCCGACGGGAAACTGGAGGCATCGGGCTCGCCTTGAATCAGTTCCTTGCCGCGGAACTCGGCGATGGCCGCGCCCTCGGCCGTCGGCGACAGAAACGAGTCGTGCTTCTCCGCCGTGATGCCGGTCAGCGGCTGGAACCAGTGGGTGTAGTGGGTCGCGCCGTGCTCGACCGCCCAATCCTTCAGTGCCGACGCGACGGCGTCGGCCGTGGACAGATCGAGCGGCTCCCCGCGGGTGATCGTCGCGCGCAGCGCGCGATACGCCGGCTTGGGCAACCGCTCCTGCTGCAGCTTGTCGTTGAACACGAGGCTGCCGAACACGTCGGCAGCTCGGACGGCGGGCGTTGTCGATGTGCGGTCGTTGAGTGACCAGTCGCGAATGCTTTTGGCGGCCTCGGCCAATGCTGCAGAACCCATGGAATGGCGCGTCCTTTCTCTTCTCGAGTGCAGAAATTTACGAGTGGCGGCTGCGGGCAGCGTCCGATGCGACGGCGTTCGACGGGGAACGGGCACGTGGACTGTCCCGGGAGATCCAGCGAAATTATCTGCGAGCGGCTGGCCTCGCCGCAACATTTCACGCGCAACAGAAATGTCGGATCGCACAAATTCAGCGACGTAATGGTTGGATTCAGCGGTGCCGCACGGCGCACCGCGCACACTTCCCGGTAAAATGGACGTCGATTGGAATACCTCATCAAGCAGTACCCCCTGGAATCCGGCGCGCTCGAAATCCAGTACATCGAAGAATTTTTCGGTGAGTTCCCCCGCAAGAAGACGGCCCGGGAAATCGTCGCCCGCCTGAAGGACCGCGAGTTCCTCATCCTGATCGCGGAGGCGCCGCTGCCCGACGATCCAGGCATGGTGGCGCCGGTGTCGTTCAAGGTCGTGCACGAGATCCGCGCCGACGAAACAGAGCCCAAGCTGATCGATCTGGTCGGCCGCCTCGATGGCGCCGTCCGGTTCCAGGGCCGCAAGGTGCTCTATAGCTGGATTGGCGGCACGCGGCGCGACTGGCGCGGCCAGGGGCACTTCCGCGCGCTGACCGAGGAGTCGGAAGCGTGGGCACACTCCTCCGGGTTCCACGAGGTCGTCGTCAAGACCAAGAACCGCTTCTACGACATGCGCGGGACGCTCGATCAGCTCGAATTCAACGTCGTCAAGTACGAGCCGAACCGCACCGACAACCGCGAGTCGAAGGTGTATCTGAGCAAGCCGCTGTCGTCGGACGTTGTTCGCGCGCACACCAGCACCAGAACGGTGGTGTATGCGGACTAGCGGTCGTCAATTGAGATACAGTGCCGAGCTTCTGGGAGGTTCAGTGATGAAGAACGACAACCGGGCGCGCAGATCACTGCTGGCGGGACTCGGCGCGGCGGCAGCCATGCTGATCGGGACGCGACCGGCCCGGGCGCAGGCGCCAGCCGCCTTCCAGCCGGCCCGGCACCCTCAGGACGAGTGGATGAACGCGCTGCCGGGCAAGCACCGCACCGTCATCGACTGCGCGGCGGTCTCGGCCGCCGGGACGGGCGTGTTCTACGCCAACAACATCTTCATCGCCAACCGTAACGGCTATCAGCTCGCCGACAGCGACGTCGCGGTAATCGTCGTCCTGCGCCACGAGGCGACCGTGTTCGCCTTCAACGACACGATCTGGGCGAAGTACAGCGCTCCGCTGGCCACACTGGCCCGGATCACCCACCCGAAAACCAATCAGGCGCCGACGGTCAACCCGCTCACGTCGGCGGAGTTTGGTTCGGTCATGACCAGCATGGGCATCACAGCGACAGCGCTGGCCAAGCGTGGAGCACACTTCGCGATCTGCGATATGGCCACCAACCGCATCGCCGGCGTCATCGCCTCGGCGGTCGGCTCGACTGCGCCGGTGATCTACAAGGAGCTGGCGGCGAACCTCCTGCCCAACAGTCATCTGACAGCGGCCGGCGTCGTCGCCGTCAACCGCGCGCAGGAGTTCGGCTACTCGATGCTCGCGGCCGGATAACACCAGCCCACTCCCGGGACATCGGGATTTCGTCGGGATTTCACCCGCCGACTCCATCCCGGCAGGTGATCGACACGCCTGCGGAGCTCGACCGATCGATCGTCGTCGTCGCGCCGCGAACGGTTTTCAGGTGCTGGAGGAACTCGCGGATCCCCGACTGACGCGCACTCCCGACGTTGTGCGCGGTGAAGCAGCCGCCGGGCACCACCTTCGGCCAGACCGAAACGAAGTAGTTCGTGTACCACTCCTTGTCGGCATCCGAGAACACGAAGTCGAACGGTCCCGCGAGCGTCGGCACGAGCTGGTGCGCGTCGCCCAGCCGCGCGTCGATGTAGCCGGCGAGCCCGGCCTCCTTGAAGTTGGCGAGCGCCTCGCGGTGGCGTTCACGGTCGATCTCGATCGTGATCAGTTTTCCGCCCGTCTTGCTCAGCGCCCATGCGATCCAGACGCCGGAGTGACCAGTGGAGGTGCCGATCTCGAGCGCTCGTTGAAAGCCCTTTTTCACAACGAGGTCGTACAGCAGACGGCCGTCGGACTCCGGCACGTTGAGGTCGCGCCAGGTGCCACGATGTCGATCGAGAAACGCCCGGACTTTCCCGTCCAGATCGGAGGACCCTGTGTCCTGCGTGTAGCCGGCAGCGCTGCAGGCCGGGAGCGCGGCGAGCGCGAACATCGGCAGAGCTATCAACAGGCGACGCATGACATCAGCATACGCTGATGTTGCGCCGTGACCGGATCGGCGTCCTCAATTGTTCTCGAGCGGCGCAACGACTTCCAGCAGTCCTCGCCGCGCCCCCACGATGGCAGCGACAGGGATTGCGCGATCGCAGGTGGCCAGCGTGCCACCCTTCTTCTGCGCGAGACCGAGCAGATAAACGTCTGTGAGCTGCCGATGACCGGCGCGGCTGCAGTCGAAGAGCGCGGGGTCGCGAAGCGAGACGGCGTCGGCCCAGAACTGGTGGCCTTCAATGTCGCTGAGCTGCCGTAGCCGTGCGACCAGGTCCGCAGGGCGGCTGACGGAGTTTCCGTAGGCCGGGTTCGCCAAAACGCGGACGAACCCGTTCTCGGTGACGGCGCACGTGGCGAAGCCGCGGGCACGGTTCTCGGCGAACCAGTCGTGCGCCAAGTCGTGATGCACGTGATCGGGATCGAAGAGCGCGATGAGGAGGTTGACGTCGAGCAGCGCCGGCCGGCTCACGACTGATCGCGCAGCTCGTTGACGAGCTTCATCGTCGGACGCGGGGCTCCCGCGGAACGGCGCGGCAGGACCGGGATGCCGTTGCGGGTACGGACCGGTCGGTCGCGTCTCAACGCCTGCCTGACGAGCGCTGACAGCGCCTGACCGGCCGTGACGCCGCGGACCTGCGCCAGCTCCTTGACCGCCTGCAGCACGTCGTCGTCGATGTCCAGCGTCGTCCGCACGCCCGGATCATCACGCATCACGCATCAGATGTCAACGCGCCCGCGCCCAACCAAGCCGCGGCAATTGTCGGAATCCCTGATGCGCGACTGGACGGTGAACTACGACCTGATCTACACGCGGCGCAAGATCAATTGAATACGGAGTAACGGGGGGCGCGCGACCCGCGATCAGCAAGTCAGCACAATCTTCCCGACGTGCTCGCTCGATTCCATCAGCCGGTGCGCTTCCCAGGCTTCAGCGAGCGGGAACGTCCTATAGAGCACCGGTGCGACGCGGCCGCTATCGAGGAGCGGCCAGACCTCGCGCCGGAGCGCCTCGGCGATCGCGCCCTTCTCGGCCACAGTGCGTGGACGCAGCGCAGAGCCAGTAATCGTCAGCCGCCGGCCGAGAATCCGCCGGAGGTCAACGGTCGCGAGCGGCTCGCCTTCCATGAACCCGATCGCGACGAGCCGGCCGTCCACTGCCAGCGCGGCCAGGTTGCGGTTCACGTACGTGCCGCCGACGATGTCGAGGATCAGGTTGACGCCGTGGCCGCCTGTCAGCTCGCGGGCGATCGCCGCGAAGTCCTCCGTCCGATAGTCGATGGCCCGTTCGGCGCCGAGGCGCTCGCACGCCCGGCACTTGTCGGGCGAGCCGGCCGTGGCGAACACCCGCACGCCGCGGGCGGCAGCAAGCTGAATCGCGGTCGTGCCGATGCCGCTCGAGCCGCCGTGAAACAGCGCTGTCTCCGCTGCCTGCAGGCGGCCGCGATCGAAGACGTTCGTCCAGACCGTGAAGAAGGTTTCGGGTATGGCAGCCGCGGCAACGAGGTCGAGCGGCGCGGGCACCGGCAGACACTGCACCGCCGGGGCCACGCACTTCGTGGCGTATCCGCCGCCCGACACCAGCGCACACACGGTGTCGCCAACGCGCAGTCCATCGACGCCGTCCCCCAGCGATTCGATCGTGCCGGCAACCTCCAGCCCGGGAATGTCGCTCGCTCCCGGCGGCGGCGGATAGAGCCCTTGCCGCTGCATGACGTCGGGACGATTGACCCCGGCGGCGGCCACGGCAATCAGCACCTCGCCCGGACCCGCCACCGGATCCGGCCGCTCGGCGCGCTTGAGGACTTCAGGCGGCCCGGGTGAGGAGATTTCGATACAAATCATTGTTGAAAGGCCGACGTCAACGTCGGCCTCTACCGAACGAGAGACGATGGCAACCGTGGCGACGAGATGAGATCCTCGAACAGCTCCCAGCGCCTCCCCGGGTCGGCATCCGTGCCGCCCTGCGATTCGACCCAGCGCGCCACGATGTCCTTGCCGACGGTGTAGTTGATGACATAGCTGCGGTACTGGTCGATGAACTTGAGACGCTGCTCGGCCCGCGCGCGCGAGTGCAGCGCGTAGGTTTCGAGCCACCGTATCGTGCCTTCGGCATCAAGCTGCCCGTCGAGATATCGCCGGGCAGCTTCGTCGCCTGCCGGCGCCAGCCGCTCCAGCAGATCGACGACGTCGTAGTAGCCGGCGGCCGCCGACGCGTCGAGCCCCGCGGCTGGAAAAACGACGCGCCGCGCAAAGACCACGCGATCGAGACCGGGAAAAGCGACGTGCACACCGTAATCGCCGGAGCCCTCGGCGATGAGCGATTGCGGCGTGAACAGCGGGTACACCGAGAACTCCCGCCACCCACGGCCGCGCACCAGGTTGTTCTCCAGCAGCACGTTATAGGCGTGATGCCCCGGATACCCCTCGTGACATGCCAGCACGACGGCCCAGTCGGCATGTATCGGCAGATCGGTGTTCACCTGGATCACGCTGCGGTAGCCGCCCTGATACCAGTTGTAGGCGCTCCATGACTTGCCGGTGACGTATTCGACGGTAAAGCTTTCCTCCTTGGGCAGCGTGATGTGTTTCAGCGTCCGCGCGCGGCATTCGTCGATCGCCGCGCGAAAGGTCGCGTCGAGGCGCGCCCTGGGAATGACGAACCGCAGCCGGTATGCCTCATACCGATCGAGGAGCGCGCCAGAGCCGGGAAGCCGCTGCTCGAGCTCTGCGAGCACGCCGAGGAACTCCTGTTCGGTATGCCTCGGCGCCACGACGTCGTAGAGCGCCTTCGACTCCTCATCGAAGCGCATCGTCGTGCCGTTGAGGATCGCGACGCGGGCGCGGAATGCCTCGAGCTGGCGCGTGAGGTACTGATGCCGCAGCCGCGCCGGTTCCGGTGCCGACGGCGCCGGGACGATCGCCGCCAGGTCGCCCGCGAGATCGACCGACGCCTCGTCTATTTCATCCAGCGAGACCTTCGTCAGCTCGGCCTCCATCCGCCATTCCGGCGGGCCGTAGTACGCGTCGACATAATCACGATCGTGCTGCCCCAGCGCCAGCACCAGGCGGACGTACCGTTCCGCCAGCGCGTTCACGTCGCTGGCGGGACGAGGATCGGGACGCCACCACGGCGACGACGCGACTGCGAGGGCCGTCAGCAGGATCAGCGCCAACACCACACGCCGCGCCGTCAATAGCGTTCTCTGATGGTGGGAATCAGGTATTCGGAGAAGGCGCGTTCGAAGTCGTAGGCCGGTGCGTAGCCCCAGTCACGGCGCGCCGCGCCGTCGTCGACATCGGCCGGCCACGAGTCGACGATCGCCTGCCGCTTCGCATCGGTGCGCCAGCCGAGCGCGGCGCGGGGGAAGGCGGCAACGACCACGTCATGGATCTCCTGCGCGGTCGGACTGAACGCGCTGAGGTTGTAGGCGGTCCGCGTCAGGGCCGCGCGTGGTGCATCGGCGAGGCCGAGCAACGCGTCGATAGCATCGGGCATCGCCATGAACGGGATGCGCGTATCGGGACGAACGAAGCAATCGTACGGTTCTCCCTTCGCTGCCGCATGAATCATCTCCGGCGCGTAATCGGACGTGCCGCCGGATGGCATGGTCATCGCGGAAATCAATCCAGGAAAGCGTACGCAGCGGAAGTCCACGCATCCGGGCGGCTGTGCCGCCAGCTGCTTGTAGAACCGCGCGTAATAGCGGCCGAGGTGCTCGCAATACAGCTTGTTGCACCCGTACATCGTCCGCGGCGTGTTCCACTCGTCCTCGTGGACGCGGCCCGCTCGCATCTTCGTTTCGACGTCCGGAAGACCGTATGCGGCAATCGACGACGGATAGAGAAACGTCACCGGCCGTCCGTGCGACTCCCCTTCGTGCTGGGCGAACTCGAGGAGGTTCAGCGTGCCTTCGACGTTCACGTGGTGGGCGGTGATCGGCGTGAACTCGGCGCGCGTCGAAAGGAGGGCGGCGAGATGGATGACGAGATCGACCTCGAACTCCGCCAGGATCCGTTCGAGCAGATTCGGATCGGTGATCGAACCGGTGAACTCGCGAAACGCGAGGCGGCCAAGCGCTGGGTCCAGCGGAGCGATGTCGACCGTTACGATCGGCCGGCCCCCTTGGGCCAGGCGGGTAATCAGGCCGTGGCCGATTTCGCCGCCAGCCCCGGTGACCAGCGTTACCGGTCTGCGCATCGCATTTGATTATCGTGCGGGAGACTAGGTTCGGAGGTGATCGCCTTGCCAGTCGCGAACCGCACGCTTGATCGCATCCGCGGGCAGGTTTTCCGAGATCGCCCGGTCGACGAGCGCCGCCAGTTCCGCATCCGACGCGAACCGCAGCGCGACGATCTGCGGCATCGTGAGTCGCAGGAGATCCTGCTCGCGGCCGAGCCGCGCCAGCCGGACCTGCATTTCCAAGCGGATGATGCGGTTCTGCAGCCGCAGCGCAAAGACGCGAACCAACCAGAGCGCGGACACAACCACCCCGGCGAGCGCGACGAGCGCGAACGACACATAGGTCGGCGCCTGCCAGGCGGAGAACACCAGTGTCAGCAGCGTAATCAGGGCGACCGACGACGTAATCGTCCAGGCGGTCGCCCGATACACATGGTTGGCGTAGGTCTGCGCTTGGGTCATAGATGATTGATGATCGATGAATGATGATTTGATGGACGCATCGATGATCGAGGCATTGGATCAATGGAATCGCACATTTGAAGCAATCATCCTTGAACCAATCACATCATCAATCATCATTCATCAATCCTAGCGGTTGTCGCCGTCGAGAATGCCGCCGAGACCCCCCAGGATCGAGCCTTCCTCGCGGCGCCCGCCGTGCGCGGCCGGCGCGGCCTTGTAAATCCGGTCGGCCATCCGGCTGAGCGGCAGCGACTGCAGCCACGCGCGCCCGGGTCCGGTCAGCGTGGCGAAGAACAACCCCTCTCCACCGAACAACGCGGTCTTGATTTTGCCGACGAACTGGATGTCGTAGCCGACCGACGGCTGCAACGCAACGAGACAACCGGTGTCGACCCGCAGCGTCTGGCCGGCGGCGAGATCGACGGGATGGAGCGTGCCTCCGGCGTGAACGAAGCTGAGCCCGTCTCCCTGCAGACGCTGCATGATGAACCCTTCGCCGCCAAACAGGCCGACGCCGATTCGCCGCTGAAACGCGATGCCGATGGAGACGCCTTTGGCGGCGCACAGGAACGAGTCCTTCTGGCAGATCAGCTCGCCGCCGAGCTGCGTCAAGTCCATCGCCAGGATCTTGCCCGGATACGGTGCGGCAAATGCCACCTGCTGCTTGCCCGCGCCCTGGTTCGTGAACACGGTCATGAACAGGCTTTCACCGGTGATCAGCCGCTTGCCGGCGCCGAGCAGGGCGCCCATCACGCCCGAGCGCTGGTTGCTGCCGTCGCCGAATACCGTTTCCATCTGGATCCCGGGCGTCATGTACATCATCGAACCGGCTTCGGCGACCGCGCTCTCGCCGGGGTCGAGCTCGACCTCGACGAACTGCATTTCGCTGCCGACGATGCGGAAGTCGATTTCGTGCGCAGAGCGCCCGGGAACGATCGGCGGCGGCACGGCTCCGACGCGCGTCGCACCGCCGCCGGACAGGAACGCCGCCAGCTCAGGGACGTCCTTGAGCGGCGTCCAGTTCTTCATGCCCGCCGTGAACACCAGCGTGTTGCCGTCGATGGTTCCGTTTCGCAGGTTCGTCACGACGTCATCCTGCGACACCGGCCCGACCTGATGGCCACCGATGGCCATGTACCACTGCTGCTGCGACATTGGTCTACTCTCCATAAGTCAAAGGTCAAAAGGCAAAGGACAAAAGGGAAAGTCAAAAGAAGGCAAAAGACACGTTCCTTCTTTTGACTTTTCCCTTTTCCCTTTTCCCTTTTCCCTTTTGCCTT
>Ga0307415_100001762_pt1 | contig 10573 bp, 10 predicted proteins | sample DK1Cmetagenome_FD_204524 | JGI IMG/M metagenome (GOLD analysis project Ga0307415, IMG submission 204524) | Maize rhizosphere microbial communities from greenhouse at UC Davis, California, United States - DK15-C-2 | ecosystem: Host-associated > Plants > Roots > Rhizosphere > Soil | place: USA...
CCGTGCCCCGGTCGGGCCGGTCCCGCCAGGCGGCGCCGTGCAGGAGCATGCCGAGCAGGCGGCGCCGCCCGAGCGCGTGCTCCTCGAGCCGCTGCTTGTCGTCCATTGCCGGAGGGAGCCTCAGCCCAGCAGGCTCTGGTTGACCCTGGACCGCATGGTCTCGACCGACTCGGTGGTCTGGCCGAGGGCGACCCTGATCTGCTCGAGGATCTCCCGCACGGTGGCGGCGGCGCTGTCCCACCTGGTCTGGATGCCGCGGTAGGTGCCCTGCTCGTCGCCTTCCCAGTTGGCGCAGACGCTGTTGACGAACCCACCGAGCTCGTCGAGGCTCCCCTGGAGGGAGGCGATGGTGCCCGACAGGCCGCCCTCGGCGTCGCGGGCGACGGCGGAGTCGTAGCTGTACACGCTCATCGTCGGCTCCTCGCTCGTCAGCCCGTGAACCGGGCGGCGTCCCAGGCGGCGGCGCCCGCGGCGCGGCCGATGGTGGCCTGCTGGTCGGCGTGGTACTGGTCGTAGAGGCTGCCGGCCTCGCCCACCCGGCCGCGGATGTCGGCCAGGGCGAGGTTGAGGTCCCGCGACGCCTGCTCCCAGCGCTCCTGGAGCTGGGCGAACGACTGGAACGCGGCGCCGCGCCAGACGCCGGGCAGGCCGGCCAGGGCGTTGATGAACTGCTGGAGGTTGGCGTTGAGGTCCGCCACCGATCCGTCCAGGTTGCCGGCGTGCCGGTTCACGGCGTCGCCGGTGATCGAGAACCTGGTTCCCATCGCTCGCTCCTCTCTCTCGGCTACCCGCCCTGGAAGGCGGCGGCCAGGCCGGCGTCGTGCTCGGCCATCGTGGTCGCCGCCGCGGCGGCCTTCTCGCCCAGGCCGCGGGTCTTCTCCTCCAGCCGGGCCACGGCGTTGTCCCAGTCCTCCTTGAAGTCGCCGAGCGCCGACACCAGGTCCTCGTACGCCTCGGCCCCGTTCGCGGCCGGGAACACCGCCCCCGACGACACCGTCGCGGCGATCTCCCCCAGCCGCTGCCCCAGCCCCCGAACGTCCGGGATGGAGGCGCTGAAGTAGGCGCTGCCCATTCCCTCCCCCTTTTCTGGGGTCAGCCGGGTATACGGGCCGCGACGGCGGGAGGTTCAGCCTCCGACGTGGATGGCGGGGCGTCGCCGGGGGTCCTCCTCGACCTCGCGGAGCACCTCGCGGGTCACCGGGGCGGTGTCACCCTGGCCGAAGAGGAGATATCGCAGCAGGTTGGCCACCGGATGGCCTTCCGCCCACTCGAAGTAGCAGTGGGGCCGGAGCCCGCTGATGTGGCCAAGGCAGAGCAGGACGGCCGCGAGGGCGTTGGGGACCACGGGGCTGTCGGTGCGCAGCACCCGATGGCCATCGACGTCGACGCCGCGGACCTCCAGCACGCGTGAGAAGTCCGAGGGGTCCTGCACCGTGACCTCGAGGAACAGCACCGAGGCGCCCTCGGGGACGGGGTTCATGTCGCGCTGCTCCCGCTGCTTCAGGGTGTACTCGCGGGCATCGCCGGCCTGGCGCTTGTTGGCGATGATGTGCAGCCCGCCGCTCCTGATGGCATCGGCGATGAAGACGCGGGCCCGGTCGTCGAAGTCGATCCGGTCGGCGCGCAGCTCGGTGCTCCGCCACACCCGCGAGACGAGCGACACCGCGATGATGCCGACGATGAAGCCGAAGGAGATGGCGATGCCGTCGGGCTTTTCCAGGACGTTGTCGATAAGGGCGTAGACCAGCACCGCGGTGACCAGGCCGAACCCGAGCAAGGCGCCGCGCCGGCGGCGACGGCGCGCCGATACGGTCACCGCGAACGCCGCCGAGACCATCATCGCCAGGATCCCGGTGGCGTACGCGCCGGCCTGCGCCTCGACGTTGGCGTCGAAGACGATCGTGGTGAGCACGGCCAATGCGGTGTAGACGAGCACCACCGGCCGCACGGCGCGGCCCCACTCCGGCGCCATCCCGTACCCGGGCAGGTATCGGGGCACGATGTTGATCAGCCCGGCCATCGCCGACGCCCCGGCGAACCACAGGATCAGGATGGAGCTGAGGTCGTAGACGGTGCCGAACGCTTCACCCAGGTACTCGTGGGCCAGGTAGGCCAGGGCGCGTCCGTTGGCCAGCCCTCCCTCCTGGAACTCGGCCGGCGGGATCAGCACGGTCGTCACCAGCGTGGTCGCGAGCAGGTACACGCTCATGATCGCGGCCGCGACCGTCAGGAGCCGGCGGGTGTTGTGGATACGCGCCGCCAGGAGCTCCTTCTCGGTCGCGCCCTCGCTCTTGACCAGCGGCATCATGCTGACGCCGGTCTCGAACCCCGACAACCCAAGGACCAGCAGGGGGAAGGCGAGCACGGCCGTCCGCAGCATCTCCCCGGTTCCGCCGTGGGTGGAGGTGAGCGCCTCCCGCCAGGCCGTCAGCTGCCCGGCGTGGGTGGCGATCTGGGCGAACCCGACGGCGACCACGACCGCGTTGAGCAGCAGGTAGCAGGCCACCAGGGGGATCGCGATCCTCACGGCCTCGCGGAACCCGGCCAGGAACACCGCGCCGAGGATCGCCAGCAGCACCAGCGTGATCCCGACGCGCTCGTCCCGGAGGACGTCGGGCCAGAACGGGTTCTCGACGATGTGGGCGGTCGCGTCCGCCGAGGACAGGGTGATGGTGACGATCCAGGAGGTGGCCACGAAGCCGAGCAGGCACAGGACGAACAGCTTGCCGCCCCAGAAGGGAAGCAGCCGCTCCAGCATGGCCACCGAGCCGTGCCCGTGGGGGCTCTCGGCCGCCACCCGCCGGTAGACGGGCAGCATGCCGAGCAGTGTCAGCAGCACGATCAGCAGGGTCGCCAGCGGCGACAGGGCGCCGGCGACCAGGGCCGCGATCCCCGGCAGGTAGCTCAAGGTCGAGAAGTAGTCCACCCCGGTCAGGCACATCACCTGCCACCACGGGTGCTGGTCGGCGGCCCGCTCCCTGACCTCGGGCCCCTCGACCTCCTCGACCCGGTGCCGGAGCATCCACCGGGTCAGTGGCCTGGTGGGAGGGTGGTTGCGGACCAGGCTGTCACATGATTCCGGGACCACATCCGAGACCGTGCTCATGCCCCATCCCCCATGCGTCATGGCCGTGGAGCCGACCGATGCTGTGTGCCCTACTACCCCGTCAAGCAGCCCGGCAGCGCTCGCTGACCATGTGATGGTCACGGCAGGTCCCGTGCTCGGGAACCGTCGGCCTTGGCCAGCCGGGGGGTGGCGAGGGTGGCGAGCTCGGTCCGGTTGGCGACCCCGAGCTTGGCGTAGACATGCGACAGGTGGGTCTTGACGGTCCCCCGGCTCATGAAGAGCCGGCGGCCGACCTCGGGGTTGCTGAGGCCGTCGGCCACCAGCCGGACGACCTGGAGCTCGGTGGGGGTGAGGCTGGCCCAGCCCGTGGCGGGCCGGTGGCGCGCGCCGCGGCTCCGGCGGGCGTAGGCGGCCGCCTCGCCGAGGGTCAGGCGGGCCCCTTCGGCCCATGCCTGCCCGAAGGGGCGGTCGCCAAGGGCGGCCCGCAGGTCCGCGACCGTCTCCTGGTGGGCCCGCCGGCGGGCGGGGTCGCGCGGGTAGGCCATGGAGGCGCGGGCCTGGTCGCTGGCGGCGAGCAGGCGGACCGCCTCGGGCGTCGGCTCGGCGCGGGCGGCGAGCGCGGCCAGCGCCTCGAGGCTGTCGACGGAGAAGGTGCGCAACCCGTGCTCGACCCGCTCGGCCAGCGCCTCGTGGTGGAGGTCGGTCGCGCGGTCCACGTCGTCGGCGGCGGCCGCCAGGTGCCCCTGCTGCTCGAGGGCGTCGGCCAGGACGCGCGGCATCTCCAGTCGGCGGGCCACGGCGACGGCCCGGTCGAGCACGTCGTGGGCCCGGTCGAGGCGGCCGAGGGAGATCAGGGCGGCGCCCAGCCCGGGCAGCGACTCGGCCACGAGCCAGGTCTCGGCGCCGCGGTCGGTCGATCGCGCCTCCCGCCCGAACCAGCCCGCCGCCGCCTCCGGATCGTCCCGCCACAGGTGCAGGAGCCCCATGGCCCGCGCCATCCCGGGCACGAACACGTCGGTCCCGGCGTCCTCGACCAGCCGCGCCACCGGGCGCAGCAGCCGCAGGCCGCCGTCGACGTCGCCGGCGAGGCCGCGGACGATCGCGAGCGTGCTGCGGGTGCCGCCGACCCTGAGGTAGTCGCCGAGCGGCTCGGCGACGCGCACCGCCCGTTCCGCCAGGCGCCGGGCCAGGCCGACCCGGCCCGTGGAGAGCGCGCCGCTGGCCTGGAAGGCGAGGGTGGTCGCGGCGATCCCCCGATGCCGGTGCAGGAGCCCTTCGACGGCGGACGCCAGGAGCGGCTCGGCCTCCTGGTGGCGGTCCCGCAGGTGCAGGATGATGCCCTGCAGGGCCCGCACGGCGTCCGTGACGAAGGCGTCGCCGGCGGCCTCGGCGGCGCGGAGGGCGTCCTCGGTGAGCGCCCAGGCGGCCCCGAAGTCGGTGTAGAACCGCCCGACGGCCGACAGCGTCAGGCAGAGCGCGCGGAGTTGCTCGTCGTCCTGCTCGGTGGCGATCGCCAGGGCCCGTTGCGCGGCGTCGAACTCGAGGCCGAGCGGGCTCGCCGTGTCGGCGACCAGGGCGATGCCGGTCAGCAGACGCGCCTGGAGCGTGGACCGGTCGTCCGGCGCCCGGTCGATGGCCCGCCGCAGGTACTCGAGACCCTCGCGGCCGTGCCGGTGGAGGTGCCACAGCCACGGCAGCTCGGCCGCCAGGCGGCGACCGCGCTCCGGGTCGGGCGCCGCCAGCCCCCAGTCGAGAGCGGCGCGGAGGTTGTCGTGCTCCCGCTCGAGCCGGGTCCGCCAGGCGTCCAGGTCGCGCCGGAGCTCGGGTTCGAGAGCCGCGGCGAAAGCCAGGGACCAGGCGAGGTGGCGATCCCGGGTCGCCGCGGCCTCGCCGGCTTCGACCAGCCGGTCGGCGGCGTACTGCCGGATCGTCTCCAGGAGCCGGTAGCGCGCTTCGCTGTCGCGCTCCTCGGCGATGACGAGCGACTTGTCCACCAGGCGTCGCAAGGCGCTCAGCACGTCGCCGCGGGCGACGGCGCCGCCGCCGGCGACCGCCCGCGCCGCCTCCAGGCCGAACCCGCCGGCGAACACGGCGAGCCGGTGGAGGACGACCCGGTCGGGCTCGGCCAGCAGCGCGTGGCTCCACTCGATCGACGCCGCGAGGGTCTGCTGGCGGGGGGCGACACCCCGAGGGCCCCCGACCAGCAGAGCGAACCGGTCGTCGAGCCCGGCCGCGATCTGCCGTGGGGTGAGCGTCCGCAGCCAGGCGGCGGCCAGCTCGAGCGCCAGCGGGATGCCGTCCAGGCGCCGACACATCGTCCTGACCGCCTCCTCGCTCGGCGCATCGAGCGTGAACCCCGGCCGGACGAGGCTGGCGCGCTCCAGGAACAGGGCGAGGGCGTCGTCCTCGCTGAGCGGGGGCACCTGCCAGACCGTCTCCCCGGCCACGCCGAGCGGCTCCCGGCTGGTGGTCAGCACCGTCACCTCGGCGCCGGACCGGCGCAGCGCCTGCGCCACCTCGGCCGCACCCTCCAGGACCTGCTCGCAGTTGTCCAGGCAGACCAGCGTGCGACGGTCCCGGAGCTGCACCGTCAACGACCGCAGCGGGCCCTGCACGGGCTCGACGAGCACCCCGATCGTCGCCGCGGCGACCTCGGCGACCTGGGCGGGATCGCCGACCGCCTCGAGCTCGACCCACCAGACGCCGTCCGGCCACCGCTCGGCCTGATCGGCGGCGAGCCGGGCGGCGAGCCGGGTCTTGCCCGAGCCACCGACGCCGGTCAGCGTCACCAGTCGCCTTCCGCGCAGCAGGGCCGACACGGCGGCCAGCTCGGCCCGCCGCCCGACGAAGCTGGTGAGGTGGACCGGCAGCGTCATGGCCCCTCAGTCTGACCGCATCGGCCACCTGCGGCGCGAATCTGGCCACCTGGCCGATGTTCCGCTCGGGCCGCAGGGGCAGGCTTGACGGCAGACAGGCAACCGACGGAGTCCCGCGCGCGGGAGGAACAGGTCATGTCCACCAGCGAAGTCACCGCCACCGGGCCCCTGACGGTCTCGGCGGCCAACCCACGCTACTTCACGGCCGCGGCCGGCGACACCGCCGACCAGAAGGCGGTCTACCTGACCGGCTCGCACATCTGGAACAACCTCCACGACGGCATGGGCCCCGGCCCGGCCTGCGCCGAGACTCCCGAGGAGCTGGACTACGGCGCCTACCTCGACTTCCTGGTCGAGCGCGGCCACAACTTCATCCGGCTGTGGCGCTGGGAGCAGTTCAAGTCCCAGGCCGCCGGCAGCGACTTCCACCTGTGCATGACCCCCCAGCCGTGGGCGCGAACCGGCCCTGGCCGCGCCAAGGACGGGAAGCCGACGTTCGACCTGGAGCGGTTCGACGAGGCGTTCTTCGAGCGGCTCCGCGACCGCGTCGTCGCCGCCGGCCAGCGAGGCATCTACGTCGCGGTGATGCTCTTCGACGGCTGGGCCCTGCACCTCAGCCCGGCGCCGGACCACGTGGAGGGTCACCCCTTCCACGCCGCCAACAACCGCAACGGGGTCGGGATCGGCTCGATCCTCGACTACCAGGTCCTGCCGCTGGACCCGCGCGTCCAGGCGCTCCAGGAGGCCTACATCCGCAGAGTGGTCGACACCCTCCACGACCTTCCCAACCTGCTGTGGGAGGTGGCCAACGAGTCCTCGGGCGGCGGCGAGGTCGACCCGGCCTTCGCCGAGATGCTGGGACAGACCGGCATCCCGGAGTGGGGCGACTCCACGGCCTGGCAGTACTGGGTGATCGACACCGTCAAGCGGCACGAGCAGGCGATGGGCTACGACCGGCACCCGATCGGGATGACCATGCAGTTCCCCGTCCCTGAGCAGACCAAGGTCAACGAGCCGCTGCTCGCCAGCCGGGCGGAGTGGATCTCGCCCGGCTACGACGACGTCTTCGCCGACGGCGGTCATCCCATGGCGCCGGGCTCCCCGCAGTCCCGCTGGCTGGAGGACCCACCCGCCGCCGACGGCCGCAAGGTCGTGATCAGCGACACCGACCACTACGCACCCGGCCGCGGCGACGCGCTCTGGGCCTGGAAATCCTTCCTGCGAGGTCACCATCCCATCCTGATGGACTTCGGGATCATCGGCGGCCTCAACCCGCCAGACCCCTCGTTCGAGCCCGCTCGCTTCGCGATGGGCGACACGCTGCGCTTCGCCGAGCGGATGAACCTGATCGAGATGGAGCCGCGGGACGACCTCAGCTCCACGGGGTACGCGCTGGCCAACCCCGGCCAGGAGTACCTCGTCCTGCAGCCGAGCGGAGCGGCCGGTTCGCTCACGGTCCTCCTGGAGCCGGGCAGCTACACGGCCGAGTGGTTCGGCGTCGAGGGCCGCGAGACGGTCCCCGGCGACGCGACGACCGTGGAGGGCTCTGCGACCGTCAGCTTCAGCCCTCCGTCCGAGCTGTCCGGCCCCACGGTTCTGTACCTGAAGGGTGCTTCGACGAGCTGAGAGTCCGGGTAGGAGCGCCGCGGCGGGGAATCCTAGGAGGCTGACCGACGTTTGTGCGTTGACCGCGTCGCGATGGGAGACTCGGACGCGGCCTGACTCCATCCAGTAGGGAGACGCCATGCTTGGACTCATCATCAGTGCCATCGTCGTCGGCCTCATCATCGGGGCGCTGGGCCGGCTGGTGCTTCCCGGCCGACAGAACATCTCCATCTGGCTCACGATCGCGATCGGCATCGTCGCCGCCCTGGTCGGGTCGCTCATCGCCAGCGCGCTGGGCGTCGGCGAGACCAGCGGGATCGACTGGATCAAGTTGATCATCCAGGTGGCCCTGGCCGCGGGTGGCGTGGCCCTGGTCGCCGGCCGGACCGCGCCTGGCGGTCGGCGCCTCTAGGGCTCGACGCCGACGTCGCGGAGGAAGCTGGCGGTATCGACCACCACCCGGGTGATCAGGCCGCTGGCCACCGGCCGACCGCCGTCGCGCAGGCGGACAGCGAACTGGAGCCGCCGGCCGGCGACCCGCTCCAACACCGCCTGGACCTCGAGGTCGGCGCCCACCGGGCTCGGGGCCAGGTGGTCCAGCTCAACCCGGACGCCGACCGTGGTCGCGCCGGCCTCGAGCGCACCGGCGACCGCGGCCACGGTGGCCTGCTCGGCCAGGGCGAGCACCCGCGGGGTGGCCAGCACCGGCACCTGGCCGCTGCCAACCGCCACGGCGGTGTCGGCCCCGGTCACGGTGTAGCGGAAGGCGGCCCGAAGGCCCGGCTCCAGCGCCATGGCGCAACCCTACGCCGCAGCGCCACGGCTAGGCGCCGCGGGCGTCCTCCAGCCGGCTCTCGCTCGGGCAGGTCATGCAGCCCGAGCCCGACCGGATGACCTGGAAGGCGCCCTCGGGGAGGACGAAGGGCGCCGGCTCCGCGGCCGGGGCGGGCTGCTCGGCGGCCTCGGCCTCGCCGCCGGCCGGCATGTGGCGGAGCAGGACCGTGGCCACGACGGCGATGGCGACCGCGACCGCGGCGCTGAGGGCGGCCGTCAGCTGGAGGCCCTGGATGAACGCCTCGCGGGCGGCGGCGACCACGGCCGCGCCCAGCTCGGCCGGGAGCTTCGCGGCCACGCCGACGGCGCCGCCCAGGGTGTCCCGGGCGGCCGCGGCGGCCTGGCTCGGGAGGTCCGGCGGCAGGGCGTCGGCCAGCTCACCGCGGTAGACGGCGACGCCGATGGAGCCCAGGATGGCGATGCCGAGGGCGCCGCCGAGCTCGGCCCCGGTCTCGGAGATCCCCGAGGCCGCCCCCGCCCGCTCCGGGGGGGCCGAGCTGACGATCAGGTCGGTCGTGGCCGTGAACACCGGGGCCAGCCCCAGCGAGATAACCAGGGAGGCACCGGCCAGGATGGCCAGGTCGGCGTTGTGGGACCCGCCGACCTGGGTGAGCACGGCCAGGCCGATGGCCGCCATGGCGAGGCCGCTGCCGATCACCGGCGCGGGACGGACCCGGCGCAGGAGCCGGGGCGCCAGGTTGGACCCGACGATGAACTCGACGGCCGACGGCAGCGACCACAGGCCCGCCTCCAGCGGTGACAGCCCCAGGACGAGCTGGAGGTACTGGGCGACGAACAGGAAGTAGCCGACGGCGATGAAGATGCCGAGCAGATTGGTGGCCAGGGCGGCGTTGAACGCCGTGTTCTGGAACAGCCGGAGGTCGATCATCGGGTCGGCCAGGGTCATCTGCCGGCGCACGAACAGCAGGCCGACGACCAACCCGACCAGGATGGCGGCGCCGGCCAGGCCGTCGAACCCGTCCTGGGCGGTCAGCTTCAGCCCGAACACCACCGCGACCAGGGACATGGCCGCGCTGACCAGGTCCAGCCGGCCTGCATCGGGGTCCTTGTACTCGGGCAGGACCCGGGGGCCGAGCAGCAGCAGGGCGGCCATCACCGGCACGGCCAGCAGGAACACCGAGCCCCACCAGTAGTGCTCCAGCAGCACCCCGCCCAGCACCGGCCCGATGGCTCCACCGGCCGAGAGGCTGGTGATCCAGATCCCGATGGCGGTCGACCGTTGCCGGGGTCATGGAACATGCTGAAGATCAGCGACAGCGTGGACGGGGCCAGGGTCGCCCCGGCGATCCCGAGCAGGGCCCGGCTGGCGATCAGCTGCTCGGGGCTGGCCGAGAGGGCCGCGAGCACCGACAGCGCCCCGAAGGCGGTGGCGCCCAGCAGCAGCAGCCGGCGGCGCCCGATCCGGTCGCCAAGAGTCCCCATGGTGACCAGGAACCCGGCGACCATGAACCCGTAGATGTCGGTGATCCACAGCAGCTGGGCGCTGCTGGGTTGCAGGTCGGCGCTCAGGGCCGGGACGGCCAGGTGCAGGACGGTCAGGTCCATGGCGCACAGCAGGCAGGCCAGGGCGAGCACGGCCAGCCCGATCCACTCGCGCCGGCCGGCCCGCGGGGCATCACGGGCGGTCACATCGGCTTGGTGATCGGTGGGGTCCATCAGCGCCTCTCAGAGGCGTCTCCCGCTCGCCTTGGGCCAGTGGGGGCTCCACGGCCGAGTCTATGGTCAGGCAGTGACAGTGGGGTCCAGAAGCCGGAACCGGCGAGCCTCGGCACGTTTGGCTCCTGCCCACAGGGGTGGCCACATCACGTGGCCAGTGACACTTGGAGTGCTCCTGATGGCTGATCCCGATGGCGCCAATGGATCGAGAGCGCTTTTGACACCCTCAAGGACCAACTCGGGCTGGAACACCACCGAGGGCGCACCCTGGTCGGCGTCCATGTCCGGGTCGCTCAGCGGCTGCTCGCGTTGGCCGCGGCGATCTGGTGGAACTGGGAGATCGGCACGCCCGACAAGCGCTCCCTGGTCGCCTACGATCACTGAACCCCCAACCAATTCGGAAGCAATCATCTAGTGTCCTGAGTCGTTGATGCGTGGACGTTTGTTAGTGTTCGGGGATGGACGAGACAGCTGACATCCGACCGCGCCGCCGAGGCCCCAAGCTGCCCGAGCT
>Ga0307415_100001766_pt1 | contig 10567 bp, 6 predicted proteins | sample DK1Cmetagenome_FD_204524 | JGI IMG/M metagenome (GOLD analysis project Ga0307415, IMG submission 204524) | Maize rhizosphere microbial communities from greenhouse at UC Davis, California, United States - DK15-C-2 | ecosystem: Host-associated > Plants > Roots > Rhizosphere > Soil | place: USA...
CTGAGGCACACTCACGATACTGGACGGCAAACACGCTGCTTAGAGGGGTTGTTCCGACTCAGGATAGGAGCGCCCTCAAGACCTCATCCCCCAAACGCGATGCACACCGGGGCTGGCACCCAAAAGCGAAGCGACCAGCGTTTCCGCTGGTCGCGGCCGGTCTTGTGGGCCTGGCTGGACTTGAACCAGCGGCCTCATCCTTATCAGAGATCGACAGCCGACCGCTGTGCTAACCAGCCTTTCCGCTGGTCGTGCGACTCCGTAAGTCCTACAGGGATGGGGTGAACCGCGGCCCTTCCTGCCGTACTGGCCGCCTCGTCTGGCAGTTTGAGGGCCACCGGCGTGCAGGTTCAGCCAGCAGGCACTCTGCTTGTCGGTCAGCGGTCGGGCAGGGCGTCGTACTCCTCCCAGGGCAGCTCTCGTCCTGGCCAGGCAACCCGATCCAACGGCCAGCGCTCGGCAAGCCAGCGCCGCATGGTCCCATAGAGCTCCTCGTCCAGGCCGCCAGGCACCTCACTGGCCCGGACCCATGTGGCGACCGCGGCGTCAAAGCCTTGCTTGTGGGAGGGGACGAGGTAGACACAGCCGAGCTGCACCCGCTCATCCGGGCCCATGACCACATAGGCGAACGACGAGCGCCGTTGGGCTTCCCGCTGGGTGCCAGGCCAGCTCGATGAGGCCCTGTGGGACGCTCGGCTTGCAGGCCGGTTTCCGCCGCGCACCGGCTGCTGGCGTCTGAGGCTCGAACGCGGCGGATGAAGCTGGGCTACCGGTCCGGCATGCGCAGGGTGAAGAACTCAGCCAGCTCGGAGGCGGCCGGCGGGTCGAGGTTGCTAAGGCTGACCACCACATAACCAAGCTCAGGGAAGATGCGAAGCTCGCCGTTCATGCCGTCCGCGCCCCCGCCGTGCCCGTAGCTACGCAACTGCCCTTGGCCCTGCACGTCAAAGCCATAGCCGTACTGGGGCTGGGGTTGGGGCTGGTGCGGGCGGGTCGCCTCGGCCAGCGTCGCCGTGAAGATCAGCCTCCCTGAACTCAACGCCTGGGCAAAGCGCAGCAGGTCGCCGACGGTCGAGTAGCCGCCACCGGCTGCCGTGCCCCGCCAGGGGAGGGTGTCGGTATTCGGCTCCCAGGCACTACCACGGGATAAGCGCAGGTAGCCGACCGCCCGGTCCGGGACCTCCACCGATTCCGGCAGCGACCCCGTGGACCGCATCCCGGCCGGGCGGAAGACGTGCTGGTCAACGTAGTTGTAATAGGACATTTCGCTGACGTGTTCGATGAGCGCGCCCAGCAGGACAAAGCCGTAGTTGGAGTACTCAAAGCGGGCGCCCGGCTGGAAGTTGAGCCCACGCCGGCCATACAGCTTCACGTAGTCGCGGTGCTCGCGCAGCTGCAAGCGATGCTGGTCGAACTCCGGGCCGAAGATGTCGCCGGTCCCGCCGGTGTGGGTGAGCAGGTGCCGCACCGTGACCTTGGCCGCGACCTGCTTGTTGGGATAGTTGGGTAGATACCGGCCGATGGGGTCGTCCAGGGCCAGCTTGTGCGCCTCGACCAGCTGCAGGGTCGCGACCGCGGTGAACATCTTGTTCATCGAGCCGATCCGGAACCTGGTCTCCGGCGTGTTGGCCACACCGGCCTTGCGGTCGGCCCGGCCCCAGGCGTCCTGGAACAGGACCTTGCCGTGGCGGGCGACGAGCACGGCCCCGGCGAACTCGTCGGCCCGGGCACGCTCGGCGGCATGGTCGGCGAGCGCCGCCAGCGCCTGCGCTTGGGTCAGCCGGTTGGGTGGGTTGAGCCGCAGGCGTCCATCCGAGCGCCAGCCCAGCGCCTGCTGGAGGGCCGCCCGGCTGGTGTAGCCAAGGATGGCGTTCAGTTGGCTGTTGACCTCGTCCTGGTTGGCCGCCGGCACGGTCACCTGGGCGGTGACGCAGCCGCCCGAGAACCGGTCAACGCGGGCGACCTCGCCCGACGCCCGGAGGCCGATCCAGCGTTGGACCCCTGGCTGGTCGGAAGGTAAGGAGGTGAGCCCCCGGGTGTCACAGTCGGCCGTCAGCTGGATAACCAGCACACCGGTGCCGGCCCGGTCGTGGTGGAGGCGGATCACCGACCGGCCGTCGTTGACGGCCACCTCACCAAGCGACCAGCCGGCCGGCAGGAACTCAACGCATGGCACCAGCCACGCCGATGGCACCGACTGGGCCAGCAGCCACTGCGGCTCCAGATCGGGACAGGCCAGGCTGCCGACGTCGGTGGTCGTCTCGATGGCCTGCCGGTAGTCGAGCTGCAGCCCCTGCTGGAACACCAGCACCATCAGCAGGACCATGGCCGCCAGGAGCCCGACCCGGCGCAGGCTCCAGCGCTGGATCGGGATCGGCCGCGGCCGCGTCGGCAGCAGCCGCAGGAATTCAGCGTGCACATCCCGGCCCTGAGTGCTGAGCATGCGCCGCAGCTGGGACGGCAGGGCCAGGCCGCGGGCGGCCGCGAACCCCTCGCTGATCTCCTCCACGCTGAACTGCCGCAGCGCCCGCTGGTACACCTGTTCGGGGCTGGAGCGCAGGGCCAGGCACAGCATCATGTTGGCCAGGTCGACGGCCTGGCGCCAGGGGGTCGGGCGCAGCTCGATGAAGGCCACATCGATCAACAGCAGGCGGCCGTCGCGGACCAGCAGGTTGGCCGGCTTGATGTCCCGGTGGGCCAGCCCGGCCTCCCACAGCTTGCGGACGATGCCCAGGCCGTCGTCGATCACCCGCTCGTCGACCTCGGCCTCGCCCAGCTCGACCGTGTCGGCGAAGAACTCGGTGACCAGTAGGTACTCGCGTTCGGGGGTGAGCTCGACCACGCCGTAGGGTCGGGGGGTGGGCAGGCCGGCGTCGCGGCACAGCCGCAGGGCGTAGTCCTCTTGTTGGACCAGCCGCCGCACGGTGTTGAACGGCTTTTCGTCCTCCAGCTGCCCATACAGCAGTTCCCGGGCCAGCTTGTAGGAGCGGTCGGCGCGTAGGTGGCTGCGAGCGTACAGCTTGCCGAACAGCTGTCGGGGCGGGTCGTCTTTGACCGTGATCCGCAGCGGGGTGGACCCGGCCGACCCGGCCAGGCCGAACGGCTCGACCTCGGCCACCTGGATCCCCAGCTGGTCCTCCACGCCCCGCCGGATAGCCTCACCCCGCGGACCGGTGACGTCCAGGTGGGCGGCCCGGCCGCGGCGGTAGCGGATCGGGAAGATCTCGTTGGGAGCGAACAGCCGGAACACCACCAGCGGGATGGCGACGCCGATGGCCGCCCCGACCAGCACGTCGGTCGGGGCCTCGGCCCCCAGGGCGATGCGGCCCAGCCCGGCCAGCGCCACCACCCCGGTTGCCGCCAGCTTGCCTCGCTGCCGCCAGCGGCCCTCCGGCACCAGGGTGTACAGCACCACCACCAAGGTGGCAGCGAGGAAGGCGATCTGGATCGACGGCAGGGCCCAGCCTCCCCAGCCGGCCTGGATGGCCACCCCAAACGGCCGGGGCCGCTGGGCCATCGGCCCCACCCACCAATAGATGACCATCATCAGCAGCTGGGCCGTGATGAGCGCGAGAATCAGGTGCCGGAACCGTCGCAGGGCCAGCAGGGCCAGCACTAGCCCCACCGCCAGGATGTTGAGGACCCACCAGGAGCCGAGGAAGGCCAGCGCCCGCCAGGCCTCTGGCAGCCCGGGCGCCTCCAGCCCGAGCAGCCAGCCGACCACCGCATCGTCCAGGACCGTGACGGTGACGGCGGGGCCGCGCAGGCCGCCGGCAAAGACCACCAGCGACAGCGCGACCAGCACCACCAAGGCGACCAGCCAGCCGACGCCGCTGGTCTGCAGATGATGGGGCAACGGCGGCGCTTCCCCGGAGGGCCGCCGACGACGCGGCGACCGCAGCGGCGCGGTCGGCGGTGGCTGCAGCCGCGAGCCGCTGGTTCGGGTCGACTGGTCTGCGGCACGTCCACGGCCCCTCCCAACCCGGACGGCCAGCCGCGCACAACCCAGCCCCTACGGCAGGACCTGTTCGCAGCCACCGCCGTCGCGACCGCCCAGCCGCGAGCGGTCGCCAACACCTCATCGGCCCCAGGTCGCCCCACCGAGAGCATGGAGCGTGCCGATCGGCCACAGCTTAGCCGGACCCTCACCAAAGCAGAAGAGACCCCATGAGGTGACCGAGGACTTGATGCGCATAGCGACCCTCCCGGAACTGGCCTCGGCGCGATTCGGCTGGGTGCCGATGGGCACAACGACGCCAATCGCCAGAGCACAGTCAGAGCGCGCCCGATGCTGCTGGGTCAAAGCACAGCACAGGGATGTGTTCTGGCACCGCTGTGCAACCGACGGTCTGAGGCATAGCCACCACAGTGGGACGCAAAGAGGCTGCTCAGAGGCGTTATTCGGACTCACAAGAGGAAGCGCCCTCAAGACCTCATCCCCAACAGGATGCGTCCGATCGAGCTGCCATCTCTAACCTCGTGACCGGCATTTCTGCTGGTTACGGGCCGATTGTGGGCCTGGCTGGACTTGAACCAGCGGCCTCATCCTTATCAGCAATCGAGCGCTTACCGCTATGCAACCCGGCGTTTCCCCAGGTCGCTGCCGACCGTCAGGGGCGAAGTAATGCGTTCTAACAATCTCGCCTCTGGCCTGCTCACGGACGCATTGCACGTGGCCGCGGGCAAGGTATGCGACACACCCCGTCGCCGGCAGGGCGATGGGGCTGCCGGGTGGGCGCGGCAGCCCCATCGAGCGGCGTGACCGTGACGGTGGTCAGGCCGCGTGCCGGATCCGGGCTCTGCGGCCGGGTCGTCTGGCGGCGAGCACGGCCAGCCCGCCCGCCAGCGCCAAGCCAACAACCAACCCACCGAGGGATGCGAGGAGCCAGCTGGGCTGTCCGCTGGGTTCGGGCGGCGCCGGGGCGGTCGGCTGGTCGGGTGTCCCGTTGGGAACGGAGAAGCGCTCTCGGGCCAGCACCCGCCGGAGGGTGGCGTCCGCAGCGGCCTGCTGCTGGGCTGTGACCGGCCGCTCCTGACTGGTCTCCCCGGCTTGGCGTTCGGTGGCCAGCCGCCGGGCGTCCTTACCGTCTGGGTCGTCGTTGGCTTGGGCGTGGGCGACAGCGGCCAGGCCGGCGAGGCTCATGGCTGCCAGCGTGGCCCCAAGGATGAGTGCGCGGATGAGTTTGGACATGATTGCCTCCGATCGATCAACTGACGCTGTGCGGGCATGCTGGTTGGTCATGTGTCCTTCCTTCCTGCGGATCTGCTGGCTTCTTCCGGCGACCTGATCGAGGATTGGTTGTCGCTGGCCAGCTCAGGATGGCGCTGCGGCGGGCGTCCCGAATCGGGCACGTGCCCCACGCGGACGCTGGGCTGCTCCCCATCTTTCGCCGCTGGCTCTTTACGGCCGCCGTTTCGCTCTGGCCGGGCACGCGGGATAATCCCGGCGACATGGGCGGCCGCGTGGCGAGCCCGACCTTCGTCGGCCGCATCGAGGAGCTCCAGGTTCTCGAGGCGGCCAGCAGGCGGGCTGCAGATGGGGAACCGGCCGTCGTCCTGGTGGGGGGCGAGGCCGGCGTCGGCAAGACCCGCCTGGTCGCCGAGCTGACCAGCCGCTGCGCCGCCGACGGGACCCGGGTGCTTGCGGGCGGCTGCATCCCGGTCGGCGAGGGTGCCCTGCCCTACGCCCCCATCGTGGAAGCCCTTCGGGCCCTCCTTACCGACCTCGGCGCCGGCGCCGTGCGTGAGCTAGTCGGCTAGTCTTTTGGCCGGAGCTGGCCCGCCTGCTGCCCGCCCTGGGCGCGCCAGATCGGACCGGCCCGCACGACCAGACCGCTCAGGCACGGCTGTTCGAGCTGCTGCTCGGCCTGCTGGGCCGGCTGAGTGAGCAAGCCCCGCTGGTGCTGGTGGTCGAGGACCTGCACTGGGCTGACCGCTCCACTCGCGACCTGCTGGCGTTCCTGGTCCGCAACCTGCGCCGAGAGCGGGTGCTGGTGGTGGTCACCTACCGCAACGACGAGCCGGGCCAGCAGCAGCTGGGACCCTATCTGGCCGAGCTGGACCGGGCTGGCCGGGTGGAGCGCCTTGAACTCGCCCCGCTGGACCAGGTCCAGACGGGGGCGCAGCTGATCGGCATCCTGGGGGCAGCACCAACCGCCGAGCTGGTCGAGACCGTGTTCGCCCGCTCCGAGGGCAACCCCTTCTTCACCGAGGAGCTGCTTGAGGTCATGCGGGCCGGCTCCCGCGAGCTCCCCGCGACCTTGCATGACCTGCTCCAGGGTCGGGTCCAGGTGTTGCCCGACCCTGCCGGGCAGGTATTGGCGGTAGTCGCGGTGGCCGGCCGACGCATGCCCCACCGGCTCCTGGCCGCGGTTGCCGGCCTGGATGATCGGCAGCTGGATGGTGCGTTGGGTGAGGCGGTGGCCAGCCAGCTGCTGGTGACGACGCCCGGCGAGGACGGCTATGACGTCCGGCACGCCCTGCTCCGCGAGGTCATCGATGCTGATCTGCTGCCCGGCGAACGGGCCCGACTGCACACCGCCCTTGCCCAAACCGTCGTTGACCTGCTCGGTTCGGGTGAGCTGGACTGGTCCGGCTCCGCGGCCGAGGTCGCCGTGCACTGGTATCGGGGGGGCGACCTGCCGAAGGCGCTGGAGTGGTCGGTGCGGGCGGCAGTGGAGGCCGACGGCACCTATGCCTACGCCGAGGCGTTCCGCCACTATGGGAGGGCGCTGGAGCTGTGGGACCGGGTCACCGATCCCGACGTGCGTGCCGGCATGGACCGGGTGGAGGTGCTCCAGCGGGCCGATCGGGCCGCCAACGCCAGCGGTGATGTCGACCGTGCGCTGGCCCTCGTCGACCAGGCACTGCGGGAGATCGACCCCGCGGTTGACCCGGTTCGGGCTGGGCTTCTCCACGAACGCCGCGGCGTCTACCTGATGGCCACCCTAGACCTGACGGCTAGGTTCGAGGCACTACGCCAGGCAGTTCGCCTCATCCCAGTGGATCCGCCATCCAAGGAACGAGCCCGGGTGCTGGCCAGCTTCGCCGAAGCCCTGGTCCTCGCCTCCCGCACCGAACAGGCAAGAGCGGCCAGCGAGGAAGCCGCGGCCATCGCCCGCCAGCTTGGCGCCGAGCTTGAGCTCGGGCGGGCGCTGCTTGCGTTGGGAGGGGCCCAGGCGGCCTCCGGGTCGTTCGAAGCCGCGGTCGCGTCGTTACGCGAGGCCTGCCGGCTGGCCGAACAGCACGCCGACCTGGACACGCTTGGGCGTGCCTACAGCTGGCTTGGCGATACCTTGATGCAGGCCGGCCGGCTCGAGGACGCAGTCGAGCTGTCGCTGTCGGGTCGTGAGCCGCTGCGGCGCCTCGGACTGGCGGGGCAGTGGCAGGACACCTTCCTGCTGGCCAACGCGGCCGAGGCACTATTCAAGCTTGGCCGCTGGGACGAGGCCCACGGGCTGGTGACACAGGCATTGGCCCAGGCCCAACCAGAGGAGAGGTACCTCTTCTCGATGGTCGCGACGCTTGAGGTCGGCCGCGGCGAGTTCCAGGCAGCCGAAGCGCACCTGGAGACGATCAAGGAACGATCCCTGTTCCCGAGTGGCGTGCCGGAGGCCGCTCGCGAATACGCAGAGCACATGGCCGAGTTGCGGGTCTGGCAAGGCCGGCTGGGGGAGGCCCGAACCGCGGTCCAGGACGGGCTGGACCGAGTGGCCGAGACCGACGAGCGGCTACGCAGCGGCCGGCTACTGTGTCTCGGCATGCGAGTCGAGGCCGACCAGGCCGAGCTTGGACGCGCCCGCCACGATCAGGGGGAAGTCCAAGCAGCCATACGCGCCGCCGACGCGTTGGCATCCCGGGCCGCGGCGATGGTGCCCAACCCACTGGTGGCTGGCGCCAGCCCGGTTCTGACCAGCCCCGCAGTGGCCGCCCTCTTCGACGCAGAGCGCACGCGCCTTGAAGGCCGACCCGACCCAGTCCAGTGGCAAAAAGCAGCCGCGGCGTGGTCGGCGCGTGGCCGGCCCTACCCGGCCGCCTACGCACAATGGCGGCAGGCCGAGGCGCTGCTGGCCAGCCAGGCACCCCGGGCTCGGGTCGAAGAGCCGCTGCGGGCGGCGCACGCGGTCGCGGTCCGGCTGGCGGCGGCGCCGCTGCGGCGGGAGCTGGAGCTGCTCGCCCAGCGCGGCCGCATAGCGCTGGAGGCCCCTGCCGACCCAGCAGTGGCCCAGCCGGAGGCGCCGTCGGTGGCGGCCTCGTTGGGGCTGACCCGGCGGGAGGCGGAGGTGTTGGCGCTGGTCGCCGCCGGGCGGACCAACCGGCAGATCGGCCAGGAGCTGTTCATCGCCCCCAAGACGGCCGGCGTCCACGTCTCGCGGATCCTGGCCAAGCTGGGGGTGGCCGGACGTGGTGAGGCGGCTGCGGTCGCTCACCGCCTCGGGCTGGACCGACACTGAGCCGTCGCATTGCCGCTGCTGTTCTGCAGCCTATGGTGAGGGCGGTCCTCACGCTCGCAGGCGATCCTGGCATCGGCAGACGACAACCAGTCCAAGCATCCAAGATCTGGCCTCTGGAGGCCTACGGTGTCGTTCGTTCCTACGGATAATTGAGGCGTCTGTGATGGATCACGAGGTCGTGGGCTATCGTGCCGGTTCGGTTACATCGCGTCCGCCAACGTGGGGCATCGTGGCGTCCTGGACCATAGTCAGGTGGTGCGCATGACCGTGCGGATCGTGTCGGCCCTTGCGCGGCCCGACCTGGCCGACCAGGCCGACGAGGCGACCGCCGGCGCCTTCCCCGAGTACAACACCCACGGCGACATCGCCGCCCCGCGTTGGTCGCGGCTGTACGACGAGTGCCCCTCCTACCAGCTGGTGCTGTGGGACGACGCCACCGGGGAGGTGCTCGGCGAGGCCAACACCATCCCCTGCCGCTACGACGGGACCCTCCAAGGGCTACCCCGCAGCATCGACGAGGTCCTGGCCACCGGCCTCCCGGAGGTGGGCGTCGCGCCGGAGCCGACCGCACTGTGCGCCTTGGCGATCGCCATCCCCTCTGGCCAGGAGAACCGGGGGCAGAGCCGGCTGCTGCTGGAGGGGATGCGGGCGCTCGCCGCCGGGCGCGGCTGGGCGCAGCTGATCGCGCCGGTCCGCCCCAACTGGAAGGCTCGCTATCCACTCACCCCGATCCAGCGGTACGCGACCTGGACTCGCCCCGACGGGCTGCCGTTTGACCCCTGGCTGCGGGTGCACGCCCGCCTGGGTGGACGAATCCTGCGCGCCGAGCCCGAGTCGCTGCGGATCAGCGGGACGGTCCAGGAGTGGGAGGGGTGGGTGGGGATGGCGTTCCCGGAGACCGGGCGGTACGTGTTCCCCGAGGGGCTGGCCCTGTTACACATCGACCGTGAGCGCGACCTCGGGCTCTACCATGAGCCCAACATCTGGGTTGCGCACGACGCGGAACCGGCGCGCGGGCCAGGCTGAACCGATCCGCGCGGCCACAGCTGACCTCCAACGAGGTCCTCCGCAAGGGTCGTGGTCATGGCCGAGAACTGCCACACCTTCCCCAAGGGAGCGACCTGCCGCTCACGGGCTCGACGCGTCAACATCCGCGAAGTAATGCGTTCTACGACCGCTATGCGACCGAACCTGGGCCTCCGGGAGAGCTCCGAGGACTGGCAAACGTGCTGGTCAGACGGGCCGTGCGGGCTCATAGAGATAGGTGGGCCCCGTCGAGCCAATCGCTGACCAGCGATGAAGCCGTGCCGGCTGGACCGAAGGCTAAGAGACCAGCGTTTCCGCTGGTCAGAGGCGTTGCGGTGGGCCTGGGAGGACTTGAACCTCCGACTTCATCCTGATCCGAAAATCCACGGTGAGCAGGCACGCGGCAATATCCGGGGTGGAGCCGGATCCGATCAGGGTGGTGCGCTGGTTGCTCGGTGACGGCCGGTCAGGCGGCGGGTTCGAGGGTGACCTTGTAGCCGAGGACCTCCAGCTGGCGGATGTGGTTGCGCTTGGCGCGTTCGGGACCGATACGGGTGTCATAGAAGCCAACGCCGAGGTCGTGGAAGTGGGCCTCTGGGTCGGACAGCAGGTGCCAGGCGATGACCAGGATGGACCGGCCGACCGCGACGATCGCTCGTTTCTTGCCACGTCGACGGGCGATCCGCCGGTAGCGTTCACCGAGAAAGGTATCGGTCCGCCCGGCAGCCACGGCGGCCTCGCCGAGCACACGAGCGAGGTAGGGGTTGCCGTGCCCGGTCGATCCGCGGCCCTTGCGCTTGCCGGCGGACTCCTTGACGCCCGGGGCGAACTTGGCCCACGAGACCAGGTGCCCAGCGGTCGGGAACCTGGTCATGTCCGCCCCGATCTCGGCGATGAGCAGCTGCGCGGCGAGCTGGCCGACCCCGGGGATCTCATCCAGCCGCTCGGCGGCGTGGGCGAGAGGGGCGATCAGCTCCTGGAGCTTGGCGTCGAGCTCGGCGAGATCGGCGTCCAGCGCGTCCACCCGGCCCAGCATCTTGCCCAGGAGGAAGGCGTGCTGGTCGGTGAAGAACCCGGTGAACGCCTCC